>Ga0268262_10002661_pt1 | contig 20373 bp, 11 predicted proteins | sample TergutNc150P3_FD_190354 | JGI IMG/M metagenome (GOLD analysis project Ga0268262, IMG submission 190354) | Nasutitermes corniger P3 segment gut microbial community from laboratory colony in Florida, USA - Nc150 P3 (SPAdes) (version 2) | ecosystem: Host-associated > Arthropoda: Insects >... | reverse complement strand
TTGTTTTTTTACTGGCTTGTGAAGCTCTCTGTTCGCCGCAAGCGTCCCTTTGATTTATTAAAGGAAGTAAACGCAGATGTTCCGCCACTGGATAAATACAGCTTTCCAAGTGGCCATACCATGAATAATCTTGCCGTTGGCTTCACAGTTTTTGCAGAAGCTCCTAGTATAGGTTGGATTATGCTGTTTATGCCTATTACCTGGGGTTTTTTAAGGGTTTATTATGGGGTACACTGGCTTTCTGATGTCATTGGTGGAATTTTTCTTGGATTTTTAAGCTTTTGGTTAGGGAAGGTTGTTTTTTCTATATTATTGCAGTGAGAATGTATATTTTGCGTATTATTGCAATAAAAATGTATATTATAGTTAGGAGATAAGAAAACCGATATGTATGGTAATGAATTAGAAGAAAAGCATAGAAGCCGCGCTAACAAGTTGGTGTTGCTTAGCGGTGCGTTTTTTGGTTCATTTCGGGTAATAGCTGAAATAATAGAGAAGAATTTTCATGAAGCTGCTGTATGTGGGATAGTTACTGCTGTTGTCCTATTATTATTTGTATTTCTTGAGAAAAAAAATGTTAAAGGACTTTCATTAATTATTTCATCTCTTCTATACGTTTCATACATAGGGGCTTCTTTTGACCTTGGTTCCTTTAAATATTTTTATGCTTATTATTTGCTTACCTTGCTTGTTTGTGCGGTATATTTTAACGTTAAGAATTATTTGATTTTGTTTATTGCGACACAAATCATAAATATATTTCTTAGCATTTTTGAGTTGCCTAACCATATAAATGGCAATGTTTGGGTGCATTTTAGCCTTATATTATGTTCAGGATTTATGATCCTTCTTATGATGCAATTTGCGGTTAGAAAGTCAATTGAGGTGAGCAGTGCCACAGCTTCTTTTGGTGCTTTGATGAGGTCAACCCCAAACGTGCTTGTTTTGTTAGATGGAGATAATAAAATAAGATACATAAGCCAGTCTGTTTCCAAAATTTTTGGCATAAAAGAGCCAGAAGAGTTAGCTGGCACAAATTTTTTAGACTTATTTAATGAGAGATCCGTGAGAGAATTGTTTGAAGAAATTGCAAAAAAACGTTCTTTTTACGAAGATTATCAAAAGATAAATATAAGTGGCCAAATTAGAACCTTTAATGTATTTGCCAACAAAATGACAGACGATGGCATGTTCTTTATGCTCAACGATGTTTCGGAAATTACGAAATTAAAAGAACTAGCAGAACAGGATTCCCTTATAGATGGTTTAATTCAAATTCCAAACCGCAGAGCTTTTGACAAGCAAATTGTGCATGAATGGAACAGGGCACTCCGAGAAAAAGTCAATTTGAGTTTTTTGATGATAGATATTGACTTTTTCAAAAATTACAACGATACTTACGGACATTTACAAGGAGATGAGCTACTTAAGGTGGCTGGTTCTATTTTTAAGAAAAACTTAAAGAGAAGTGCAGATTTTGTAGCTAGGTTTGGCGGTGAGGAATTTGGAGTATTGCTTTATGGTACAAATTCTTACCAAGCCAGTGTTATTGCAGAGCGAGTACGCAAAAGCGTTGAGGAAGAGGTTATTTTAACAACTACCGGAGTGAAAACCAAATTTACGGTTAGCGTTGGCGTGTGCAGTATGATTCCAACAAACAACCTTGGACATGAGCATATAATAGAGGCTGCAGACAAAGCCTTGTACAAAGCAAAGCAAAATGGCAGGAACCGGATTTGGATATCGGATTAAAGTTTTTCTGTTATATTTTTTTTGGGGTATTTTGGGCAGAAGCCGCTACTCCTTATTTGCCGCTTGGCAAAACAGCATATTTAACATCTTCTTTTGGCGAAAGTAGGGGAACGCGCTATCATGCGGGCATAGATTTATCGACTAATATGGAAGAAGGTTGGCCAGTGCTCGCACCAAGCGATGGGATAGTAGAGTTTGCGGCAAGGGGAGCTTTTGGCTATGGGAGGCACATAAAATTTAAAGCAAAAGATGAGCATATTTGGCTGTTTGCGCATTTGTCGGAATTTAGCCCAAAGATAGATAGCTTAATCCACAGAGAAATGCTAAAAAAAGAAAAAGCAAATGTTCATCTTTTATTGAAAATCAAATTTAAAAAAGGCGATACCCTAGCATATAGCGGCAGCACAGGCATTGGCAATCCGCATTTGCACGTTGAACGCAGAACATCAAATGGAAAAATTGCCCTTAATCCCTGCAAAATGATGCAATGCACAGACACAATAGCTCCCTTTATTCTAGATGCCGCACCTTTTGACAGTGGCTTTGCGATTAAAATTGTGGACTATTCAAGAGAGCCTCTGGAAAATCCAATGTCCATATATTCGCTTGATGTGTTTCAGGGCAAAAAACTGATTTTCAGCAAAAAGTACGATTCTCTTTCTTTTGCACCGGACAAAATGGCAAAAATAAAAGAAGATTTATTGAACACACAAGATCCAGACACGGTTAGCGACTGGCATTTTATCAAAGCGAAAGGCGGAAAAAATATAATGGCGGTGGCTAAGGATTTTGCAAATAATGTTTCAAAAAAAGAACTCGTGATAAGGCTGGATAGTTTAAAACTAAAAGATAAAGATACGGCAATAGTTTTTTTAGACACCGTGCCGCCTAGCCTCGGAAAAGTTTTCTTAAAAACCGATTTTGCAGGAAAGGTGCAATGCCGAATTCCGGTTTTGGATTCATTGGCTGGCGGCTTGGATTTTGATAGCGTTAATTTTAGGGATAAAGACGGCAAGTGGGTTATATTTGACTATCATAACAATACCAAGGAATTGTTAGTTGAAAAAATGGATTTTGATTTTAAAGAGCCTCTTAGCTTAAAACTATGCGGCAAAACAAAGGCTTGCAAGGAAGAAAACATAAAATGCGAATAAAATTTCTAGCATTGTTAATTTTGGCTAATGCCATTTTTGCCCAAGATACGCTTCCCCTATTTGTTCCGCAAAAACCGGAAAAACCAAGGATGTTTTGCGCTGCACAAAAAGAGTGGCTGGCTGCGGCGGTGAGTTTTGAGGATTGGGAAGAGGTAAAGGGGATAAATAATTTGGTTATTAATATGCCTTATGCCACTTTTGACAATTTCTCTGGGCATAATCTTTATTGCGGAATTCAAAGGGCATTTTTGCACAAAGACGCTATGCAAAAATTAAAATGGGCAGCAAATTTTTTAAAAAAAGAAAAACCTGATTACAAATTTATTCTCTTTGATGCGGCTCGCTCAAACCACGCCCAAGAAGTTTTGCGTGCCGCTGTGCGCAATACGCCTTGGCAGCATTTTGTGAGCAGTCCGGCAAAGGGCAGCATTCACGCTTATGGAATGGCAGTGGATATAGGTTTGCTAAACGAAGCCAACGAACCTGTGGATATGGGGCTTCCTTACGATTCTTTTGCTTTTTACGCAGGCGAAAAGGGCGAAGCAGGGGCAATTTCGCAAGGATTGCTAACCGATACCCAAATCAAAAACCGAGAATTTTTGCGCTCCATTATGCGAAAAAGCGGTTGGATAACTTTGCCAAGCGAATGGTGGCATTTCAACGCCGCCCCCGCAGATACCATTAGGGTGAAATATGCTCAACCATTGCCGTTTTCGCAGTGAATTCTAAACCCCTAAAGTTTCCTCAACATTCTGCCGATATAATACGAAAAGGAGAACTCTATGTATTTCGGCGAAGTCATAGGACGTATAACTAATTATGTGAAAACTGCCCAGCTTGAACAGAAGTGGCAGCAAAAGAAATTTGAAATGTCTGGGGATAAATCAAAAGAAACAGGGGGCGCTAATGATTGGATTAAAGCAAAGAGAATTGGGGATATTAAAAACAAAATGAAATCGGGAAAAAGATTATCTTTTGAGGAAAAAGAATTTTTGAGAATTCACGCACCGGATTTGTACGAAAAGGCGATAAAAATAGAAAAAGAACGAGACGAATTTCGCAGGGCACTTGAAAAATGCAAAACAAAAGAAGAAGCAATGCGGCTTCAAACCTCAAAAGCCTTGGAATTGCAAACAGAAGCGCAAGCCATGTCTTGCAAATTCAAAGACGGACAAGAAAGAGATGAATCGGAATTCATAGCTATGAGAATGATGGCAATATTTGACGAATACGCAGACTTTACAAAATCCAAAGAATACTCCGAAATGCCAAACGAATATGAAGAAAATAAAAAAGAGAACGAAGGAGAAAACGAAAATGTTATGGAATACAACGTAAAAGACGAAAAAAGCGAAAATGCGGAAAATGACGAAGATGTGGAGAACAATGGAGAAGTGAAGAACAACGAGAAAAGCAAAAAAAGCGGAAAATCAAAATTCAGAAAAATAAATGCACCATCCAACGAAAGAATAATTCTTGAGAGCTACAAATTACATTCAATGAAAATTTTGAACAGCCCTCATTTCAAGCCTATACGCTCAACTCCAGCCTCGCCAGCAATAAAAGCTCCTGTTGCAAGCCCAGCAAACAAACCGTGACCAACAAGCCCCGGAATGGAATCCAATTCTTTGCAAAGAATGGCGGGTTCTTTTATCAAGCCGAATTTTGCATCTGCAATTAGGTTGCCAGAATCGCTGATAGTTGGACCGTCTTTGCACGCTCCTGCAATGCGAACTTCCAATGTGCCTCCCAAACTTTTTATGCGAGCCTCTACCAACCCAAGTGCCGCAGGCAATATTTCAAGTGGTAGAGGAAATTTCTCTCCCAGATTTTGAACCTGTTTTCCCGAATCTGCAACTATGACAAATTTATCTGCAAGGCTTGCTACTATTTTTTCAAGCAAATGAGCTGCGCCTCTGCCTTTTATCAAGTTCAAATTTTGGTCTATCTCATCTGTGCCATCTATAGCAAGGTCTAAATGCGAAACAGAGCCGCTGTCTTTTAGCTCAATGCCAATTTTGCGGCAAAGCAAGGTTGTGCTAAAACTAGTGCTAACACCAAAGAATTTTAGCCCCTCTGTTTTTTGCCTTTCTGCAAGTCTTTCTAGCGTAAAAAATACTGTGCTTCCAGTGCCAAGCCCCACACTCATTCCGTTTTGCACCAAGTTAGCCGCTGCTATGCCAGCTTGTTGTTTAGTATTCATCGTCATAATTTTCACTTTCTTTTGGATAACCGTTTTCCAGTTCCATTATAGAAGCATTTTCAACTGAAACAACTCTTACATTGAAAATTAAATCCATTCCAGCACATGGGTGATTGCCGTCTAAAAGAATTGTGTCTTTGCGAATTTCACGAATAATAAAACCATTAGGTTCCTGTGGTTTTTCAATGTCCATAAAAAATCTTTCAGAGTCAGATATTTCTTCTTTTGCATCTTCATCAAAGCTTTCTATGTAGCCTCCAACCCAAAAATCGTCTATGAACGGCGTTAATTCCTCTTTTGCCACTTCCATTACAAGCTGTTTGTCGTAAGGGCCAAAAGCCAGCTGATATGGCAGTTCAACAGAAAACACATCACCTTCTTTATGACCTTCCAAGGCTTTTTCAAGTCCGGGAACAATGTTTTCGTTTTGATAGCCGTGCAGGTAGAATACAGGGGCATAGGGCGAGACTTCCATAATTATTTCACCTTTGCCGTTCATTATGCTATACACAATGGATACTTTTTTATTCTTTGTTATTCTATCTGGCATAGGGGTTAATATAGTAAATTAATTAAATCTTAGCATCACAGCAATTTCAAAGGAAAGGGTTTGGCGCGTATGGGCATTGCCGTCGTTTAGCTGTTCTCTTAAACGCCTATATTCTATATAGGCATTTGCGCTTGCAAGTTTGCTAAAAGAATAACCTGCGCTTGGGCGAAGATACCATTCATGTGTGCGTGCCGTAACGCTGCGGTTTACTTTTTTAAGTTCGGGATTATAGCTTGTTTTCTCTTCGCCATTTGTAGTTTGTACCACAGTGTGCACACCAGATTCTGTTCCGCTTGCAGGCTTGTAAGGATCAAAACCATCAACAGGAATATAATCTTCCTTAATAAGTTTTCTATAACTATAACCACTTGAAAGTTTCAAGTCTATATCGTTGTCTAACTTTATGTACCAACGCCAAAGCTGAAAACCTCTTTTGGCTTTAAGAGAATAAGCTATTGAAAGCTCGTCTCCGGCGGCATAGCCTCTATCCACCGTTTTGTCGGTATATAGCCAGGGAATTGTTATGTAATAATCCTCATCAATTTCTTTCCAACCTTCCGTTTCTGGCAATTCAATTTTTGCTCGCCTAACCTGCTCTTCCATTTTTACCCTAACACTGTTATCTATGCGAATATTGCCCTGCGTTAATGCGCTTATGCGAATAAGCGGGTTAAAATCTATTGTGGTTAGCCATTCATCTTCTGCGCTCTGATAAGGACGAACCGTGTAGCGTTCCTGATAGTCAAAACGGTGCGAAGTCGAAAGGCTGCGAAGTTTGCCACTGAAAAAATCAAAGCGATGTGCGAAATTCGGGACGTTCACTCCAATTCCAATTTTTGGCCAAGTAGTTGTTGTATCTATGTATAAAGGATTTTCTCTTGTTTGCCTAAATGTTTCACTCCAAGTTAAATCGCCTTTAACGCCAATATCCCACCAAGGCAAAGTGAGTGAGGTGCTATTTGTTAAATTACGCCTAATGCTATGTTCAAAACGTCCTTGATATACAATGGTATCTGTATTCTTGTTTCTGTACTGCGCAAAATCTTCGTAATCTTCTCTTGTTTTTAGTCCCATATCTCCGCTGACCAAATTCCAAAAACCTCTGTTGCTGTAGCCATTACCAAGGCCAAGACCAAATAGATAGTACTGAAACGGTTCCACGCCTTGCTCTTCGTATAATTGCCAAAGTGCAAAATCTTCGCCATTTGTTTGCAAATCCACGCTCCACATACTGCGAATTTCTTGCCATTTCAATTTTTCAAGAAAATTGCTAACAGCGTTTTTTCCAGCTATACCGGCCAGTTGTTGCAATTTTAAGCTCGGAGAAAATTCAAAGCGGTTGTTCTGCTGAATTGTCCAAAAATTCTTTGGAAGCGTTTCTTCGTCATAAAAATCAAAGTTATTAGGAATGGATTTATTTTGAGTAAAACCGCTGTTAAAAGAAAATCTCATTGGCAAAAATGGAATCCAATCTGCCGAGAAATTTGCCCTAAAATCTTGTTTGCGATTTCGCTCGTCCCGAAAAATTCCATAAGCTCTGCCATATTCTCTTGAGCCAACGCTGTCTATTTCGTACGAATAAGCGGTTTGGTATATGGTATCTTGCGCTCCTGTGGTATCGTTTGTGATAATTTGCAATGGATATTCGTAAGGAATTTCTCTAACATAAATTCTTCTATCGGTGTGGTCGTAATCAAAAATAAAATTTTTGGCAAACAAACCGCCTTCACTACTGGGGTTGAAAAACTCTTCTTTCACAAAACCCTGTCTATCGCCACCTGCATACATATCGCGGTTTATATTTAGAGTGTAATTGAGGTTAAAGAAAGGTAAAATGTTCCAGCGAATATCTGCCTTATGAGTCAAATCCGTTGTGAAATTCGTTATTTTTTCCACCTGCGGTTCCAAAAAATTTGGGTCTCTCTCTTGATTTTCGCTTCTGCTATAAGCCAAGTCCATTACCGTTAAATCAAAGGTTCCTGGCCACAGTTCAACGGGCAGACTTTTATTGCCAAACAAATAAGTGTTGCCTCGTTCAAGAGGTCCAAGCTTATATTCCAAAACAGTGTTGTATTGGTAAACGCTGTCTGCGATTTTTGCCGAACGCCGTTCAGATTCTCTATATGAATAATTCAAGGCAGGGCGTTCCAAAAACACTTGCCCTAAAATTTCTTGAAAAATATTGTTGTTTTTTTTGTAATCTTTGCTAAAACCAATAGATAGCGTTCTTGAACGGGAAAAACTCTGGTATCCCTTGGACTGAGAGGCATTTCTCAAAGAATGTTCTTCGTTTGTATCTTTAACTTCCAAACCTACGGTTGCAAAATCTCCAAACATATCAAAAGCGTTATCTTGGCTAAGGCTAATATCATCGTCTGGTTTTAAATAGGGGCGAAGCGTGGTAGAACTGTAACTAACCCCAAAAGGCAAGCGTAAACCATAATCGTCTTTGAAAAATTTGTTTATGTTTAGGCTTGCAGTTCCATTTACATCTAAACGGGTATTAGCTTCGCTGAGTGTTGGTTTTGGACTTCTTCCTTCTGTTTTAAGTGTTGCAAAATTTCCGTCTTGATAGCGCAACTCGCCAGAAATAGAAAACACATCGGAAAAATCGAGCTGCCCGTGCATTCTTGCGGCATAACCCCATGCATTGTTTATCCCGGAAAGCCGTAAATCATTAATCCAAAAAGTTCCATCCAAATCATCCAAAGAGGCATCATTATCTGCTATAATAACAAAGCGTATCCAGTTAATTCCGCTGTTAGAGGGATTTCCAACCACTTTTATTATTTCATTTCTGCTGTCTTTTGTTAAAGTGTCTATTTTTGTGTTAAAAAACTGCCTGCCTATTTTCAAATCTGAAAATTTTGAAAGCGGAAGCGAAAAAGCATTTGCCCTCCAATTATTATCGTGGCAATCCTGAATACGCTCTCTTTCAGTGCATTCAAGCTTTTCTGGTTTAAAAGACCATTCGTAATAATCTTGACTGCCATCTAGCCCACCACGGCCAAATTGCAAGGCAAATCTTATGGGAGTTTTTGCTGCTTTAGTTTCATAATGTATTTCCATTTGAATGTTGTCGTAAGAAGTAAAATCTTTAACTTCATTTTCAAAAAATTTAGTAGCGCTTACTGCCTGCCCAGGATGCAAACCACCATATTCTAAAAGCAGGCTCTGTTCCTTTAATGGAGTGCCGGTATTTTGGTCTCTTTCTAAAGGAACGTTTGGCGACTTGAAATAAGAACCCATATTATCGCGATTATTTATAACCTGAACTCTCAGATAATTGCTGTCTGGGACAACCACAGCACCTGGAGCTTGAATTTCTGCATTTATTTCGCCAGTCACTGTTTCAGTAACAGGATTAGATATTATGCCAAACTCATTGCTTCCAGAATTTTCTATCCATTCATTTCCCACAATTTTAAAATCTGCTATTTGCGCTCTGCCTTCTGCAATGCCTTGCCCTAAATTCCCGTACCAAAGCCTTGTGGAAACAGCTTCTGACAAAATATCTGTTGCAGAAACGCCCGTGCCAGATACTATTGTATCGAATTTATCAAGTGGAATGCGAAACCTACGCCAGCCGTTTTGCAATTTTTCAAACTGGGTTGCATCTTCTGTGCTTAAATCTATTTTATAGCGCACAAAGCGAATTTCTGTGTCTAACTGCCCATTGCGATTTATATCTTCGCTATCAAAAGTTCTCTCTCCTGCATTGCCCTTTGTTCCGTTAATCTGTGGTGGCGGGTCGCTCAAATCTAACAGATTAGCATTAAACTTATCTCTTGTAATATCTGTGTTTCCACTAGCAACATTTTCTGCTTTTAAAGTATCTGAGCGGCACTGGGCAAAACGGCAATCCCAAGACACCAACCTTCCATCCACCCCGGCAGCATGTCCCAAACCTAAATCGTTAAGCGGCTGCGTTGTACCCGTCAGAGCCTCGGAATACAACATGTTATTATCAGGTTCATAACCATTTATGCTTATGGCTTCGCTAATCAAACCCAAATCAACATATAATGAACCCACATTTCCCCTAACCACAATTTCTATATATCTCTTTTGCGATAAATCTTGGTAATATGAGCCGTTAGGCCGCATAATTCCACCCCAGCTTTTGCCGCTCAAGTTATCATTTGGTCTTAATCTAAGGCTCAAAATCGTGAGTTCCCTATTATCCACATCGGTGCTACCAATAGGTGTGTAAATATGCCTGTAACGCATGGTAGTGTTGCTGTGCCATACAAATTCTCCGGCGTGTTTATAATCCAAATGCTCTATATATGTAGAAAGGTCGTTTGCAGTTCCACCAGGAGGGCTTGCCTTGAACCACATAAGCCTAGAAAGCGGATATTGTAAGTTGAGCGAGCTTCCTTCAAAATCATCTATTAAAGCAGATTTTCTTGAATTTGTATTTGTGTTATGATAGCTTGCCGCTAGTTCTCCCTCAAAGCTCCATCTGGATTTTTCTTTGGAATTTATGAATGGAACAGCATTTATTATTTTGTCCATTACTTGGGAACTATCTCTTAAACGTATGTTTGTTCCAAACAAAAGCCCAGAAAAAGGTTCTCCGCCTAGGCGTGGATTATCTGTGCTGATGTTTTGATTTTTGTAAAGAGCGGTTAAACCGAAAATAGAGCCTTCTGTGAATGTTTTTAGCGGATATTCGGCTCTTGCTCCCAAAAGCAATTTACTTTGAAATTCAAAAAGAGGTTCACATTCAAAATTAACTGTTATCTCCTTGTTCGGGTCTAAAGCACGCTCGCTTATAAGCTCAATTTGCCCAAGTTCATAGTTTACCTGATAATCCACATCTCTAACCAAAACTTCTGAACCTGCCTTTAATTTTTCTGAATTCGGGGCAATATCCAAACAACCGCCACCACCAACCGAATAACTGCTACTTGGATCTCTAACGCTTATGCTTGTACGTCTGCGTTTTCCAACAGATTCAAAATAATAAAGTGGTTGATAAAGATTCAAACCACGAACAGGTATTGTGTAAAGTGAAGCCATTGTGGCAGAAGAATCTACGTTTTTCAAAGGCTCAAGGCAACGTTCTCTGGCGGTGGCAGCTGCACTTACATAAGAAAGACCTCTATTATTTACATACCAATTTATGTCCCGGCAAGGCAATTGCATATCTCCCGTATATTCACCACCTTCTTTGAGAAAGATAGATACATCGGATGTTAAAATGGTTCCATTTGTGGAATCGGCAACACCTAATATTTTTAAAAAATCAACTGCGGTTCTTGAACGGTCTTTCATTTTCAAAATAAAATTACTTGCATTGTCAGAAGAAATTCCAACATTGTAAGTATTTCTAAGCATTAATTTTTCTATGTCTATTAAATCAGAGGAGGCAACATCATATTGAACAAGCAAAACTTCATCTCCACTTCTAACCGCAGATGTTGAACGATTTGTTGGGTCATTAGCCCACGAAACCGCCACAAGCATACTCTGGCTGCCAGCTTTAAGCCGCAAAATTCCAGTGTTTGCGTCAAAAACATAATCTGTTCCGCTTTGCATTTCCGTGAGTGGCAATCCCGTTTTTCTCACAGGAGTGCTACTCCCCGGCGGAAAATACACACCAACCACATTTTCTATAGTTGTATTTTTATTGTTTAAATAGCTTCTTTTGTAAACCTTTAAACCGTCTAATTTCAAACGTGGCGGATTACCGCCGTTTATCTTTGCGTTTATATAAGCATCCCTCATGCTCTGAGTTAAAAAATAATATTTGTAAGCGTTGAATTGCTTGTCGGGAATTTGGAATTCTGTGCTTTCGTCTTTGCCCCTTATGGTATAACTCTCTTGACTACCGGCATCTTGAGAGGCAATTGTGGTTAAACGCCAGTTGCCAAATTTCATATCTGCCTTTATTCCAAATAAACCTTGATGCTGCTCGGCATAGCCTGTTAGCTCTGTGCCAGCTAAACTTAAAGAGGTGCTACCTGCTTCTAGCCTTTGCAAAATATAATCTTCAAATTCGCCAGGCGTAGCCTCTGCATAAACTATGCGAACTCTGTTTCTCACGCCAAGCCCGCCCTCTGTATTATTCAATTCAACCGTAATATTCCTGCCAATTTTACCTTGCACAATAAAACTCGGAACATAAGAAAGGCTTGGGCTTGGCCAAAGGCTGTTTTCGCGGCTGCCGGGAGCATCGTCTGAGACTCCTACTCCGTGAAGGCGAATATCCATTGAGCCTTGCAACAATAGTTGCGGGCGATCAAAGCCAAAATCTTTCATCCAAGCTGGTATTTTCATTGGGAGCGATATATTAAAAAGAGAACCTTCTCCGTCATCACTTGCTCCACCATTGTTTTGCCCTATAAAAGAATTGAGCCAAAGCCTATTGAATCCTATGTCGTACATATCCATTGAATAGTCGGCAAGTTCGGGATAATAGGCCTGCCAAAGAGGCAGAGTATCTCTGCTCATTACATTTAACACCCCAGCTTGTACAACACTTGTTCTGCTTTCAAAATCTATCCCGTGCTCATACACTACCACTGGTCTGGAAGATTTGAGCGGTGCTCCACTAGAAATTCCCTTTGTTGGAAGCAATTCGTTGAGCGGTTCTGACTGAGGTGGCAGGGGAATGTATTGTATTTGATTTTTTGTAACGGAATCACTAGGACCGGCAAAACAAAAGCCTGCCCACAGCAAAAACATTGCTACGATTACCGTTTTGGGAAACATTGTTTTTTGAATTTAGAAAAAAAATCCTATAGGAGAAGCCCAGTCGCGAAAATTTACTATATTTACATTCTAATGACATTCGGCTTAACAGATACACAAGCGGCTCAGTCCAAAGAGAAGTTTGGCGATAATCGTTTAACGGAAGTTGAAAAAGAGAGCTTTTTTGATAAGCTAAAAGAAAATTTCAACGACCCTATGATAAAAATTCTGTTAGTTGCGCTTGGAGTAAATGCACTGCTGGTGCTTGGAACTCAAACGGGTGTTATAGCTGGTGAAAAAATGGATTGGTATGAACCTGTGGGCATAGCAATAGCAATACTCATAGCCACCATTGTAGCAGCGCTTTCCGAATACAGAAACGAAAACGCATTTCAAAAATTGCAGGAAGAAGCGTCCCGAATAAAGATAAAAACCTACCGCAATGGCATTATTGCCGAGCTTAATATAGACGACCTAGTTCAAGGAGATGCTGTTTTGCTCCAGCCCGGCGATAAAATTCCCGCAGATGGGATAATAATAGATGGAAAGATAAAAGTTGACCAGTCAGTTTTAAATGGCGAATCCAAAGAAGCAACTAAAAAGGCAGCTCCGAGCGATTATAAAGAAGACAATGCTGCTTTGGATTTTCTGCACCCGCACAAGGTGTTCAGAGGTGCTGTTGTTTGCAATGGCAATGCGGTTATGCAAGTTAGCGTTGTTGGCGATAAATCTGTTTATGGGCAAATTGCCAAAGAACTTCAAACTACCGATGACAGAGAAACTCCGCTAAAAGTGAAACTCGGCAAATTGGCTCGTAGCATAAGCAAGTTCGGTTATATTGGTAGCACATCAATAGCACTAGCACTCCTATTTAAACATATAGTGCTGAACAATAATTTTGACCCCGTACAAATTGCTGCTTATTGCTCAAATTTGGGAGTATTACTAAACGATATTATACAAGCCTTTATGCTTGCCGTGGTGATAATAGTTATGGCGGTTCCAGAAGGGCTTCCTCTTATGATATCCATAGTTTCTGCTTTGAATATGGGTAAAATGCTTAAAGACAATGTGCTTGTTCGCAAACTTGCTGGCATAGAAACCGCTGGCAGCCTTAACTTTTTATTCAGCGATAAAACTGGAACCATAACAAAGGGCAAGCTGGAAGTAGTTACATTTATAGACAGTAATTTAAAAGAGTATAAAAATTACGATGATGTTAAAGGAGATTTTAAAAAATACCTATCTCTTTCCATTCACCAAAACACAGATTCAATTATCTCAGATAAAAAAATAGTGGGCGGGAATGCAACGGAGCGCGCAGTTCTCGCATTTTCTGGTAGCAGTGGCGAAGCGGTGAATGTAAAAATTGCTGGCAAAATTCCCTTCAACAGCACCAATAAGTATTCAGCAACATCAATAGAGGGCGATTATTCCCTAACTCTTATAAAGGGTGCACCGGAAAAAATTTTGCATAAGTGCAAATTTTACTACGATGACGATGGGCAAAAAAAGAATTATTCTGGGCATGAGAACTTAAACAAAAATATAGATGCCCTTGCGGCGCGAGCGATTAGAGTTGTGGCTCTTGCTGTTTCTGAAGAAAAGATAAATAATGATGCTCTGCCGGAAAACGATTGGATTTTAGTTGGCGTTATGGGCATTAGAGATGAAGTTCGCCCAGAATCCGTTGATGCCATAAATGAGGCTTTGGAAGCGGGGCTTAACGTTATTATGATAACAGGAGACCGCAAAGAGACCGCCGTTGCAATAGCAAAAGATGCGGGTTTAATGAAAAGAGAAAGCGATATTGTTTTGACATCAGATGAATTTGCTGCAAAAACAGACGATGAAATAAAGGCGAAAATCAAAGACATAAAGGTTATGGCACGTGCCCTACCCGCAGACAAAAGCCGATTGGTTCGCATAACGCAGGAGTTGAACTATGTGGTTGGAATGACAGGCGATGGGGTTAATGATTCACCCGCGCTTAAAAAAGCCGATGTTGGTTTTGCAATGGGAGGGGGAACAGAAGTTGCCAAAGAGGCGAGTGATATTGTGATTTTGGATGATAATTTCAAATCCATAGACAAGGCAATTTTATATGGCAGGACAATTTTCAACAACATAAGAAAGTTCATAGTTTTTCAACTGACTATAAATGTTTCTGCTGTTTTAATCAATTTAATAGCACCGCTTTTGGGGCAAGAAAATCCACTTACGATAATGCAAATTTTATGGATAAATTTGATTATGGATACCCTCGCTGCACTCGCTTTGGGTGGAGAAGCCGCACTTAAACGATATATGAAAGAACTTCCAAAAAAGCGCGATGATGCAATAGTAAGCGGTGATATGTGGAAAGCCATATTTGTTGATTCCACTTGGATATCCTTTTTGAGTTTGCTTTTTCTGTTTTCGCCGCTCAAAGACATATTTTTTGAAAGTGTCGAGATTATGCACACCGCTTATTTCACATTCTTTGTGATGGTGGCTATGTTCAACGCATTCAACGCTCGCACAGACAGCATAAACATTTTTGACAACCTAAGCGGCAACAAAAATTTCCTGAGAATTTTGTCCTTAATAGTAGTTATTCAAGTTGCATTGGTTTATATAGGTGGCGAAATTTTCCGTTGCCACGGCTTGAATTTAAATCAGTGGGGCATAGTGCTTTTGTGCGCTGTATCTGTTATTCCAGTGGATATGGCTAGAAAGAAGTTTATGTTAAAAACAGGAGCAAATTATGTGGATTAAGGAATTACTGTTCGGAAATCCCGAAGTACTTCAAGTCACTGTCATAATGTGCTTTGGCTGCATAGTTTGGCTATGTGCTATGGTATCTATGTTAAAAAAAGAAAAAGAGGTTGTGGAGGAGAGAGCCTTAGCAAAAATTGACACAAAATCGGTAGAGCAAGCAGGTAGCCACGGAATTCAACTTACATACATCACTAAAAAACAGATTTTGGAACTTACTGCGGAGCAAGTGAAAGGAATCCCAGAATCCGAGGTGGAAAAACTTCCCATGGCAATGAAAGATATGTTCAAAAGACGCAGAAATGAGGTTCTGTTAGCAGATAGGCAAAAAGAAAGTAGCAAATAATACATACAATTGTTGACAAAATTCCAAACTTTTGCTATATTTACATTCGGGAATTTCTATTCACAGTTCGCAAGGGTTTTGCGACAATCGAATAGATGGGCAAAACAATGAGCGAAGGTGAAGAAAAAATCGGAGGCGAATCAACATTCGCCAGTTTGGGATTATCCCCAAAAGTTATGGATGCTGTTCAAAAAATTGGCTACGAAAATCCAACTCCAATACAAACGCAAACAATACCCCTGCTTTTAGCGGGCAAAAATTTGCTCGGCACAGCACAAACAGGAACGGGCAAAACAGCAGCATTTACCTTGCCTTTGTTATCTCGGCTGAATTTTGGCGATAAAAATCCCGCTATGCTGGTTCTAACGCCAACTAGGGAGCTTGCAATTCAGGTTTCAGAGGCAATTCAAAAATACTCGTCTTTTATGAAGGATTTTCACGTGGTGCCTGTTTATGGCGGGCAAGATATGGGAGTTCAGCTTCGTGCCCTTAAACGCAAAGCGCAGGTTGTGGTTGCAACCCCAGGTCGCCTCATAGACCATTTGGAACGCAAAACAATAGACCTCTCCGGTATTCAGGCCCTTGTGTTAGACGAAGCAGACGAAATGCTGGATATGGGTTTTCAAGAAGATGTTGAATATATTTTAGAGGCAACTCCGGAAGATGCGCAAAGAGCCTTATTCAGTGCTACTATGCCAACCGCTGTGCAAAAAATAGTTTCCACATACCTAGGCGAATACGAAACAATAAGAATAGCGGGCAAAACCGCCACCGTTGAGAAAATTCGCCAACGCTATTTATCTGTTCGTCAAGAGCATAAAATGGAAGCTCTAACAAGGGTTTTAGAAGGCGAAGAATTTGAAGGTATGCTTATTTTTGTGCGCACAAAACAGGCCACGGCAGAAATTGCAGAACGCTTGGAAGCGAGAGGTTTTAATGCGGTTCCTCTTTCGGGAGATTTGGCTCAATCTTTGAGAGAACGCACTCTAAACCGCCTTAAAGATGGCAAAATAGATATTGTGGTTGCAACCGATGTTGCTGCCAGAGGCTTGGACGTTGAACGCATAACCCACGTTTTGAACTACGATATTCCCTACGATACCGAATCTTATGTTCACCGCATAGGCAGAACAGGTCGCGCCGGTAGAGACGGCAATGCCATATTGTTTGTCACTCCAAGAGAAACGCGCCTGCTTTCTATGATAGAAAAAGAAACGCGCCAGAAAATTGAAAAAATGAGCTTACCCACAGGCGAACAAATAAGCGATAAAAGAGTGGCTAAATTCAAAGAAGATATTATCAAAACAGTTCAAGATCAAAAAGGCTTAGATAATTTCAGAAATTTAGTTGAAAACATATCTATGGAACAAGCCTTAGACATCGCAGACATTGCGGCTGCTCTAGCTTTTATGACACAAGAAGAGCAACCGCTATTCCCAAAAATGGAACCGCTGGATGCAGAATCTAAAAAGGGCAGGGATAGGGAAGCGAGGGAGCCGCGAGGCGACAGAGGCGAGCGTGAAAGACCTAGGAGAGAAAGGGATAGAGATAGGGGAGACAGAGGAGATAGAGGTTCAGATAGGCGCAGAGATGGTAGCTTTAGCGATATGGAACCGCCGGAAAGCGGAATGGAACGCTATTATTTGGGCGTTGGCAGAATGGACAATGTTTCGCCAAGGGACATTGTTGGTGCAATAGCAAACGAAGCCGATTTGGATTCCAAATACATTGGACACATAAAACTCTTTGAGAAGTTCAGCACAGTTGATTTACCCGAAGCCATGCCCGAAGATGTTTTGCAAATCCTTCGCAAAATGACAATTAAAAACCGCCCCTCCAAAATAAGGTTGATGACAGACGAACCACCTCCACCAAAAAAATCCTTTGATGGTGAAGGCAGAAAGAAGTCTTATGAAGGCGAAAGCAGAAAGAAATCTTACGAAAGCGAAGGCAGAAAGTCGTCATATTTTGACAAGAAAGAGGAATATGGTGCAAAGAAAGGCAGAAAACCTTTCAGAGGCGATGACCAATCCTCCAAAAAAACCAGAAGATTTGGCAGGCATTAGTAAATCAGCGTTTATTTACTATAGTAACTTCCCCCCGTTAGCTCTCCGAGCGGAAAAAACGTGGGGACGAATGGTGATTTTTGTTAAAAAAACTCCATTCAAGGGGGGAAATGCTGATTGGATAAAATTGAGGTTGTGAGTTAAATAAGAATAACAGACATTTGGTAAGGATTTTGTGTATGGGCGTTTTTTATTGTTCTGGTAATCAGCATTTGCTATATTAAACTAATGCTTCGTTTTATATTTTTAACCGCTATATTAGTTGCTCTTTCCTTGCAAAATGTTTTTGCGGCAGAAGTAAAAGGGGCTTTTACCGCCGAGCAATACAGAAAAGCACTTTGGATGGTAACTCGGTTCTATGGTGCTCAAAGGTCTGGCATAGGACCTAATTGGCTTCTTATGGATCACACATACAAAACCAGCTTCACCAAAGATGCCGATGGTAATTATAACCTTGAAGGCGGGTGGTTTGATTGCGGTGACCACGTGTTGTTTGGACAAACATTTTTCTATTCCGCTTATGTGCTTGCCAAATCTTATGAGGCATTTCCCAAAGGTTTTCACGACCTTTATAATGGGAAAGACTACAGCGATTATGCAGAATCTGGAAAGTGGGGCATAGAAAGTGGTAAACCGAATAGGATTCCAGATCTTTTGGAAGAACTTAAATATGCTACGGACTGGATAATTAAAGCAACGCCGAATGGCACCACATTTTATTCTCAAAAAGGTGACGGCAATGCAGACCACCAAAAATGGGTCACAGCTGGATTTATGTCAACTCTGCCTAGAAACGAAGGTGGTGAGAAAGAAGGTTCTCGTCCTATAGTGAAAAATCCAGACGATGGGGTTATGGCATCTTTTGCCGCTGGCACTCTTGCCATAATGTCTAAGATATACCGTGAATACGATTCAACTTACGCTGATACGTGCATTAAACATGCAAAAAATGCTTATGATTATGCGAAATCACATAAAAATAAAGCTGCCGGAGCCGATTTTTACGGTGCGCACAAAGACCCAGCAACTGTATTTGTTTTGGCGGCTTCAGAAATGTATAGAATTACTGAAGACAACACGTATAAAAACGATATAGACAAAAATCAGATAAAAACTCATTATCACGTTCTTGATTACTCAAATTCCCACGACCTTGTGGCTTATGCAGCGGCGATGGCTGTTCCCGCAGATAAGGAAGCAATTCTTCAAATTGCCTTTGATGAATTTGTAAAAAAATATACCGATCCCAATAACATAGAATCTGAGAAAGTTACAAAACTAGGTGGCGGTTGGGGGCAGTTGCGTTACGCTGGCAACACGGCATTCAGCGTTGCGCTTTACTCTTTGGCAAAAAACATCAACCAATACGACCAATTCATATACGACCAAATAGATTACGTTCTCGGCAAAAATACCGCCAAACGCTCATTTATCACGGGATTTTGCGAAGGCTGCAGCGGTAGCCCTAAGCTACCTCACCACAGAAATGTATTTTTGCGAGACGATAATCCAGATGATGCTAAAAAAGCCCTAATGACCATTCCCGAAAAGAACAAGTATTTTGGTTACTTAGTGGGCGGAACTAGGGTTTCCACTTCTTACACGGAAAGCGTTACCGACTATCAAACCACCGAAGGCGGCATAGATTACAATGCTGGTCTTTTGGGTGCACTTGCCTATATAGTTTCAAAAGTTGATCCAGCACCGCCTATTCCTCCAATAATAGTTGAGCCGCCTATTATTGACCCACCAGAAGAACCAGACCCTGACCATATAATACCTTTGGCAAACAAAACATTGCTCGGAAATTTCGTAGTCCGCTTTGTGGGAACTCATGAATTTCCAGCTCAGAGCAAAAGTTTCACTGTACAAATTTTTGATTTAAAAGGAAATAAAATTTCCATTATAAAAAGCGAAGGGCAAGCTGTTAGATTCACTCCAAAAGGCAAAAATATTTATTACGCTGTTATAAAATAGCTTTACCTTTTTAGAGTTTTATATTTGATGGGCTTTGGGTTATCTGCATCTATTCCCATACGTTGTTTGTAATCGGCTTCGTATTCTGTCCAGTTGCCCTCGTACCACACCGCTTTGCTATCGCCTTCAAAAGCCAAGATATGTGTAGCTATGCGGTCTAAAAACCATCTATCGTGAGAGATAACCACAGCGCAGCCCGCAAAATTCAAAATTGCCTGTTCAAGGGCTTGGAGGGTTTCTATATCAAGGTCATTGGTAGGTTCGTCTAGCAAAAGAAGGTTGCCGGCGTTTTGCAAATTCTTTGCCATTAAAACTCGGTTTCTCATTCCGCCCGAAAGCTGGGATAATTTTTTTTGCTGGTCGCTGCCGGTAAAGTTGAAAAGCCCGCAATAAGCACGGGCATTGAGTTTGCGTTCCCCAATGATTATTTCTTCTTTGCCGCCGGAAATTTCTTGGAAAACAGTATTGTTGTCGTTCAAGGATTCTCTGCCTTGTTCCATGGAAATTATCTCTACGGTTTCTCCGAGTTTGAATGTTCCGGCATCTGGTTTTTCTTGCCCTAAAATCATTCTGAACAGGGTAGTTTTTCCGGCTCCGTTGGGGCCTATTATGCCAACAATGCCTGAACGCGGCAAGCAGAAATTTAAGTTTTCGTAAAGCAGTTTGTCGCCAAAAGATTTTGAAATTCCATTTGCTTCTATAACAACATCGCCAAGCCGTTTGCCGTTTGCAATGGCAATTTGCGCAACCTTGTATTGCTCTTTTTTGTCTTGGCTCAAAAGTTCTTCGTAGGCTTTTAAGCGAGCCTTGGATTTAGCCTGCCTTGCCTTGGGGCTTGCCTTCACCCATTCCTGTTCTCTGGCAAGCCG
>Ga0268262_10002660_pt1 | contig 20394 bp, 15 predicted proteins | sample TergutNc150P3_FD_190354 | JGI IMG/M metagenome (GOLD analysis project Ga0268262, IMG submission 190354) | Nasutitermes corniger P3 segment gut microbial community from laboratory colony in Florida, USA - Nc150 P3 (SPAdes) (version 2) | ecosystem: Host-associated > Arthropoda: Insects >... | reverse complement strand
GCAGAACGCCTGTTTGAGCCGCAGTTTGGGCATCAATTCCGTTAACGCTTGCTATCCGTATGGTAAGCCTGTCGGTTATGTCGTCCGCTTTAACGTTTGTAAAGCTGACCTGTTTCCTGTCATCATCGGAAATAATAATTGCCGGGCTCCTGTTATAGGAGGTTGAGAAATTCCACCAGCCCCTCGCCTGAAAATTAGCCCTGCCGATTGCCTTGCCATTGCTGTTCACCAACTCGGCGATTATGGAAAAATTTTTGTTTTTTGTTTCAAAAGGTTTCAGATTGGTTACGCCCGTACCCGGCCAATTCTGCAATCCCCAAACTTGCTTTCTATTCGTGGCATTAAGGCCATCGTAAACCGCCTGTAAAGCCCTCTCCATCGAAGACAGCCAAATTCCCCCGGTAGCGTGCAAGTTCGTGTTAATGCTCAAAGTTTGGGTTTCGGTCTGGTAATTAACCGTGCCAGGTATTATTTCGGTTGAGTAAACCAGGGTATATGGCATGGCGTTGGCATTGAGCAAATCGTTAAAATACTGTTCTGTTTCTGTAAGCCGGACTACCCATTGCCTACGCCATTCTATGTCATTGCGGGTGTTCTCGCCGATGTTCCCGCTAGTGATGCTGGCGAACATCACCGATGAACGGCTTGTAGCTTCAAGCAGCGAAGCGTCAAGCGCGGCGGCCTGGAAATAGTAGCTTAATGCCTCGACCTCGGTGCCTTGTCTCTGGGCGCTTATGCCTCTTGCAAGTGCGGTCTGCGCTTCCACATGGTTTGATGAAGGCGCTACGGAAAGTTCTGTCATTGCACTTGCGGTATTTTTTACGCCTAATTTTTGCAACAAGTCTAAAGAAGCTTTCCGTATACCAGACAGGTTATCCAGTTCGTCAAAAGTACAGGTTCCCGAATACGATGCCGCTGTCATTTTATCGGAGGTTTTTGTAACCCTCATTTGGAGGGCGTAGCCTGTGGAAGTTTTGGTAATGGTTCCACCCATTATGTAATCTGTAGGCGTCAGGTGCCCCAAATCCATCCCCGCTGCCGAGTTATCGTCATAGTAGCCTGAAAGAAGCTCTGAATATTGCTCGTCAAGGTTCGCTCGATCCAGTACGCTTATTGCTGAAAAGCTGGAAAAGTTGCTGACAAATTCACCCTGGACCAAATCGGGAAGATAGCTTTGGCTTTCCGCAAGGCCGGATGACCTAGGCGAAAGTATGGCAATGCTTTTTCCCTTCCCGCCGTCTCCCGTCCAGAACACAAGCGAAGCTTGCATAGGCTGTGGTGTGGCCTGGGGTTGTTGGGCTTGCGTCTGGGGAGCTTTAGCAGTCTGGGGTATAGAGTTACAAGACAGCAAGGATAGGATTAAAAACAAGCTTATAAGCCTGGAAATTATTTTCATAAATATCATCTTTGCGATGCCAAAAAGCCGTTTTGTAAAAACCCTCTTTTTAATTCATTATAATGAATATTCAAGGGATTCGTAAAGCTCAATATAAAGCTATGGGGTTTCAGCAATCAGTTTACCCGATACAATGATATTGTCAATAACCTACCGCCGATAATGTCAAATTCTACAAGAAATCTATATTCAACATCATATTCTTGCCTGGTATGAAGAAAAAACCCATTGATTTACGGAAAATTCTATCCATAAACATTAAAAACCATAGGGCTTTACTCGGTTTATCGCAGGAAAAACTATCCGAAAAGGCCGGAATTTCATCAAATATGCTTAGGGATATTGAAGGTTGCCGTACATGGGTCAGCGATACCACCCTTATTAATATAGCCGCCGCCCTAAAAACCGATACTTACCGCCTTTTTATGCCAGAAACCATAAATGAAGACGAGAATTATAAAACGGTATTGCGGGATTTGACCAAAACATTTGATAAAGCACAGGCTGATTTTGCCTTGAACCTTGCCAATGCACTTAAAGTATGGGGTAGAAAAAAGTAGGGAATAACGGCGAATTCAGGGAAAAACGTAGGGTGTTGATGTCCGATTGACAATCCGGCAGAAATGACCTATATTTTAAGTGCCACCGGAGGAGGCGGCAACGGACTGCGGCCCGGAATAGCCTCCTCCGCCGAACCCGGCTCTGTCTAACAGGGTCGGGTGATTTTTTATCACCGAAGCGTTTTACTACCGATTATTCCCCTCAATTCATCAAAAGACCACGAAAATAAAGCACCAGAGTTATCAAAATAACAAATAAAACGGCCATCATCAGTCCTATCTTTTAATTCTCCGGCAATTTTGGCTTTTACACTACCCACTGAAAGATTGGAAAAAAGGCGAATAAAAACCGAATGTGTCTTTACCTGCGGCAGCCGTTCACAGAGATAAGCTCCCTGTTTATACCCTTTCCTAAATTCAGTCCCTAAAGTTACCCTTGAGCCTGTTACCGCTTTAATTTCCACAATTTCGCCGTCTATAACCGTATCAGCGGACAGTTTGCCGTGCAATGCGCTGTCTTCAATTTCAGGCAGGAAGTAAACTACACTTTCATGCGTAATAAAAGGGCGAATTTGTTCAATTTCCCAAGCCAGTTTTGCCCTTTCTTTGGGCGTGTTCTTTACACGAGATTTGCCAACCCAAATACCAGGCTCTTTTGAAATCCATTCTTCATCCGGAAACAGGGCGGTGGCTAAAAGCAAAGATTTTTCCGCGTTTTGGTTTGCTATGCCAATGTCGCTATTTTGCATAGTGTGTATATTTTATCGAAAATATTGATGATAGCTGAACAGGCGCATAGAATACTCGTTTACTTCAACAAAAAAATATCGAATAAAAACTTTGCGCCTCCGCGCCTACCTTCGGTTCTTAGCTGCGTGAAATTTCTTTAACTAAATATCACGATGCCTGACGCTGTAAAGGCAAATAAGTGTGCATCCTTTCCATAACATCGTCAAAATTCAACGGCTTTCCGATGTGGCTGTTCATGCCGGCTTTAAGGCACTTTTCAACATCTTCGCGGAACACATTTGCCGTCATGGCTACTATCGGGATGGTTTTGGCTTTTGGTATGTCAAGCGCCCTGATGCGGTGCGTTGCTTCATAGCCGTCCATTTCGGGCATTTGCATATCCATAAATATCATATCGTATTTTTCTGAAGCCTGGCTGAACATATCTAAAGCTTCTTTGCCATTTACAGCGCAGTCTATCTGGACCTGCGTAGGTTCAAGCAATGCCTGCAGAATCTCACGGTTAATATCAACATCTTCAGCCAAAAGTATGCGCCGCCCCGCAAAAACGCCATCAACTTCAACTTGTTCTTTATCTGCCTGGTTTACGCTCTGGTTCGGGAGCTCTTGCCCTTTCGTTGAGCAATTCTTTATCTGAATTGTAAAAATAAAACTTGAGCCTTTCCCTGGCTCTGACTCAACCCAAATTTTGCCGCCCATCATTTCCACAATTCTTTTTGAAATCGCAAGGCCAAGGCCTGTGCCTCCGTATTTTCGCGTCGTACCGGACTCGGCCTGCTGGAAAGACCGGAACAGCTTTGCCTGCTGTTCCGCGCTTATACCGATTCCGTTATCGCTTACCGAGACTTCTATAGTGCAAAGGCCGTTTTCTTCCCCCATAAAACGCGCGTCAAGGCTGATGCAACCCTGTTCAGGGGTAAACTTGATAGCATTTCCCAATAAATTGGCAATGACCTGCGCCAGCCGCTGATCGTCCCCTATCAGGCATTTGGGAATGGAACTGTCAATATATACCGAAAATTTCTGCCGTTTCTCTTCAACCCGGAAACTGACAACATTAATAACCTGTTGCAGAACCTTTTCAAAACTAAACTCCTCCGATGAAAGCTCAAGCTTGTTGGCTTCTATTTTGGAAATATCCAGAATATCGTTTATAACACCGAGCAGGTGGTTTGAAGCGTCCTCAATTTTCGCAAAGCAATAATCCTTGCGTTCGGTATCAGGCGCGTTCTTGCCTATGCTTGTCATGCCGATTATCGCGTTCATCGGCGTTCGCATCTCATGGCTCATGTTGGCAAGAAAAGCGCTTTTATGCCTACTTTCCATATCCGATTTTTCCCGCGCCGCGTCAACGCGAATGAGGACAAAGATCAGCACCGCTGCAAGTACCACACCCAATATGCTGAGGATCAAAGCCATGTCGATCAGGCTTTTATAGTAAATATTCTTGATGGTCAGAATGGTTAAATACCAGCCGTTTGGTAGTTCCCTGGTAAAGGCGATACATTTTTCACCTTTCCAATTTATCAACGGGGCTTCTGAAATATACCCTTTCCCCACCATTTCATCCGCATAGATTGAAATAGGAATTAGCGGGGCGGTCATTTTCATTCCCACAAAATCCGGGTTGGAATGGGTAAGAATTGTCAGATCCTGGCTTGCCAATATTCCGTAACCGTAATTTGTAAAAGCCGAATTAATTATTTTCTTTCCGATATATTCAATTTCCACATCAATACAGACAACGCCCAAATAAGCGCCTTCGTCGTCATGGATACTGCATGAATAAGTAAAAATATCCGCGCCTGTTGCCATATCCTTATACGGCAGTGTTTCCGTAATTCTGCCCTTGGCCGCGATGGCGGCCGTGTACCATGGCCGATCTACAGGCGAATAATCGTCCGGCATTATCATATTAAGACCGTTAAGAAAAACAGGCCCGCCAGGCATTTTTTCAATATAGCCATAAAGGCCGTCCAACCTGCCTGCTTCCTTTATACGTATCCGGTTTGATATATATACGGTATAATTCTGCAGCCTTTCGGCATCATCACCGTACAGAATCATACTGCGTACGGTTTTCGCGAAATCATACAGTATTGTCTGCGGTTCCAGCAGGTCATATTTTACCTGGTTTTCAACAGAAGTAAACACACCCTCCACTTCATTTACCAAATTGGCCCGCATGATCTTGCCCATAAAGCTGTAGCTCAGAATAGCCATCAGCAAAAACGCGCAAGCAGTAAACAGAAGCTGCACATAAAGGAGGCGTTTATGAAAAACTTTTTGCAATAAAGCATGGATAAATGCCATACTCATAATATATAAAAAAACGACAAACCAGGCTAAAAAAGCTGCCCGCTTATTGTAGACTTGTTTTATCATTTTTGGTAAATTTACATTATGCTTGACTATCGATTTATTGTGGAAAACCTTGACGCGGTCAAAAAAAATATAGCGAACAGGCACATGAAAGCGGATGCCGAAGCGGTGGCAAGGCTATTTGAGCGGCGTACCGAGCTTAGCACCGCTTTACAGGGACTTCAGCAGCAGCGTAATACAAACGCGGCGGCAATGAAGGGAAAAATGGAAGCGGCGGAAAGGGCGGCTTTGGTTGAGGAAGGGAAAAAGCTAAAAGAGGCAATCGCGAAGGCTGAAGCTGAATTAGGCGAGGCGGAGGCGGGGCTTGAAAAAGAAGCGCTTAAGATACCCAACATGGCCCACCCTGCCGCCCCTGTAGGAAAGGAAGAAAAAGATAATCTGGAAGTTAAGCGTTTTGGCGAGCCGGCCAAATTTGATTTTGAACCGCTGGATCATGTCGCGCTTGGGCAGAGCCTTGATATTATTGATTTTGATTCGGCAACGAAAGTATCCGGTATTAAATTCTATTATTTAAAGAACGAAGGCGTTTTTCTTGAGCTGGCCCTGGTGCGCTATGCCCTGGATATTTTGCAGAAAAAAGGTTTTACCCCCTTTATCACCCCCGATGTGGCCAGGGAAGAAATTCTGGAAGGCATAGGCTTTAACCCCCGAGGCGCGGAATCTAACGTTTACGGCCTTGAGGGAGAAGGCACCTGCCTTGTCGGCACCGCTGAAATAACCCTGGGGGGCTATTACTCAAACATGATCCTGCCGAAAGAGAAACTCCCGATACGCATGGCGGGGATTTCCCATTGTTTCCGCCGCGAGGCAGGCGCCGCCGGGCAATTCTCAAAGGGCCTTTACAGGGTACACCAGTTTACAAAGCTTGAAATGTTTGTTTGCTGCCTCCCTGAAGATTCGGAATCTTTTCACGAAGAGCTACGCTTAATAGAAGAAGAAATTTTCTCCGGCCTTGAGATACCGTTCAGGGTGGTGGATACATGCACAGGCGACCTGGGCGCCCCGGCTTACCGCAAGTGGGACCTGGAAGCCTGGATGCCGGGGCGCAACGGCGGCGAGTGGGGCGAAGTAACTTCGACATCCAACTGCACCGATTACCAGGCCCGCAGGCTGAACGTAAGATTTAAGGACAGCGACGGAAAAAACAAATTTATTCATATGCTCAACGGGACTGCCATAGCGGTATCAAGGGCCATCATTGCCGTTCTGGAAAACTTCCAGCAAAATGACGGATCTGTCAGAATCCCCAAAGCCCTCGTCCCATATTGCGGATTTGAGTGTATAAAAAGGAGTAAGCAATGAAATGGTTAAAATTTTTTGCGGTAATATTTTTATTCCTGGCTTTAACAACCTGCCAGACGCTGAATTCAATAATACAGGAACCAAAGTTATCTATAAAATCGGTTGACATTGCAAGCATTACCCTTAGCGGTATTGATTTGATAAGCCATATTAACATTGAAAACCCAAACAGCTTTGCACTTCCAACACCGAAAATCGACTGGGCACTTGCGATAAACAAGAATCCCTTTATTAACGGTATTTTTTCAGGCGATAAATCCATCAAGGGGCAGGATAAAATTACCGTGGATCTTCCCATTAGCATCCCTTACGATGGGCTTTACAAGGCTTTTGCATCCCTTATTAGCAGTAAAGAAGCGGCATACAACCTTGCGCTGGGAATTACTTTTCCTCTTCCTGTTTTGGAAAACAAGGTTTTCCAGCTTAATTATGCGGGGCAGATTCCCCTTTTACAGCTCCCAAAATTACTTTCCGGCTCGGTTGGAATCGCCAAAATGGATTATTCCGGGCTTACCCTGACTTACGCTGCCAATATAGAAAACCCGAACACATTTCCGATTCCCCTTCCAAAAATGGACTGGGATTACAATGTCAGCGGAAAATCAGTAGTTAAAAGCAGCAATACAAAAGCGGGGCAAATAGCCGCAGGTTCCACCGGGACAGCCAATTTTGATATAAGCGTCGCCTACGCCGATATTTTTAACGCCATTGATTCGCTGAAAAACGCTACGGAAGCAAAGAGCAACCTTTTGCTGGGCGCAGACTTTTCCTTGCCTGCCGCTTTTGGCGAAGTAAAAGATATCCTGGATATTCCCGGAACCATCCCTATACCTCAAATGCCGGCTATTGCTTTTCAGGGGATAACAAAAAAATCGCTTGGCAGGACAATGGAGTTTGATCTTGCCTGGGAAGTTGACAATAAAAACACCTTTGCTTTTGATGTGGATAATTTCGCATACGATTTCATAGTAAACAACAGCCAATGGGCAAAAGGCCAGATAAATAACCCCCCAAAAGTTAAAGCAAACGGCAAAACGCTTATCCCCCTCACTGTTTCTGTCAGCTCTACTCAAGTTGTCGCGGAACTGGCAGATATCATTAGCCGTGGCTCATCTGTAAATTACGTTTGCTCAGGAAGCGCAAGTTTAATCAGCGATCTTCCCGGCTTAAGCATACCGAACTACCTTTTGGATCTTCAGGGAAGCACACGGATAAGGTAATTTATTCCTAATACTTCTCACAAAGGCGCAAAGCTCACAAAGGACACAGAGGAAAACATAAATTTTTCTAATTCCACAGCTTTTGTATCACAAAAATACTGAAGGGGTACATCGGAATTTACAGATTAAGCTTAAAACTTCGTGTTCTTTGTGAGCTTTGCGCCTCCGTGAGAAGTCTTCTGAAATGTTTTTTCTTAAGTTGATATGTTGTGTCAATCGCCTATGCCGGGTAGTTAAGGTTTTCGCTGGCGGCTTTTTCCAGGAGGGCGGCATAGCGGCGGGCTTCCCATTTTGCCATTTCCAGGTTTTGCTCCTGCCAATTGCCACATTCTTTGGCGGATGCGCCGGGAATAGCCCCCTCGAAAGCGATTATCCATTCGAGCATTTCCATGATGAGGGGAAGTATGACCTCTGAGTTGAGATCGCCTTCAAAAATAGCATAGAATCCCGTGCGGCAGCCCATCGGGCCGAAGTACACTACCCTCTCCGACCATTCCTTGTGCGAGCGAAGGAATGTCGCTCCAAGATGTTCAAAAGTATGGAGGGCAGGCTGATCTATAACAGGCTCCTTATTGGGCTGTTTTAAGCGCATATCAAAGGTGGTAATTGTCGCCGAGCCAAAACGATCCTTTCGGGAAACATAAAGCCCAGGTCTAAGCCTCAGATGATCTACCTGAAAGCTGGCTATCTTTTCCATACCATTACCCTCCTGTGTTACAATAAACTTTCCATTACTATTTTAATCAAAATATTTCTACGCACGTTTTTTTCATGATCTTTCTCTTCTTTTGTCATTCCCGATAACAGCGATTTTCTTAAAAGCGTATTATCCGAAACGCTGAATACAGCACCGGCGCTTATGTTGCATATTTCCGCCGCTTTAAACAACACGGATGTCTCCATTTCAATACAATTGCAGCCCATACCAATTATTTCATTAAGATGGGCGAATTGGGCAATTATAGTGTCTATGCTAAAATTTTTTCCAATATGGTATTTTACGCCATTTTTTCCAGCGATTTCTTTTATTCTTGAAACAATCCTGTCAAAAAGTTCTTTGTTCGGATAGTTCTTTTCCCCAAATGAATCATTCTCAGTTAATTTTTTGTTTGTCAAATACCTGCAAGCTCCGTCGCCGCATATTGAATATTCAGGAATAATTATATCGCCAATTCCTATATGCGTATCAAGCGCTCCCACAGAACCTATGAAAATAATTTTCCTGCATGGCGTACAGCCAAGCGCCAAAACTATGTCAATTACATTTGACGCTCCCATACCTGTAACAATATATGTAATCTTCAAATCGGCTTTTGATAAAGTCCAAATTTTAAATATGCCATCAAAATTTTGAATTATGCCGTCAAAGTAATCGCTAAATAATTCCGGTCTCCACAAAGGGGCAATTATACGGTCAGAAATGGGAGAAGCTTAATTCTTTTATGGCATTATTTCGATTATATAAAAATGAATTAAACTTTTAGCTCTGTAATTTGTTATATTAATTTAGAGGTAACCATGAACACCAACATAAAAAAGGCTATAACGATATTTACCATGCTCCTTATTCCGGTAATCTTCTCTTTCGCAGATGATATTTCAACCGCAGATAATGTACCTTTCAGCAGAGTCCAACGCCTGGACTGGAACCTGGTAGAAGTAAAAAGCGGGCCTACAACGGTAATCATAGACAGAGATAAAGCGCAAAGGGAAATTTATTCCATCAGGTTTCAGGAAGACCGCATACGCGGCAGAGGCGCCGACAACATCTATTTTGCTCCCTATAGTGCGGGTGTAAACAATTCCCTTTCGATTAGAAGGATTGCCAGTACATACATGCTTCCAATGTTTGAAATGGAATACTTTAGCGAGTACGAGTATTTCCGGCATCTGGAAAGGGTGTACCGCTGGGAATTCCACGACTGGAAACTTAAACTGTTTACCTGCGACGAAAACAACGGGGAAGTAATTCTGGAATTTCTCCCTATCTATAAATAAGGCATGGGATTAGGATGTTAGACCATCCATACTCATAGTTTTAGGTTTTCCAGGCCCCAATCATACATCTCCGGAGTGATTATCGTGTAAGGCAGAAGAATATCACTCTCTATCCCGGTTCTTCTGGAAAGATCACTACGGTCAAAAGTATATTTTTTTAACATTTGCGCGGAGAGTTTTCCTTGAATCACCAAATCTTTGTAATCTTCTTCTTTTCTGCCGTTATTCACGAGTATTTCCTTAAATAACTCTTTAACAATTCGCGGCCTATTAATTGCACGCTTAACAACCGGGGGCTTCTTGGGCGCTTCCTCGGCAGCAGGCGGCTCTTCCTGGGGCGCTTCCTCTTGGGACACATCTTCAATAACCAGCTGCTCTTGAAATACTATATCCTCATCAGTTGGTGGGTCTTTAGGCGCTTCCTCGGCAGCCGACGGTTCCTCCTGCGGAGCTTCCTCAGCAGCTGGTGGCTCCTCCTGTGGAGCTTCCTCGACAACTGGCGATGGCTCTTGCGGCGTTTCCCCGGTAGCCGGCGGCTCTTCTTGGGACACATCTTCAATTACCAACTGCTCCTGAAACACTATATCCTCATCAGTTGGCGGTCCTTTCGGCGCTTCCTCAGCAGCCGGCGACTCCTCCTGGAGAAATACTATATCCTCTTCTGCATCAGCCAGCGGCTTTTGAGGCGCTTTCTCGTCGGTCGGTAGCTCCTCTTGAAGCTCTCCTTCATCAGTCAGTGGCTCTTGGGACGCTTCCTCATCGACTGGCGGCTCTTCAGGCGCTTCCTCGGTAGCCAATGGCCCTTCCTGATAAAAGATAATATCCCCATCTTCATCCTCGTCGACTGGCGGCTCTTCAGGCGCTTCTTTTGCAGCCAATGGTTCGGCTTGAGGCTCTTCCTCAACAGCCGGCTCCTCCTGTGGCGCTTCCTCATCAACCGGGGACTCTTCAGGCATTTCCTCAGCGACAGGCTCATCCTGGGGAGCTTCCTCAACAACAGGTTCCTCTTCAGGCGCTTCCCCGGCAACAGGCTCATCCTGGGGAGCTTCTTCAATAACTGGCTCCTCTTCAAGCACATCTTCAACAACCAGTGATTCCTGAAACACTATACCTTCATCTTCATCAGCCGGCGGCTCTTCTTGAGGCGTTGCCTCGGCTACAGGCTCCTCTTCAGGCGCTTCCTCGGTAGCCGACTCCTCCTCAGCAACAGATTCCTCCTGGGGTCCTTCTTCAACAACTATTTCTTCCTGAAGCTCTTCCTCAACAACAGGCTCCTCTTGAGGCGTTTCCTCAGCAACCGGCTCTTCCTCGATAACTAGTTCTTCTTGGGGTTCTTCTTCGACAACAGGCTCCTCTTGAAGCGCTTCCTCGACAGCAAGTGGCTCTTGAATTACGATATCTTCGTCAACCGGAGGCTCCTCCTGGGGCGTTACTTCAACAACAGGCTCCTCTTCAGACGCTTCCTCGGCAACAAGCTCTTCCTGGGGAACTACCTCAGCAACAGGTTCCTCTTGGGGAGCTTCTTCAACAACAGGCTCCTCTTCAGGCGCTTCCTCAGCGACAAGCTCCTCCTGAGGAGCTTCTTCAGCAACTGGTTCCTCTTCAAGCACATCATCAACAACCAGCGACTCTTGAAATACTATACCTTCATCTTCATCAGTCGGTGGTTCTTGAGGCACTTCCTCATCCACCGTGGGCTCTTCCTGAGGCTCTTCTTCGACTGGCGGCTCTTCCGCTTCAACTGGAGGCTCCTCCTGGGGTGCTTCCTCAACAACAGGCTCTTCCTGGGGCGCTTCATCAGTAACTGGCTCTTCGTGAGGCAGATCTCCTACAATCAACAACTCTTGAATTTCTATACCATCATCAGTCGGCGACTTTTCTAGGGGTGCCTCTTCGGGAACAGGTTCCTCCTGAGGCTCCTCCTCGGTAGCTGCCTCTTCTTGGGGAACTTCCTCAACAACTGGCTCTTCCTGAGGTGCTTCTTCAGTAACTGGCTCTTCCTTAACAACAGGCTCTTCCAGAGGCGCTTCTTCAGCAACTGACTCTTCCTTGACAGCCGGCTCTTCCAGGGGCGCTTCAACATTAACAGGCACCTCGCCAGCTTGGGGCGCTCCCTCATGAGCCGACGAATTCAGCTTATCAAGTATTTTGGTATCAAGTTTATGCATCTTGAACAGTATTTTCAGTTCTTCTGATAGTTTGCCAATTACCTTATTATAGGAATCATCCTTTAAAGCAATTCCAAGTTCAAAATTGTTTTCCAGCGAACGTTCATACAAATTTAGCGATGTTATGAGCAGAGTACTGTTTGCGATATATGCTTTTGCATATAAATCCGGTACACGGAAAAACTTTACATTTGACATTGTTTTTTCTAAGCTGTCTATTTTTTCCTTATCGCTTTTTTTGCCGGATTCGTGACACAAGATGACTATTTCGGCGGAAGACATTGACAGTATTGCTTGTATTTTTTCTGTTATATCCAAATAAGACGCCAATATAAGGGTAAAATGACTTTCTTTCCTGAGCATATTTTCGATTTCATAACTTAATTCGATTGTATTTAATAGATTTATTGACTCCGACATTGTTTGACCTTCCTTTATAGGCAGTTTATATATAATATCGCGAGTAAACAAATTTAGCAATATATTATTCCCAATACGCAATTTTCGCTTACTTGACTTTATTATGGACGCCATATATATGTAATGGGAGACGGTATAGTGCATCATTGAATGTTAGATTTAATTTGGAGGGAATATGAATCTGGACAAACTAAAAGAAGAAATTGATTCAACCGGTGTTGTAGAAGATTTAATTATTTTATCAAAGAAGGTATTTGATAAAAATAGCGACGATGTTAAGCAAGTCATTGAAACATTTATTACAAAATCATACTTAATGGGAAAAAAGAATATGGCGAAGCCTTTTGATGACTAAGGCCGTAGAAAATAGATGTTTTAGAGTAATTAGAGATTTTTGGCTAAAAGACACTGCATATACCCCTAAAAGCGATTAAAACGCGATCATCGGAATACTCACGGGTTTTTCCGTTACAGGCGGAACAGTGCCCTGCATGACCTGATATATCTGCCCGGCGCAGTCCTTAACAGCCTTCATCATTACATCGTTGGGCAATGAGCTAATATCGAAAAGGCCGATGTTGTAATTTTCCCCGTCAAAACGGCCAAGGGCAAACTGATCGTAACACTGAAACCAGTGGCAGCCTACTCCGTAAGGGTGGGCAGCTACACGCTCGGTATAGTAGCGGTAAGCTTTTCCCCGTTCATGCTGATTTGTTACCGCTTCAAGCCCGGTTGATGTCAGGCCTGTATCAAGGGCTCCAAAGTGATACTCCCCAATCATGATAGGCAGGTCAACCCCAAGTTTTACCACATTGTCCAAAGCGGGAGAAGGATCGACGGCGTAGCAATTTATCGAGAAGACGTCAAAATTTTCCCAGCCGGAGATCAGGTCGGGATCGGAAATCCATGCCCAGCGCATTCCCAGATTCATGTGATGCGGGGCGATTTTACGGCAGGCCTTTGAAGGAATTGACACATAGGCGTCAAGCAATATACGGGAGAATGCCCGCAAATCCGCCTCCGCCTGCGCGGACAGAGCGGAAGCCTTGCTGATTGATAAACGCAGATCGTCAAAACTATCAAAATGGCGATTCCAGGCTTTTGACAGGGCTTGAGGGTCTGAATACTTCTCTTTCAGGTATCCTATCAATTTATCTTTGCAGACAGACGGCTGTGGATTGTATAACACCTCGTCGGCGGCTATCAGGTTATCCACAAAAGCCCAGGACGGTTCGTTACGCAGAAAGTAGCCTATCATGAAGGGATCATTCGCGTAGGTGGCAAGAAACTCAGCGCAGGTTTCGGTGTCCTTTGCAAATTCGGCGCTTAGAACATCAGGAAAGTCCCGGAAGATAAACTGTTTTGTCTCGGGGAACCTGTCGAGCATAAAAACATAGGGTATATCCGCCTGGCCAAACAGTTTGCGGTCGCTCCAGTTTCCCAGCGTGTTAAGGCCGTTTGCCTTTAACTGGTTTACAATGAGACTGGACCATTTCGCGTACCAATCTTTTCCAAAAACCCGGTAAAGGTTAGCCTGCTCAAAAGAGAACAAAACAGCGTATGGGCGGCAGTTCTCGCCCCTGAGAAACCCTAACCGCTCGCCGTACATACAGCCGAATTCCGGATCATCCTGGCCAGGAAGCCAGTCCATAAGCTTTTCTATACCGTCAACGCGGCAGTCCGAGCGGACAACAGTACAACAGGGGCCTGTGCTGAAAAAAGCGTAACCCTCGGGGTCTGTGAGCCACCAGCGGCCATCGGCTTTTACTTTGCTGAAAAAACCTGTCCCATCTGTCAGGCGCTTTTTCTTCCATCCTCCGTAAGCTGTCCAATCCTCGATTCCGAAAGCCTCTGGCAGCTCCAATGCACCCAGGAGCCTGTTCTTCAACTCATCCAAACTTTTTACTTTTCCTGGCCAATCCTTTTTCTTGTACTGCCCGAATTCATCAATAAGCTTAGCGTCAGGAATCGGGAACTGCTTCGGCCTTTCGTCGTTCAGGGTTATAGCGGAAAGCACAATGCGTATTTCATGATAGGACGGCATTGCCTCAAGGCTAACCTGTTCAATATCCTCTTTTTGTATGCGACCGCCGTGACGCACAACTTTGAGCTCTCCCTCGGTATGCCCCGGAAAAAGAACATGGCCGTCCAGCCAGTTAAGGTCGATGCAAATCAGCGAGCGGAAGCGGGGCATGATACCAAAACGGACAACCTGTTTTTTAGCCCGCATCTTCTCATTCCGGGGAAGGAACACAAGCTCAAGGGGAACGCTGTGATCGGTAAGGGCTTCAATATAGAAACAGAGGTATCGTTCGGTGCATTTAATAAGCTCGTTCAGCATAATGCCTCCCCCCTGAGGAGGAATGTTCAGAATGGCGTTTTCTTCATCTCCTGAAACGATTTTCGCGCCTTTGTAAAGGGCCTTGGCCTTAACAGGTATTTTTATCAATTTCCTCTCCTGACTGAGCTAATTATTAATTTCAAAGTCTAATTGCCTTCCTTCTTTTAATGCCTTTTTATCCATTCCTGCGCCCAAAAACAATCCGATACACATGCCCAGACCCACGCCTGTCGCGAGCATCCCCATATTGCCTATTATTGTTCCAATTATTATTCCAATAGGCAGTCCAAAAACAGACATTCCCAATGCCGTCCAAATGCTTCGATAATGGTTTTTAGGTACGATTTTAAGTTCCTTTTCGAGGAGGCCTAAAATTTTCGTCTGCTTTTGCCAAGTTAACTTTCTTAATTCTTTGCCAATAAGGGATGTTGTATTGATGTCTTCAATTTCTTTATTGACAGTTTCGATGATTTTATCTGGCAATTCCCTTTCTTTTAACACTTTTATAAGTTTTTGGAATTGGGCATAAATTCTGTTTAATTTGACGTCTTCAGAAATATCGCTTCTTTCTTTCGGTTCAATAATATTCATGTTTACCACCTTTTTTAATTATTTAAGTTTGTATTATATAAGGAAACGCGAAGCTTTTTAAGTCTTCCGCCTTCATCATGCCTTCGACCGCGCCTGATTGCATAAGGGAGGCAGCTGCGGCGGCGTTCCCCAATTCCAGGGCATCTTTAAGGCTGCCGTTTTGCAAAGCGGCGTACAGCGCGCCTGCGCAGAAAGCGTCCCCAGCGCCTACTTTTCCCTTTATTGCAGAAGGCGGAAGATCAACGGCAGGGGATTCAGCGTAAGCACCGTTTTGATCGAGGCCATAGCCCCCTTCGGGGCAGTGGATAACAGCCCATTCGGTAACGCCGAAGCCCCGGATTGCTTTAAGTGCCTGCGGCATAAAAGCAGAAAGCAAGGCCCCATTTTCGTCCCTTAACTTTATTCCAGTGATCTGTTCCGCTTCCACTTCGTTAATGATGCAGTAATCGGTGTATTTAAGGGCAGGCGGCACAATCCGCCTGAATCTGTCCCCTGCCTCGCTGACTACATCCAGGGAAGTTTTAATCCCCCGTTCCTGCGCGTGGCAGAGTAGCCTCGCCATCTTTGTGCCGTATTCCCTGTCCTCCGCATCCAGGGCATCCAAAATCAGGATGTACCCAATGTGCAGCAAAGCACTCGGGATTTTATCCCAGTCAATGTCATCTTCGCAGAAGGCGGCGTTTGCCCCCCGGTAATGAAAAAAAGTCCGCTCTTTGGAAATTTCATCCGCCATGACCGCTGTGAAGGAAGTTTTGCCTTCCCGCTTGATCATTGAAAGATCGATGTTCTTATGGACACTGAGAGTTTCAAGTACAAAATCTCCTTCGCTATCCGAACCAATCCTGCCAAGAGCTGTAAGAGGCAGGGAGCTGTCTATTATTGCCAGATCGCCAATAACGTTGCATAGCGCGCCGCCGGTTGATCTCTGTGTACCTGTAATAGTAGTAAGCTCTCCCGGTTTCGGCAGCCCCCGCACAGAATAGAGGTTATCGACAGTTATATTGCCCGCAACGCAGATCCCTTTTCTGTCCATAAATAATTGATTATTAATTCTTCAACACGATGTTCACAAGCTTGTCCGGCACTACAATAGCCTTCACAATGGTTTTGCCGCCAATCCACTTTTGAATTCCCGGCAAAGCCCTAGCGGTTTTTTCAAGCTCTGCCGAAGACATATTATGCGCCGCGCCAAACTTGTCCCTGATTTTTCCGTTTACCTGTACCACGATGGTAACTTCCTCATCCACCGTAAGGCTTTCATCATATGTAGGCCAGGGATGCTTGGAAACTGAGCCTTTATTCCTGAGCTTTTCCCAAAGCTCTTCCCCCAGATGCGGGGCGTAAGCGCTGAGCATGATCACAAGAGGCTGCCAAAGCGAAGGCGGAACGCAATCAAGCTTAATCAGCTCGTTTGCGTAAATCATCATCTGGCTGATGGCTGTGTTAAAATTCAAGGTCGCGGTATCGCCAGAAACCTTTTTTATGGTTTTATGAAGCAGTCTTGTCAGCTCTACCCTTTGCCCTTCGCCGATGCCGTCTTCTGTTGAAGGTTTGCATTTCTCGCTGATAGCCCAAAGCTTTTCCAAAAAGCGCGACACTCCGATTAAGCCCGCCGTACTCCAGGGCTTGCTAACTTCAAGCGGCCCCATGAACATTTCGTACATTCTGAGGGAATCAGCGCCGAAGTTTCTGACTATCTCATCCGGGTTGACAACGTTCTTAAGGCTTTTGCTCATCTTGGCTATCACTTCGGCAACTTCTTCGCCATTTGCTTTTTCAACAAACCTGCCATCCGGTCTTTTTTCAATTTGGTCGATTGGCACAAGGGTTTTGTCTTTCCGCTGATAGGCAAAAGAAACGATCATTCCCTGGTTCACAAGGCGAATGAAAGGCTCTTTGGTGTTTACAACGCCAACATCGTAAAGCACCTTGTGCCAAAACCTCGCGTAAAGCAGGTGAAGCACCGCGTGTTCCACCCCGCCAACGTAGAGGTCAACCGGAGCCCAGTAATCAATCTTGTCCCGGCTTGCGAAAACTTTATCGTTATGCGGATCAAGGTAACGAAGGTAATACCAGCATGAGCCGGCCCATTGCGGCATGGTGTTGGTTTCGCGTCTCGCGGGGCCGCCGCATTTGGGGCAAGTGGTATTCACCCAGCTCGAGATGGCGGCTAGCGGGGATTCGCCGGTGCCGGTCGGCGTATAAGATTCCACATCGGGAAGTTTAAGGGGAAGATCCGCCTCGTTCACCGGTACTATACCACACTTATCACAGTGAACAAGTGGAATGGGTTCTCCCCAGTACCGCTGGCGGCTGAATATCCAGTCGCGGAGTTTGTAATTCACCGCCGATTTTCCCAGTTTACGTTCCTCAAGCCATTTGGTGATCTTGTACTGAGCCTCGCTTGTAGGCAGTCCGCTAATGAGACCTGAGTTCACAGAGTAGCCGTAGGCGATGGTACACTCTGCTGGTTCAGCAGAAAAATCTTTCCCGCTTTCAGGTTTTTCACCGGCGACTACTTGCCTAATTGGCAGATTAAAGACCTTCGCAAATTCCCAGTCGCGCTCATCGTGCGCCGGAACCGCCATGATGGCTCCAGTGCCGTAAGAAATCAAAACGTAGTCGGCAATCCAGATTGGGATTTTTTCATCGTTAACCGGATTGATGGCATAAGCCCCGGAAAAAACGCCTGTCTTTTCTTTTGCCAGATCCGTACGCTCAAGGTCGCTTTTCCTTGCGGCTTCCTCAAGATACGCGGCAACAGCGGCCTTTTGTTCCGTCGTGGTAATTTTCTCTACAAGATGGTGTTCAGGCGAGAGTACCATGTAGGTAACCCCAAAGAGCGTGTCCGGGCGGGTGGTGTAAATTTCCAGCGCGTCCGGGTGCCCTTCAATTTTAAAAGTTACGTCCGCCCCTTCCGAACGACCAATCCAGTTCCGCTGCATCTGCTTTACAGGCTCAGGCCAATCCAGGCCGTCAAGGTCTTCCAGAAGCCGTTCGGCATAAGAGGTAATTTTTAGGATCCACTGGCGTATGCGCTTGCGGACAACCCTACTCTTGCACCTTTCGCAAAGACCGTCGACAACCTCTTCGTTGGCAAGGCCGGTTTTGCACGAAGGGCACCAGTTGATTGGGCTTTCGGCTTCGTATGCCAGCCCTTTTTCAAACAGCTTTAAAAATATCCACTGCGTCCACTTGTAGTAATTTTCATCGGAGGTGGCTACTTCGCGATCCCAGTCGTAGGAAAAGCCAAGCGCCTTAATCTGCTTTCTGAAATGGTTGATGTTATCGCCGGTGGTTTTTGCCGGATGAATCCCCATTTTGATCGCGTAGTTTTCCGCCGGGAGTCCGAAAGAATCAAAGCCCATCGGGTGAAGCACATTGTAGCCGTTCATCCTGAGATAGCGGCAGTAAATATCGGTAGCGGTATAGCCTTCGGGGTGTCCTACATGCAGCCCCTGATCCGATGGGTACGGGAACATATCAAGCACATAGCGCCGCTTCTCTTTTGGAAAAGCAGGATCTTCGGAGGCCTTAAAAGTTTTATTGTCTTCCCAGTATTTCTGCCACTTGGGTTCGATTGTCTCAAAGGGGTACTTCATACGGTATGATACAAGGTTACAGTACTTTTTAACAAGGTATCCCATTTGTTATTCATTATTTATTATTTGTTATTTACTATTTTTTATTTGTTTTGCTACACTAGACCTATGAGCCAAACAAAACTTGACATATTGGTAGAGATTTTAAAAGAAGCGCCGGACGAGGTGTTTATCCAGCCGCACAATGTGCCGGATCCGGACGCCATTGCATCCAGCCTGGGTATGTACTACCTCCTTTCACAGCGGGGAATAAAAAAGCTTGCTATCGTTTACGATCAGGAAATCGAAAAGGCAAATTCACTTAAGATGCTCCAGCTGTTCCACGTGCCGATAGTACGGGCTGGTGACGCGCGTACCCTGGGGACTGAAGACTGGGCGGTGCTGGTTGATGCGCAGAAAGGGAACTCCAACCTTACAGACCTTCCCACCGAGGAAGTCGCGGCTATTGATCACCATGAGTATAAAGGCAACATGGGCTATCGTTTTGAAGATATACGCCCGGAAGTAGGAAGCTGTAGCGCGATAATCGCAGAATGGTTTTTTGAAAACAACATTGAAGTTCCCAGGGAAATTGCCACGGCCCTTCTTTACGGAATCTTTATGGACACCGATAACCTTACCCGCGGCGTATCGGATTTTGATATCGATATGTTTTACGAACTCTATAGCCTTTCCGACATAGAAATGATCGTAGAACTCAAGGGAAATGAGCTTTCCTTCAGCGATCTTGAGCTGTATGCCGAGGCTTTCAAAACTGTGGAAATATACGACGAGCTTGCCTTTCTAAGCTTAATGAATGTGAACGATTCGCTTTTGGGGGCCGCCGGGGATATTGTGATTAGCGTAGCGGGCGTAAATATAGTTGTTGCCTACGCGACGCGGGAAAACGGAATAAAACTATCGGTGAGGAGTACCTGCAATGGCGTAAAAGCCAACGACCTGGTAAGGTTCCTTGTAGAAGGCTGCGGAGTAGGCGGCGGTCATGACAATATGGCGGGAGGGTTCATTCCCAGAGCGAACCTCAGCGCTTCGCGGGTGTTGGATACCTTTCTAAAACACCGCGCTATCGAATTCTACGAAAAACGGCACAACTCCGGCTAATCGTTTACCCGTTCAAGATATTCGTTGGTTTCGGTATTCACGCGTATTTTTTCTCCCTGTTTTATAAAAAGGGGAACCCGGACGGTAAGCCCCGTCTCGGTAACAACAGGCTTGGTTGCGCCTGAAACAGTGTCGCCTCTAACGTAATTCTCCGACTCCGCCACTGTGAAAACAACCTTGTACGGAATCTTGATATCTATGACATGACCATCGAAAAAGGTCAGGTCATAGGCCTCGTCTTGTTTCAAATAAAATTTCTTGTCTTCGTGGTTGGCTATAGGAATCTCGTACTGATCATAAGACTCATTATCCATGAAATGATAATTATCCGTGTCGGCGTACTGGAACTGGCAGACATGGACTTCAACCTGGGCGTCCTCAACTTCCTGCTGGGTAGGGATAGTCAAAGTCAGCACAGCGCCGTCTTTGATGCTCTTCATTTTTACACGGGCAATGGCGGTTCCTTTGCCGGGAGTATGGAATTCCCGTTCTACCACCAGATAGGGCTGCCCGTTCTGGAGCAGACAGCTTCCCTTAACAATATCACCGCCTCGAATCATGAG
>Ga0268262_10002659_pt1 | contig 20400 bp, 23 predicted proteins | sample TergutNc150P3_FD_190354 | JGI IMG/M metagenome (GOLD analysis project Ga0268262, IMG submission 190354) | Nasutitermes corniger P3 segment gut microbial community from laboratory colony in Florida, USA - Nc150 P3 (SPAdes) (version 2) | ecosystem: Host-associated > Arthropoda: Insects >... | reverse complement strand
CGGCCAGGTCTGCCAGGGCGCGCTCCGCGAGTTCCTCTGTGAACACCGATTTTGGCCTGGCCATGATGATACCCTCCTTCAAAGAGGGTATCATAATTAATTGCATTATTAATGTGAAATGGTATAATACACTCAGCAACCCCATCGCGCCGAATGGGCACGCGGCGAGGTCATTCGCCGCTTGACTGCGGAACAAAGGTCTAGCGGCCTGTTTGCGTATAACACCGGGGCGTGGAAATCCTTCCATAATGCTCACTGGGGATTCACTCAGGGCGGCCTCACAAGCGAGTCCACCCCTCGCTACTCCCCAGACCCCTGGGTACTCGCTTCGCTCACTGTCCTATGTGCGGGCTGATGTATGGAGATGGCTTCGATTGTTGGGCGGATGCTTGGGGGATGGCTCCGAGGAAGGTTTTTCAGATGGGGACAGCACTCCGTTCAGCGTCAAGCATTTTGAACGCTGACTTCGGGGGAGGTAGCCCAAGCGGGAACAATGTTTGTTCGGCACTAGATGCTCAATCCGCCCCTGACCAATGACCACTGATCACTGAAACCTATCTTTAAACCCTTGGGTTCTCTTGAAAACGAGGGAAGTATTGATGCCGCCAAAAGCGAAATTGTTGCTCATGACAAATGCGTTTTGCATTGTCCGGCCTTTGCCTTGGATGTAGTCCAGCTCCCCGCAGGCTGGGTCTATGTTGTTAAGGTTGAGCGTGGGGTGGTACCAGTCTCTGTTCATCATCTCAACGGCGGCGATGGCTTCAATGGCCCCACAAGCTCCCAGTGTGTGGCCGATGTAGCTTTTCAGCGAGCTAATGGGTACCGTGCGCCCAAATGCCTCGCGGGTGGCCAGAGTTTCCGCTATGTCGCCTTGGACTGTAGCCGTGCCATGTCCGCTGACGTAGCCTATTTCTGAAGCGGGAATCCCAGAGGAAGCTATGGCTTCGCGGATCACAATTGCCATGGTGTCCTTGTTGGGCTGCGTGACGTGGGTGCCATCTGTGTTGGTCGCAAAGCCGACCACTTCTGCGATAATTTTTGCCCCTCTAGCCTTGGCGCGTTCGTACTCCTCCAGTATCACCGTACCTGCCCCCTCGCCAATGACGAGGCCGTCCCTGTCTCTGTCATAGGGTCTGGGCGTCAGGCTGGGCGCGTCGTTTTTTGTGCTTGTGGCGTACAGCGTGTCAAACACAACGGCTTGGGTCGGGCTGAGTTCCTCGGCCCCGCCAGCTATCATCACGTCTTGGACGCCGTTGCGTATCAACTCATAGGCGTTCCCGATGGCCAGACTGCCGGAGGTGCAGGCCGTTCCCGTGGGTACCAGCCGCCCTGTGAGTTTTAGGAAAACAGAGATGTTTACGGCGCACGTGTGAGCCATCATCTTGATGTACGTAGAGGAAGTCACATTGGTGGTGACACTGTTGGTCAACATGGAATAAAAATCCAAGATCGAGTCAATGGAGCCGGAAGATGAGCCATAGGCCACGCCAGTCCTGCCATTCTGAAGCTCTGCCTCGCCCCACAGCCCAGCGTCCCTCAGAGCAAGCTCTGTGGTATATGTGGACAGGATGGCCACGCGCCCCATCGAGCGGGTCTCTTTTCGGCCATAGTGGCTTGGCTTCTCGAAGCCCTCAATGGGAGCAGCCAGGCAGGTGTGCAAGCCCTTATATTTGGCCCAGCCGTCCATGTGGCGAATGCTGTTTTTGCACGTTCCGAGTCCTGAAAAAAACTGTTCCACGTCCAAGCCCATTGGGCTGAGAAGGCCCATGCCCGTGACAACGACGCGCCTTGGCATCAATAAAGCCCCCCGTTCACGGATATCACCTGCTTGGTGATATAAGCCGCTTCGGGGGAGAGTAGAAAGGCCGCCACCGCCGCCACCTCTTCTGGCCGTCCTATACGGCGCATGGGGATGTGTTTCTTCATCATCTCAATGTCTAAGTCCTGCGTCATGTCTGTCTCTATCAGCCCGGGCGCTATGCTGTTCACCGTGATCTTGTGCTTGGCCAGTTCTAGGGCCAGCGCCTTTGTGGCCCCGATAACGCCCGCTTTAGCCGCGCTGTAGTTGACCTGCCCACGATTGCCCATCTCGCCGGAAACTGATGACATAGTGATGATGCGCCCGGGCTTTCGCGTCCCCACCATCTCCATGACCACGGGCTTAAGGACATTGTAAAACCCGTTCAGGCTGGTGCCTACCACGCTGTCCCACTGTTCCCCCGAAAGCGCGGGAAAGGGCGCGTCCGCTGCCAGCCCGGCATTGCATATAACGCCATAGTAGGCGCCATGCTCGGCGATGTCTGCGGCCAACGCCTCCGCACAGCCCCTGCGGTCGTTGACATCGAACTGCAAGATGCGGGCGATGCCACCGAAAGATTCAATTGCGGCCTTTGCGCTCTCTGCCTCACTGCGGCTGGAGCGGCAATGGATGACGACCGGATGCCCCAGCTTGGCAAGGTAAAGCGCCATGGCCCTGCCAAGGCCCCTGCTGGAGCCGGTGATCAAAACCTGCTTATCCATTAGCGCCACTTAGCAGAAACGCCTCCACGTCTTCTGGTGAAAAAGCATTGATCCCCGCCGTTGCGCAAACCGCTCCATCAGGCTCTCTGATCTCGCACTTGAAACTCCCTATGGAGTCGTCGTGGAAAAGCGCTCCGACTTCCACAGTATAAGTCTTGCCAACGCAGTAATGGCCAATCTCGTTTGAGTATTTTCTTGTTCCAAGGATAAAGCCTATTTTTGGATTTTCGCCTCTTCCTTCCAGCCCCAGTATTCCAGTAAGGGCCGCCATCGCCTGGGCCATGTACTCTATCCCCGCCCAAGAATGGACGCCGCCCAATGTGGCATCAAAGAACATTGACCCCTCTTTTATGTCGAACTCGGCTATAAGGCTCTGGTTTTCAACATCGTAGGAGCAAACCCTGTCTATCAGCAGCATTGGCGGTCTGTGGGGCATTATGGCCTTCATGCTGAAATACTTCTCGTTTTTCATTCTTCCCTTTCCAAGACCATGCTGACGTTGCTGCCGCCAAAGGCAAATGTGTTTAGGATGATGTTTTTGAGCGCCGGGTCCCTACCGCCAGTGGAAAGGTGTACGGGGGCAATCTCTGGGTCGGGCTGGCCGTCCCAGGGGTGGGGCGGGACATTACCTTCAGGGTTCAAACTACCGTCAAGCAAAAGACAACTGTGGGCAAGCTCTACGGCCCCGCATGCCCCCAGCGTGTGGCCAATCAGTGGCTTCAGCGAGCCGCACGGGACGCTGTCCCCAAAAACATCAAAGACTGCGTTGCTCTCCGCTAAGTCGTTCAGCTTTGTCCCTGTTCCGTGGAGTTTGACGTAGCCAATGTCCCTTGGGCCTATTCCGGCCCCATCCAATGCCATTCTCATGGCCGCCGCTGCGCAGGCTCCATCCGGGGCGGGGGAGGTCATGTGATAGGCATCGGAAGTCTCGCCTATTCCGGCAATCTTAAGTGGGGCCTTTTCGCGGCTGACTATGAACAGTGCTCCGGCCTCCCCAATTGTAATGCCGTCCCGATTTATGCTGAATGGGTTGGAATAGCCTTCAGACAGGGCCTCCAAGGAGTAGAAGCCATTGGAGGCGTATGTGCATAGAGGATCAACGCCGCCAGCTATGACAGCGTCACAGGCACCGGTGCCAATGAGCCTGGCGGCAGCGGAAAAGGCCTTGGAGCTTGACGTGCAGGCGGTCGAGATGGTAAAGGCAGGGCCGGTAATGCCCATGTAGGCGGCAATAAAGTGGGAAGGAAGGCCAATGTCCAAAAGCGATAGACTGAACCAAGGGGGAAAGCATCCCGAAGCCGCGAATGTGTCAACGGCGTTTTGGGTTTCATGGATCCCTGCGTTGCTGGAGCCGACGACGACGCCAACGCGGTCTTTGCCGTACCTTTCCAGCAGCCCGGCTATTTCGTCCTCCAGCACGCCAAGGCAGTAGAGGGAAATCTTGTTGCAGGCAACATTTGGAAAACCTTCGGGGATTTCGGGCAAAACGCCAGGGCGTATCGTTCCAAAGCGCAAGGGTTGGCCATGGACGAGGTCGTCACGTAAGACCATGCCAGACTTGTCTGCGGCCAAAACCCCTTGCAAGTCGTCCTCAAGGCAAGTCAACAATGAGAATGCTTGAATATATAGGCTGCAAGGTTCGACGCGCATCAGTTTTCCAACTGAATGATCTTATACGAATAAGAGCGTTCATAATTGACAAACTCAATGGTTCCGCCATTTTTTGCTATCGAAGCGATTTTATTCTCACCACGGTACAGAACGCGAATTGCCCCCTCCTCGCGGAACGACATGCCTTCTGGTAGCGCACTGTTTATGGCGTCCACCGGGAAATATGTCAGTTGTATATCAAAAAGCACATACTCTGGCTCAAGTTTGGATGCAGGGACAAGCGGAGAAAATTCGCATTTTATCCCCGCAGAAGTATAGTTTAACGTCATTATCCGCGCCATGTCAGCAAGCACGATGACCTGCATGCTGCTTGGAAAAATCTTGACAATCCCTGTCATTACACGTTCTGTGCCCCCATAAAAGCTCCTTATTTCCTGCACTGCGGATAATTCGCCATTGTACGCGCTTGGGGGCAGGAGGCGTGCCATTGCGCCTTCCGAAACGTAAAATTCCTTGGGCTGACTCAATTTGTAGGTATTGCACCCGCCCAAAAAGGCCACGGCAAGCAAAAAACGTGCGAAACGCTTCATGGATTGAAGTATACTACACGCACAATGAAACTCTATGTCAACCGCCACCGGTTATTTTGCCACGGCGACGAGACGCCAAACATTGGCTTCATCCCCTCTTTGCAGAGAAGGAAGATGTCGCGGCTGACTCGCCTTGTCGTCGGCATCGCGGAAGAAATAGCCGCCAGTGAAAAACTTCCCATTGTTTTTGCCTCGCGGTTCGGAGAATGGAGACAGTCCGCGCAGCAGATGCTCCGCTATTTCAAAGAAAAAGAGATGTCCCCCGCAGGTTTTGGCTTTTCCGTACACAATGCCGCCCCAAGCCAGCTCTCCATACTAAAGGGCAACCAGACGGCCTATACTGCCATCTCTGGCGCGTCGCACACTTTTGACGCAGGGCTGCTTGAAGCGGCGGCCATGCTTTACCAAGAAGACGAAGTTCTGTACTTGTGCGCCACGGAGGAAATGCCTGAAACATATTGCGGCGCCTTCGATGATGAAATACAGGAATTTGCCATTGGCATTCTGCTGGGCAGGGCGCAGTCAGAGGAATCCGCCGTCCCGCTCTTCATTGACTTTTCATCAAGAAACAGTGTGGTCGGCAGCGACTTTTGCCGTGCGCGTGATTTCGTGCGTTTTATCGGCTCCACCGCTGTTTCGCCCCCTTTGTTTGAAGGGCCTTGTTACGCCTTATGCCGATGCGTAAAATAGGGACTTTGCTTTGCTTCACTATCTTCGGCTTTGGTTCTGTCGCCATTTCAGCCATTGTCTTGCCCTTGTTATGGCTATTTGTCTGGGACAGCAGCAATAGGCGGCTTCTCTTGGTTCGCTGCATAAGGCTATCTTGGCGTTTGCTCCAGCAAATAATGGTATCGCTCCATCTGATAGCCGTGCGGGCCTCCCAAGAAGACAGGCGGCTATTGTCCTCACTTTCTTCCACAATCATAGTATCCAACCATCCCTCTCTGATTGACATCGTCCTCTTGTTTTCCATGACAAAAGACACTACATGCCTCGTCAGGGGCGGACTCTCCCAAAACCCCTTGATCCGCTTTATTCTGGCCAATGCCTTTATTGCCAATGACGAAGACCCTGATAAATTGATAAGCCGCTCGGTCGGCGCACTTAAAAAAGGTTACAACCTGATCATTTTTCCAGAAGGCACCAGAAATGACGGAACGCCTAGAAAAATAAAAAGGGGCGCGGCATACATAGCCATCGAAAGTTTGGCGGATGTGGCAGTGCTGAAAATCAGGCCCAGCCCGCCTGTGCTCAGAAAGGGCAGGGGCTGGCGCGACGCGGGTGAGCGCAGATCGGTTTACGACATAGGCGTACAGGCCATCTTGAAAACTCCTGACATCATAGACACTGGGAAGAACCAGAACCTCAACGCAAGGGCCGTGACCGCCCGAATCAAAGAGGCGCTGGAGCTTCAATGAACTTTTTTTGCTCCCCGTTTTCTTGTACACTACATCTTTTGCACGGGAGCAAGGCTGTGAAGAGAACCGACCTTGAAAATGAAATTAAGGAACTAATCGTCACTACGCTTGACCTCGAAGACGTCAAGCCCGAGGACATTGAAACCAACGCCCCTCTATTTGTCGAAGGCTTGGGCCTTGATTCTATTGATGCCCTGGAGCTTGGCATGGCCCTGAAGAAAAAATACAACATCAACTTCAAGTCTCAGTCCAACGAAAACAAAAAGCATTTCGCCTCGGTCAGCTCCCTCGCTGAGTTCATCGCTACATTCGCGTGAGGGTGGATCATGGCTGACATAAAGAGTAAAGACGAAATTTTTGGCATAATCGTTGATATCTTAGAGAAAGATTTTGAATGTCCCCGCGAGAGATTGCTCCCCAACGCGCAAATGTTTCAAGACCTAGATTTAGATAGCATTGACGCAATAGACCTGATCGTCAAGCTGCAAAACATTGCCGACATCAAGGTTTCGCCGGAGGATTTCAAGCAGATCAAAACCATCTGGGACGTAGCTGAAGTAGTACACAATATCCTAGCCGAGCGGCAGAAATGAAAAAAGCGGTGCTACTGTTATTGGCAATCGCTTATCCTTTCGCCGTTTTTTTTGCACTTAACAAGGGAATTTCCCCAAAAATTCTATCCATTCTGCTGATACTCGCGGCCCTTTTGCAGTTCAATTCACAGAAGATCAAAATGCTGCGGAACGCATTCATGGCCTGCGCCGCTCTGCTGCTAGTTGGCCTATGGGTCTATGGCAACGAGCTGTTCTTGCAGCTCTACCCTGTATTGGTAAGCATTTCCCTGTTGGCCGTGTTCGCCTTTAGCCTTAAATCGCCTCCCACGGTTCCAGAACGCTTTGCCCGCCTCCGCCACAGCGAGCTGCCACCCCGCGCCGTTGCCTATTGCCGGAGAGTCACACTGCTGTGGTGCAGCTTCTTCGTTATGAACGCCGCCATAGCTCTTTGCACCATTTTCCTTTCTAGGGAGGCGTGGATGCTATACAACGGCCTGATTTCGTATTTGCTGATCGGCCTCCTGATGGCGGGGGAATATGCCTACCGGCTCCGCTATATGAAAGTAATTAAAAATAATGCTAGTAACACTGAATGATTTCTTTTCTGGTGCTTCGGACGGAGAGAGAGCGCTGTTGCTGCATGAAGGGAGGGCTTACACAAAGGGGGCCGTTTCCCGCCTGATAAGAAAGGCCGCTGAAGCAGCCATGGGAATGCCAGGGCGGGAGTGCATCTTGTTCGTCCAAGACAACCTCCGCTTTGTCATCGGGTTTTTCGCCCTGCTGCACAGCGGCAAAGACATAATTCTGGCCTCCAACGTCCGTGAAAACACGCTGGAAGCCTTGGGTGTCAGAAGCGTCCTTTCTGACATCAGCTTGGACGCGAGCGGCGACGAAGCCGACATTCGCCCGTTCCAGCCCAAGGAGGCCAAAGTTGTTTTTTACACTTCTGGCAGCACCGGGGAACCCAAGCGCATAGCCAAGACATTCCACAGCCTATATTTGGAGCTGGACTCCGTTGACACCCTGCTGTCCCCCTTTGTGCGGGGGAACACCGTGACGCTTTCCACCGTCACCATGTTCCACCAATACGGTATGACCTTTGCTTTCCTGTATTCCTTGGCCAGCGGCTTTCTGATTGATTCCACTCTGATAGAGACTCCAGAAGACCTCTCCTGTCGCCTCGGTCTGCACGAAAACACTTTTGTGGTCACGTCCCCGTCTTTTTTGGATCGTTTGGGGAGGCACAGGGATCTATACGCCTTTCCATCCAAGCCATACCTAGCGATTTGCTCTGGTGCGCCGCTCTCCTTAGAAGGCGCCGAGGCGTCGAGGGACATGCTTGGAGTATCTGCCATAGAAATCTTTGGCAGCACAGAGACCGGTGTTGTAGCCTTCCGACGGCAACTGGAAAATGAAGCCTGGGTTCTTGCTCCATACGCAAAGGCCCGCGCTGCGGCGGACGGCAGGCTAGTCGTTGCATCGGACTACATGGCCGAGGCAGAATGCGTGTTAGGGGACGCCGTTGAATTTATAGACGATGAGCACTTTGTCCTAAAGGGGCGGATTGACAGGATGGTCAAGATCGAGGGAAAGAGGGTGTCCCTGCCAGAAATAGAAGCCGCCCTGAACGCCCACGGATTCATCCGCCAGGCATACTGCCTACCCGTGACTAACAAGAATGGGCGCAAAGTAGTGGGCACTTGCATCTGCCTGAACCAAGAGGGTCGAAAGTTTATCTTTGAAGCTGGCCGAAAAAAAACGGTGGATCTGCTCAAGGCGCATATGGCCCAGCGCATCGACAAGGTGGCAATTCCCCTAAAATGGCGCTTCGTGGACGAAATACCAGTCAACACGCAGAGCAAGGTCATGCCTGCCGAGATAAACGCCATCATACTATCGGACGTTGCCGAGCCCATCGTCCTTAATAAATCTGTTGTGGGAGACGCGGCGGAGATGGAGATTGCCTTTATGCCTGAAAGTGCCTACTTCGAGGGGCATTTCCCTGGACACGCTATCCTTCCTGGGGTGATCCAAGTCCATTTCGCCGCGTATTTTTCTAACAAAATCTGGAAGACCGGAGCAACATTCAAAGAGATGAAAAAGCTCAGGTTTTCCAAAATCGCTAGGCCGTCGCAAAAACTAAAGTTGGCGTTGGTGCGCTCTGGGCAGGAAGTGTCTTTCAAATATTGCGACTGCGGCGACGCTGTCTGCTCACAAGGCACTATCGTATATGCCTGACCCTCGCCTTGTCCCAGGCCCAGATCACAGCCCAGATCACAGCTTTGCCCCATGCATCGTTGTGCCAGTGTATCGCCACGCCGCCAAATTCGCGGCGTTTTCAAAGTTATTGCCAGAAAGCCTCCCCGTAATAGTCGTGGATGACGGCAACCGCGAAGAAGAGTCGAGCATCCTGCAGAGCCTTGGCTACCCGATGGTCCGCCTTCCCCGCAACCAAGGCAAAGGGGGCGCGACGCTTGCGGGGTTGCGAAAAGCTGCGGACTACGGGTATTCGCACGCCCTACAGATTGATGCGGACGGACAGCACGACGTCAGCGACATTCCAAAATATCTCTCCACTGCCGCAGACAATCCTCGCGCCCTTATCAACGGTTGCCCCCTGTATGACGCAAACGCGCCTAAGGCGAATGTTTATGGCAGAAAAATCACCAACTTTTGGGTGCGGGTAGAAACAGGGTGCCGAGATATCAGGGACGCCATGTGCGGGTTCAGGGTGTACCCCCTAGGCCCTATGGTGCCCTTGCTGAACAAAGGTATTTGTTTTAAGAGGATGGGCGGCGATATAGAAATTATTGTGAGGGCGCACTGGCAGGGCATCGAGATCATCACGCTGGACACAAAGGTGGCCTACCCCAAAGACGGCTTCTCCAATTTCTCCATGATAAAAGACAACATCTGTTTTTTTGGACTGCACACCATGCTAGTATGTACGATGCTGACGAGAAAGGTGCTTGGCCGGACATGACGATAAGCACGGAAATCGAAATCAAGGCCCCTTTTTACGATGTGGACTCAATGGGTGTCGTATATCACGGCAACTATGTGAAGTACCTCGAAGACGCGCGCTGCGCGCTTCTCGAAAAGATAGGTTATGACTACGTTGCCATGCTGGAAAGCGGCTACGCATGGCCAGTGGTTGGAATAAACATAAAGTACATAAGTCCCATCAGCTTCAAGCAGGCGGTTAAAGTCTGCGTTGCGCTGGTAGAGTACGAACATTGCATTAAAATGAAATACACTCTCTCCGATGCCAAAACGGGTAAGAAAATTGCAAAGGCCGAAACTACTCAGATGGCCATAAATATGAACACAATGGAAGCCCTCTATTTCAGCCCAAAGATTCTTTTGGACAAGGTGCGGGAATATCTTGAAAATGCGTAACCTTATACTATTGTTCCTTTCAGTGCCTGCTGTTGTCGTTGCCCAGGACATCACCTTCCCAGAGGCCCTATCGGGCAGATTCGCCCAGACGAGGGAAATACGGCAGGCTGGCATCACGCTGCGGTCGGAGGGCAGCTTTTTCATAAATAAAAGCAAGGGGATAAAATGGGTGACGGAAAAGCCTTTCAATAGCACGGTGACGCTCTCCCCCGGCTCCGCCCCCACAGGCGGCGAAGCGGCGAAGCAATTGGCCGCCATCATGCAGGGGCTTCTAGTCCAAGACTACGGCGTGCTTTCAAAATACTTCAACGTGACGCATGGCAAGAAAAAAAAAGGCTTTGAAGTGCGCCTGAAGACCACGGATGAAACCATCGCACAAGTTTTTTCTGAAATCGTGATAACTGGGGAAAAATATATAAAAACGGTCATCCTCTCCAATCGGCAGGGAGACACGACTACGATCAAATTCACCGACATCCGCGAATCTGCCAGTGGTTTTTCTGACGACTAGCGATGAATAGGGCCGTCCTGTTTTTTGCCCTGTACGCCCTAGCTGTGGCCGGGGCCTTTTTTTTTAGTCCCCCTGTCATTAAAACAGACATAATGGACATAGCCCCGGCTGTCCAGGAAGACCCCAAAGTTACTGAAACCATGAACCGGCTTTCCATGGCCTATACAAATAGGGTCAACGTCCTCTTTGGCGCGGAAGATCTTAGCAAGGCCGTGGAAGCTGGTGTCTTTTTTAAGGACATGCTGGCCGGGCAATCGTTGAAGATAAATTTTATGTTGGACGAGAGCGGAGCGGAAATTGTGGACATCCTCTCGAATTTCAGCCACCGGCTCCTGTCCGATGCCACGGCGGAACTATTAGAAGCTAGGAAATACAAGGAAGTCAAGGACAAGGCCCTAGCCATGCTGTACAGTCCGGCAAGCGTTGGCATGCTGCCTTTAGAGCAGGATCCCTTCTTTTTGTCCACGGATTTTATGATGAACATGGGGCTGGCCGAGTCCAATTTTTTCCCCAGCAAAGGCGTCCTTTCGACAAGCCGCGACGGCGTGGCATATGCCTACATGTCGCTTGAACTGAGCGGATTTTCGCCGGCCTATCTGTTGCCTGTCGTCAAGGATATAAATAGGGCTGAGAAAGAGACGACAAAGCAATTCCAAGGAGTCTCCATTAACATCTCTGGCGTCCCTCTCCACAGTGCTAGAGCCATTTCAAAGAGCGCCTTTGAGACGAACATCATCGCCGGTGCCTCTGTCCTGCTGATATTCCTGATTTCCTACATTATTTTTCGGTCGGTCAGGTGTTTCTTTTACGCGCTGTTCACACTTGTGACAAGCATCGCCCTAGCCTTCATGCTGACCTCCCTAATGTTCAGAGAGATCCACGTCCTAGTGCCAGTCTTTGGTGCCAGCCTGATCGGCCTCTGCATTGACTACCACATCCACTACTTCACGGAGAGGGGTTTTGTGGATGACCCTTGGCCAAACGTCGGCAGGGCGTTTGGCATTTGCCTGGCGACGACAGTGGCAGGTTTTGCTGTAATGGCTTTTTCTGGCGTACCTATACTGTTGCACATGGCCATATTTGCAATATTCGGCCTATTGAACACCTATGCCATAATCCGTTTCCTCTATCCAAAATTTCTCCAAAACGCTAAAATTCCCGCAATTTCGCCACGGGTAGTCCGAGCCGAAACGCGTCTCAGGGAAGCGGTGGTGGCGGGCTTTAGGAAGCATTATTTTGTAAAACTTGCTCTAGTCCTTGTTGTCTCTGTGGTGGGCATGATCAGGCTTAAACCAGGGGACGACCTGAGAAACCTCTACAAGCCCGAAAAAAACCTGTTGAGAGAAGAGGCGTTCTTTGCTGAAGTCAGTGGAATGGCATCGATGCCTGTCATGTTAGTCGTCAAGGGCAGCGGCGAACAGGATGTCCTTGAAAAAGAGGAGGAGCTTCGCCGCGCGCTGGACGGTTTCACTTATCGGGCAGTCACCCAGGCCATTCCATCGCTTCGGAAACAGAAAAGAAATTATGCCCTTGTGGAAGCGTTCTATGAGAACGAACTGGATGCCTATCTCGCCACGATTGGCGCCCCTCCTGGGATGAAGGGCAAGATGATGGCCAGCTTGATCTCCCAGAAAGACACTCCCTTGACCCCTTGCGAGATGCCCAAGGCGCTGAAACCGCTGTTCAACGGGGGAAGCTCTGTCATTGTGGTAGAAAACGCCAGGGACAAGGCGGTGCTCTCCCGCATTGCGGAAGAGGGCGGAGTCATGTACATCGACCGCTTTCAGGAAATATCCAAAGCGCTAAAAATGCTGCGCGAGAGGGCCACTTGGTTTTTGCTGCTGACCTGTGCCTTGGTCTTTTGCGCCATAGCAGCCGTCTATAGATCATTTGCAAAAGCCTTCGCCGTTGTTGTGCCATCTTTTCTGGCCGTGCTTCTCACGCTGGGCGTTTTGGGCTTTGCGGGCGTGCGCATTTCCCTGTTCAACGTCCTCGCCCTTCTGCTGGTCATCTATTTGGGCGCGGATTATGCCGTATTCAGCGCGGAGGGGAAAGCTAGGGGTGGACACACAGGTTCCGCCGTTGCCATTTCCTGCTTGACTTCCATCGTTTCTTTTGGTGCCCTTGGCCTGACGAGTTTCGCCGTCACCAAGGCGCTTGGCGCGACGCTGTGTCTGGGGCTGATGTTCTCCTACTTGCTATCGCCGCTTGCTACATCGCCGTTATGGAAAGAGGGAGACTGATGCAGCGGTGCGAAGCGACAGATAGCATGTAATCGCCCAGGGCCTCTGAGTGCAGGTATCCCGGTTCTGGGGCCGCCTTTGAAAACAGCGGCAGCCCGGCCAGCTTCAAACCCGCTTCGAACCTAGTCCAGCGCCTATAGAAATCTTCCCGCCCAGAGATGGGTTCCCCGAAAAACCAAGCTGACAGTTTGGCAAAGTCGCGCTCTTTCATAAGTTCAGCGTCAACGCCGACTGGGCAGTCATCCACTGCGATAACGAGAAGGTCGCCTGTGTGGGACATGCTGAAAAAAACAGAGTTGCCATTGACGTAAGGGCGGCCATTTTTGTCGGCCATTATTTCGGCACTAAGGCCAAGGACGCGCCGCCGGAATGCACGGGAGACCAAAAAGCGCCGCTTCATTTTCCCCGTCAGCCCCTCTGCGCGAAGGCGCTCATCGTCGCTCAGGAGGGGCAGGCAGGCTTCGGTGTCGGCAGCGGACATGTCCGTGCGAAAAATTTCCATTTCCAATTGCCTTTGCAATAATGATATAGTGAACGTACTCGACCATCTGTACAGATTGGCATGCTTTGCCTACGCCTTCCTAGCGGCAAGTATGCCGACTCATTGGACACCCGTCCAAGGACTCGTCTTGTCCTGATTTGGAAGTGCTGGGACTATAACTATAGCAGTTTAACTTATTGTAGTCTATAGCCGCAATGCCTGATCCAACCCTTGCAATCATCCAGCGTATATAGCAATTCACGCTTGTATTGTTCGCTTAACGGCGGGCAAAGCCCGCCTACGAGCAATACGCGGCAAGGAACTCTCGGTATCCATTTGCTTCGCAAATGGATACGCGAGACAGTCACGTCTATCATTTTGACTGTTTTTAGCACATCGTCTCGCAGGTCAGATTTCGATGCCATCAAATTCATTCTGCTTGCAAATCCTTGCATAGCAGTTCAACCTACAATAGGTTGAACTGCTATATAATTGCAAAAAGGGATGCCGGCATGGAGGAAAATTTCAGAAGGAGGCGCCTGGATTCCATGACTTTTCAGGAAGCCATGATAGAGGCCCATAAAATAGCATTTTACCCCATGCTTTTTCAGGCCCTCCGCTCCATGGTCAAGTTCGGCATTCTCCCCCATATATGCGAAAGCAAAGGGGGGGCGGGGCGGGAAGAACTTGGGCAGGCCTCAAAGCTCTCCCCGTATGCCGTTGGGCTGATGCTGGACATAGCCATTTTGATGGGGATCGTCTGGGAACGGGAGGGCAGCTTTTTCCCGACCAAGCTGGCCAAGCTGCTTGTGGAGGACAAGAGCGTGCGAATCAGCATGGACTTCATGCACGATGTCTGCTACCAAGGAGCTTTTGCGCTGGACAAGTCTTTCGAGATCGGGAAACCGGAGGGCCTAAAGGTGTTTGGGGAGTGGGAGACAATATACCAGGGCCTGTGCCACCTTCCAGAAAACGTTTCAAAGAGCTGGTTCAACTACGACAATTACTACTCCGACCTCGTTTTTGACGATGCTGTGGCAATCGTCCTGGAAAATAAGCCCTGTGTCGTCTATGACATTGGCGGGAACACAGCCAAATTTGACATAGCCCTTTTCAGGGCAGATGGCAGCGTCCGCAGCATGATCATCGACCTGCCCCTGACGCTCGAAAAGGCCAAGGCCGGCCTTTCTGGTGCAGGGTTCGCGGGCAGGGCCGAGTTTGTCCCAATTGACATGCTGGACCCTAAAGCCAAGTTGCCAAAGGGGGCTGATGCCATCTGGATGAGTCAGTTCTTGGACTGCTTTTCACCAAAAGACATTGTTTCCATACTGAAAAAGTCCAAAGAAGCCCTCAGTCCCGGCGGCAGGGTGTTCATACTGGAGCCTTTTGTTGATCTGCAAGACCGTGGCACAGCTCTCGCCTTGGCTGGCCTCTCTCTATATTTTACCTGTATGGCCAATGGTTGCAGCAAAATATACCGCCAAAGCGAAATGGGGGAGTTTATAAAGGAAGCTGGACTGAGCATCTTGCGTTTGCACCACGACATAGGCATGTTCAAATACACGCTTCTGGAGTGCGTTGATAATGAAATCTGCTGACATGGCCAAATGGACTCAGGACACTGAATTCGGAGCCGGCAGTTTGCGGCTGCGCATCCTATTTGGGATATACCGCCTCTTGGGGGCGAAATTCCTCACAGCGGCTATTTTGCCAATAGTCCTTGCCGCCTTCCTTTTCAGGAAGAGTGCGCGATCTGCCTCCCTTGGCTACTTTGCAAGGCTGTACGCTTTTAGCGGAAGGCCAGAATTGAAGCCATCATTACTGAATTCCTTCCGCCATATGTATTCTTTTGCCGCCTCCATCATAGACAAAGTGGGGGCTTGGGCGGGCGATATCACGGAGAGGGACGTCGAGTACTGCAAAAAAGAAGCGCAGCAGCGCATCTTTGAGAATCTGAGAGCAGGAAAGGGTGTTTTTACACTCTGCTCTCATCTTGGGAACATAGAGCTTCTGCGAGCCATGGCGTCGAGCCGCGAGGAAAAAATCGTGGTCAACGCATTTGTGGAAACGGCGCGATCCAAAGAACTCAACGCTTTTATAGCCCGCATGAACCCCAACGCTGCATTGAATCTGTTGCCAGTCAAGGAGATTGGCATCGAAACGGCCTCCCTGATCAAGGCAAAGCTGGAGGGTGGCGAATTGGTGGTCATGGCTGCGGACAGGGAAGCGGCCTTGAACGAAAAAAGCGGCGCCTCCCTAAACTTTATTGGTGCCAGCGCCCTTTTTCCGAAAGGCGCTTTCCGTTTTCTGAAATTGATGGAGTGCGATTTCTGCTTTGCGTTCATCTGCCGGAACGGGAAGGGCGGATATGACGTACACACCGATTTCTTTGAAGCGGCACTGGCGCAGAAGCCGGACGAAGTGATGAGGGATTTTGTGCTGCGCCTAGAAGGGCTTGTGCTGCAATATCCATATCAGTGGTACAACTTCTATGACTTTTGGCAGGAGGATCAGACATAGACGGTTGGAATGCAAAAACCTCCTCGCGCCCATCGAAGAAGCCGCGCGAAGCGCGGCAAGGGGTCTGGGGAGTAGCGAAGGGTGGACTCGCATGCGAGGCCGCCCTGAGTGAATCCCCAGTGAGCATTCTGGAAGGGTTTCCAAAATCCGGAGCGAAATGAAATCGGCCGCAATATCTTTATCCCGCGATCAAGCGGCGAATGACCTCGCCGCGTGTTCATTCGGCATAAAAGTCATCGCGGGCGAAGCGTGTATCAATTTCCCTCTGTTCGCCATCATCCTGCGCATTCGCGCCTTCCTTGCGGCAAGTACGCCGACTCATTGGACACCCGTACACGGACTCATCTTGTTCTGATTTGGAAGTGCTGGGACTATATATCTCCTATGCTTTTGCCTTAAAACGTTATCCCCACGCCAAAAGTCCACATCCTGTCGAACTCTTGGCCAGTGCCTTGGGCATTGAAATAATCGGACAGGTCTTTGACCGAATCAATTTGTACTGGCTGATCTTTGGTTATAGGCTGCTGGTAACTGGCTGCGATGTAAGGGTGGACTGCGCGGAAAAGTGGCACGCGCAGGCGTCCCCCGACGCGCAGCCAAGTCTTGGACAGTGTCGCGCTGGACTTGGCGGGAGCCAAAGCCTCGCTGGACTTGGAGCCATCGGTGGAGTACTTGTATTGTTGGAACCTCTGGATTGCCCCTATCTCCCCGCTGATGCCCAAGAATGGCACCCACAGCTGGGCGTTGACGCCAATGCCGAGTCCCGTTTGCCTAAGTTTGGTACCCAATAATGTGAGATAATTTGCGACATCGATGTATCCGTCCGTCTGCCAGCTTGTTAGTTCCCCGCCCCATTCCAATCGGAGTATGGGGCCCACCCTTACCAGCCTGTGGCTCACCGACAGTATGCCGCCGTTTCCTGTGTCTAGGTCTCCCGAAATAGCCTGGCTGGTGCCTGACAGCATGGTTTTGGGCAGGCTTTGGCCTTTGGGGAAGGGGACCTCTAGGCGGATGTCCCATGCTTGGCCGACCATCGGCAGGCCAGCCAAGGCCAAGAAGGCTGCAAAAAGAATGTTCTTCATGCCGTCACCATTTCACTCTTGCCCGATATTTCAGCGTTGCGCTGCCATCGGCGGGTACATTCACCAAAAACTTAGCGGTGCCTGATGCCTCTTTTGTAAAAGCATGGCTTTTTTCAAGTATCTCCCAGTCGCCTGGCATAGGCTCCAAAACAGTGACAGTGACAGCTTCCTTTTTGGCGTTTTTGATCACGACTTCATACGCGCTTTCATAGATGGTGTTGAACTTGCCAGAGCTGCCGACTTTTTTGAAGTCGGTCTGCTTGCGGCTGGCCGTGACGTCAAAGGCGTCGCCCAATTTCAGCTTTATGTCTTCGTTCTTGGGCGTGTGGTCTATGCTGTCTTCCCCGATGAATTGGGCCTTTCCCGCGCTGTCGTTCTTATAGACGCGGACGATGCCCTTTGGCAGGGGCTTGCCCAATGAGGCGGACTCTTTGTTCTGGAATGAGACGAACACTGCAATTTTTAGCTTTTGGCCCAAATCGCCGTACGAGCCGCTGTAGTAGTGCGACTGGCCCTGCAAGCGGTATTCTTTAGCAACGGGTATGTTAGATGCCGAAAGCATGGCCACCTGCTTCGTCTGATTCTCTTTCAGCGTCGTTGGCCTGTCCAAAGTGTAGAGATGGTACTCAAAAAGGCTCTCTTCGCTCATCGTCGGCGCGGCTTTGGCCATCTGTCTGCCACCTGCATCAAATGCCATTTCAACCATTGGCCTAGGTGTGGGGGCAACATTCACGTCTCCCGCCACAAGCTGCAAGGTGGCGTTTGGATAGGACGCGCCGCTCTGGTTGGTCAGCGTCACCCAGCCGCTCAGGTCCAAAACCTTTTCGTCCGCGCTCAGGCTGGCGACGTAGTCCGCCCTCCAAGTCAGCCCGCCGGTCAGGTAGCTCAGTTCCAGCTTTTGCGCGCTCGCCGCGCCGCTGTTCAGGTTCATCACCAGCGTCGGCCTGGCGCGGAGGTTCCCAGGCACCTTTGGGTACACTATGCGCCCTGGGGCAGAAGTCTCTATCCTGTCTGCAAACTGAAGCACCACGCCGCTGTTTGTGGCCAGCACGGTGGCCTGCTCGCGTGTTTCCGCCTGGCCCTGCGGCGCAGCCTTGATGACCTCTACCTTTTCGCCCACGTATTTTTCAAGCAGTTTTTGGGGCGTCAGCAGGTCAAAGTCGAAGTTCTGCTCGACTATCCAGAAATCCTTGGGAGAAGTGAGATTCCTCAATATGGCCGTCTCTGGCCTGATCTGGGCTGACACCTCCTGAAAGGCCAGTTGCAACGGGCCCTTTGGCAGCCTGACCTCTCTCTGGTCCCTTACGAGGGCCAAGTTTGAATTGTAAATCGTGACGGCCAAAGACTGCTGGTCTTTTAGGGTTGTGGGTATCTCCTGCGCTGAGAGCGCGAGGCACAAGGGAAGAAGAAATAAGTGACGCATGACGGCTCCTGTCAAAAAAAGGCGCGTCTGTTCGCGCCATTCCTTTTAATTATACCGCAAAAACGAAAGACGAGCCTCTTGCAAACCCTTTTTCGCGCCCATCGAAGAAGCCGTCCGAAGGACGGCAGGGGTCTGGGGAGTAGCTATAGCAGTTCAACCTATTGTAGGTTGAACTGCTATGCAAGGATTTGCTTGTAAATCCTTGCCGCTTATTGTCCGTAGGCGGGCTTTGCCCGCCGTTAAGCGGACAATAAAAGCGCAAATTGCTATAAGCGCGGACTCCATGCGAGGCCGTACTGAGCTATTCCCCAGTTAACATTTGTTGCGTAAGCCGCATAAAAACCGCTGACGCGGTTCGCTACAACTGCCTCACTTTACCGTGTCAAAACTGATTAGTTCTATGTCTGTGGACAGGAAGCCAGCTTTTGCGGGTTCGGCCTTGGAGTAGTCGGTTGACAGATATTTTTTGTTGTCGTCCGAAAATACAGTTGCCACGTTTTTGTGCCCGAAATCATTTTGGACTTTGATTGCCGAAAGAAGGTTGGCCCCAGAAGAAATACCCACGCCCATGCCGAATGTCTTAGCCAGCATTTGCGCCGCGATAATTGAATCGCCATCGTCAACCGATATTATTTCGTCCAACTGCTCTAGTTTTACAATCGCCGGAATGAACTCATCCGAGATGCCTTGTATGCGGTGGTTGCCGATTTTCTTTCCGCCCGTAGTTATTGTGGGGGAATTGGCGGGCTCCATTGGGTACACCTTGCAATTATGGTCTTTGGATTTAAGGTGGCCGCCAGCTCCCATAATTGTGCCGCCAGTGCCTACTCCCGCTACAATCGCGTCAGGCTTGACACCGAATTTGGCCATTTGTTCCCAAATTTCAGGGCCAGTGGTCGTGTAATGAGCAAGCCTGTTTGCATCGTTTTCAAACTGCAAGGGTTCAAATACATTGCCCTTTTTTGCATATTCCCTAGACAGTTTAATGCTGCCCAAAAAACCGCCTTCTTCGGGATTTTCCAAATTTTTATCCACAGGCACTATTTCGGCGCCAAGACTCTTAATAAGATTTACTCTTTCAATGCTCATCCAGCTGGGCATAAAAATTTTGACCCTGTGTCCCAAAAAACGCCCTTGCGCCGCAAGGGCAATGCCCGTGTTGCCGCTTGTCGCTTCGGTAATTTCATAGCCCTCTTTGATTGTGCCCTTTTCGTAAGCTTCTTTCAGAATGTAAAAGGCCATCCTGTCTTTTATGCTGCCAGAGTAGTTGTAATACTCCAACTTGGCATAAACGTGGCGAATCTCGCCTTTGTACTTCAGTGTGATTTTTGTCATTGGCGTGTTGGCCACTAATTTAGAAAGTGCTTCCAGTTTTTGCTTTACTGTTTCGTTCACAATCTGTACTCCTCACTAAATAGACTGAAAAAATTGAGGCTCTTGCAAAACCTATCGGCTTTGCAATTGTCTCAATTATAACCCTCGGCGAAAAAAAAACAAGATGTTATAGTGAACGGACTTGACCATCTGTACAGATTGTCATGCTTCGCCTACGCCTGTAATGAAGCTCCCCGCCTTTCGGGGAGGCGCGGCAGACTGCGGTGCCCCTGGCTATGAACTCCCTCTGGATGGGCCTCGCCGTGTCCGGGTGGCAGCCCAGCAGCTTGGCTGTCTCCACGGCCGACATGCCGCTGTCCGCTCGGTGCGGCTGTGTAGGTCGCATCAATTTTCAGCATTAACTGTCCACTGTCAATTGTTAAAGGCTCCTAACCCCTGACCTAGGCCCTACGGGCGGCACCCTCAATCCTCGACGATGTGCGTACCCCTGCTGAGGCTGGTGACATGTATTTTTGGGGATTTCTTTAGCCTATCCCTAAAGATGCCAGTCATTTCGGTGAGAAAGTTCCCTACCTCGGCTTCTTCTACCAAGTTTATGGTACAACCGCCAAATCCCGCGCCCATAAGCCTGGAGCCATGCACTCCCTTTATCTGCATCGCGCCTTCTACTAGCTTGTTTAATTCGGCGCAGCTCACTTGGTAAAGGCTCCTCA
>Ga0268262_10002658_pt1 | contig 20401 bp, 15 predicted proteins | sample TergutNc150P3_FD_190354 | JGI IMG/M metagenome (GOLD analysis project Ga0268262, IMG submission 190354) | Nasutitermes corniger P3 segment gut microbial community from laboratory colony in Florida, USA - Nc150 P3 (SPAdes) (version 2) | ecosystem: Host-associated > Arthropoda: Insects >... | reverse complement strand
TTGTATGAGATCCCAGTGCCCCAGCGTGACGGGGTCGAATGTGCCTGGGTAAATGCCTATTCTCAACGTGTCCTCTCGTGCGCGAGCATCGCCAGTGTCGGGCTGATTAGCAAAGCAACGCCCGCCTCTTGGCGCACAACAACAATTGTCAACCGTAAGCTCTCATTTGTCAACTTGTTGCGTCAGTAATACACTTCAGCCATTCAGGCTCCACCGGCACCAGGCGGAGACTGCTTGCATGAGTTCAGCAATTGCCCCATTATTTTTGTATGGGTACTGAACAGTTGAAGCTGGGCCTATTATTCGGCGGCGAGAGCACGGAGCACGAGGTTTCCATCGTTTCAGCAAGATCTGTCGCGGAACATTTGGACAAAGAGAAATACCGCGTCCTGCCGATGGGCGTTGCTAGGAATGGCGTCTGGGCCGTGCTGGGGGATCCATTTGCCCGCCTTGCCGCAGGAGAGCTGCCGGCTAGGAGCCAGTTCCCGTTCCTACCGCTGGAAAAAGGGGCGGAACAATTTCAATTGCCAGACGCCGTGTTCAACATCATTCATGGCGCGAGTGGAGAAGATGGGCAGATAGCGGGGTACTTGGAGCTGTTAAGGGTGCCGTGTACGGGCGCGGGCCGCTTGGCGTTGTCAATTGCGATGGACAAGTGGATGACAAAGCGCGTTTGGGAGTCGGAGGGGCTTCCTGTCACGCCCTATATGGCCATTTCGGAGGAAGATTGGGAGAAAGACCCCAATGGCTTCATGGAACGCTGCTTGGGCCTTGGGTTGCCTCTTTTTGCAAAGCCAGCAAACAATGGCTCCAGCATAGGCATCCAGAAAGTGAAGAGCGCCGATGGCCTTAGGCCCGCCATTGCCGATGCGCTTCGCTACGACCGCAGGGTTCTGGTGGAAAAGGGGCTTTGCGCCAGAGAGATTGAAATTGCTGTGCTGGGCGCCAGCGACCCGATAGTCAGCAGCCCTGGCGAGGTTCTGGTGGCGGGCGAGTTTTACGACTTTGCCGACAAGTATGTGGACGGCAAAAGCAAAACCAAAGTGCCGGCAGACATTTCCCCTGAAACGGCGCAGTCATTGCGGGAAATGGCGCGAAGGGCCTTTGTTTGCTTGGACGGGCACGGCCTAGCCAGGGTTGATTTTTTTCTAGAAGTGGATTCAGGCCAAATCTATCTTAACGAGATAAACACGATCCCAGGCTTCACCAGCATCAGCATGTTCCCAAAGCTCATAGAGCATGCGGGCGTGCCATATAGAGACCAACTGACTATGTTGGTTGAGCTGGCAATGGCGAGGCACAAACAAATGGCCGCAAAGCAGGTGGGATTCAGCAGCGGGAGCGAGTGGTACAAACCATAAAACAAGCAAGTGGCGATGGACGAAGTGATACTGCGCGTGCTGGCAAGGGTGTCGGGCTGAAAGCGTTTCGGCAGTAGAGGCGAGCCAAGGGAGTTCAGAATTTGCGTGGGTGACTGAATTGAGCCGAGATGCCCAAGTGGGCTAATAGTTGTGTGTATAAACAGCAATGGCGATTCAGGGTCGGATGAATTGCACAAAGGAAGTTCGCCTGTTTTTTCTGTGCTACAATCACCTGATGGGGATAGTCACTTTCCATTCTGGCAGTGCATACCACGATTCAGGCAATGCAGTGGGTCTTACGCCGCAACCGAATGTCCGCCAGAAAGAGATGAACAATGAACACAGCGAATAACGTTTTGCTTCGTTCCTACAAAATGACACATGACACAGGCTTTGCCCCCAACCCATGTGGGGACGTGCTTTCTTTGGCTACTTGCAAACCAGGAATACGACAGTGTGCCCTAGTTGGTGAATGGGTGGCCGGATTCACATCAATGACGCTTTGTGGCGCAGATGTTGGGGACGAGAGATTGATCTACCTCATGCAAGTTTCTCAACAAATTCTGTTTGAGGAATACTATGAGCAATACCCTGACAAAAGGCCAGAAAATTGTGTCTGCGGCGACAATATATACAGGATCAAAAATGGGATTTATGAGCAAGTTCCCAATAGGTACCATGGTGCGGATTGCTGCAGCAATGACACGTCCTGCCGGTACGTCCTGCTGTCCACAGAATTTTATTATTTCGGCTGCAAGGCGGCAATTGTCCCCAAAGAATGCCGACCAAACCTAGTGAATCGCGCCCGATTCGGGAGCAAAACGACAGGCAGACAGGCTCAAGTTTTTATTGACTGGGTAAAAAATGTAGCGGCAAAAAATCAGCAAGGCATCATTGGAAAACCTCACAATGGCCCTCCACCGGGTTCCTGTTCAAATACTAATGGTAGGTGTTTGGCTAGGCATAACCCATATTTACACTGTCCATGAGAAAGGACTCATTCATGAACAAACACATAATTTTTCTTTTCGCAATTCTTGGCTTGTCGCTTACGGCTTCAGCCCAGACTCGAAAACAAGGTGCCGCACCGCCTACCAAACCCCAAACTCAGCAAGCCAAAGTGCCGGCTTCGCCGCAGTTTCAGGAAAGTTGGACAAGCATTCCAACGGCATTCAAAGGGGACGACTTTGTAGCACTAGCCAAAAGCTTGGACGCGCATAAAGGTGAATTTGAATCTGACAACATGTTTGTGGCAAGGCTGAATGGGATTGCCAACAAGAAAGAAAAATACGTGTTCCTAATTGATTCTAAAGCGCAATATGATGCGAACTTGGAAAAATATGATGTTGTTTTTGGGTTTAATGTATACGATATCTATAAAAACAGCATATCAATAACAGACAAAGTGTTAAGTGATGCTGCTGGGGCAAAATATGAAGACCGGTATCGAGCAGTTGTAACAAATGAGTCACTCTATTATGAAGAAAAACCTACCAGTTTGAGCATTCCTCCAATTCTTAAGAGGACTTTGGCGATTCCACTTGCTGAAGCTCAAAAATATAAAGGTAAAATCAAATGGGCATTAATTGTTAAATTGGGTCCAGAAATAATTGGTACGCTATCAAAATATTCTTATATTGATAGATATGAAACTCATAATAGATATTTCGTGAAGGTAATTAATTTACCGACAGATAAAGAAAAATTGTTATACGGAATTCAGTTAATTATTATACACAATATTTTTGTGAATTTAGAGTCAATATGGCTTTACAATGATCTTGATGGCAAAATTATTGAAAAAATCAATATTGATGAAGAAATGAAATCAAAGATCAAATAAAAATGTTCTGTTAATGAACCCCAATCTAGTGCTGTAGAAATAGAATGATTTACACAAAAAATGTTGTGGGTTCCCCCTAGCCCCTGACCCTTGGCCCTAGCCCAATGACCTTTAGTAAAATGGCGGTGCCAGAGTGGCATTGACCAAAGAATTATTCGGCTATATCATTTAGCAATGCGATTTCTTGGAAGCCACGTCCTCCACTTTTTCATCATGGGCCTCGGAATCTCCGTGGTGCTTGGGATGCTAAAGGCCACGCTGCTCGAAAGGCGGACGTTCAGGAGCATTAGGAACCACGCGATTTGCTTGGTGGGCATTGGGCTGGCGCTGGCTTGGGCGATGTACTTTCTCCCGCTGTCTCCGATCCGTTTTTAGACAGGCCGGCAAATGCCCAGAAGCTACCATGAGCGCTTGGTCGTTGCAGCCAGAAATGCGTCAAAGGCTGTAAGGTCTGTGCCCATTGCTTGGCCACTGAGGACAAGGCGATCCCGCCGCGCCCTAAAGAGGCTTGTGGCGACTTGGCTGCTGGTGGAGGGCTACTTCCCGGGCCTCGGCCGCCTGAGGCGCTTTTGCTGGGGCGTACTACAGAAGTACAACCACGACGATTGTTTGAGCTATGCGGCGGGGTTGGGCTTTTGGTTCCTCATCAGCCTTGCCCCCCTTGCCACCCTTTTTTTTAAGATACTGGTGGTATTCCTTGGCAGTGAAGCTATGGATCAGCAGACTAGGTACGTGTTGATGAGCGTCATCCCATTCGTCCCAGAGAGTTTTTTGACGGAAGCCGTGCAGCGCAGTCACGGGGGGGGCGGAGCAATGGGCTTCTTGGCTTGGTTCGTCCTTCTGTGGGGCAGCATCTGGGGAATGTGGCAACTGGACAAGTCTTTGGCGCATGTTTTCGGCGTGAGAATAAACACCCAGCTTCAGACGAGGAAAAACAACATTTTGCGCCACATCGGGCTCATGGTTGCAGGGCTGGTGATACTGGCGTTGATACTGGCCCTCTTGGTGGGCGGCGGGCTGGTCAGGGGGCTGCCGCCCGAACAGCAGCACTTCCTGTTGAGCAATCTCTCCGTGCTCATCTTTTTTGTCACGGCCACCTTAGTCCTACAATACGTGCCGCGCTTGCGAATTGCATTTCGCCACGCGATTTTGGGCGCGCTGGTCTCGACCGTCTTTTGGGCCGCCGCCAAGTGGGGGTTCAGGATATACATAGACCACGCGCTGACGTGGGGCATCATGTACGGCTCGCTGCTGGGCATCATTGCAGGGCTGACCTTTCTTTACTACACCTGCGCCATACTGCTGTTTGGCGCAGTGATCACAGCAGCGTTCACGCCGAGGCCGGAAGAGTAGGCTTCTTGAGGCTATTCTTCTTTGCCCTGTCTGCCGCCAGGGACTTTGTGCCCATGTTCGCGGTAGTCGTTTATCTTGTTGCGGACAGTCCTCAGCGCGATGTTGAGCTGCTGGGCGCAGCGCGTGCGGTTGCCATCCACCGCGGATAGGGTGGACAGCAGCCAGAACCTCTCGAGTTCGGGCAGCGGGAGGCCCAATGGTATTGTGACCGGGGTGCCGAGTGAGACCCCTTCCAAGGGCTTCTCCGGGTCAATCATCTGGGCCGCCACCTGCGGGCCGGCTGCCTTTTCAATAGAAACGGCGGCATGGCCGCCTGCGTCCTCTCCGTCTGGTTCAATGGAAACGATGGCGTGGCCACCGCTTGGCTGGCTGCCTTCATGTGCGCCAGATGCCACTGTTTCAGCTTCACGGGGGTGCTTCTCTTGGATGCTTTGTGCAGCCTCGGCCCCAAGCAGCCACTCCAAGTCGCTGGCATTAAAAGACCTCTCGCCGCTGTGCAAGACGACGCACCTCTGCATCGCGTTTTCCAGTTCGCGGATGTTCCCTGGCCACGGATGCTGCTCTAGGGCCTCGAAAAAGCTGGGCAACAGGTTTGGCGCGTCGCGGTCGTTTTCGCGGCTGAACCTATCCACAAATTGGGCGGCCAGCAGGCGCAGGTGGCGCTCCCCCATGGGATGCTTCTCTTGGATGCTTTCTGCCGCCTCGGCTCCAAGTAGCCACTCCAAGTCGCTGGCATTTAAAAACCTCTCGCAGCTATCTAGGAGGACTACGCACCTCTGCATCGCGTTTTCAAATTCCCGGATGTTTCCTCGCCACGGGTGCTGCTCTAGGCCCTCTAAAAAACTGGGCGACAGGTCTGGCGCAGGGAAGCGGCGGTTTTCGCGGCTGTACCTCTCCACAAAGTGGGCGGCAAGCAGGCGCAGGTCGCCCTTCGTGCGTTCCCTCAGCGGGGGCAGCTTGAGCGGTATGACGTTGAGGCGGTAAAAAAGGTCTTCGCGGAACCTGCCCTCTTTCACCTCTTGGGCCAGATCCCTGTTTGTCAAAGCGATGATTCGGACGTCAATGCTGATAGGCTTTGAGCCGCCCAGCCTGTCAATCGTTCGCTCTTGTATCGCCCTCAGCAGTTTGCCTTGGAGGGCCAAGGGCAGTTCGCCTATTTCGTCGAGGACTATGGTTCCACCATCAGCTTGCTCGAATCGGCCCGTCTTTGATGAGTTCGCCCCGGTGAAAGCTCCCTTTTCGTACCCAAAAAGCTCGGACTCAAGCAGGTTTTCTGGTATCGCAGCGCAATTTATGGCAACAAATGGCCCTTTTCTGCGGGGGCTGGCGGAGTGGATCAATTTGGCGAATACCTCTTTTCCCGTGCCGCTTTCGGCCTGTATCAGTATGGTGGCTCTGCTGTCGGCGGCCCTTCTTGCCAGTGCCAAAGTCTCTAACAGAGGTGGATCATTTGTGATGAGGATCGGGGCCTCGGCTTTGGTGTCGGCCTTCAGTTTTTCATCGGTGTTAAGCGATTTTTTAACCGCAGCGACCAGTTCTTTGTTGTCGAATGGCTTGCTCAGACAATCATATGCGCCAAGCCGCATAGCGTCCTTGAATGTGTCCTCGCTGCCGAACGCTGTCACCAGTAACACCGATATGGAAGGGTCTAGTGCCTTTAGGCGGGACATGAACTCCAGTCCGTCCATGCACGGCATGCGGTAGTCTGTCACAACAGCGTCGAAGGCACCGGGGCGGGTCTTTTCCAGTGCGTCTTTTCCGTTCCATGCTTGGTCGCAGATGAATCCAGCCCGTTTCAGGCTTTGGGCCATGCCCTCCCTCATTCCGGGGTCGTCTTCAACTATCAGCACTTTTATCGGGTTGGCCATGTCTGTTCCATTCCTGTCGCCGTCAAGGTCTATAAGGGCTAATTGAATTATGCCGCATTTTTTCTAGGCGCTTTGGCGCGGCTGAACCTGGCGGCTGCCCTCGGACAGGGTCGCCATGCCGCCCGATCAGCAAATATAGCTGTCTCCGGCAAATGCCGAGGCGCGCCGCCGCTTGCGCCCTGTTGCCATAGCTGCGCCTCAGCGCCCTGTGCAGCAGTGTGCGCTCCAAAACGTGAAGGTTCGTTGCTATGTCCTCGGGTTCGAGAAGTTTTGGCTCGTTTGGCTCGGGCAATTCGCCCAGCAGGCGCCAACGCCGGATGCGGTTCCTAAGCTCCTGAAGGTTCCCATTGCAGGGCAAGGCGGCCAGTTCAGGGGGGAGTGGGGGGGGTTCTAGCCCTTCGTCGAGCGCCAGATGCTGCAGGCAACCGTGGATAGAGTCGGGGTCGTCGTCCAAGGGCCACAGCTCCAGCGTGGCAAAGTTGAAAATTTCGGAAAGACCCCTGGGGCCGGGCGCTCTGTTTGACGCGACGGAGCCCAATGGGTTGTCTTTCAGCCAAGAGCCCAAGTCCATTGACGCGGAACTTTCTATTGCCGCAGCGCCGCGCTGGGCAGCCAGCCAGTTTGCCAGCGTTGAAGCCCCGCAGCCGGATGGCCCATAAATCCAGATAGGGCCGCCGTACACTGCCAATTTGGGCAGGCTTGGCATCCAGTGCTTGGCCCCGGGCATTAGCTCAAATGGAATCATTTGGAGGTTCGGCTATCAGATGGCTTGCTATGGGTCATCCTGCTGTGGTCATCCCTCTAGGGCCTTCTTCCTTGCCTCAACAATCTTGTCGGCCTCCCTGCCCTCCAGCTCCTGCAGGTGGCTGAACTCCCAAGTGAAGAAGCCAACGCCCATGGTCTGCGACCTAATTTCTATGATGAGGTCGTTCATTTCGCTCTGCGGCAGGTAGGCATCCACCACGTCCCAGTTTGGCCAGTCGGGCTTGGCGTCGAAGCCTAGTATTTGGCCCGCCCTGTGTCCCGTGACAAGGCGCTGGGCCTTGCTGGTGTGTTCGTTGGGGACGCTGATGTGTACTTTTAGGATTGGCTCCAGCAGAACCGGCGAGCACTTTTGCAGGCCCTCCTGCATCCCTATCCTGGCGGCAGTCTTGAATGCCATGTCGGAGGAATCCACGTCGTGGTAGCTGCCAAAGTACAGCTCGACAGATATGTCCACTACGGGGAAACCGAGCGGGCCCTGCTTGCAATAATCCCGCATGCCCTCTTCGACTGCGGGGATATAGTTGCGGGGGACTACTCCGCCGACGATGGAGTCAATGAATTCTATGCCGCTGCCACGAGGCAGAGGCTTGATGCGGAAGTGTACGTCGCCATATTGCCCGTGGCCGCCAGACTGCCGTTTGTGCTTGCCCTGCTGCTCGCAGTTTTTCTTGATGGTCTCGCGGTAGGGAACCAGCGGTTTTTCTGATGCGACTTCCACATTGTATTTGCTCTTGAGGCGGCTGACGGCGTTTTTGAGGTGGATTTCGCCCATGCCCCAAAGTACGCGCTCCTGCGTTTCCAAGTTCTGCTCCATGCGGTAGCTTAGGTCTTCTTCCAGCAGCTTGCCAAGGGCGGCAGATAGTTTGACTTCCTCTCCGCTCTTGGCGGCCTTTAAGCTGAAAGGCAGCACGGGCTGGGGAGGCTCGGGGAAGGGCAGTGCCACCACTGCATTGGCGGGACTCAACCCATCGCCTGTCTTGATGGGGTCCATGCGCCCAAGAGCCACGATTTCGCCTGGCGAGCCTTTTGAGATTTTTTCCTGTTTCGAGCCGATGACCTTGTTCAGGCCTGAAACCCTGACCCCAGCCAAGGTGCTGCTGTCCGCCAATTCTCCCTTCCATATCCTCACATAGTTTTGCTTGCCTATGTGCTGGGCATGGACTGTTTTCCATACCTGCGCCAATAGTTCGCCCTCGGGCTTGATGCCGTTCCTTCCCATTGTTTCACTGTATTCGGGTGCTTCGTGGCGCAGTATTTTCAAAAGGCGCAACATGCCGCCGTTCTTTTCTGCTGCGCCAAATAGCACTGGCACGATGTCGCCGCTCTTGAAGCCCTTGGCGAGCGTAGTGTATATTTCGTCTAAGGTGGGCGCTTCTTCTGCCAGCAGTTTTTCCATCAGTGCATCGTCCAGCCCGCAGACGGCTTCCATCATCTCTTGGCGGCTTGCGATCACTTCTTCTTTGATCGCCCCTGGTATTTCAACAAGTACGTCGTTGTTGGTGGTGGGGTTGTAATGGAACGCCCTCTCCAATGTGAGGTCAACATAGCCTTTTAGCGAATCTCCCTCGGCGATGGGGAACATACGCTGCACCAATGGCTTTCCAGACCAAGCTGCAAGGGCGTTGATGGTGGCTTTTAGGTTCGCCAGAGAATCGGGGGAGTCCATCTTGTTGATGAAGATGGCCCTGGGGATATTCTTTGATTCCAGCGTACGCAGAATGGGAGCGGCCATCATCGCCCTGTTTGGGTCGGCCTCGACGACAATGATTGCGGCATCCGCTACTACCAATGGCCCTGCCGATTCCTGCATGAATTCCACCGAGCCTGGGCAGTCAATGAAAGTCCAGCTCTCCCCACCGAAAGTGGCAGTGGCTATGTTGGCTTCGATACCCATCTGCCTCTCGCGGGCTTCTGGCGAAAAATCGCCAACAGTGTTCCCTTCCTTCACCGACCCTTTTCGGTTGATGGCCCCGCAGGAAAACAGCAGTCCTTCCAAAACGGAAGTCTTGCCTGACATGAATGGGCCTACGATGGCCGCCACGCGTGGTGCAGATGGTGTTTTTGTCACTTTTTTCTCCGACAGCAGATTGATTGTTGATTGATGGGACAAATGGAAAGTGAAGGAGGGACGCGGCCAAGGGCCGCACTTGAAATTACTGTGGTTCCTGCGGGGAACTGCGTTGGCTTCCCAAGCAAGGGGGCATCAGATAAAACACGAACATAAACGGGGGATCACTTTTTGGCTGAACCTTGGCTGTTCGCAGGCCTTGTCTTTTGAGCAGCAGGGCGGCCCAACAATTTGGCGCCTGTGATCACAACTGCCTCAAGCGGCTTATTGTTGTCTGGATTCGTACTTACGTCGCGGATTTTGTCAATGGTGTCCATCCCATCGGTTACGCGCCCAAAGACGCAGTAGCCAGCCCCGTCGTGGGCGGGGTAGTCCAAGCGCGGGTTGTCAACGACGTTGACGAAAAATTGGCTGGTCGCGCTGTCGGGGGCAGGCGTCCTGGCCATGGCGAGGGCCCCGCGCACATTGGTCAGCCCCTTTTCAAGTGCCTGCTTGGCCTCGTTTGCGACTGGTTTCCTAGTGGGCGTTTTCTGTGCCCCGTCGGGGCCGAATCCCCCCCCTTGGATCATGAACGTGCTGATGACGCGATGGAACGTTGTGTCCTTGTAGAAACCTGATTTTACATATTCCAAGAAATTTTCCACTGTCTTGGGGGCAGCGTCCGGCTCAAGCTCGACTATGAAAGACCCAAGGCTGGTAGTGAATTCGACCTTGGGCTTTGGCTTGGCATCCTGCCCTTGGCCAAAGAGTCCGAGGGCGACGAGGGAAAGTAAGAAAACGCGCAGCTTCATTTGGGTGCCTTTCTAAACCAAAACATTTATTGTGCCTTATGGCACAAACAAGTATCATTATAAGGTTTTGGCGGCAATTGTGCAATGGAGTCGCCGAACAAACAGGCAGCCGCCGACACACATTTGTATCGCGGCCCGCGCTGACAGGAAAGGTTCTACTCGTGTATGAAAATAGCAATTTTGCGGAGGCCAGATGCCATGCCTGAACTAAGCCCCGGGGTTTATTTGGCGCACAAGCCTGTCGGCTTGACCAGTTTTGACGTGGTGCGATCTTTCAAGCGCGCAGCCTTTGACGCAGGGCAAAAAAAATGGCCCGTTGGGCACGGAGGGACACTGGACCCATTTGCAAGGGGCCTGCTGCTGGTGCTTTCGGGCCAGGCCACAAGGCTGATGGAGCTGATCCACCCGCTGCCAAAGGCCTACGAAGCCATTGTCGAGTGGGGCGTAGAAACGGACAGCGGAGACCACCTTGGGGGCATAGTTTCGGAACGCTGCGCGGAGGGCATAACCGAAGAACGCTTGGGAGATGCAGTCAAAGGCTTTTTGGGATGGTCCAGCCAAGTGCCGCCGGCGACTAGTGCCAAAAAAATCGGCGGCGAGGCCGCGTACAAAAAGGTGCACAGGGGCGAAGATGTTATCCTGCCTCCATCGCAGGTCTATCTGCACGAAGCTGAATGGGCGTCCCATGATTTGCCCAAGAGAAGCAAGCTGAGAATAGTGTGCCGGGGTGGCTTTTATGTTCGCAGCTTGGCAAGGGACCTTGGGCGCGCACTTGGCTGTGGCGCGCACCTCTCTGGGCTGCTGCGTAAGGCCATAGGCCCATGGGAAGACCCTGGCGAAAATGGGCAGGGCTTGGCCACTGGGCCGGACGCCCTGCCTTGGTGTCCCATGCGAGCGCTGAGCGAGGAGGAGTCCGACCACATAGCCAAAGGAAGACCGATTCGGATCGGGGAGGTAGCAGCCGGGCGGCATTCTCTTCCTGAGGGTTTCCCTGATCCGTCCGCCCCAATCGCTGCGATATTCCAATCAAAGCTAGTGGCACTGCTGAAAGAGCGCGGAGGCGAACTGTGGCCCGTGGCAAACCTTAGGGGCGGGATTTGATTCACATCGGCGGAGAGCTGCTAGTCCATGCCATCATTGTTTCAAGAGCCATTCTATGGCTTGCTCTCTTGTGCGGAATATTTTCATGTTGCTTCGCCCGCTGGCTGCAAATACGGCATCGGCCATGATTTTTTTGATGCCTCCCACACCTATTACGGCCCCGGATATGACAAAAGGCTTGTTGAAACCCATCCATTCGGCGGCAGCTTCCTTGACGCTCGTGTCAAATTTGATGTTGGTTATGTTGGTTATTGTAAGCAGCGAGTGCATAGGGTATTTAACGATTACTGATTTGGCCTCTTCCATCAATTTAACGTACTCTTCGAGCAGGTGGAAATCAGAAAAATCATAGTAGATAAAAAATTTGCCCTCGATAGAAAATTCTTCGATGCGCGATGTCATTTCCCCTCCTGAAGCAAAAAATCAATCGTGAAAATGGCATCGGCGTATTCTCCAACTAGAGTGTGGTGGAGTAAATTTTCGATGGTGCTGCCGATCCCCGGTGCATGCAAAAAATGCCGGAGGTTTTTGGCGGTGTACGAAACTGCTGCGAGGTCTTGTCGCTCGATGGCAGATTTTAAGTCGGCGAGTTCAGTTCTCAAAAGCGAAATGTCAAGAGAGCCATCTCCATTGCTGCGATATTTGTTCAAAGCGCTGCCAATGGAGGCCAAGGTCGCTTGAAACACAGAGAATAAATCGTCAAGGTTGGCTTGGATAAAGGCGATATCAATTTTATTGCCAGCCTTTTCTAAGGAGCCAGCGATTTTTGACAGTTTTGTAGATCCAATATTCAATGCCGCGCTTTTTAATGCGTGAACATATGTCACAAATAGGCTAATTTCATTGGAATCAAAGGCGGTTTTAACTGCATAAATTTTTTCAACCCATTCTTGCTGAAAAATACTCAAAATTTGGATAAATTTTTCTACGTTTCCGCCAACCCTAGCAAGGCCGACCCCAACATTGATGCCGTCAATCTCGATGCCCAATGGGTTGCAATGGTCTCTTGCATCACTATTCGTTGCTGGCACATCTATTTCTTGCTGCTCTAAGATCTGCCTCTTCTGCTTTTTCTTTTGCACCCATCTTTCCAGCACGGCGGCCAGTTGGGACATTTCTATAGGTTTGGACAAAAAGTCGTCAAAGCCATTGGCCAAGAACATTTCCCTTACGCCAGAAATTGCGTTTGCGGTCAGAGCGATTATTGGCAATTTTTTGTAGTAAGCGTCCTCTTTGCCCATTGCGCGGATGTGAGCGGTGGTTTCAACCCCGTCCATTCCAGGCATCATGTGGTCCATAAACACAAAATCAAATTCTTTGGATTTGACGGCCTCGATTGCCGCAGAGCCACTAGTACACAGTGTGACGCCAATTTCATAGTAGGCCAGTAGCCCTTTGGCGACGTGCAAGTTTGTATTGACGTCGTCAACCACTAGGGCGGTGGTACCGGGGGCCGTGAACTTTGCGAGGGATTCTTTGGTGTCGCTGTAGTATGTTTCTCTTGCTTCGCCGTTTAAGATGCCGGCGATAGATATGGAACTCACGGGCATGGTGACCACGCTCAAATTTCGGTACCCTATGATTTCTCCAAAATCAGCCAACAGAATGATATGGACGCGGTGCGCAAATTCCAAGCATGTGGCCTTAACGCTTTCGTAGTGGATAGAAGCGACAAAAGCAAAACGGAATTTCCCGCTGGCTAGTTTTTCGTAGAACTCAGAATCAGAAAAAACAAGCGTACAGCTAACGCCCAAGTTGTCAATGGTGCAAACAATGGATTCCGAAAATATCTGCCTAGTTTCATATACCAGCACTGGTTTTTCGCTAGGGTTGACCACCGATGCGAGCGGGGTCGGGTCGCTAAACTCCTGCGGCAGAGTGACCGTGAATGTGCTGCCGACGCCATACTCAGAGTAAACTTCAATGTGGCCATTCATCGCGTCAACCAGATTGCGGGCTATTGGGAGTCCCAGCCCTGTCCCTTCAATGCCTTTGTTTCTTTCACTGTCAATTTGGGTGAAACTGTCAAAGATTTTTCCAACGTCTTCGGCTTTTATGCCCTTGCCGGTGTCTTCGACGGTTATGGTCAAGACTACCGTGCTTTCATCAATCTTTCCTGCGGTAACGGTAAAAGACACATGGCCTGTTTCGGTGTATTTTACCGCGTTACTCAAAAGATTGAGCATTATTTGTCGAATCTTTATTTCGTCTCCGAAAAGTTCATTTGGAATATTGCTGTCAATGTTTACTACAAATTTGATTTTTGAATCTCCTGCTCTTATGCGTATTATGCTGACGACATCGTTGATCAGGGATGAAAATAAGTAATTTCCAAGGACGATTTCCAACTTACCAGTTTCGATTTTTGAAAAATCCAAAATATCGTTAATGATGGCAAGAAGATTAACGCCAGCCTGTTTGATAGTCTGCACGTTTGCCCTAGCTTCATTTGACATATCTTCATTCAGGGCAAGTTCCGCCATGCCCATGATAGCGTTCATAGGTGTACGGATTTCATGGCTCATTTTTGCCAAAAAATCACTTTTGGCTTTTGATGCCAATTTTAGAGATTCCACATTCGCAAATATGGAATTGTTTAAACGTTTGAAGATCATGATGCCTACAATAAGCATCAGAAAAATGACTATAAAATAAGCAAAGAATAAGTCGGTCATGCCATTATGAAAAATATCATTTAAGCCAACGTGCTGAAAAGCTACGCCGTACCAATTTATATCTCCATGCATCGGTATCTTTACAAGGGCATATACCACGTTTTTCATATTGCTTTCAATATGTTTGTCAATCGCAGCGATGCCGTCAATCGTTTCAATGTCTTTTATGGAAATACCCTTTTTATGCAGAATTTCAGCGATATTCGTTTTATTTTTGACTAAGTGAGCATCTTCTGCATTTTTGGAGATTGTGATTTCGCCATCTTTATTGAACATGTAAAAACCTGTGTTTTCTCCAACATCTTTAGTTAAATCATCTGTAAGGCTTTCTAGGTCAACGCCAGTTCCTACCAACCCAACAGGCTTCTTAAACTCGTTATAGACTGGCATGTTAATCCACAGCTTAATTTGCTGCATATCTTCATTCCAGTTGATATTTATGTTCCCTATTTCGGGACCAAAAATTGTCATGTTGAACCAATATTGATCTTTGTCTTCTGTATCCACCGTATAATGTTTGCCATCATCAAAATAAAATTCCTTGTCCACATTGCTTGCCCAAAAAATGGATCCATTGAAAGCTTGGTCATCTCGGAAAGAGATGATGTCCTTTTGGGCATTCTTTGTGTTGTAGGCATTTGGGTTTGTGCAATATGACACAATAGAGTGTGTCATTGACAGCCTTCGAGCGATAGCAAGTTCTGTCTTTATGTAATGGTTGGTTATTATTCTTTTATTTTCAAGCATTCCATGCAATTCACTTTTTACATTATTCACTAATATCTTTTTCAAGAATACATAATGCACACAAAATCCAACAATTAAACACACAAAATATATAGTGATACAACGCGTAATGAAATTTCGTATCGTAGTATGCTTTTCGTCATTGTGCTGATTTTTTTCTGCAGGTGTATTTGCTTCTTTTTTCATCATGGCTGCGGAGTCCTCAATGAAATGAGCCAAACAATTGCAGAGGCACTGTATTGGTTGCAATCGCCGAGTCCATCCCAGCCCTGATTCCGTCCATGGTACTTGCGGATAAACGTTTTTGCATTTTCAGCATGCGGCCTTTGCCCGTACATTGGCGGCGGAGCCGGCCAAGTGGCGCGAAAGGCCGAAGACAAAATAATTGTGCCTCTCGCCGCGTCAATTCTCACCAGCGGACGATGGTGCTTGATTTTCTTTTTGCTTTTGCTGGCTTTGGAAGCGGTCACTGCGCCATTCGCGACTTGCGTAGATTTGGGCGATGTCAATAAAACATTTATCAACCCCAAGAGCGTGTCAGGGGGGCAACGATGCTCGTCGGTTGAGCGGCTGCTTGAAGATTCATTGGTCATGGCACTTTGTTGGGGTGTAGAGGCATTATTGCTTTCTCTGCAAAATCCATGTCTAAGGCAACAATTCTACGCTGACCATTCTCAATTTGCAACTGAAACTATTAACTTTTTTTTAATATTTTAGCCCCCCCTTTACGGGATTCGTCAAGCGCCGCCAAGTGGCACATCCAAAATCTAAGACTGTGGGGTTTCCTGCATATTTACAGTTTTGCAATCCATCGGGATTGATTTTGGGTGGACTAAAATCCGGCGTGTTCCGTTCGCTCGATTATCTCTTCCTGCAACTCTTTGCTTAGGTCGCAGAAGTAGTCGCTGTAGCCTGCCACACGGACTATCAGGCTTCGATGGGCTTCTGGCTTGCTCTGCGCTTCTCGGAGAGTTTTCGCGCTAACCACGTTGAACTGGACGTGGTGGCCGTCCATCTTGAAATAGGCCCTGACCAAATGTGCCAAATTGCCAATGCCTTCTTCTCCCTCCAGCAGAGAGGGGGTGAACTTCATGTTTAGGAGCGTGCCGCCAGTTTTTACGTGATCCATCTTACCTGCTGATTTGATAACCGCCGTAGGGCCGTGTCGGTCTGCACCCTGCACTGGGCTGATGCCCTCGGACAGCGGATGCCCCGAAAGCCTTCCGTCCGGCGTGGCGCCGCAGACGCTGCCGAAGTAAACGTGGCATGTCGTTGGCAGCATTTCTAGGCGGTACTGGCCCCCCTTGGTGTTCGGGCGGCCATCTATATAGCCGAACGCCATGTTGAACACACGCAGCATGAACCTGTCGGCCCTGTCGTCGTCGTTGCCGTACTTGGGTGCGCGGTTCACCAGTCTTTGCCGCAGCGCGTCGTGGCCCTCGAAATTTTTGTCCAAAATTTTAACCAGTTCGGGCAATGCCGCCAAAGAATGCTCTTGGAAACAGAGATGCTCTATGCCTGAAAGAGCGTCAGTGATTGAGCCGATGCCCACGGCTTGGATGAAGCTGTTGTTGTACCGCGCTCCGCCGGCGTTATAGTCAGCTCCTTTAAGGATGCAGTCATCGGTGAGTACAGACAGAAATGGCGCGGGCATTAATTTGGCGTATAGCTGTTCGATGATTTGGCTCCCGCTGATCTTTACGTCAATGAAGTGGTGGAGCTGCTGGCGGAAAGCTTCAAGCACATCATCAATTGTCTCAAAGGACTCGGCATTGCCCGTCATTGGCCCCAATTGCTTGCCCAGCCTGTTGTCGAAGCCGTTGTGCAGGGCGAGTTCCAATACTTTTGGAAGGTTAAAATATCCAGTCAAAATATACGCCTCTTTGCCAAAGGCCCCAACTTCCACGCACCCTGAACAGCCGCCCGCCCTAGCGTCTTCCAGAGTCTTGCCCATTCGGAGTTGTTCCTCTACTACGCTATCGGCGTTGAACACAGAGGGGAACCCGTATCCCTTGCGTATGACCTTTAGCGCTGCATTTAATACATTGTCTGGCGTTTTTCGGCTTATCTGTATGTTGTTGCTGGGCTGCAGCAGCTGCATTTCATCAATCACTTCTAGGAGCAACAGCGTGACTTCGTTGCTACCGTCGCTCCCGTCGGCCAGCAGGCCAGCAAGGTTGATGTTTGCAAAGTCTGTGTACGTGCCAGACTCTGCGGCGGTCACGCCAACCTTTGGCGGTGCGGGGTGGTTGTTGAACTTGACGAAGAAGCAGCCCAATAGCTCTTTTGCGGATTCCCTAGTCAGAGTTCCCTCTTCGATTTCCTTCTTGTAGAATGGCCAAAGGTGCTGGTCTAAGTGGCCAGGGCAGTAAGCGTCCCAGCCATTCAGCTCGGTGATCACCCCTAGGTGGCAGAACCAGTAGGACTGCAACGCTTCGTGGAAAGTGCGGGGGGCGCGGGCCGGCACCCAGCGGCAGATTTCTGCGATCTTTAGCAATTCTTCCCGCCTCTGCGCGTCGGCAGCATCTTTTGCCAGCGCGTCGGCGAGCTCTGCGTGGCGCTGGGCAAATCGGATGGCGGCGTCGCAGGCCAAATCAAAACTTTTTAGGCTTTCGCGCTTTGAGGACGCCAGCAGGTCGTTTTTGAAGTCCAATTTTGACATGGCCAAGGCTATGTCTTGTTTGAAATCGAGCATCCCTTTTTTGTATATTTTGTCATCCAGAACCGTGTGGCCTGGGGCCCTTTGCTCCATGAATTCGGTAAAGATGCCGCTTTTATACGCAGACAGCCACTCATCGTGGAGCAGCGCGAACATGCGGTCGCGCATCGTGCGTCCGTGCCAGAATGGAATGATCTTTTCTCGATAGAGGCCTATGGTAGGGCCATCAACGCGGTACCACGTCAATGGCCTAGAATTCAATATTTCTAAGTCTTCTACGCTGTGGCAAGTGATCTCTGGATAGGTAGGCACGGCTTTTGGTTTTGGTCCGCGCTCGCCGACAATAAGCTCTCTTTCTCCGATATAGATGGTCTTGTGTTCGCACAGGTGGCGAAAGGCCATGCCGCGCAGTACAGGGGTGCTGTGCCTCCCATCTTCTGCCATGTAGAAATCTGTTATCAGGGAGGCCCTTTCAGCGGATATGGAAGGCTCGGCTTCTAGGCTCTCTTTCCTAAGGCTTGCAACTCGGTCGGTCATGCCTGTCATTTATGGCCTCCTATCTGTGCATCGAATCCGTGGTGCCTCCATATCTCTGAAATAACATTCAGCGCTTGGGGGCTTGGGGCCGTTGCGCCTTCTATTCTGGGCAACGCTCCAAGTTTTTTCAATTTGGCTTCCCCCATCGCGTGATATGGCAGCAGCACGACTCGCTTAATAGATTTTATCTTACAAAAGCGCAACGCCAACAATTCCATTTCGCATTCATCATCGGTGCGCCCTTGGATGATTGGCAGCCTTATCCAGATGTTTTTGTGGGTTTGTGCCAGCTCTTCCAGGTTGTCCAAGATGGGCGCGGCGGGGACGCCGGTGTTGGCTATGTGGCGTGCGTCGTCGTGTCCCTTTAGATCGTACAGCACCAAGTCTGCCTGGCCGGCGAGTCCCAACAGGTCGTCTTTGTCTGCGTAGCCGCAGGTGTCCAGCGCAGTCGGAATCCCCTCTCTTTTGCATTCCGAGAGCAGCTCGCCCAAAAATTGCGGCTGCGCCAAGGGTTCACCGCCAGAGAATGTGGCCCCTCCCCCCGACTGGTCGTAAAAAATGCGGTCTTTGACTATTTCGGCTATCACTTCCCCTGCCGTAGCCTGCCTGCCAAAAAGATTCCTTGCCCCTGCTGGGCAGGCGTTGGCGCATTGGCCGCAGGACTGGCAGCCATCTTGCCCCCGCTCTGGCGCCAAGCCGGCTGGACAGGCTTCTTTACAGGCCCCGCAACGTATGCAGCGCTCCCCGTGCAAGGCGAGCTCACAGGCAGAGGACATGCCCTCGGGGTTGTGGCACCAAGTGCATTTCAGCGGGCATCCCTTAAAAAAAACAGTAGTCCTTATGCCAGGGCCATCCTGCGTCGAATAGCGCTGGATATTAAAAATAGTGCCGTTTCCCATCTCCGCCTCGCCCTTTGGTTTATCTCTTCCCAGCGGTCGGCTCATGCAGGCTTGCAAGGAACTCATCGTTTGTCTTGGTTTTGCCCAAGCGGTCTAGCAAGAGTTCCATTGATTCTGCAGGGCCGCTGCTGGAAAGTATTTTCCTCAGCACCCAGATCATGGCTAGGCGCTGAGGGCCGATTAGCAGATCCTCTTTTCTGGTGCCGGAGCGCTGGATGTCCATTGCAGGGAAAATCCTGTGGTCGCTCAGTTTCCTGTCTAGGATGATTTCGCTGTTGCCGGTGCCTTTGAACTCTTCAAATATGACGTCGTCCATGCGGCTGCCGGTCTCTATCAGAGCCGTGGCTATGATCGTTAGGCTGCCGCCGCCTTCTATGCTGCGCGCCGCGCCAAAAAACCTTTTGGGGCGCTGGAGGGCGTTGCTGTCCACCCCGCCGGAGAGAACTTTGCCGCTAGGGGGGGCCACCGTGTTGTAGGCCCTGCCAAGCCTAGTTATCGAATCCAGCAGGATTACCACGTCTTTCTTGTGTTCCACCAAGCGCTTTGCTTTTTCTATGACCATTTCGGCTACTTGGACGTGCCTAGTTGCCGGTTCGTCAAAAGTGCTGGCCACTACTTCGCCATTGACGTTTCTCTCCATGTCTGTGACTTCTTCGGGCCGCTCGTCTATGAGCAGCACGATCAGAAAAACCTCTGGATGGTTCGTAGTGATAGAATTGGCGATGTTTTGCAGCAGCACTGTTTTGCCCGTTCTTGGGGGGGCGACTATCAGGGCCCTTTGCCCTTTTCCCAGCGGCGTCATCAGATCCATGACCCTCGTGCTCAATTCTTGTGGGTCGCGCTCCATCTTTAGGTGCTGCGTTGGATATAGTGGCACTAGGCTGTCAAAGTGGACGCGCTCTTTTGCGGCCATCGGCGGGTCAAAGTTTACCGCGTCTATTCTGATCACCGCAAAAAATTTTTCGTCATCCTTGGGGGGGCGTATGGCTGCGGAGACAATGTCGCCAGTGTGCAGGCCGAATTTCCTGATCTGGCTTGGCGATATGTAGATGTCGTCAGAGCCTGCAAGATAGTTGTGCGCTGGGGAGCGAAGAAACCCAAATCCTTCCTGCATAACTTCCAAAAGCCCTTCGGCCCAAAAATACCCTTCCTGCAACGCCTTGGCCTCTAGCAACCTGAACATGAGTTCCTGTTTGCGGATGGAGAGCGGGTTCTCGATATTGTACTGTTTGGCCATTTCGGCCAGCCGGCCGCTTGAAAGCTCTTTGAGGTCTTGCAGATTCATTGAAGCGGTTTCGGGCTGCACAAAGCACCTGTACTATCGAAAGTTTTTGGCGAGTACAAAAAAAGTATAGCACGGCTTTGCAGGCACTGCGTTTAATAATCGTTTGGGTCGTTTATGAGCGTTGAAAATTTTGTCGGTGCCCCCCAAGGTCTCTCTTCTAAGACAAACACGTTTGCCTTTGATTTTGCATTGGCTATCAATTGCGCGATTTCAACGCTGGTTTCGCCGACCGGGGCCGAGCCTCGGCGGAAAAGGAGGGTGCGGATGCGCGAGGACACAGTGCCGGGACCATGCCTGAGGCCAGTGTCTATGTCTATGTCTATCCACTCCCACTCGCTATTGCTTGGCGGTCTGAAATCCATGGGAGGTTCTCTCGAGAGCGCGGCCTTCATAAAACTCTTCCATATAGGCAGCGCCGCCCTGTTGCCCGTCGCGCCTGGGTAAAGCGT
>Ga0268262_10002657_pt1 | contig 20402 bp, 15 predicted proteins | sample TergutNc150P3_FD_190354 | JGI IMG/M metagenome (GOLD analysis project Ga0268262, IMG submission 190354) | Nasutitermes corniger P3 segment gut microbial community from laboratory colony in Florida, USA - Nc150 P3 (SPAdes) (version 2) | ecosystem: Host-associated > Arthropoda: Insects >... | reverse complement strand
GGCGTGCGTGATAGACGTGCGTAACAATATAAAAGGCCCGCAGGTGGTGGTGTCCAGGACGTGTCCGGAGTTTTTGGCGCGCTTGTTTGAAAACGAGGTGCCGGAGATTTTCGACAAGACGGTTAAAATAGTGAAGGTTGTGCGCGACCCCGGCCGCCGCTCTAAGATCGCGGTGTCTACGACCGACAACCGCGTAGACCCCGTAGGGGCGTGCGTCGGTATGCGCGGCAACCGCGTGCAGAACATAGTGAGGGAGCTGTCGAACGAGCGTATCGACATAATAAACTGGACGGACGAGTTGTCGCTATTGGTGCGCCGGGTCTTCGCGCCCGCCGAGGTGAAGCGCGTGATGCCCGTGGGCGAGCACAAGATGGTGGTGGTGATAGCCGAGGACGGTCTGGCGATGGCGATAGGCCACGAGGGTCAAAACATCCGTCTCGCCTCCAAGATGCTGGGCCGGGAGATAGACGTTTTCGGCGACGAGGAGTTCTCGAACCTGAGCGAAGAGCAGCGCGCCGAGGTTCTGAGCGAAACGCCGGAAAAGAAAGAGCCGGAGCCGGCGGTTGAGGGTAATAATGCCGCTGAGTCCGTTGTTGATGATGATACTGAATCGACAGACACAGTAGTAGCGGTAGAAAAGCACCCCGCGGAAGACGAGGAGTCGATTCAAGGCGAAATCATAAACAAAGCCGTAGAAACGCTGTCGGAAACAGCGGTAGATTCCGCGGCGGCTATAGAGAGTACTAGTGCGAGTTGATGTTGACTTTGCGACGCGAAGCGGCGCTTGTTTATCGTCGGGGCGTTGCGGGGCGGAGCCCCGCAGGGTGGGTAGCGGAAAACAAAATGGCGAAGCCATTTTGGTTGGAGCGAGGGAGGGCGCAGCCCTCCCCTTATATTATTTTTATTATTTTGAATTTGATTTTAACGCCCCAACATCCCACGCAATAATATATATTCTATACCGTGAGCGACCAGAACCCAAAACCAAAACCCAAAAGATCCCACTACTTCGAGTACGCCGCCCTGCGCGCCGTAGAGTTCGCCGTGAACCTTACCCCGCGCAGACTCGCCTTGGCTTTGGGCGGTGTCGTCGGCAGGCTGCTCTGCCTATTCGGCGTCTACCGCAGGATCGTCCAAAAAAATTTTGACCATGTCGGGCTTTGGGACAAGGGCGACGCCGGCAAGATTATCCGCAAGCTCTATATAAATATGGGCCGCTACGCCGTAGACTTCCTCCGCAACGGCAAGCTCCCGCCTTACCGCTTAAATAGGTATGAATTATACACGGATACCCGGAACAAGGGCAAGGGGACGATAATCGTTTTGGCGCACTTCGGCAACTGGGAGCTGCTCGCCTCCATTTGGGGCAGCCGGGAGAGCGACCTGAACGTGGTCGCCAAGCCCATGTCCAACCCGCTCGTGGAGGGGTGGCTGTTCAAGAAGCGGACGGCGCTGGGGGTCAGCACCATATATACGAACAGCGCGTTGCGCGGGATGCTCACCGTCCTCAAGAGGAACGGCATCACGGCCATCCTCATAGACCAGAAAATGGGGTCGATGGGCACGCCGGTGCCTTTTTTGGGCAAGCCGGCCAACACCGTGCGGACGGTGGCCGGCCTGATCCGCAAGACCGGGGCGGCGGCGGTGCCCATGTATGCCATAATGGGGCGCGACGGGAGCTACGACATAGATTTCTTCGAGGCGGAGCCGCCGCCGGCGCCGGAGGACGGGGACTCTGAGGCGGCGATAACGGCGATTCAGACGCAGCACAACGACATCCTGTCGGGGTGGGTGATGAAGCACCCGGAGCACTGGTTCGGGTGGTTCCATAAGAGGTTCGGGGGGTTCGTTGATTATAGGCGTCCGGCCGGCTCAAAAAGAAAATAATATAAAGTTTGACACGGCGCCGCCCATATATTATATTATGTGTTTCTGTAGAAAACCGCCTATACTTTGGTGTATATGAAAGGAAAGACGCCGAAAATGTCGAGCGTGAAGAAGAAGAGAAAAGCTAAGATCAACCGTCACAAGAGGAAGAAAGCCCGCCGGTTGCAGAGGCACAAAAAGAAGTAAGGCCTGCCCAGCGTAAGCGATACCGTGTGTGTGCGTGGTCGCCGTGGGGTTCTTCGGGTACGTCCGAAGTCCCCTGCGGCCAAGTGTTTTTTGTTGTCCGGAAATTGAGGCAATTATGGCCGCCGTCCTAGAAAATCCCGAAAATCCTGAAAATTTGACGCCTGCCCCTGACCGCGCCTACTTCATGGCCGCCGCCTACCGCGAGGCCGAGGCGGCTTTTGACGAGGGCGAGGTGCCCGTAGGCGCCGTGGTCGAGCTGGGCGGGCGGATCGTCGGGCGGGGCCACAACTGCGTGGAGGCGCTCGGCGACGCCACCGCCCACGCCGAGATCATAGCCATGACCGCGGCGTCGAACCACGTCGGCGGCTGGCGGCTCAACGGGTGCACCCTCTACGTAACGCTCGAACCCTGCATGATGTGCCTGGGGGCGATCCTGCAATCGCGCCTGAGCGCCATAGTCTACGGCGCGAAGGACGGCCGCCTCGGCGGCATAGACAGCTTCAACTACAGGGACGAGGCGCTGCGGTCGTACCGCAACTTCCCCGCGGTGGCGTCCGGGGTCATGGAGGAGGAGTCGCGGGAGCTGCTGAAGGCGTTCTTCAAAAGGTTGCGGACGGATCAATCGGCATAGATTTCGTGACCCGAAAATCACAAAAAATTCAAAAGCTTTGCGCGGAATATATATTCTATTCTATAGAAATCAGTTGATACGGATTATCGCCATTAGACGCTAAGAGAGCCATAACCTATAACAAGGATCTTTGGTATGGCAGATACCGATAAAAGCCGCGATTCGTGCCCGTGCTTCTCCGGCCGCGCCTACGCCGACTGCTGCGAGCCGGTTGTGACCGGCGCCCGCCCCGCGGCCACCGCCGAGGAGCTCATGCGGGGGCGCTACTGCGCGTACGCCGTGGGGGCGATAGATTTCATCATCTCCTCCACGTATCCGGACAGGCGCTCGGAGTGCGACGAGAAGTCCATACGCGCCTGGTCGGCGAACTCCGAGTGGACGGGATTCGAGGTGCTCTCCAAGACGGCCGGGCAGGCCGCCGACAGCGAGGGGACGGTGGAGTTCGTCGCGCGGTTCACGGAGGACCGCATGAAGAAGACGCTGCACGAGACCGGGTCGTTCAAAAAGAGCGACGGGCGGTGGTACTACGTGGACGGGACGGTGCACCCGCCCAAGCCGTTTGTGCGCGGCGAGGAGAAGATCAACCGGAACGCGCTCTGCGGCTGCGGGAGCGGGAAGAAGTACAAGAAGTGCTGCATGGACAAGGACAGGGCGGCCGCCGCGGGCTAAGGGCGGCCCTTTTACTTTCCGCGAAGTCAAAATCCTCTGCTTTTACTCAAAAAAAAGTAAAAATCTTGTAGCGGGCGGCATAGAAATCAGGTATAATATATATACGGCTACGGTAACGTCGCGCCGGAAAGGGTCGCTAACAATTTGCTTTCGTCACCATAAAGAAAGGGTCTTGCTATGTTACAAAAGACAAGTAGGCGGTTGATAGCCGGGGCGGTCGCGGCGCTGGCGCTTTGTTTGCCGGCGGGCGCGGACGTTGTTTTTGAGGATTTTGAGGATGGGCTGAATGTAAATTTGTACGGTGGCTACTGGTACACGTACGAGAGCGGGTACAATCCTAAAATCAATCTGCCGGATTTGTCTGTTAGCGGCGGCGTCGGTTCGATGAACCTTGCCGGTATGAACGGAGATGGCAAAGATCAAGAGGTCGTTATAGGCACCAATCTTAAAGCCGCGGGCGTGGGCAGCGAATGGGCGGGGACGGGCGTCCAGTCAATCACATTTAAGGCGAAAGGCCCGGCTGGTTTGAAGTTCAATTTTTACTTAAATACGTTAAAGAATGATGGCCCGCCCGAAAACTGGAACAAGTATGGTAAACAACTTACGATATCGGGTACCGATTGGAATACATTTTCCGTCAATTTGACTACAACAGACCTTAAACAAAATTCCGGCGGGACGGCGGCCAACGGCGGCGCAACGTTCACTTTCGACAAGACTGAAGTGACCAAGCTCGCGTGGTCAGTCAAAAAAACGGAGAACTCCGGCGTCAACAGCGGCACTTTCGCCGTTGACGACGTCAAACTGATTGGGACTATAGAGGATTCCGACCCTACCCTCTGCAAAACCTGCGTGCTGTCGAATTTCGTCGTGCCGCCGCCCAGCGCCCTGCTCAACGACTTTTCGACCGACAAAAACGCTCTTGGTTACTACGATGGGCATGAGTATAAGAACAACGGATCTACAGTGACTAGGGGTAACGCCGGTAGGGGGGGTAACGGCGTATCCATAGACTTTACCGTTGGAGGCACCGGCGATAAATACGTCGGTATTAGCATTAATCTTGCCGACGAAGATTTTACGAAGCCGCTCGACGCGAGCGGTTTTACGGGCGTGTACTTTGAGTATAAGACTACCGAGATAAAAAAGATGGTGTTTGCCGTAGTCGAAAAATCCGGCGCCATAGATCCGAAGGGCAAAGATTACTACAAAAACCTGCCGCCCACAAACGGCGAATGGAAGGCCGCGCGGGTGAACTTTACCGATTTGGAGCTTCCGGTGTGGGCGCAGGAGCAAGAACCGACACGCACGCTTGATAAGACTCAACTCGCGATGTTGCAGTTCGCCTACAAGGACGCCGGAACCGGCACCATCGCCATTGACAATATTTACTTCATCGGCGCCGACAAGTTCCCGGAGGTCGCCCCGCCTGTTATAAAGTACGCCCTAACCTACAAGGTTAATGTGAATGCCGGCGGAAGGATCGCGGTTGGCGACGGAACCCCCGACTATTCAAGGACGGACTCCGTGGCGGCTGGCGCGAAAGGCCCTACGGTTACGGTTGTGCCGTCCGACGCCTACTACTTTGAAAAATGGGACGACGGCGTTACCGAGACGTCGCGTACCGACGAAGCGACCGCGGACAAAGTGTTTACGGCGATCTTTAAACAAAAACTCACCATCACCTATGTGGCCGGGCCCCACGGCCACCTTCTGGTTGACGGTTCTTCGAGAGACACGTATACCGTAACGCTCAAGCCGGGCGTGGAAGGCCCGAAAGTCGTCGCCGTAGGGGACATAGAACCGCGATATCAGTTTGTGAAATGGAGCGACGATTTGGAGACCGCCGACCGTACGGACAAGGCGGTAGATGTCAATCTGACGTTCACCGCCGAGTTTGAGTTGTTTGTTCCCGCATTGCCGGCGGTTAAGGTTACATATAAGGCCGGCGAGGGTGGCGGCGTGGGACACATCGCTAAAAACGATCTTAACGGCTTCCTTGTTGCTTATCCCGATGCTATAAACATGATTTGTTTTACAGACATTAATATATGTGGGGACCACATATGTAATAACAGTGACATTAGCAAATGTGTGTATAAATATGAACGTTCGTTGCACGTCGATAGTCTTTTGGCGCCGGGTGACAGCATCACGGTGACAGCCTTGCCGGATAGCGGCGTCACGGATAGCGGTTACAACATTAGCTACAAGTTCTTGGAATGGAGCGACGGCGTTAAGACCGCCAAACGTACCGACAAATACGAGGGCGGTCCCGTCAACGTTACCGCGCTCTTTGTCCTTGTTACCCCGACTGACCCGGAACGCGAGTACTTCACCTTATCCTACGCTGCCGGCGACGGCGGCCGCGTCAAGGCGGAGGGGGCGGACAGTTCCGGCGGCGGATTAGTACGCATAATAGAGTCCGGCAAAGTAAGCCCGAAAATTACCGCCGTGCCGGATTCCGGGTACCGTTTTGTCAAGTGGAACGACGGCAACATGGATAGCGTACGTACCGATACCGCCAAAGCGAATCGGTCGTTCATAGCGGAATTCATCAACACCGACACCGCGACCAAAACCTATAAAGTAACCTACGTAGCCGGATCGGGCGGCAAACTAAGCGTCAACGCCAAATACGACGCCCTTGTAACCGGCTACGATACCACGGTGTCGGCCGGTATGAGCGCCGCGGTCATTACGGCGGTCCCCGACTCGGGTTACACATTCGTCGGGTGGAGCGGCGGTTCGATCGAGATGCAGCGCTTCAATACAAACGTACAGGCAAATGTGTCGGATACGGCAATATTCAAGCAGGTAATCGCCGTCGCCTCGCCCAACCGCGAAATCCCGACCGCGCCGGCTAAGGAGATCGCCGCCGTCGCGCCGGTTGCTATAATCGCGGGCGAACTGACCGTAGGCCCCAACCCGGCATCGGTAGCGGTCAATTTCTTCAGAACAGGCCGCGCGATCAAAAGCGGAAAACTCACAGTTTACGACGCGTCCGGTAATGTTGTAACAACTGTAAGCCTGAACGATAAAGGAACAACCGGAAAGCGAATCGTAGGGTCGTGGAACCTGAAAGACAATAAAGGCAGACAAGCGGCGAACGGTTCATACGTCGTTAAGGGCGTAGTCACAACAAAGAACGGGACAAAGGAAAAGGTATCAACAATAATAGCGGTCGCCAAGTAGCGGTGTTTGTAGGGATTGATAGTACTCAGGCGGGCGTCGACGACGTCCGCCGTTTTTTTTACCATATCTGCACGGAATTCTGCATGATCTTCTCCACCAAATTCTTTATCGCCTTCTCCCTCCCAAGCGTCTCGTCTTCGCTCTCAAACAGATAAATTCCCTCCCCTGACACGGTGCCCTTGTAAATGGATTCTTGTTTCCGGTTGTCAAAGAACTCGACCTCCGCCGACACCTGCACGATATACTGCTCGACGTTGACCTCCGCGCCGCCTGCGCCAAAGGTGTGCGGGCGGTTGACGTAGCGCGTCACGGTGCCGCTGATCGTCGCGTCGGCGTCGCTGTTCGCCGGACGCAACTGGCTCTTTAACACCTCTCTGGAAAGTTCGGTGGTGATGTCGTCGCTGATGCCGGGTTCCAACGTCTTATTGGTGAATACCGGAATCATCACCGTTTTGATGTGCCCGGGCAGCGTGGAACCGCTGAACGTGTAGATTTTGCAGGACGACGCCGATAACAGCGTGAGCAGGCAAAGCGCCGCCGTTAGCATAAATGATTTTTTTTTCATCATAAATCCTCAAACGGTACATATTTGATTTTTGATACAGGCGCGGCTTCTTCACCACGCCCAAAGAATTCCCGCATCGTCTCCGCCATCTCGTCAACACCGCCAAGTTCATTGATTCCGCTTCCGACAACTTTGGAGAATTGCTTGCCGTAACCTTTCGTGAGGATCCTGTTGTCAAGCACGACCAACACTCCTCTGTCGTTGGCCGACCGTATCAGCCGCCCTATGCCTTGGCGGAATTTTATCACCGCTTCCGGGACGGAGTAGGAGAAGAAAGAACTGCCGTATCGCTCTTCCATCCGTTTCCCAAGCGCCATCGTGAGCGGGTGTGTGGGGACGGGGAACGGCAGGCGCGGTATGACCACCGCCTCGCAAGCCTCTCCCGGCGCGTCGACGCCCTCCCAGAACGAGTCTGTGCCGAGGAGTATCATCGCGCTCTGCGCCTTGAACTGATCGAGCATAGCGTTCCTGCTTCCGGCGTAGCCCTGCGCCAAAATGTTGTTGCGGTCTACCTCCGGCCTCGCTTTGAGTTGCGTGTAGACATTGTTCAGCATGGCGTTCGATGTGAAGAGCGCCAGCACGTTTTTGCCCAATTTCGCGTGTATCGCCGCGATGGCCTCCGCCGCGAAGGCCGCGAACTCCGGCGCGTCGGGTTCCGGGCAATTTCTGAAAGCGCAAAAGAGCGTTTGATCCGCGCCGTAGGGGCTCGGCAGTATGACGGACTCCGTGCGGTCGGGGAAGCGGTCTAAGCCTATGGCGCGGCTCACATACTCCATTGACCCCTGAGCCGCGAGCGTAGCGGAGGTGAAGACTATCCCGCCGCCGCACCGCTCCCATATCTGCGCCAAGAGTTCGCTTATGTCAAGCGGGACGCCGCAGAGCTTCGCCCACTTTTTCTCATGGTTGCCCTCCGCCCAAAAGACGTGCTCCTCCGTCTTTGCCGCCGTCAAATACTGTAAATCGGCGCGCATCTGCGATGTCTGCTCCGCGCAAGCCTGCACCTCGTCCCGCAACTCATCGACCTTGTCCCTCTCGCGCACCCCGGAAATTATCTGCCTGAACTCATGGAACGTGTCCTGCAATCCGCCGAGAGCGATGTCGAAGACCGCCGGCGTAAGCATTTGAGCGAACGTGTCCCCGTTGACGGCGATTTGGTACTCCGTTTTGGCGGTAGGTAGGTTAAACGACGACCAGTTGTCAATCTCGGCCATCATATCCTGGGCGCACTTTCTTATATGCTTCAAGTGGCGCTTCATCTCTTTCTCAAACTCATCCACATTAATGGACGCCTTGAAATTCGGCGCGATGTGCAGCACGTTTTGCAGCCTGTCGACAAACGCCGTCACGCGGTTCGTGTCCAACTCCGTACGCAAATGCTGGTGCCCGCTCGACTCCAAATGGTGCGCCTCGTCGAAGATGATGGAGCCGGTCGCGCCCAAGAACGAGGCCTCGGAGCATACGTCGGAGTAGAAGAGCGCGTGGTTTATCACGACGATATGCGAAGACTGCGCGAGCTGCCGCGCCTTCTGCAAGAAGCACGTTGTAAAGTAAGGGCATCTGCGCCCGGAGCACTCCAAGCTGTCGGCGGAGATCAGGTTCCATACCTTGAAAAACCATTTAGGATTGAAGAAAGTCTGTTCCTCAACGTCCCCGCTCTCCGTGTACTGCGACCAAACGATAAGCGGCAGCGCGGCGTTGCGCTCGCGTTGCGAGAAATTTCCGATCTCGCCTTTCAGCATCTTATAAAAACGGTTGCGGCAGAGATAGTTCCCCCGTCCCTTCAGCTTAGAGTAACGCAATTTCTCCCCGCAAAGCGCCGCGACGCCGGGGAGGTCTTTGGTGATAAGCTGGTCTTGCAAGTTGCGCGTATGCGTGGAGACTATCACGCGGCAATTATTATTCAACGCGTGAAGCGCTGCGGGTACGAGGTATGCCAGCGATTTTCCCGTGCCGGTTCCCGCTTCGGCGACCAAAATCCCCCGGTCGTTCAACGCGCGGGTAACGCGAAGCGCCATCTCCTGCTGGGCGCTTCTGGCGCGGAAACCCGGTATCACGCGCCCCGTATTGCTCTCATCGGAAAATAGGCTCTTTATTTCCGATATGTCAATAGGGGCTATCTCCTCCGGCGCTCCGACCCGCTGTAAATCGCCGGGCAACGGTTCGCCGTCCGCAAGGTTTATACCGTAGCGCGCTCCGAACAAGCTCCTTATCGCCAACGTTTTGAACATAGACCCCGGCGCGAACGCCGCCAAAGCCTGACGCGCCGCAAGCGGCAGATCGCAGAGTTTAGGAATCAGCCGCACCGCAAGCTCCCCCGACGCCTTAGCGTCGTGCAAGGCGCGGTGCGCGTTGTCGAGCGTCACGGAGAGCGCGTCGCAAGCGTGCTTTAGCGAGTACCGCCCCACGTGTTGCAACAATATCCGCGACAAAAGCGCCGTGTCGATAATCTGCGGCGAGGCTTCAGGAAATCCGGCCCGCTTTAACTCCTCGTTTATAAACGTGAGATCGAAGTCCGTCTGATGCCCGCAGAGCGGTAGCGTCCCGATGAACTCGAGGAGCCGTATTGCGATATCGCCGAACCGCGGCGCCGGTCGTATATCGTCGTCCGTTATGTGCGTCAACCGCGTGATATGGTCGGGGATAGATACGCCCGCGTTCACAAAGGTAGAGAACTCGGCATCAGGCTTGCCGTTCACAAAACGAACCGCGCCCACCTCAATCACCCGGTCATGCTTGAAATCAAGCCCCGTGGTCTCCACGTCGAGCGCCACGAAGTCCGGGATGTCAATAGCCGTCCGCTGGGTCGGCGTGGCCGGGACGGCTTTTGTGACGGGCGGATGATCGTTCTTAGGCGGGACGTCTCTTTTTACGGGATGATGATCGGCGTCGGACGATACGCCCTTTTTATCGTGTGGGCGATTATTAGCAGCTCCGCCCTTGTTGTCGCCGCCGGACGGATTGCCGCCGACCGGAACGTTCCTCCGGCCGTATTGACTGCCGGCTGGAGCCGCGTTCTTCTTGTCGCCGCCCCGCGCGCCCTTACCCCCGTCGGAGCCCTTCTTGGCCTCGGCGGCGAGCCCCTTCTTGGCGTCGTCGGACAGTAGATCGAAAAGCCTCGGCATTCTGGCGCTTATACCTCCCTTGGGTAGAATATAATATTTTCCGTGCGGAGTGTCAAAAAAAAGATTACAAATATTATTGACACCAAGGCCGCAAGATATTATTTTTCTATATGTTGGTGCGTTGAAATAAGAATGTTACGCGTAAACGATCAATATTGGAGGTTTTTATGCCGGCAATTAGGCCAAGCGTTGATTTGAAGGATAATTACGACGAAATTTCCGAGCTATGCCACGAATATCGGGAGCCGGTCTTTATAACCAAAAATGGCGTTGGAGACCTCGCTGTTATGAGTATAGAGGCGTACGAATTATTGTCGGGAAAGCTGGAATTATACTCCATGATCGACGAAGGGCTGAAACAAGTTGAACAAGGAAAGGTTCGGCCCATGAGAGATGCCTTACGAGAGATTAGGGCAAGCCTAGCATAAATGTATTCTTTGAATATTTCAAAACTCGCGGAGAACGACATCTCGTCTGCGCTAACATATATCGCCAAGGTGTTGGCCGCACCGATGGCGGCGGATAAGTTATTGGATGAAATTGAAAAGTATGAGGAAATACTTGAAGATACTCCAAGTATATATAAACGAGTGCCAGATGAATATCTAGCAGAACTAGGATTAAGGTATGTAATAATAAAAAACTTCATGATGTTTTTTACTGTAAATGAAGAGGAAAGAACGGTAAATGTGATACGTTTTTTATATGGTCGAAGAGATTGGAAGTATTTATTAAGACAAGGAGAGTTTATATGACAAAAGAATTATTTTCCATATATCTATATTTTATCGTGGAGAAAGTAATACCGCTTATTATCTCGGAGTACAATCTCAGCGAAGAAGAAGCGATTCAGAGATTTTATTCCTCAAAACTATATACTTTCTTGGAAAACTATAAAACCGGAGTTTGGCGTTATAGCCCGAACTTGTTGTTCAATCTGTATAAAGAAGAGTTAGAAACCGGAGAGATCATCTTTCCAGAGGAGGCGGCATGACGACGAAAGAGATGACCAAAGAAGGTAACTATATAATATTCGCGATAGAGCAGTACAAAATGGCTATGAACATGAAAGGCAAAGATGTCATAGAACTATTTAAGAAGCACAACGTCTTTGACCGTATCAGAAAATCCTATTTCATCTACCATATCGAGCGGGAGCAGAATATGATAGATGATATTAACGAGTATATTGAGAACTCGACAACTCACAAAAACGCCTTAACCTGAAACGAAAATACGTGACGCATAGGGGCGAAGGTTTTTTCTTCCGGTCTTTTTGTTGACTCGCCGCGGTACATTCCGGATAAGTTAAAGTGTTTGCCGGCGTCTACGTCGCTGACGCATGAGATTATGTGCGATGTGCCGCGTTGTTGGCCGCCGGCTGTTCTGTAATCGAGTTCGCCGCCTTGGGGGACGTAGGAGAAGGTGTAGGAGAGTTCCGCCATGCCGTTTTTTGTGGGACGGTAGACTATACCCGGTTTTATTTGTACGTAGATGATGCTGTCTGACGGCGGGGGGATAAAGTGTTTTTGGTCTTTTTCGTAAACCATCCCGCTTCTTTCGCGTATGTAAAGCTCTAATTTCTCGCCTTGGCCTATGCTTTGAATCAGTTCGGCGCCTATATCGCCCAGATCAAAATTACATTGCTGTACGTCGTGCGATATTGATAGGTACTCTCTCTTGACCGTTAAGTAGCGCGGTTCTATACTGAGCAGTAAGCGGTTCTTCTTTCTTTCTACTAACAACCCGGTCTCGAAAACAGGTTCTTTATAAGAACGGATGATTCTCATTCCGGGTAGTAGATAGAGTCTTGTTTTGTATAGGCTATTCTTGATTTTATGTTCTATGTCTTGACGGTATGACAGATCGGCGTAGCTGGGGTACGGCGGTATTGATTCGGTTCCGTTTGTCATTGTTGATACTGTCGATACAGACGGCGTCCCACCTGTGTCCTCTCCAGGAAATAGCGACATCAACCCTGGTATGTACGATTTGGCGTTGCCGTTTCTCGAATCTACATGCTCTTCCAACGACATCACCCCGCTCCAAGTCAAATCGCCCAAGATGCCGCTGATCTTTTTTGTCGGGTGATAATACCAATCGGCGTTTAACCGTGTTTTACGTACCGTTGACAGCGACGTGTTGTCGTATATTTCCACCTCTTGGATGATGTAGTCACCGTTTGCGTTTGGCCGGAACTCTCCGGCTGTAGAATCGAAAGCGTGCGTGCCCAAACCTTTGCCTATATAATACATCTTTTGTTCGAAGCGTGAAGAGAGTTCTTGGTTGACGCGGTACTCTTGGCGCGACGAGAATCCGCCTTTTGTCGGCTCTATATCGCTTATTACCGACATCAAGAACGTAGACGCGTTACCATCTCCTTTGATCTCCGTGTGCCGCCACTTGGCGTCGCCGTTCAGTTTCCATTTGTCAAGCGGGTTGAAGGCGACGGATTGATCCCATGTAAACGCGTAGCCGGTGTCGATTGCTCCGGGGAAATTATTACCCTTTCTGTATTGGGTGAAGTTGGCGCTTTGCCGCAGTTGTATAGGCAGGTAGGCGAGTTCAGCGGTGCCGGACAGCCGTCCGCCGCCGCGTCCTGATGTGTCGACGCTCCATTCGTCCCTATAATCAACGGAGGTCTCCCACGGCGGCGCCGGCTTCGCGGTGAGTTTGCCGTAGCGTCTATAGGTGATGTCGATATCCGAGTGATGGTGTTTAAAGAGCGCCGCTCCGGTAGTTAGCAGTAGTTTGTCCCGTATAAAATGCGCTTCCGCGTCGACGTTTGCCCTTTCCGTCTCTACCGTTGAGTCAACGTATGATTGTCCGGCGGCGACGCTCAGCGCCGCGCCTTTGATGAATGTCGCGCCGATTGTGGATTCAACGCTGTGAAAGTAGTGGTTTTCTGATTTGTCAACGATACCGCCGCCGGTGTTTCCGTTTTTGGCGTTGTTGGTTCCGTCAACATCCCAGCGGTCTTTCCGTTCGTCCGCCGAAAAAATCTCGTCGGTGAATCGTCGCGACCTATATCTATAATCAACGCCGCCCCAAATTCCGAGTTTGTCAAGTTGCCGCTCGCCTGCGTCTAACTTGAACATAACCGCCGCCGATAGGTTGCCGCCGTCGTCAATCTCCGAGAAAAGGTTTTCGTCCACCTCTTTCCCAACAAGATTGAGAGACGCTTTGACATGCCGCGTTTTCAACCGTGTGATTATCTCCGCCGATGATTCCCGTCTCGGCGCGGCGATCGGCGCCAGCGCCGTATAGTCGCCTTGTCCGGCTCCGACGTATTTGTAGACAAACAGACCTCGCTCTACTGTCGTGTCAACGGCATAATCGGCTCCCGCCTCGCCGCGTTGTATGGGTGTGAACAGGGCGGTGTGGAATCCGTAAATGTCATCCGGTTTCAGCGGGTCGTATGGGGTGTATACGAGGACGCTATCCGGTGCCGAGGCGTCATACTCTTTCTTATACAGCGGATAGAAGACGCTCGTCTTCGCCACATCCAACGGATGTACCGGTCTCGCGGTAGATGATAGATAAGCCGGTTTATTTCCGCTGTTCCTTAATACCTTTTTGTCCTCGTCGTTAAGTTGCATTTCTATGGGGCTGTTTTTGTCGTCGCTTTCGCTCCAGACGACGCCCTCCATGGAAAAGACGCTGTCCCCGGCGCGAAATGCCGCGCCGCCGCCGACAAACATCCGGCGGTAGTCAAAGGATTTGTACTCGTACTCCATCCGTATAAAATCGTCTTTACTGATGAGAATACGCGGACCGAATGTTATCGAACCAATGTCATAATCAACTGTATAATCCGCATCGACTCCTTCGGTCATCTCTTTTCCGCCTAAGCGCACCCGCACCGTTCCCGATACCGGCGTGATGATTCCGGCCTCGCCGTTTCCCGTCATGTAATATGGGCCTTGCACACCCTCGCGGCCCTTGACTGTTTGCACGATGTGGTTACCGCCGGAGAACGACCCGAAGGCGTTCAGCGTCAGCCGCTCGTCGGCCATAGGCGCGACGGACGCAGATATTCCCACGATCTTCTTTTCGCCGGAGAGCATCCCGTCCTGTAGCCACTTGGCGAATTGGTCTCCGGCGGTGACGGTGAATCTCTTATTTGTCAACTCGATAAACATCATGTCAATATCGCTTATCTCGCGTGTGGATCCCTCAAGTTGCGAGCCTTGATCGCTGAGTTGCGCCCGAAGCGTTGTGCCCGGACGTATCTCGCCCTCTATCAACGCCTCTAACCCTTGTTCTAAATTGACCTCGCCTAATTCTCCTATTGATACTCCGAATGATTTGTAACCGGTGATAGATAGGTTGCTTTGGTCATTGTCGCCATTAGATAGTTGATTTTTGGATATTGTCAATAAGGAATCGTCGTGGGCGGACTTGGCGAGCAGGGCGGGCAGGCTGTCTATGGATTTGACGCTTTGCTTTTCGTGTAGAAAGAAGACGGTTGTGGCTGGGATAGGGATGGAGTCTTCTGCGTTGACGGCGGTAATCAATATTAATACCAATAACAATGCCGGTATTGATAGAAATAGGTATGTATGAAAGAATCGCATCGTCAAGACCCCAATTCCACCCACTTCTCCATCAACCCGTCCAACTCCTTCTTTAACGCGCCTATCGCCGCCGATGTTGAGTGCAGCAATTCGTAATTTAGAACGTTGTCAGGATTATTCAGTATTGATTCTTGTTCCGCAATAAGCGTCTCTTTCTTCGCTATCTCTTGTTCTAACTTTGAAGTCTCGCGCTCTCGCTTTTTCTTCTCTTCCCGCTCCTTGATCCTGATTTCCTTTTCATCAACTATAACCGGTGATGCCGATTTGCTTTTTTTGCTTACCGCGTTGTCGTTGCCTTGTTCCTTAAATAACTTGTCGACATAGTATCTATAGTCCGCCAAATTCCCAGGAAAATCCCTCAGGCGCATCGGCCTTACTTCTATTATCCTCGTGGCTAAGCGTGATATAAAGTATTCGTCGTGTGAGACGAACAGTATCGTCCCGGCGTAAGAGGCCATAGACTCCGACAGCATCTCTATCGACGCGATGTCTAAGTGGTTCGTCGGTTCGTCCAACAATAAAACGTTCCCCGGACTCGCCAATATTGTGGCTAACGCCAAACGCGATTTTTCCCCGCCCGACAACGCTTTCACCTGTTTGTCAACCGCCGACCCGCTGAACAAGAAAGCGCCCAAGGCGTTCCTAATATAGTGCGTTTCGCGGTTCGCCGAGTGCGCGGCTACAGTATCATAAAGCGTCGCTTCGCCGTCTAACTGCTCTAATTGGTGTTGCCCGAAGTAACGCAGTTCCGCGTTGTGCCCCAGTATCATTTCCCCGCTAATAGGCGCGATCATCCCCGCCAATAACTTTAACAGCGTCGATTTTCCCGCACCGTTAGGCCCCACGATGGCGGCCTTGTCGCCTCGGTGTATCTCTAAATCAATATTATTTAGTACGACCCTCTCCCCGTAACCGGCGGAGCAGCGTCTTAGCCGTAGCGGCGCGACGCCCGACTCGCGCAAGCAGGTGAATTTGAAGCTGACCGTTTTCGCCTCCGACTCTATTATCGGCAACTCCGCTTTAAGGCTCTCCACCATCTTGGCCTTTGACTGCGCTTGCGCGGCCTTGGTCGCCTTGGCCCCGAAGCGTTCGACGAAGCGCTCGGCGCTCGCGATCTTCGACTCAAGATTTTTGGCGCGCGTCTCCGCGGCGGCTGTCTCTTCCGCTTTTGCGGTTATATACTTGTCGTAGTTGCCGTTGTAAACGCGCACGCTTCGGTTGCGGATGTCGGCGGTATGCGTGCACATGCGGTTGAGGAAATCGCGGTCGTGGCTGACGATCAGCATCCCGCCGCGATACGACGACAGAAAACGCTCTAACCAGATCAGCGAGTCCATGTCCAAGTGGTTGGTGGGTTCGTCGAGCAGCATGAAGCCGGGATTTTGGAGGAGCAGCCGTCCCAAGATCGCCCTCATGCGGAAGCCGCCGGACAACTCCCGCAGCGGCCTGTTCCAAGATTCGCGCGGGACGCCCAAACCGTCGAGGATCGTCTCGGCGCGGGAGGCGAGGGAGAAGCCGTCGTTGACGTGCATCTCGCGTTCAATCTCGTCGAGCCGCTCAAGCGCGCGCTCGTCGCCGTCGCTTATCTGTGCCGCCGCCTCGCCCAAACGCTCTTCGTAGCGCAATAGGTGCTTGAACGGTTCAAGCACGGTTTCGAGCGGCGTGGCCTCGGAGAGCGTCTCCACCTCCTGCGGCAGCCAGCCGACCGTGAGCGATCCGGGCATTTTGAGCGACCCGCCGTCGGGCTGCTCGACCCCCATGATCATGCGCAGCAACGTGGTCTTGCCCGCGCCGTTGGGCCCGATGAGCGCGGTGCGGTGCCCCTCGTTTATGCTAAACGCCGCCCCGTCGAACAGTACGGTATCGCCGTACTGCTTGGAGACGCCTTCAAACGCGATCATCGTCAGCCTCTTTATCCGAATGAATGGTGCGGTTTCTTTACAAAAATATATCATTCCGAGCGTTCTTTACGGAAAATTCAGAAACAAGCGCCATAAATTGTCAAAATAGCGAAGCCGCGTTTATTTCACTACGAATTTTACATCCCGCATTCCGCGTACTTTGGCGAAATACACGCCGTCGGGCAAAGACAGGTTGACCGTATGCGTCGCGCCGGATATATTGATACTTGCCTCTTTGCCGCCTTTAATGTTGTAAATCTCCACGACGGTAGGCGGGGCCGCCGTTATAAACAATGTCTTTCCGCGTACGCTTACGGAGAATGGTTTACGGGCGTTAGCGCCGGCGTTCGCGACGGATGTCGTTTGGTCGGGCACGATTTCAATACTGCCGCAGGTTACCGGCGCGGCCGGTGTCACGTTGACGCCGCCGCACTCGAGGTTGTTCAATACGACCTCTCTTACGCCGGGATTGTACATTTTGTTCGCGCCGCCGGGAGAACTCCATCCTGACACGGCGTCGGCCGAACCGCTGATGTGAAAGGTCGCCGCTCCAGCCGCGCCGCCGTTTGGCCCGCAACTCACGTTCGGCCTTGGGACGCTGCTGCCCGCGATGTAACTCGCGTTGAGGTTATTTACGTTGCACGTTACGTTGACGTCGGTGTTGCCGCCGTCGGCGCTCAATGTTCCTACAAACGTCGTAACGCTTTGGGCCGGCAGGGTGGCGGAGAATTTCCCGCCGCTCACGGCAATCGTTCCGGTCGCTTTCAGCATGTTTTCCGTCCCGGAGGTCCGCCAAGATTCAACGCTGCCCGTCGCGCCGCCGCCGCTTACGGTGAAGTTCATGCTTGAAGTAGACGTCTTCTTGTTGACCGCGACGATAACGGCCTTGCTTCCGCTCTTATAGGCGGACACGAAGACGTTCGTCTCCGGGCTTTTTGTGGCGTCGACCCTCACGTATCCCGGTCGGACGAATTTTGAGAAATGCGCCATCATATAGCCGCGCTTGCTTATCGTGCCGTCTTCTTTGAGCGGGCTGTATAACCTGCGGATGTACCACCATACGTACATTTGGAATTCCGCTTCGACCATCGCGTTGTGCACGTGCTGCGCCACATCCAAAGCCCCCGGCCAAACGTCGGCGGAGTCTTTGCTGTTGGGATGATATGCTTCCGTCATCCAAAGTTCTTTTCCCGCGCCCTTAGACTTGAAGAGCGGGTAGGGGAATTGTGTTAACTGCGTGCCGTAGAGGTGCGCTCCGATAATATCTACATTGGCGAGCGCTTGGGCGTCGTTCAAAATAGGGTCGGACAAGGTTTTGACATATTGGAAAGATTCCGGCGCTATGATGCGGCAGTTTATGGAACGCGCGTTGTTCTTCAGAAAGTTGACGATTTCGGTCGGCGTCCAATAGAGCCATCCGGCGTCGTAGTCTGGTTCGTTCTGTATGGAGATGGCGGATAATTCCACGCCGTTGTTTTTCATGTATGTTACGAAGTCGTTGAGATGTTTTGCGTAATCCGCGTATCTGTTGTACTTCAGGCGGTACGTGGGATCTCCGTTGGCGCCGTTGCAGTTGCCGCAACTGAACGCCTCTTTCATATCGCTCGGAGGGTTCCAAGGCGAGGCGAAGACGATATGCCCGCGCTCAAAGGCGAACTTGGCGGTGGCGACCTCTTTTGTCCAGTTATCCTTGTTTTCGTCAACGTGAATCCGCAGTACCGTAAACCCCAATTGGTTATTCCCGTTCTCAAAGACCGTCGCCCGCTGCGCGGCGGTCAAGTCCGCGATCCAAGTCGGGTAGTTCATCCCGCCGAACCCTCGGATCGTCTGTTTTTCAGCGGACAAATTAATTGTCGCGTCAGCCGCTACCGCGACTCCGCCGCCGACAGCGCACGACAACGCGAAGATCGCTGCCGCAAGAGGTAGTTTTGTGGAACGGTTCATAATGAATCTCCTTTATTAGAGAAATTGATATTTTTTCTAGGAAAAACTCATGTAGTGTGTAAATCACCGTTCTTACTTCATGTTTGCTCTCTTCACAAGATTACGAATAAACTCTTCCATCCATCACTTTTTTGTTGCTACGGCTCATAGGCGCCCCCTCTATTTTAACTCTGATTCAAGCCTCTCAATTTTGGCGCATTGCCTATTATAGATTTCAATCATGAATAGATTATTCGATACAGACAGCACAAACATCAATCCCTCTTTGCGGGCGCAATACATTTCGGTCGTCCAATTATGGAGATAGCTGTTTTTATCGCATACGCACGGTGGATATTGTAATCCGTCTTTTTTGTTTATAAAATCTATCAACCCCATATTACCGATGTCGCGGCATTCTTTCCGTATAAATATTTTTAGAAGCAACATTCCAATAAATATACCGAGTTTTTCTTTATTGTTGTTGTGTTCTTCTATATCTATGCGATGTAATAGCGCAACCATAAAAGCCGCTACGCATTTATGTCTGTCTAATGGTTCATCAGGATTTTTCATGTATCTGTTTTTAATAGCATTTCGTAATCCTATATATGTGTCGCAAATATCACGCTTTTGTGACAGCAGCTTATCGCAAAACCATTTAGCTTTATCCTTGTTAGAAAAATGTTGATTAATGGCGCTTACTGCGCAGTCAAAAATATAGTTAAACGTGTATTCAGTCGGCATATATATTCATCCGTTCCACGGTGTGTCGGCGACAGCCTGAAGCAATAAATCTACGTTTGGCGGAGTAAACTCCTCTTTGGAGTTGATAATATCGGCAACCGCGTTGTCGAGCAATACATCGCCGTTGCATAGTTTCATGTCGTCCGTTAGCGTTATCGCTGCTGGGCCTATGCCTGGAATAGCAAAGCCTGTGTTTTTCATGTTCACACTCCTTATTTAAGGCAACTTACAGTAACAATAATAATATAATATACGGAGAATAGGGCTGTCAATAAAAATCAATAAATAATTAAATTGCGAATCCCGCCACATTTTCACCACATCCCCGCCGCCCATTATGTATATTATCCATTCTAAACATATCCGCAGCGTCCCAAAACCTATCGCCGGCAAAGGAGCGTCAGTTATTATGTCGATTTCAGACCAAGCCCAGATACAAACCAAGGCGGGCGCGTTGACGCCTGTTAAGTGCGCTTTGATCAGCGTTTCCGACAAAACCGGCGTTGTTGAGTTCGCCCGCGCCCTTGCCTCGCGCGGCGTGGAGATCGTTTCCACGGGGGGGACGCATAAGCTGCTTTCCGAGAGCGGGGTGCCGGTGACCGCCGTGGAGGCGTATACCGGGCATCCGGAGATCATGGACGGGCGGGTGAAGACGCTGCACCCCAAGGTGCACGGGGGGATACTCGCGGTCAGGGACAACCCTAAGCACATTAAGGAGATGGGGGAGTGCGGGATAGGCGCTATCGACATGGTGGTGGTGAATCTGTACCCGTTTGAGAAGACGGTCGCGGGCGGGGCGGGGATTGAGGAGTGCGTCGAGAACATCGACATCGGGGGGCCGGCCATGGTGCGCAGCGCGGCCAAAAACCACGCTTTTGTGACGGTAGTCGTCGATCCGGCGGATTACGCGGCGATCGAAGGGGAGCTGTCGGCCCACGGCGGGGCGGTTACGCTTGACACCCGCCGCCGGCTCGCCGTCAAAGCTTTCCGCCACACGTC
>Ga0268262_10002656_pt1 | contig 20411 bp, 11 predicted proteins | sample TergutNc150P3_FD_190354 | JGI IMG/M metagenome (GOLD analysis project Ga0268262, IMG submission 190354) | Nasutitermes corniger P3 segment gut microbial community from laboratory colony in Florida, USA - Nc150 P3 (SPAdes) (version 2) | ecosystem: Host-associated > Arthropoda: Insects >... | reverse complement strand
AGTGCAAAAACGGGCTTGCCGTCAACTACGCCGAACCTTATATGCGCCGCCGCGACCCCGACTGCACGGTGGTGGGCGACCCCAAACCCTCCGACAAAGAGCGCTTCTCCGAGCGCTTCGGCGGCGAATTCGACAAGGTGCGCTCCGAGACCTTCGATTGGCTGAAAAAGCAGGAGCTGACCGCCCTCGCCTTCACCTTGGGCGAGAGCAGGCACGGGGCGCTCATGATCGCGCCGCGCAACGCCGGCTTCTTCGTGGGCGGGCTCGCCGACCTCCAGGGGATGCTCAACCCGCTCGAAGTGCCGGAGACCTTTCAGGTGGCCTGCGTAATGTACGTGGCGCCGCCCTTCCGCCACACCCACTTCAAAGGCAAGCAGGTCGTGGTGCACAACCGCCTCGACGAACTTCACGAGATCTTCTCCTATAACCTGTACCCCGGCCCAAGCGCCAAAAAGGGCGTTTACGGGGCGCTCCTCACCATCGGCGAGCAGGAGAAGTGGCTCACGCTCCACGCCGCCACGGTGCAGGTCGTCACGCCGTACGACAATATCACGACCATCATGCACGAGGGGGCGAGCGGCAGCGGCAAGAGCGAGATGCTCGAACTCGTCCACCGCGAGTGGGACGGGCGGCTACTCTTAGGCCGCAACACGAAGACCGGTTCGCGGCGGATCATCTCCATGAACCAGACCTGCTCCCTGTACCCGGTCACCGACGATATGGCGATGTGCCCGCACGAAGTCCAAGACAAGAGCGGCTACGTGCACGCCTGCGACGCCGAGCAAGCCTGGTTCGTACGCCTCAACCACATCACCCACTACGGCACCGACCCGCAGTTGGAGAACATAACCGTCCACGCCGAGGAGCCGCTGATATTCCTGAATATGCAGGGCGTCCCCGACGCCACCGTGCTGATCTGGGAGCATATAGAGGATTCGCCCGGCAAGCGCTGTCCCAACCCGCGCGTGGTGCTGCCGCGCCGGCTCATGCCCAACTGCGTGAACGGGGCGGTGGAGGTGCACGTCCGCAACTTCGGCTTCCGCACCCCGCCGTGCACGAGGGAGAAGCCCTCCTACGGCATCGCGGGCTTCCTGCACGTGTTGCCGCCGGCGCTGGGATGGATATGGCGCCTAATCTCCCCGCGCGGCTACGACAACCCAAGCGTCACCGACGACGACGCGATGACGAGCGAGGGCGTAGGGTCGTATTGGCCGTTCGCCACCGGTCTGCGGGTAGACCACGCGAACCTTATTCTAAGGCAGATACAGAAGACGCCGCAGGTACGCTACACGCTGACCCCCAACCAGCACGTCGGCGCGTACGCCGTCAGCTTTATGCCCCAGTGGATAGCCAGAGAGTACCTCGCCCGCCGCGGCGCGGCCAAGTTCCGGCCCGAGCAGCTTGTCCCCGCCCGCTGCCCGCTCCTCGGATACGCCTTCGCGACGATGCAGGTCGAGGGGACGCACCTGCAGCACGACTTCCTGCGTGTGGACGAGCAGCCCGACGTGGGTCAGGACGGCTACGACGCCGGGGCGAAGATCCTCAAAACGTTCTTCGACGAGGAGTTGAAGAAGTTCCTAGTGCCGGAGCTGAACGAGGTCGGGCGGAGGATCATCGAGTGCTGTTTGGACAATGGGACGGTTAAGGATTATGAGGCGCTGCTATGACCGTAACGATACCGCCTAAACGTCCGGTGCGGTTTTTCAATACCACGGGGCCTTGTTTCCCGTGGGACCACTATATGCTGCCGCCGGCGGAGAGGCTCATCGGCGCGCAGTTAGACGTGTACATTCGCGACAGGCTATACTGGGTGCTCCATGCCCCTCGGCAGACAGGGAAGACCACATTTCTGAAGAGTTGGGCGAGGGAGATGAACTCCGGCGGCGATGTCGCGGCATGTTATATAACAATAGAGCGGTGTCAATTAATGTCCGAACCGGAGCGGTGCTTTCCCAATCTGTGCGCGGCGGTTCAAGACCACGCGTCCTTGTCGCAGTTACCGGTTCCTAAGGCGAAAGACGCTCCGGCGGGAAGCATGTTGTTCAAACTTTTGAGAAATTTTTCGGAGATAGTCGCGCCTAAACCGCTTGTTTTGATGTTTGATGAAGCCGACGCTCTTGAAGGCAACTCTATGATAGGTTTTTTGCGTCAGTTGCGCGACGGGTTTGCCGACCGCGGCGTCGGAAAATTCCCTGTGTCCGTCGTCTTGGTGGGCATGAGAGACCTGAGAGACTATATAACCGCCGCTAAAGGCGGCGTTCCGCCAAACCCGCTTTCCCCTTTCAACATAAAGACAGACTCCGCGTTATTGGGAAATTTTTCTAAGGAAGAGGTGCAAAGACTCTTCGCCCAGCGTACCGAAGAGACAGGGCAGCGGATTACGGATGAAGCATTAGAGTATGTGTGGGGACAATCTATGGGACAGCCGTGGATTGTCAATTCGCTGTTTAACCGCGTGACAAGGCGCATATTAGACGACGACGACTACAGCGACGTAACGCTGGAGCACGTGGAATTAGCCCGCGAACAGATAATCCAAGCGCGTGAGACACACATCGACAGTCTAAACCAACGCCTCTTCAACCCGCAAATAAGACATATTATTGAAACTATCTTGATGGGCGGCTACGACCCCCAAATGAACCGCACCAACCCGGATGTGGAACTGACGATGGATTTAGGCCTTATAAAATGGGACGCGGCGAACGGCTTCACCATCTACAACCCCATTTATGAAGAGATGCTGACCCGCTTCCTAAACGCCGGCTGCCACGACAACCTCCCACCGCCCTCCACGTGGAAGTGGCAGAAAGAGGACGGATCGCTCGACATGGACTCGCTCTTGAAAGAATTCCAAAAGTTCTGGCGGCGGCACTCGGAAATATGGGAACAGAAATCAGACTACACCGAAGTCTTCCCGCACCTGCTGCTCACCGCCTTTTTGCAGCGAATCCTGAACGGCGGGGGAAAGATGGAACGCGAAGCCGCCGCCGGAAGAGGGCGGATGGACCTGCTGGTAGAATACAAGGGGGTCAAATCCATCATAGAAATCAAACTCATACACTCTTACGACACCCCCAAAGAGATTCGCGAGGATGGTCTGCGGCAAATCGCCATGTACCGCGACAAAACAGCCCCGAACGCCCCGGCCTACCTGATGATCTTCGACCGCCGGGAGGCGACGAAAACGCTGCCGTGGGACGATCGGATCTCTTGGACGGAAGAGGACGGGATAACGGTGCTGGGGTGCTGAGGCGGACGGCCGCACGCAATAAAAAAATCAAAAAAATTTGCTTTTAGACTTGCGCGGGATGTATTTTATATATTGTTGCTATATTAATCCAAAACATAAGGGAGTGAAACCATGCTAAACTTGACTGATTTGAACGGAATCCGTGCTAAACCTGATGCCCCCCCCCCCCCCACACACACTGCCACGCGCATATTCTAACAGTTTTCTTAGGGGGTGTATAATGCCCCTTAAATCAAAGAAAATCTCATTGCTAAGAGCGATGACGCTCGTTGCGCTACTTGCCGGAATTTCCGCGGCGGGAGTGAAAAACGTCGCCGTCGTGGAGATGGAGATAGACGCCCAATCCGGCGCGGCTGCCGAGATTACACCGGCGGAGGTCAGGCTGATGACCGCAGGACTCCGCAGGGAAGCGGTTAAAAACCTGCCGAAAGAGAGATACAATATAATGACCTCGGAAACAGTCTACGCGCAAGGCGGCGCGGTCTTGGAAGCCTGCGTCGACGAAAACTGCGTCATCACGCTGGGGTCGAAAATTGGCGCGGATTACATTGTGCGCGGAATTATAAGCAAACTTCGCGCAAGGTTCGCGTTGTCTGTGGAGATATATGAAACAGAAAACGGAAACTTGGTCGCGTCGTCCGAACTCGTAAGCTCCGAAAATGTCGGCGAACTCGTGGAAAAGGCGGCGGGGGCTTGCGCGGAGATGTATAAAACGTTCGCGAATGCTACGCAAAGCGCCGCGCCGCAGACGACGCAACCGAAACAGACCGTAACGTATACCGTTACCGCCGCCGCCAATCCGAATGAAGGCGGCTATGTGGCGCGCAACCCGAATCAGACAAACTACGCGCCGGGGACGGTTGTGAGCCTAACGGCTATACCGTCGGACGGATATAGGTTTATCGGATGGTCGGGCGCGTCAACCTCAGCGAAACCGAAATTGAAAATTCCGATTGACCGCGATTTGACGCTGACGGCAAATTTCCAATATGTACAGCAAACGAACACATCCGCAGGCGGACGGTTCCGTACGCACAATCCTGACTCTACGAAACAGACAGCCGATTCGCAACATATCGGCGCGCGCCCGAAGCGGAGGGCGCTCAGCATGGAGGAGTCTATCCGCAATTCCGACTCGACGAAACAGACAGCTGAATTCCAAGTAATAGGCACGCGCCCGCGGAAATTTTCTCCGGCGGTAGATGTTGAAGATTTTTCAATTGTACGACGGTTGGGGACATGTGCATCAAACGTAGTACCCACGGGTGCTTTTCCCACTGGGTTGGGATCTTTTATATTAATGAAAGACTATGTTGGCGGCGGTATTCAATTGGGAGCGACTGTCACTTTCATAGCATTGCTAGCGAATGATGCTATTGATAGTGATGTTGGAACAGCAATATCGGTATATGCTATAGTTGCCAATACATTCAACATAGTCCGTTCCGCCACGTATCACAAACCCAAGCCAAAATCATCTGCCGCCGCAAATAACTTTAAACCGTACGACGGTCTAAAACTCGCCATATTACCAACGGAAAGCGGCGATTACAAGGTGCTTGCGCGTTACGACTATTCATTCTAAGCCCCCGCCCAACCGCCCCGCCAATCTCGCGGGGCGCATCTCACGTCGGCGCGATTTAATTAACTTTTTTGTATCGGTACGCCATATTATCGTAACCGTGTGGTAACCGTTAAAAAATAACCGTCAACAAAACAGATAGGCAGGTTAAAAATGGCCGTGAAGTACGCTAAGTACGCCATTGCGCCTCAATTTCCCGCGTCGTCTCGTCAACTTCCGTAAAAAGGATGCGCTTCGTCGTATCGGGCAGGACATCGGGGTACATATCTCCCCATTCAATCAAGCATACGCCGTCGCCGTTTATGTATTCGTCTAAGCCTATTGATGTGAATTCTCGTATATCCTCTATCCTATAGAAATCGAAATGATGTATCGGGAAGTCCGGCGTTTGGTATGTGTTGACGATAGAGAATGTAGGGCTGCGCACGTCAACGCCGTTTGACAGCGCTTCAACAAAGCCGCGCACGAACTCCGTCTTGCCGCAGCCGAGATCGCCGTTTAGGGAGAAGAGGTCGCCAGGGAGCGCGGTCTTGGCCAGGTTCGCGCCCAAGCGGCGCGTCTCTTCCGCCGATGATGTCCGCGTTTTTACACTATTTGCCGTCATCGCGCCGTCCCCGCGAGCGGACGGCAGATGTACAGCGGCACGATCATCTCCTCCGGCGAGATGCCGCCGCTCTGGAAGACGTTCGACGGGGAGCCTACGCTCTCGTTCAGCGCCAAATAAAAATTCTCTCTCGCCAACAGGCAAACATTGCCCTGTATCGTCGACGGCAGTCTGAGGTGCGACAGATCCTCGAAGAGATAGACCTCGCGCTCGTCGACCGAGGCCCTGTCGCCGATGAAGCAGCGCAGGTTGGGGCCGAGTTTGTTCGCGGTCTCGTATATCTCGCTCGCGCGGTGGCATAGAACGTGCCCGTGCCCCGACGTAATAAGCACCGTGCAGTCGTCGCCGCAGACCTCTTTCATAACCCCGAGCACCGTCGATCCCGCGAACTCCAGCTCCACGCGCCTGCGGAACTCCGCCTCGTTGGCGACCGACGTCTTCGTATGTCTGGCGGACGGTTCGGAGCCGAGAACCTTTTCTATTATGTCTATGGCCACAACCCCGAAGGTTTGCGCTTTTCTCATTGTCTCTATAGCCGACCGGACGTGGCGCCTGCCGTTGGGGCCGTCGGCGGAGGCGAAGAGAGTTTTCACTCGCGGCGCCCCGGCGCGCTCAAGTCCGCGGCGCATCAGGCGCTTCATAATTATAGGATCGGACGCCGACGACGGCTCAAATACCTCCGGCTCCGCCTCCGCCGCCTCGTCGGGATAGCAGCCGGAGGCGAGCGCGGTAACGCAGAGATTCGATATTGTGGGAAGCAGCGACATGAGCTTCAGACCGCTCACGGAGAAATTCCGCCGCAGCTCCGGCTCCATGCATAGAAATTGATCCAAGCGCATACCGTTGAGCACAACCATAAGCACGCCGCGCCCAAGGGCAAGCTCCGGCGCCACGACCCGTTCCAAGACGTCCACGTGCATCGGCGGGCGGTTGCTCCCGCCGCGAACCCAGCCCGTGTAATTTTCGGCGGCGAAGTCGCAAAACTTCTTGCCGCAGTCGGACTTCAGACCCGTGTGCATCCGCGTCACCGCGTCGCTTGTAATCCCCTCAAGCTCTATATCCCATTTGACAAGCGAGTGATAGAGCCCCATCCACTCGGAGGCGTCGAGATTGCCGACCGCTCGCGCCGACATATCCGTATAGGCGCGCATATACCTGTCGGCAAGCTTGCGGGAAGCCCCCTGGCCGGCGTCCAATATCTGCTGGCAGGCTATGAGCAGTTTGCCCGGGTCTATAGGCTTGGTGAGATAGGCCTCGTAGCGCTTCCCCATGGCGATTTCGGCGCTGTGCTGATACCCGGTAAGCATCACGACGGGCAGGTTGGGCCTGACGGCCTTTATCTCCTCAAGCGTGGCGTTGCCGCTCTTGACGGGCATCTGCTTGTCTAAAAGCACGAGGTCGTAGGCGGCGGGATTCTCCTCGACAAGCCGAACGGCGCTGTCGCCGTCGGCGGCGGTCGTAACGCTGTACCCGCGCGTCTCCAAGAACACCACGTGCGAGCGGAAGAACTCAATTTCGTCGTCTACCCATAGGATCTTCTTGCTTACGTCGAACATGAGGGCGGCCTTTTTGTTAGAATACACCGTCATTGCGGTCTTGATCTCCGCAATCTTCAAGAATAGCGTCCGTATATAATATACAATGTAATATACATTATGGCGCGTCCTGTATGGGCGCAAATTGTCCGGCCGGACGCTTAAACCTCCAGGCGCCCCCGCCCGCTCCGGCGGGGTTGGGGGCTTCGGGTCGGGGGTATGAATCCCCGCTGCCAACGGGGTGTTTGGGCTTTTTTTTTAACCGCGGGTTGACTCCGGCAATGCCCATCAATTATATTAGTAGCATATACGCGCGGACGCCGGGGGCGTTGTGTATAAATTAAACCTACCTTTAAATGTTACACTTTAAATCCCTGTAAAACCCTCTTTTTGACCCCAATTTCGCTGTTTTGCCGTCTAAAAAAATGTATAAATTAAACGTAGGTTTTTTTTATACATTTTGTCTAAATAGGGGGATTTTATACGTGAAAACAGCGATTTTAAGCCGTCTACGCCACGGGAAGACAGGGTTTTCGCCCGAAAACGACCCGCCACGTCCGCGGGACGCCTATAACGGGATAAGTTCCCTTCGACAACGCTTGGGGAACTTACGAGGGAACACTAAGGTCGCTGAGCGAAGTCGAACTTGTTTATCTCGGCGAAGCCAACCGACCTGACGCCGGACAATGATAAATATCCATCAATAATCATTTTTATTTAACTTTTTTGAAAGGGGAGTACCGTATGAACATCTTTACTTTGGCGAAGTCGGGACGGACGCTGTTGTTGGCGGCGGCGTTGGCTGTGGGGGTGGTCTGTTGGGTAGGGTGCGGCGGGAACGAAGAGAATCCCGCCGACAACAACGGCGACAACGGGGGCGACAACGGCGGTATTGTTGACCCGAAGACAGTGGTTAAAGGCACGTTCGTCGACAACAACGCAGACGGCAGTAAGACGTACAAGACCGTCAAGATAGGCAAGCAGACGTGGATGGCTGAGAACATGAGCAAAAAGACGGCGGATTCTTGGTGTTACGGCGAGGATGGCATAACGTTTTATGCGTATGATACGACTGACAATTGGGTTGCGCCGCTATTACCTGCTGATGTACAAACCATCTGCAACAAATTCGGCAGGCTGTATACGTGGGAGGCGGCGAAGACGGTGTGTCCGAACGGATGGAAGTTACCCGACACTACGGATTGGTATAGGTTGCTAACGGCGGTGGGCGGTACGGCGGAGGACGATTATCGTAGTACGGATTTCGGTAAATTGATGTCGTCAAACGGGTGGTGCGGGTGGTGGGACTGTAGGTACGGCAACCTCAACAACATCAACGGCACGGATGATTACGGCTTTTCCGCCTTGCCCGGCGGCGAGCGGTGGTGGGGGGGAGATTGCGTCGGCAATTGTTACCAGGACGCCGGTTATGCGGGCCACTGGTGGACGGCTTCGGCTGATTGGGGTAATTCTGTCGCCCACGCCATGAGAATGGGGGCCCGCGGCGACGGGATGGGTGGCGGCACCAGCGATGCTGGCTATTCAGTTCGTTGCATCAAGAAATGATTGCTATAGCATAACCCTTCCGCGTACCCATCGTGTCCGGTGGGTACGCCTTTCCCGATTTCCCCGAGTCCCCTCGCCGCTCGAGTTTACTGGGTTCCGGGCATTGGGACAACCCGTTTTTCGGGATGAACCGACCTTATATTTTTGACATCCCCCCCTCCCATAAACTATTTTATAATATCAACGGGGTCCAGGGGGTCCCCCGCAAACAAACAGCAACCGCAACCACGCGAGGTAATTATGCCAGCATCATCAACATCCAAAAAGCGCGCCGCCTCATCCGCGCGCCCCCGCTCGATCCCCGTCGCCGACCTAAACTCGCGCGAGGGCAAGAGCCTGCTCAAGAAGATCACCGACGCCCGCGAGTGCCGCGACGACGCGGTCTCCCGCGCCGCCGAAGCCATCATCCGCGACGTCCGCGAGAACGGCGACGAGGCTTTAGCCAAGTACTCGAAGCGTTTCGACGGGCTGCGCCCCGCCAAACTGCGCATCCCGCCCGCCGAGATAGCGGTGCGCGCGAGGCTCGCCCCGACGGAGCTGAAAAACGCCATCCGCGAGACGGCGCGGCGTCTGCGCCAGTACCACGGCTGCCAGGGCTTGCCGATGTTCAAGATCAACACGCCGGACGGCGAGGTGCGCCAGGCGGTGAGGGCTTTGAACCGCGTGGGGCTCTACATCCCCGGCGGGCGCACTGTGTACCCGTCGAGCGTGCTGATGAACGTCGTCCCGGCGCAGTCGGCGGGGGTCAAGGAGATCGCGGCGGTCACCCCGCCGCAGCGCGACGGGCTTGACGCCGGCGTCGCGTACGCGCTCAACCTCTTGGGCGTTACCGAGGTCTATCAAGTGGGCGGCGCCCAGGCCGTGGCGGCGCTCGCTTACGGCACGGAGACCATCGCGCCGGTGGACAAGGTCGTCGGCCCCGGCAACGCCTACGTCGCGGCGGCGAAGCGCCTCGTCTACGGCAAGGTGGACATAGACTGCGTGGCCGGCCCGAGCGAAGTGGTGATCGTCGCCGACAAGAGCGCCTCGCCGCAGCTCGTGGCGCTCGACCTCTTGGCCCAAGCGGAGCACGGCACCGGCGACGAGATCGCCGTATGCATAGTGGAGAGCAAGGTCGTGGCGTCCAAGATCGCCGCCGCCCTCACGAAAGAGATCGGCGCGTCGCCCGCGAGAGCGCTCTTTATGAAACTGCCGCCGCACGCCATAACGATCTTCGTAACAACGTCGCGCGCCGAGAGTTTGGAGCTCTGCGACCTCATAGCCCCGGAGCACCTGCAGCTTATGACCGAGACGGCGAACGACGACGCCTGGCACGTGGCCAACGCCGCCGCGATTTTCATAGGGTCGGACACCCCGACCGCGCTGGGCGACTACTTCATAGGCACAAACCACGTCCTCCCGACCGGCGGCACGGCCCGCTTCGCCTCGCCGCTCGGCGTGGAGAGCTTCCAAAAGCGCATATCGATAGCGAAGGTGTCGCTGAAGGGGTTGAAAGCGGCGATGGATATTGTCCCCACGTTCGCGAGGGCGGAAGCGTTTCATCACCACGCTTTGAGCGTCGAGGCGAGGGGGTAGTTAAACTAAAACCCGGCGTGCAAATAAACCCCGGCCTCGATCTTTCCGGACTCTTGCCCGAGGATGTTCGCGTTCAGTTCCGCTACTATGGAAATGTCCGGCAACATCTTGAGCCTGAAGTAGAACGAGTACCACGCGTCCGGCACCGGCAGGTCTTTGCCGCGCAGTACGGCTAAGCGGAGGTTGTGGCTGTTTTCTATGCTTCTTATGTAGCCGCTCATGTCTTTAGCGAAGGAGGCGGAGAGGATGGGACCGGCGTATATGTCCGCGTCCGCCGAGTCTTTTTCCGTCGCGTGCGAGCCGAATACGCCCGCGCCGGTCATTAGGCCGTTTGCCCAACGGTGTTCGTAGATAGCGTCGGTGTAAAGGCGCAGCATCGTTTTGGATGTGATTACGCCCGCGCCGGCTTCGAGTTTGCTGCCGCTTTGCAGCCACAGGCCGATCCGTTCGTTCGTGGAATACGTCTCCCCGTCGTTCGCGTCCCACATCCTTATGTTCAGCGTGCTGAGCAGCAAGTTGTCTGTCGGAAAGAATAGGAGGCCTACCTCTTGCGAGGTCTGTTCGGACACTATGAGTTCGTCTTTGGGAAATAGGGAATACCCAATCGGTTGCGCGCCCTCCGGAAGCAATGTTTTCGTCCTCCGCCAGCAGAGTACGTAGAGGGCGACGCGCTTGAGGGCGTCCACGTACTCGCCGGGATAGAAGTATCCGCGAATGTGTTCGTCGGAGCTTACGGTGTCCGCGTTCGCGGCAATATCAGCGACGTATATTGAATAAAGCGCCTCCATGTCGACGCCGCGCGGGAGATCGCGCATGTCTACGGATATCTGCGGGTTTACCTCCGAGCGCGCTGATAAGCCGGGCGGGTTGAGGCGGTACGTGGTCGCGCCGGTGAATGTGAGCGAGCTTATGGGAGAAAAGTTCACCATGCCGTGGACCACCCGCCCGCGCTCCAACGCGTCGTTCATATATTCCGTCAACGACACATCGTAGCCGATGCTGTGTATGCCCGTTATCTCTCCGGCGCGGCGTACCGAGAGGTCGGATAGGCGCAGAGAAAAAGACTCTTTACGGCTGCGCGCGCTCGTGTCCGTGCCCGGGTTATTTTCCAAAAAGAAGCCCGACGCCGCCATTTCGATATCCGGCAGGGAGTTGCCGGTATACAGCGTGCGCAACTCAAAATTTGAAAGGCTGTTGTTTTCGGTGCGCCTGTGCACCTGATATAGGTTTGCCCTAAGGTCGTCGCGCAAATCGTAGCCGATGTTGACTTCGTGTTCGTCAATCATGCTTTTATTGCCGAAGGTAGGTTTATCCAGCCCCTCAAAATCACGGCCGACCCAGCGTCCGCTGTACGACCCGAATGCCTTTCCCTCTCTCACGCCCGCCGTCACGCCGGCGGAGTGCGCGCCGAGGCGGTTGTCGTACGCGATCTCCGGATATAAGAGGACGGAACGGCCTCCCGCGCCGCGCCACTCTATGGGGATGCCGGCCAGCGCGACCGGAGTGAGATCGCTCCCCTCCCTGTCCACCGTGAGAAGCCCCACCCGCGCGCGCATCCAATCGCGCGGCGCCACCGCGCCCTCGACAAAGTTGTACTGCCCGAAGTTATCCGCGGGAAGCGGCTCGAAATCCACCCTTCTCACCGGATAGATCCTCTCGGCAAACGAGATTTGCACGACAGACATCGGATTGGTTTTCTCGCGGCGCAGCAGCCGTACGACGCGATTTTCCGGGATGTATATATAGTCCGTCGCGGGTAGCGGAATACCGTCCACATACATTTTCACGCTGTTTGCGATGATCTCCTTATTTTCCTCCACGTCGATCAGGTAGTAACGCGCGTCGGCGGTATAACCCATTGTGCGCCAAATCGTCTTCGAGAGCAGGTAGCCGCTGCCGGCGGCGGCGGACACAACGCTACGGCTCACGTTGTCGGCCGCTGAGGCGCCTGAAAATACCGCGGACGCTCCCTCGGTAACCACATCGGGGCTGACGTTGCTGCGCGCGAGCCCGGCGCCCTGCACGCCGAAAGAGGCGCGGGAGAAGATGTCGCCGTCAATGCCCTTGTAGTAAAACCCCTTTTGCGGCGGCAGGGTCGCCGCGGCGTTGTCTATCGTAAGATCCAAAACGCGCCCGTCAAGATCCTCCATGCGCATATTCAGCGTAATGTTGGGCAGCGGCCCTTCGGGAGTGAGCGTCATATCGCTCGTATCCGTGTACTCGATAACCGCCAACTCGCTAATTGAGGCGGTTCCGCTCGGCGTCCCCGGATATTTATTCGACAGCGTGACGTGCGCGCCGTCCTCATTCCACCCGTATTTGCCATTTCGCGGCGCGGCGTCGCCCCTATTCCGAATACGGACGCCGCTCCATAATTTACGGTCGGGATTGTAGACGACAAAACTCCCGCGAGTGTACAGCATATTATGGTTATTGTAGTTGAAAACAAACGCGCCGCCGTCAACGGCCACATTATCGGGATATGGGGCGACGCTCAAATTGAACGGCGAGGTATAGGTGACCAACCCCATATCGGCGGCGCAAATGATCCTTCCGTCGGCGCGATTAATAGAGTTGACATTGCGCAACATCGGTACCGCGGGTTCCGGTCTCAGTGAGAAATTATCCGTCACAAAGGTGTAAACACGGTTTCCGGCCACGACATCGATATTGTCGGGGCCGAGACTCGCCGCGCGAATCCGCTCCCTTACCTTAGCGCCCGCAAACAGCCTCTTTGACGGATCGTACCTATAGATCGCCCTCTCCTGCGTAAAATAGACGGCGTCGCCCACGCGGCGGACATCCCCCGCCGTTAGGGTAAAATCCCGGTGCGGGACGGTAACCCAATCGCCGCTCGCGGTTGTGAGGATATACACCGCGCCGGACGTAATGACGTGCACCTGATCGTTGAAGCTCAAAAGCCCGCGAACCGTCAAAACATCTTTGCTTGGGACGGCCATCTTCACCCATTCCCTGCTTGTTAAGTCCATACGGTGGAGCGTGTCGCCCACGGCGAGCCAAACGAAGCGCCTGTCGACGTCTATGTGACCGCCGCCGCTTACAAACCCGCGCGAAAAATCCTCCACCGTACCCGTCTGCATATTGACGGCGATCACGGCGCCCATGCCGTTCGATACCCAAATCATGTCGCCGGAACGCGTCGCGCCCGCGATGTCGAAAAGAGAATCGACGGAAGAGTATACGGTGTGGGCGCTGCGGGTATCCATTGAGAAGTATGTTATTTGTTTTTGATCGACGACATAGATAACCGTGCCGCGTGTGAAGACCTGCGGAGAGACGACGCCGGAGGCGTTTGCCGCGTGCGGGAATAATACGAACGCAACGAACGACAAGACCGCGAAAAGCGAACCTATCTTTATACCGTTGCGCGGCGATCCGCCGTATTCATTGCAATTCCGCATTTATCCTCACACACGTTTTGTTGACAGCCCTATCCGGATAATATCAGAATCCCAAAATCCGTGTAAATAGATTCCGGCTGATTCAACGGTCAAAACCGAGTTGACCCGACGCTCCCGTCAAACGATGGGCGCGATGTTTTCATCCGTAAATACGGCGGCACATCTTCAAGGCCGGGATCCGGCGTCAAGTCGAGCGCGATACTCTCCGCCGCAGTCTTACCGGCGCCCATCGCGAGGATCACCGTGGCCGCGCCCGTCACTATGTCCCCGCCCGCGTATACTCCGCGCTTGGACGTGCGCCCGTCGGCCTCGTTCGCGGATATCGTCCCGCGCTTCTCGTTGACCGTAAGCCCCGGCGTCGTGTTCGGGATGAGCGGGTTGGGGCTGTTGCCGATGGCGATAACCGCTACGTCGCAATCAATCACAAACTCGCTGCCCTTAATCTCGACCGGACGGCGGCGTCCCGAAGCGTCGGGTTCGCCGAGCTCCATGCGCACGCACTTTACGCCCTTTACAACGCCGTTCTCTCCCGCGATTATCTCGACGGGATTGCAGAGGAGATTAAACTCTATACCCTCCTCTTTGGCGTGATGAATCTCCGCGGCGCGCGCCGGCATCTCCGCCTCGCTTCTGCGGTAGACGATCATCGACTTCTCCGCGCCGAGGCGCAGCGCCGTGCGGGCGGAATCCATCGCCACGTTGCCGCCGCCGACCGTTATGACGCGCTTGCCTTTTATTATGGGCGTCGACGGGTCGTTTATATACGCCTTCATCAAATTGCTTCTTGTCAAGTACTCGTTGGCCGAGTATACGCCCGTGCAGTTCTCGCCCTTTATCCCCATGAACGACGGAAGCCCCGCGCCGGAGCCCACGAAGACGGCGTCGAATTCCTCCTCGTTGAACAGATCGTCCACCGTGGCCGTCCTGCCGACCACAAAGTTCTTTACGATCTTCACGCCGAGCGCCTCCAAATACTCTATCTCCTTTTTGACAATGGCCTTGGGCAGACGGAACTCCGGAATGCCGTAGACGAGCACGCCGCCGGCTTCGTGCAGAGCCTCAAAGACCGTCACGTCGAAGCCCGCCTTAACTAACTCCCCCGCGCACGTCAAACCCGCCGGGCCGGAGCCGACGACGGCCACGCTCTTGCCGTTTGAGGGGCTCTTCGGCGGCAAGTCGATTTTGCCCGACTCGCGTTCCGTGTCGGCGGCGAAGCGCTCAAGGTTCCCGATGGCCACAGGTTCGCCCTTTTTGCCGAGGATGCAGCGCGCCTCGCACTGCGTCTCTTGAGGACATACGCGGCCGCAGATCGCCGGCAGGGCGTTGGTCTCTTTGATCTTTTTGGCGGCGGCGATAAAGTCGCCGTCGGCGATAAGCTTGATGAATTCCGGTATCTTCACGTTGACCGGGCAACCGTCGACGCATAAAGGCTTCTTGCAGTTGAGACAGCGCGCCGCCTCGGATTTAGCCTCGTCGCCGGTGTAGCCGTGCGGCACTTCGCCGAAGTTGCGGCCGCGGACGGCGGGGTCTTGTTCTTTCATGGCGATTCGAGCGGCGACCGGCATATTATTTTCTTTCTCCGTAAAGTCAAGTTCTTAAAAGTCAAAATCAAAATCACGCGTGAGCTAATTCGCACGCATGATAATTCTCCCTCGCTTGCGCCTCGAATGATTTATAGGCGTTTAACCGCGAGATCATTTCGTCCCAGGCTATTTGCGAGGCGTCGAACTCCGGGCCGTCCACGCAGGCGAATTTCGTTTTGCCGCCCACGGTTACCCGGCATCCGCCGCACATTCCCGTTCCGTCAATCATTATCGGGTTCAGAGACGCGTAGGTCTTGATCCCGGCCGCCGCGGTAAGGGCTGTCGTGACCTTCATCATGACCACCGGGCCTATGACAAACGCGACATCGAATTTTTCTCCGGCGGTTATCAGTTTGTTGAACACGTCGGAGACAAAACCCTTTGTGCCGTAGGAGCCGTCGTCGGTGGCAATCATGAGCCGGTTGCACGACGCGCTGATGTCGTCTTCAAGGATAACGAGCTCCTTTGTACGCGCCCCGATAATCGTAGTCACATCGTTCCCCGCCGCGAAGAGCGCGGTAATGATGGGGTAGAGCGGGGCGGCCCCCACGCCGCCGCCGATACACAGCGCCCTGCCGAAATTCTCTATATGCGTGGGCTTGCCGAGCGGGCCGGAGAGATCGCTCACCGACCCGCCGTCGGCAAGATCGCGCAACTGCATCGTGGTTTTGCCAATCACCTGAAAGATAATGTCTATCCAACCCTCGTCGGCGTTCGCGTCGGCGATTGTGAGCGGGATGCGCTCGGAGTCCTCGCGCGGCCGCAAAATAACGAACTGCCCGGCCGTCCGCTTCCGTGCAATGCGCGGCGCGTGGAGCCGGAAACGCCAAACGGCGTCGGACAGTTGCTCTTTGCTTAGGATTTTCGCCACTACAGCTTAGCTTCCTTCCTAATCTTATCGACCATGTCCAGATTCTCCCAAGTGAACTCCGGCAGCTCGCGGCCGAAGTGGCCGTTTCTCGCCGTCTTCCGGTATATCGGGCGCTTAAGGTCCAAACGCTTGATTATGCCGGCGGGGGTCAGGTCGAACAGCTTGGTTATGATGCGCACTATCTCGCCGTCGGGTATTTTGCCCGAACCGTAGGTATCTACGTGTATCGAGATCGGCTTCGCCACGCCGATGGCGTAGGAGAGCTGGATTACGCAGTGGGTAGCGAGTCCGGCGGCCACGATGTTTTTGGCCACCCAGCGGGCGGCGTAGGCGGCGCTCCTGTCAACCTTGGAGGGATCCTTGCCGGAGAAGGCGCCGCCGCCGTGGGCGCCGTAGCCGCCGTAGGTGTCGACGATGATCTTCCGACCCGTCACTCCCGTGTCCCCGTGCGGGCCGCCCACCACGAACTTGCCGGTCGGGTTGATGTGGTAAACGGTCTTTTCGTCCAACAATTTCGCCGGAATAACCTTCTGGATGACCTTCTCTATCATATCTTTCTTTATTGTGGCGTGCTTGACGTCCTCGTCGTGCTGGGTAGAGAGGACGACGGTGTCTATGCGCTTGGGCGTCAGCCCGTCGTACTCCACCGTAACCTGCGTCTTCGCGTCGGGGCGCAGATACGGTATCTTGCCCTTCTCCCGCAGCGCGGTGAGCTCCTCGACCAAGCGGTGCGCGTAGTAGATGGCCAGCGGCATGTAGACCTTGGTCTCGTGGCAGGCGTAGCCGAACATGATCCCCTGGTCGCCGGCGCCCTGCTCCTTGTGCAGACCCTGGCCCACGTTCACGCCCTGGGCGATGTCCGGCGACTGCCGGTGCACCGATATCAGCACCCCGCAGCTCTCGGCGTCAAACCCCAGCCCCGGCACGTTGTAGCCGATCTCGGCAATCGTCTTCCTGACGACGTCCTGATAGTCGATAGACGCCTTGCTCGTGATCTCCCCCGCCACGACCACAAGCCCCGTCGTCACAAGCGTCTCGCAAGCCACCCGCGAATCGGGGTCTTGCTCGAGAAGCGCGTCGAGAACGGCGTCTGAAATCTGGTCGCAAACCTTGTCCGGGTGCCCCTGAGAGACACTCTCCGAAGTAAAAAGTCGGCGCATTGTGAATCCTCCTAAAGAAGTGGGTTATGGCTAACTGCTTTGTTTTCGTTCCTTACCGGTTTAGAGCCGGATTAGGCGCTTTTACGGTATAGAATAAATAAAATAATTTATCGGCGGTGGGATTATCAATAAAAAATCATTTTTTTTACACAAAGCCCTTGCGCCGACGCCTGGCGCTAATATATACTTAAATAGTTGTTTGTTGCCGGTTTTTTCACTCAAAACAAACCGAAAAGGACAGAAGTTAAATGAGGCCCGTCGTCAAAATCATACTCGCTCTATGCGCTTCGTACTGCGGTTTTTTGTGCGGCTGCGCTTCCACGCACGGCAATAGCGCGATCAAAATAGGCATCTACATGAGCGGCAGCAACCAAACCACGCCGCAGAGCAATTTTGTGGCGGGCGCCCTTACGGACGCGCTCAGCGAAAGTTCAAGGTTTACCGTGACGGAGCGTACGCAGGAGTTTTTGGGTATGATCGCAAAAGAAAATTTTTACCAGCGCTCCGGCGCGGTCAACAACGAGCAGATCGCGCAGATCGGCCAGAAATCCGGCGTCACCTACGTCTGCGTGGCGGAGCTGATAAACCTATCGGACTTTTTTCCGGAGTCCAAAGAGGTACTGCTGACCGCCCGGTTCATTAGCGTTGACTCGGCCACCGTCGTGGCGTCCACGTATAGGATTGCCGTTTTATCGAACGAAAACGCCACTATCTCCGTATCAAAACTGTTGATAGAAGACCTTCTAACCGCAATGAAAAAAAAGGAACAATGGGTTAAATTGGGTGAAAAAGGGGTGAAAAAAGAGAACACAGCCGTTTATTTGGTGGACGGAGAGGGCGGTACGGGCAAAATTTTGCAGACCTTTCTTATAAACGCGGTTTTAAAGCGCAACCGATACGCCATTTCCGAAAGAACCAGTTCATCGCTAGAGTTGGTTGCAAAGGAACTCAAATACCAATACTCAGGCGAGGTGGACGTGAATCAGTTGGCGAAATTAGGCCAGCAATCAGGGGTTAAGTACGTCATAGCCTTGGCGCGGATGGACAGGATTGACAGCGATCAACAGGCCGGCACGCGCGCGGATTCGAACTCGCAATGGGTTAAAATAAGGATGATCGACGTTACGACCGGCGACATTGTGAAGGGAAAATCCAAAATGTTTCCGATAGATTTTACCGACGTCAGAACCATAGAACGATCGATGGCCAAACACATCGCCACGTTTTTGGGTACGGACGACACACCCTTGGAATCCCCGGCAAAACCAGCTCATAAAGCGCAGATCCCCGCGCCGGCGAAAGAACAGAGTCCGCCGAAACCGGAACGCGAAATTGGTTCCGAATACAATGACCGCGTCGTCGCTAAAAAGAGCGGACGCGACGATTCCGAGATCGAACGCGTAATAGCGCGTAACATCGGCACGATACAATACGCGTACAAACAGCGCCGAGGCGCATACTCCCCTACGGCGAAAAAAATTATCATCAAGATCAGCATTGACGAATCCGGCAAGGTGATCGCCGCTTCGACGGTGGAATCAACAATGACCGATACCGAGATCGAGACAGCTGTGCTCTCATTCGTGAAACGCTGGAATTTTGAAAAAATAGATAAACCTGGCGACGTGAAAACGTTCACTTTTCCGATAATCTTCCCGGCCGACCCGCCGCGGATAGAGCCTATGGATGGAAAATTCGGAGGCGGCGCCGATACGCATTATGATTATGACGAATATGACGACTAACACCGCTCCCTCAACCGGCCGACCCCCTGAACCGCGACCATCGTCCCAAGCCCCAGCAGAAGTACGGCGAAGACCAACTGGAGGAAGTCCTGGCCGACGTTGAACGTACCGGCAAAGAGCTTCCCGCCCTTGGCCAGGATGGTAAGCGTCAACGCGGTGAACGTTACGGCCAGCATGACCGCCATAGGCGCGTAGAGCATAACCCCCTGGCGCTTCGTCTTCTTCAAGAACACGGAACACGCGATGAGCGACAGGGCGGCAAGCAGCTGGTTGGCCGAGCCGAAGAGCGGCCAGATGGCCTTGTAACCCAAAATGGCGAGCAGGTACCCAAAAAGCAAGGTGCAGACCGTCGCGACGTACTTGTCCCGGAAAAAATCCCTTATCCGCGCCGCCGCCCCCCTACCGCCGCCCTCCGGCTCCGGCTCCGGCTCCGTAAAAAGCTCCTGGAAAGCCAGCCGCCCCACACGGGCGACCGAGTCTAAAGAGGTAAGGGCGAACGCGCTTATCGAGAGGGTGATCAACGTAAAAACGACGCTCTCCGGCAACCCGGTCTTCACTAAAAAACTCGCCACCGCCGAGGCGAAAACCTGCGGCGGCGTCTCTATGCCCTGCGGCAGCTTCCCGCCGACGGTGATGGCGCCCACCGTGATGACCGCTATGACCGCCAAAAAGCTCTCCACAAGCATAGACCCGAACCCGATCGGCAAGATGTGCTTCTCGCTAGCTATCTGCTTGCTCGTAGTACCCGACGAGACGAGGCTGTGGAACCCCGAAACCGCCCCGCAAGCCACCGTCACAAAGAGGATGGGGAACATGTAGCTGTCGCCCGCCTTAAATCCGGTGAACGCCGGTATGTTGATGGGCGGCGCGGCGATCACCACGCCGACAAAAGCCGCCGCGATCATCGCCACGAGCAAAAAAGAGTTGAGGTAATCCCTCGGCTGCAACAGCGCCCACACCGGGGTGACCGAAGCCAAAAAGATATAGGCGAACACGAGATAGAGCCAAACGCCCTTATCAACATATATAGGAAAAATGAGCCCCGCCGCGATGCAGAGCGTCAAAACAACACAAGCGACCGCCGCGCTGACAAGCGCCTTCGGCTTGACCCGCCGCAAGAACAACCCAAGCCCCACCGCCGCGACGATAAACAGCACGGAGGTGGTAGCCACCGCGGCGTTCGCCGGAACCTTAACGACCTCGCCCTCAACCTTGTCAAACCCGCCGAACGTCCCCGCCACAATGTCCGCGAACGCCGCCACCACCAATATCGAGAAGAGCCACACAAATATAAGGAAGAGCCGCTTGCCCGTCTTGCCTATATACATCTCAATGATAAACCCGATCGTCTTCCCCTTGTTCTTAACCGAGGCGTAAAGCGCCGCGAAGTCCTGAACCGCCCCGAAAAACACCCCGCCGACCAATATCCAAAGCAGCACCGGAACCCACCCGAACATAACCGCCAAAATCGGCCCGTTTATAGGCCCCGCCCCCGCGATAGAGGCGAACTGATGC
>Ga0268262_10002655_pt1 | contig 20417 bp, 15 predicted proteins | sample TergutNc150P3_FD_190354 | JGI IMG/M metagenome (GOLD analysis project Ga0268262, IMG submission 190354) | Nasutitermes corniger P3 segment gut microbial community from laboratory colony in Florida, USA - Nc150 P3 (SPAdes) (version 2) | ecosystem: Host-associated > Arthropoda: Insects >... | reverse complement strand
TGCCGTTGTACAGAACGTAGAACTCGGGACGCGGGATCGTTATCTTCTGCGGGCCGTATATCGCCTCCGCATCAAACAGACGCTCGTACGTGCGGCCGGCGTAGATCAGCATGCGAAGGGCGATGTTGCGGACGCAATGTCTGCCTATGCCATATATGCGTAAACCAAGATTTAGGGTACAACGAGAGGTACAACGAAAGGTCTCCGTACCCTACCGCGACGGTAGACGAATACGGAAACGGGTACAACGGGAAACTTACGGGGATCGATACGTCCCTGACTGTTAATATATTTTATCCTAAAATAAAAGTCAAATTATTTCTAATGTTTTAATCTTTCGATGGGGATTACATACTTGACTCCGCAACCGCCGTCGGTCGGATTCGGGGGGACTGCGGGATTTTAAGTATGAGGAAATGGGGGCGTTACGCGCAACGCCCCCCGAACGCGGTCAGCGGATCAGCGTCTTCCCGGTCATCTCAGCGGGCTGTTCTTGGCCCATAAGCTGGAGGAGGGTGGGGGCGATGTCGGCTAATGTTCCGTCGTCGCGCAGTTTTACGTCTCCTGCTCCTATTATCGTGAGCGGGACGGGGTTCGTGGTGTGCGACGTCATGGGGGAGCCGTCGGGGAGTTTGGTCTGCTCGGCGTTGCCGTGGTCGGCGGTTATTACGGCGGCGCCGCCTTGTTTGATTACGGCTTCCACGGCGTCGTGTACGCACGTGTCCACGGCTTCGACCGCCTTTATTATCGCGTCGTAGACTCCTGTGTGGCCGACCATGTCGCCGTTGGCGTAGTTGCAGATTATCGCGTCGTACTTGCCGCCGTTTATCGCCTCCACTAATTTGTCCCTCACGCCGTAGATGCTCATTTCGGGCTGGAGGTCGTATGTGGCCACTTTGGGGCTGTCTATGAGTATGCGGTCTTCCCCCTCGTACGGGTCGTTGCGCTGGCCGTTGAAGAAGAAGGTGACGTGGGCGAACTTCTCCGTTTCGGCGCAGCGCAGCTGTTTAAGGCCGCGGTTGGACAACACCTCGCCGAGTATGTTAGTGTTGTGGATTTCGGGATAGGCCACTAAGAAGTTCCCGTCGTCGTAGTAGTGGGTCATGGCCACGAAGCATTTGGCGGGGGGGCCGTTTTTGCGGGCGAAGGCGTCGAAACCGGGCTCGACCATCGCCTTGGTGAGCTGGCGGGTGCGGTCTAAGCGGAAGTTGAAGAATATCACGGCGTCTTTGTCCGTCACGCCCTTGTAGTTCGCTGGGGTCATGATATGGGGTTTGACGAACTCGTCGTTGACGCCTTCGGCGTAGGAGGACTCCACGGCCTCCTTCCAATTGTTCGCGGGCGTACCCTGGGCGTCTACTATGGCATGGTAGGCGAGCTCGGTTCTGTCCATGCGGTTGTCGCGGTCCATGGCGTAGTAGCGGCCTATGACGGTGGCGACCTGCCCGACGCCGGTATCGTCTATCCCTTTTTGCAGCAATGCGAGGTGTTCGAGGGCGGATTTGGGCGGCGTGTCGCGGCCGTCGGTTATGGCGTGGATCAGGACGTTTTTGAAGCCTTTGTCGCGGCAGAGTTTCAGCAGCGCAACGCCGTGGCGCGTGACGGCGTGGACGCCCTCCTCTTGGATGAGGCCGATGAGGTGGAGGTTGCCGCCGTTTGTCTTGGCGAAGTCTATGGCTTTGAGGAAGGCTTCGTTGGTGAAGAAGTCGCCGTCCTCCACGCTTTTGTCTATGCGCGTGAGGCTTTGGTAGACTATGCGTCCGGCTCCGATGTTGAGGTGGCCGACTTCGCTGTTGCCCTGATAGCCTTCGGGCAGGCCGACGCTTCTGCCGGAGGCCTTGATCAGCGTTGTGGGGAAGCCGCTTTCGTAGGCGTCGGTGAACGGGGTTCGGGCGGAGTGGATGGCGTTCGATTGTTCGGGTTCGCCGCGCCCCCAGCCGTCGCGGATTATTAGGCATACGGGTCGTTTTTTCATCATTCGGTCCTTTTGGGTTTTAGGGTTTTTGTTTTTCTCAATATCCATATCATATAAAATATAATATATTTATGTAATGATAAACGCGACTTTTCGGACGATTTCGGCGTTGGCTATAGCATTCGCGGCGGCGTTTACGGCGTCCGCCGGGCCCGCCGACACCGCCGGGAGGGCGGGCCGGGCGGCTGGAGCGGCGGCCGGTCTCGCCGTCCCTATCCCCTACTACGTGCCGCCCGGCCTCGCCGTGCCGAAGACGCCCGACGAGAAGGGGCGGACGGTTGTGGCCGACACGCTGCGGTTCAAGTGGCCGCCCGCCGACAGCGCGGCGGCTAAGGCGGCATCGAAGAGCGCCGCCGACGCCGCGGCCGCAACGTCAAAAAAGATCATCATAGAGGACACGGCGGACGCGGCGTCAAATATTACGCCTATAGACTCCTTGTCCGAGAAATTCACGGAAGACGACGCGGCGGAGGCGGAGTCCGATACCGTCGCGGCGGCGCGGAAATCGGCGGAGCCGCCGCTCAAGCGGCCGCGCACGCGCCAAGAATTGAACAAGATGTCCCGCGAGGAGCTCTTTCGTTTAGCCTTCGGGCGCGGCGCGCCGGACAAGCCGCGCAATCTCGCCGTGCGCCTCTTCGGGGAGGGGCGTCCTATCGGCAATACGGAGATCGCCTACAACGGGGATTTCACGGCTTTCACCTTCCGATCTACGGCCCTTTCGCGTTTGCTGGACAAGCTGATCCTGCCGGAGGCGCGCGACGCGGCGGGGGACTCCCTGGGGCATTTCGACAGCGCGATTATGGAGGCCGCCGGGTACTCGCTGACCGTGGACGACGCGAATTTCGAGCTGCGCGTAGCTTTTCCGCCGGAGGACAAGGACGTCCAGTTCACGCGCGTCTACGGCGACCGTTGGACGGACGAGCCGCGCGGGGACGAGATTCCGCCGGCGGCCTTTTCGCTCTACATAAATTACAACGTAGACGACCGGGGGCGCTATCTGCGCTACGGCGGCGGCGTCCCGGCGTACGACTGGGCGCCGTACGCCGGCGACACGCTCATCCGCGAGGCGGCTGTCGTGAACGTAGACGGGGCGGCCGCTTTCGGCGGTTGGGTCTTCGAGAGCTCCGGGTGGATCCGGGAGCCGCCCTACCGAGGCGGCCTGACGTTCGAGTGGGACACGCTGAGGTGGGAGCACGCGAGGCGCGACGACGCGCGGGCGGTGCGCAACTTCGAGAAGCTGCGTTCGCAGCTCTTCATAGGCGACATAACGGCCGGCACGTCCTTTTTGCCCGGGCCGATATCCGGCGGGGCGCGCTACGAGCGCAACAGCTACTTTTTCGGCAACGACCCGCGCGACAACCTGAACAGCGTCTCCTTTTTCATGGCGGCGCCCGGGGAGGTGGAGGTCTACATGGACGGGGCGTTCAAGCGGCGCATCCGTCTTCCGGCGGGGCGCCACAGGCTGGGGGGGTTCGGCGGGAACGTCGGGCGCAACCGCGTGCGGCTGCTTCTGCGCTCGGCCGGCGGCTCTACGGAGGAGATTCCTTTCGAGTTCGTGCTCTCGCACCCGCAGATCATGGCGCGGGGCGACTCGCGCTACGCCCTCACCGCCGGCGTCCGCCGCGAGTACGCCCCGTCTCCGGCGTGCTTCTATTACTACGCCGACGAGCCGGTCGTAAGCGCGGACTACGCCTACGGAATCCACCACGCGGCGAACGCCGGGGTCTCCGCGGTAGCCGCGCGGCGCGCCGGGCTGGGCGGGGCGCAGATTTCGTTCGTCTTGGGCGATTTCGGGTTCGTCGACCTGCGGGGGATCGCGAGCTACCGCGTCGAGGACGTTATCGGCGCGGCCGGCGGGGAGACCGCGAAAAACATCGTCGGACAGCGCGCGGAAGGCAGCTACACGGCCAACCTCGAACGGCCGGTCGCGCGTTTGAACAGGTTATTGACCGGCGACCCGAACAAGGCGTTCCTGCCGGAGATGTCTTTCGCGGCGCGGGGGTACTGGCAGAGCGAATTCTACACTACGCGCATGTTCAAAGAACCATTCATCGGCGTGGAGGGCGGCGCGGGCGGCGTTTCCGGAAACTTAGCCATGGCCCTGTGGAGGGGGAGCCTCTCGGCTTTCGGTGGGATGAACTTCTACAGAAACACCGTGTTCGCGGCCGATTCGCGCCCTTACGATTACGACTACGGGGTAAGGCTCGCGCAGGGGTTCGGGAGGTCGTACTTCTCCGCGAGCGCCGGGGAGAGCGTGAGGGGGAGCGTCCGCTCGCCCTACGTCGCCATGAACACGAGCCACTCTTTCGGCGCGGACGTGAGCGTGAGGAACCACCGCTTCTCGGCGGCGGTGAACGCCGGCATGAATTCGACGTACGCTAAGAATATCGACGAGGGCTCCGAGAATCCGGCCGGCTACGCGCCGGAGGAGCCTATGGAGCTCGACTGGTCGTACGGCGGCATGGCGGGCTGGGAGTGGTCGAACGGCGCGTCCGGCGTAGGTCTGCGGGAGTACGCGGCGAACGCGACGCTCGTGAACGACCGGCCTTTGACGGCGGCCGCGGCGCTGCGCCATATCTACAACCGCGCGCAGCTGAACGCATACTACGACCTCGGTTTCGACGACGACGCCTACGACAGGGAGACCCACGCGTTCCGCGCGCAGCTCGCCGGTTCGTTCATGTTCGCCGACGGCCTCTGGGCGCTGGGACAGCGCGTCAGCGACGGCGGGTTCGCCCTGATAGACGCGCACGGCGACATGCGCGGCGCGAAGGTGCACGTCAACCGCTCGCGCTCCTCCGGCGACGCGCTGAGCCGCAGCGGGCTGCTGGGCGCCGCCTACCACAACCGCCTCACGGCCTACGCCCCCACGGAGATGACGCTGAGCCTGACCGGAGCGCCCGCCGGAGCGTTCCTGGAGCAGAGCAGGTACTATGCGTCGGGAACCTACAAACAGGGCTTCGCGCTGAAGATAGGCAAGCGGTCGCGGGTCATAGTCTCGGCGCTTTTGGTCGAGAAGCGCGGCGGCAAGCCGTTGGGCCACACCTACCTGACGATAGTCCAAGAGCCCGACAGCGCGTACGCCGCGCAAAACGGCGAAGACGCGGCGGCTCCCCCCCGCGCCGCGTTCACCGGCGAAAACGGCGTCCTGCAGATAGGCGGCCTGACCCCGGGACGCAGATACCGGATAAAATTCCGCGCCTCGTCGCACCTGAGGGACGCGATCATAGAAATCCCGGAAGACGCATACGGTATATACAGCCACCCCGAAGTGACGGTCGAACGGGACGATTGATTTTTATTTTTTGATTACGGGCGCGGTTTTATGTTATATTTATGTATAGGATTAAAAGTCAAAAGATGTCTGAACTAAGATTTATAGGATTAGAAAAAAGATTAGTAGGATTAAAAACTCTAAGTTAACGGGGGTTTAATCCTATAATCCTTTAAATCCTACGACCGTGTTTATCGCGGCGAAGCCAATCCTAGTTCAGACAGGGGTTTAAAAGATAAAGGCTAATAAATGAGCATCCGCTGGCTTAGAAACGTGGTGATAGACGGGCAGAAGAGCACCGTAGAGGTTCAGCTCGGCGACCGCCGCATCGGCGACAAGTGCTATACGCGCATAAACGACGAGACGGAGTCTTGGTTCGACAATTATTGCGGCGAGGACCGCGCGCAGATCATCGCGCAGGGGGTCGGCATACTTCAAGCCCGGCTCGCCGGCAGAAATATAACCTATCCGAACGGACAGCAATATGACTGGCAATAAGTATTTGATAGTCCACGGCCACTTTTATCAGCCGCCGCGCGAGAACCCCTGGCTCGACATAATCGAGACGCAGGAGTCGGCCGCGCCGGACCACGATTGGAACGAGCGTATTTACGACCAATGCTACCGTCCAAACGCCTACTCGCGCCTGCTCGACGCGAAGGGGATGATCGTGGGCATACACAACAACTACCAGAACCTCAGCTACAACATAGGGCCTACGCTCTTCACGTGGATGGAGCGCTACCACCCGGACACCGTCCGCAAAATCATAGCCTCCGACAAGGAGAGCGTCGCGCGTTTCGGCGGACACGGGAACGCGGTGGCGCAGGTCTTCAACCACATCATCATGCCGCTCTCGTCGCGGCGCGACCAGCTCACGCAGATACGCTGGGCCAAGCACTTCTTCAAAAAACGCTTCGGGCGCGACCCGGAGGGGATGTGGCTCGGCGAGGCGGCAATCAACATGGAGACCGTCCTCTGCCTGATAGAGGAGAATATATCTTACGTGATACTCTCGCCCAACCAGGCGGAGTCTTACAGGCACTTGAACGGCGGCGACTGGACGCACAAAAACCAATCGCCCGTGGACACGCGCCGCCCCTACCGCATCTTCCCGCAAACGCGCGACGGCGCGCGGCTTGAGGGGCATCTCGACGTCTTCTTCTTCGACGAGGGGTTGTCTAAGGCGGTCAGCTTCGATAATTTGTTGCAGGACTCGCGGATATTAGGCAACAGCATAAACGACCGTTACGACAGGAACAACGGCGCCAACCAGCTCGTCACGATCGCCACCGACGGCGAGACCTTCGGGCACCACAAGCCCTACGGCGACATGTGCCTCGCCTACTTCTTCACGCATATCGCGCCGGAGATGGGGATCACGCCGGTCAACTTCGGGCGTTACCTCTCGATAAACCCTCCGGAGTATGAAGTGACGCTCGGCGACGCTTTCGGCGAGGGCACGTCGTGGAGCTGCGCCCACGGCGTGGGGCGGTGGTCGCGCGACTGCGGGTGCCAGACCGGCGGCAAGCCCGGCTGGAACCAGGCGTGGCGCGCCCCTTTGAGGCAGGCGCTGCGCAAGCTTCAATCGAATATAGACTCCTACTTCGAAACGCGCTTGTCCCCGATATTCCCGGATCCGTGGGCGCTGCGCGACAAATACATCAACGTCATGTGGGAACCGTCGCTCGCCAAGACCTCCGAGTTTCTGCACTCGCAGTCGGGCGGCAGAGTCTCCTTCAACGACGAACTCGCGGCGGAGGTCAGGCGGCTGCTCGAGGCGCAGAAGTTCATGCTCTTCTCCTTCACCTCATGCGGATGGTTCTTCAGCGAGATAAGCGGTTTGGAGCCTATGCAGAACCTCGCCTACGCCTGCCGCGCCTTGCAGCTCGGTCTTCCCGAAGAGCGCAAGCAATCCGTTCTCGATACGTTTTTGGACGATCTCTCCAAAGCGCCGAGCAACATAGGCGAGTTCGGCAACGGGCGCAGGCTCTTCGAGATGAAGGTGCTGCCGTTCTACCATCACGAGAGGCTCTTAGCCTTCACCGCCGCCGCGCAGCAGATACTGGCGGTCAAGCGCCATTCGTCGTACGAGAAGACGGTCTACAATCTGGAGCTCAAGTCGGTCATATCGTACCGCGTGGAGCGCATGCACTACGACACGGTGGCCGTGCAGATGGAGAGCGGCGTGACGGGCGAGAACAGCTCGTGGTCGGTGCTCATAGCCCACAGCCATGACGCGGAGCTGCGCGGATGGGTGGTCCCCGCCAAGAGCGTGCCGCCCGGCAGCGGCAAGCCGGAGGCGTGGACGTCGCACCCCGACGCGAAGCTCTTCACCCTCTCCGACATGTTCCACAGCTCGCGCGGCGACCTGTCGGAGTTCTTCCTGAACCTCATGGCCAAAGACACCGACAGCCGCTTCATGGGCTGGATGGAGCAGAACGAGCACAATCTGAACGTCTTGACGCGCCTGAACTACCCCGTCCCGGCCTATTGCAGCACGCCCGTGGGCTACGTTTTGCAGAACCGCTGGGACGCTCAGATCCATAAGCTGGAGCACCTGCACTGGGGCAGCGAGGAGTCCGCCGCCGCCGAGCTGGACGAGATAGACAAGCTGAGCGGCCTCTACACCGTGCCCGTGGACAAAAAACGCTGCGCCGGCGTCTTGCAGACCGTCGTAATGAAGACCCTCGAGACGCTGCAGCAGCGCCCCGCCGCCAAAGTGTGCGACAGGCTGCGCGCGTTGATGGACATAGTGGACAAGTTCTCCATACCGGTGTCCAAGAGCAGATTGGAAGACTTCTTCTATCCGGTTCACGAGGGGGTGATGAACGACCTCTACGGAAAGTACAGGAGCGGCGGATGCAACGACGAGGAGCGGGAGCTTTTGGGGCAGATGCTGAAGCTGGCGGGGCGTATGAATTTCAATACGGACAGGTACGCGATGTAGGTTTAATAAATTTGCGCCGGTTCGGGCGCGCATATACTATATTTAGATTGACTTTCGATTTTACACACAATAGGAGGAATCCTAATTGGTTGCGAATAACTTACTGTTCTGGACGGTCCAAGCGTTCATACTGCTAATAGGCATCTCCATAGGCCACAGCGTGATTCTTCTGCGTCTGCGGCGCGAGGAGAACAGGCGGCGCGAACTTGAGCTCGCCCTCATGGAGAAGCGCACCGACGTGCTGCGCCAGGGCAGGAAGGTGGCGCAGGATTTGGAGGACGCGCTCTTCAAGGCCAAAGTTCAGCAGGAGATCGACGGCATGATCCGCAAGGGGAACGATTGACTATGGCGGCGCATAAAAAATTCCGTCTGTCGGCGCTGGCCGTTCTGTCCGCCGCGCTGCTGCTCCCGCTCTCAGCCCAGCAGAACTTCCGCTTCCGGGGCAGCGACGGCTGGGGGTACGGCTCCAAATACGAACAGCTCTTCGACAACTACAACCTGAAGACTTTCGTCGGCACGGTCGTGCGGGTGGACACCAACACGCTGATGAAGGACATGAGCGTCGGCGTGCGCCTGATAGTGACGGAGGACGGGACGGGGCGCGAGGTGCCGGTGCATCTGGGGCCGATGTGGTACGCGACGAACCAGGACATAAACTTCCCCAAAGGCGAGAAGGTGGAAATACGCGGGTACCGCGCCTCGTACATGTCGTCGCCGGATTTTATAATGCTCGTGGAGCTGCGCAGCAAGAACCGCGTGTTCAGGTTCAGGGACGACGACGGGAATCCGTTCTGGGTCACGTTCAGGAACAAGCAGTAGCTCTTTATTCCACCCCGAATATTCCCGGCTCCCGGTGCGGCGATATCCGGTACTTCAGCACGAGGCTGTTCCTGCCCTTGTTGTAATTGCCGCGCTTCTCCTCCGGCAGGTCGTTTAAGTCCGCCTCGGCGAACCCCAGCTGCTTGAACCAGTCCGCCGTGAGCGTCGTCAGCACGAACACGGATTTGAGCTTCATCTTCGTGGCCTGCTCTATCAGGTAAGAGACCATTTTTTTGCCTATGCCCCGGCTGGCGTACTTTTCGTCCACCACTATCGCGGCGATCTCCCCCTGCCTGTCGGGGAAGGCGTGCAGGGCCCCGCATGCGTGGGGGGTTCCGTCCACGTCGTAGACGGCGTAGTCGGCCATTTTGTCGGTCAGGTCGCCCGCCGTCCGCGCCACTAACGCGCCCTCGTCCACCTGCGGCTGCATGAGCGATAGGACGCCGGGTATGTCGGCGGCGGTCATGGGGCGGATGTTTTCGTGCTGGTTGGCGTAGATCATCGTCCCGAAGCCCCGGTTGGAAAACACCTCCTGGAGGAGCATTCCCTCGGCGGTTCCGTCTATGATGTGGACGCGGCGCACGCCCTGTTTGCAGGCGCGGTAGGCGTACGAGACGAGGTCGCGGTCGGCGTCGAACCCGTCGCCGGCGTTCATGTCCAAGAACCGCCCGGCCTGCGCCATGGTCATCTGCGATATGGTGCCGAACTCGGAGATGTAGGCCTCGTTCGGTATTTTCAAGCCCTCGGCCTTTATGCCGCCGCGTTCGTTCACGAAGAAGAGCTTGCCGGCCGCGAGCTGCACGCTTATGGTGAAGGCGAGGTCGTTCGACGAGAGGTTGTAGGGCTTCCCCTTGGCGCTCCAGCCGACGCTCGGGAAGATGGGGATCAGCCCCTCGTCCAAAAGTTTGCGCAAAAGATTGATCTGGAGGCTCTCCACGACGCCGGAGTGGAGGAAGTCCACCCCGTTGCGCACGCCGATGCCTTTGGCCCGCACCCAGTTGCCGATGATCGCCCCCGCCTCGTTCTCCGCGAGCAGCGTCATGATGCGGTTGGAGACGTCGAAAGCGGCCATGTTGATGAACGGCACGGCCTCCGGGTAGGAGACGCGCACCCCGTCCACGTAGGGACACTCGATCTTGTAGGCGGAGAGCACCTCGTCTATGCGCGTCCGCGAGCCGGGCACGAGGACGATGCGTATCCCGATCCGCCGCAGAAGCACGATGTCGCGGATGAGCACCGGGAAGAGGGCGTCGGCGATGAGGGCGCTGTCGATCTTGATGACGAAGGTCTCGTTCTTGAACCTGTCGACGTAGCCGAAAGCCTGGCGGATGGATTCGGCTTGCTCTTTAAGGTTGATTTTGTCCATGTCCATGTATTGAAAATAAAATATTTGCGGTTGAAATCAAAATCAAATTATTAAAATCAAAGTCAACTAAGGGGAGGGCTGCGCCCTCCCTCGCTACAAAGAAAACGGCTTCGCCGTTTTCTTTTCCGCTACCCACCCTGCGGGGACACCCCGCAACGCCCCGCTATATATCCCCCCACTTTCAATGTCTCCCCCTCAAATAGGGGGAGACACTTTCGGTAAACATGCGCCGCTTCGCGTCGCAAAGTCAAAAAAAAGGTTTTTGACGTTGATTTTTAATCCTATAATCTGTTTTTTTTAATCCTAAAAATCCTAGTTGACTTTTAGTCCGTGTAAATATTAATTTTTTTATATGGCCACTAACACATACACAAACGCGGCGGTTGAGCGGTTTCGGCGGGATCCGGGGGATTTGGATTCCGTTGTGGGGCTTGTCCGGCATCTTCGGGCGGCGGGGCGGCTCGACGACGCTTTTCATCTGTGCCGCTCGGTTATGCATAGGCATTCGGGGGCTTACGAGTTTCTTATCGAGTTCGCGGGGGTGCTCTGTTCGCGTTACGACGCGGCGGGGGCGCGGCGCGTCTTCGAGAGGCTCACGGAGACGAGCCCGGAGAGGTTCGAGGCTTGGAACGGGCTGGGGGCTTTGGAACTGTCCGTCGGCGACTTAGAGGCGGCGGACAGGGCTTTTAAGAGGGCTTTGGAGCTCGCCCCGAACGACGCCGGGACGCTCCGCAACGCGGGCAGGTGCTCCGCCGAGCGCGGGGACGCGGCGGGGGCCGCCTCCTGCTTGGAGCGGGCGCTTTCGCTATACGGCAAGGAGGCGGCCGAACGCAAGGGCGACGCCGGGATATTGACCGCCATGGCGGAGATCCATCTGCTGATGAACCGCTACGACAAGGCTTTGGAGTGCGGCAAGCGGGCGGCGAGCGCCGCGCCGGACGATCCGGCGAGCTGGAGCGCCCTGCGCAAGGCGGCTGTGCGCCTGCGCGACGGGGAGGGCTACTACCGCGCCGTGGTCGCCCTGATAAACAGCATAAGCGACGACGACCTCGCCAACAGCGTGAACGACCTGCGCTGGATGGGCTTCGACCGCGAGGCCGAGGAGCTGCTGGGGTACACGGTGAAAATCCATAAAAAAAGCGCCCTGGCGGACGCGCTGCCGTTCGCGGAGAGCAAGGCCCCGGAGCTGACGGAGGGGGCGATGGCGTACAAGATAATCAACAAAAGCGGCTCATGAAAAAATCCTTTATGATCGCGCTCCTGACCGCCGCCGCATTGACCGCGCAAGCCCCGGGCCAAGAGGCGGAGGACACGTCGGTCCGCGCCGCCCAAGCCGCGCCCGCCGACGCCGCCGTCGACACGCTGATCCGCACGACCGCCGATACGTTCGCCGACACGCTGATAAGCGTATCCCCTTTAGGCAAATCCGCCGATACGCTGATCGACACATACGGCAATATATATCACGACACGCTGATCGGCGCGTCGGCCGCGCCCGCCGACGCGCTTGTCAATACGCCTGTCATAGACACGCCGGCAAGCGCCGCCGCCGGCGATACGCAGGCCGGCGCGATTATCGATACGCCGGTTAAAAAAACCGCCGACGCGTCAAAAAAGATTTTCCTCCTCCCCCCCTACACTTTCCACATAGTCTTCCTCGCCGCCTCCGCCGCCCTGATAGCCGCCACGCTGTATTTTTTCCTGACGCGCCGCCGCAACGACTCGCGCCGCTTCCTGACCACGACGCGCCTGGCGGTGCTCGACAAGCTGGTGCAGCGCGGCTGCCGCCACATAGAGGCCAATTACCCCGATCCGGCGCTCACGCCGGAGGCGGTCTGCAACAGCCTCGTGACCGGCAAAGCCTACTTAGACGCCCTGTTTATGAACGAGCTGGGCATAAACGTGCAGGATTTCATAGTCCAGGTGCGCGTGAACGCTATAAAGAACCGCCTGTCCGCGCCCCAGGAGGAGCGGCCGTCCGACATGAACGAGATCTGCGCCGAGTGCGGGTTCGCCGACCGCGCGGAGGCGGAGCGGTGCTTTTCGGCGGTCTGCGGGGGGGTGGGCATAGCGGAGTTCGCCCGGTTCTCCAAGATGCAGAGCCAGAGGCAAAGTTAAAATATTTAAAAAAATATTTGACTTTGGGATGAAAATAAATTATCTTTATAGTGTCGGCGCGTCGTATGCGCCTTAGAATACGATATTTATGGCTATACTGGTCAGTAGCTCAGTCGGCAGAGCAGGTGGCTGTTAACCACCGGGTCGGGGGTTCAAATCCCTCCTGACCAGCCATTTATACAATTAATTGATTTTTAAGGGTAATCTGTAAAAGAAGGTTAATTTATAAATCCTATGCAGATTCGAAAAACTCTTGCAGTTTTCGATCTACAAAAGATGTTGACCTCGCTCCGCCCGGGACCTCGAGCCGGATACGTTGCGAGTCATCGGTGGGCGACGGACTCGCTTCACCCGGGTCAATAATCCGGTCGTGTTGCGAGCGGTCGCCTTTATTATATAGGGCAATGCCGCTAACCGCCACGGAATGTATAGTGTTTTGGCGAGTCTCACTAGAATACCCTTTAGTCTCACTAACAGTAAACCGGACATAATACTCACCATTCCCATCCGTAAATTTGTTTACATAATGACGGTACTCTTTTATATTGGAATGCGCCTTATGCCCATCTTTAAGAATTTCAGACTCCGACCATCCTAATAAAGATGTTTCGTATAGTTCAGGAATGTCCTTAATGATTCGCGATAAATTAAACCCGCTATGCCGCAATATTTTTCCAACAGTTCCTATCGGTAACAATGTCTTGCGTCCGTCGTTGATATTCGTCATCGTGGAAAATTTTCGCGCTATACCTTCGGCGGTCTTTTTGTCTATCGGCTCGACTAACTTGATGTACCTTGCCGGAAGATTTTGTATATCCAGCACTCTATTTGTCCGCTCGTTGTTCTTTTTTCTCCCCATCTTTCCACTCTCCGTAGTCACCGATTCCTCCCCCGCAGTCCCGCGATCATCCGGCGCAGGGGCGATCTGGCGGTTATTATCGGGGTCGGGACGCGCTCGGCGCCGAAGCTGTCTTTGAACGACTCTACGCCGCCGTAGCCGCCGCTGGGGTTGAAATCGAAGATTTCGTATCCGCGGGCGGCCGCGTCTTTGATGATTTCCCAATAGAGCAGATTGTTGGGTTTAAAGCGGAAGTGTTTTGCCGACGCCGCCCCGTGCCAGCTCACCGCGTGTTTGTTCCAGTAGAAAAACAGGGCGCCGGCTATGGGGACGCCATCTTTAAACGCCAACCAAAGCGTCTCGTTTCCGGTGCGGATTTCGCATATCCGCCGGAATAGGGAGAGCGGGTAGACGTTCCTAGGGCTCATGGCCGGCCCGCCGGCGCGCCAGCGTTCCAAGGAACTTTGGTAGAGCTCGTAGTACCGATCCCACTCATTCGGCGTCTCGGCGGCCCTAACGGTCACTCCGGCGCGTTCCGCGCTCTTTATCGCGCTCCTATGGCCCTTGCTCAACCCAAGCGTTATAGCGCGCTCGCTTTTTGTCAAGTCTAAGACGTGGGTAAAATCGTCTTTGCGTTTGACGCCGCCGGTATTATCAATGCAATCAACGCTTCCGCTAACGAACCGCGACGCCCGGTCGAACGGATTTAACCTGAAAGTCAGATTATTCTTGGATATCAATACGCCGACGAGATGTTTGACGTGTTCGGGCGTCAGGCTCGACGCGCTGAGCCACCCGCCGTATGTCCCGCCCGGCGATGAGAAAATATCCGTTAAGAATCCGCACGCGCGTTTGATTTTAGCCATAGGAATAACGGCTGACGCGCCGTCGTTAAACGTTACCTCCCGCACGATGTGTTTTTGTTCGGGGGCGATAAGCTCATACCAATACGGAGTGTGAAAATACGTCGCGCAGCCGCACGCCCGCGCGGCCGACAACCACTTGTCTCTTGTCGCCGGTATAATGCTTTGTATGCTTATATCCGTCATCCGGTTCCGCCCTCAGCCATCTCCCTAAAGCGCTTCGAGTCAAAATCCGCGTTGATATGCTTCTTGACGAACGCTTCCAACTCGGCGTAATCGCCGTCGGAGAGCCGCCCTTTGAACCCGCGCAGCACTACCGGCGCGTATCCGGTCTCCCTGCCCAAGAGCGTCATGTCGAGCCAGCTCTCGCAGTTGCAGATGTTGCGGCATGTGAAATCAACCTTTCCGGCCGTCTCCTTTACGGATTTAACGGCCATGGTGAGCAATTTCCGCAGCCCGCCCTTTTTAAAAATCTTTTTGTACGCGCTGTCGCTCCTGCGCAGCTGCGAAGCTATGCCCGCCCCGCAAGAGAACGGTTCGCCGCGCGGCGAGAACCTCATAGTGAAATACTGGTTGTAGCATTGTATCTTGCGCAGATTTTCGTGACGCATTATGCAATCGAAGTTGTGAACCGCGTTGCCGTGCGCCGCTTTTATCCCCGCGTAGACTTCGAGGAACCTCTTGTATCCGGCCTCCCTGTCCCTAAGCACGGATATTTCGCCGTCGACCGGCATCACCGGCAAAAGCGCCAGCGTGACGGCCGGCGAGACGGAGGCGATTTGGGCGGCGAACCCTTTAAGCGTGTCTATGTTCTTCTCCGTAACCACGGTATTGATCGTGATTTCCGGCGCGGGGTCCGCGGAGCCGGCGAGCGCCGCGATTTTATCGAGCACGGCGTCTCCGTTTATCCCGCGCGTCGCGGCGTTGACCTCTCCGGGGCCGTCGACGCTTATCACCAATCTGTCTATGTACGGAAAGGCGTCCGCCAGCTTTTGCGGGCCGGCGCCGTTGTGCACGACCCTGACGTAGGGGTTCCAGACCGCCTTAGCCCGCGAAAGCAGTCCGGGAAGCTCCTTCAGCAGGGACGGTTCGCCGCCGCTGACGCTCAGTATGCGCGGCTTGTACGCCGCGATGCGGTCGAGCGCCTCGAACCTGTTTATCGTCTCCGCCTCGTCGGCCCGCTTCATCACCGACGGGTCGCAATACGCGCAGTTCAGGTTGCAGCGGTCGGTCGCCTTCCAAGTGGCCATCCAGCAGAAGTTATTGTTCGTCATTCCGTAATCCTGTCATAAACCGCCAATACGCCGTTTATGTACGATTTTAGCGTGAATCTCTCATCCAACTCCGTCTTAGCTTTCGCCGCCGTATCCTCACGCAGGGCGGGATTGTTTAACAGCGACTCCGCCCGCGCCGCCGCGCCGGTTTTGTCGCCCTTATCGACCAAGCACCCGCTCACCCCGTCGCGGAAGCATTCGCCTACGCCGCCGCTGTCGTAGGCCACAACCGCCGCGCCCGACGCCATGGCTTCCAGCACCGCCCCGCCCAGCGCCTCTTCCCAATCGGGGGCGTGAATCAGCACGGAGGCCTCCGAAAGACGCGCCGCCACCTCCTCGTGTCTGACGTTGCCGGTCACCGTCAGCCGACCGTCCAACCCGAGGCGCCGCGCCGACTCCGTCACCTCGTCGTAGTAGCTTTCGTGCCCCGGAACCCTGCCGCCGACGATAACGAACCGCGCGTCGCGTCTGCGCTCGGCGATCCCGGCGGCGATCTCCACGAAGTTGTGCAGGCCCTTGTCGCGGCGGAACGAAGAGACGGCGATAACCGTCGGCGGCCGATTTTTACGATCCGTATCGATAACATCGGAATATTTGAAGACCGTCCTGTCGGGCCCCGGATTGTAGACGACCGACGCTTTGCGCCCGAAGCCGTAGCGGCGCTTGACGAAACGGGAAACGGCGATTATCCGCGAGCAGAAGAGGTGCGTCCACACCCTATAAAGATACCTGACGGCCGGCGAGTCGACGCAAACGCGGACATGCGCGACGGCCTCGGCGCCGGCGAGCCGCGCGAAGGGGTAGAACGGAGCGTCTATAACATCGGAGAAATGCACGATATCGGCGCCGGCGCCGCGAACGTACCGGCTCAGGCGCAATCCGGCGGATATCCAAGACGCGGCCAGCCGCGGCCGCTTCCAAAAATCCCTCTTCACCCGCTCGAACGGAATGACGCGGACTTCGATTCCGGCGCTTCGCAGCCTGTCGGCCAATTCCCCCTCTTCGGGCAGCGCGGCGCAGACGCCGACCCCCCTTTGGACGAGCCCGGCCGCCAGCTTATATGTGCTGATCGGCATGCCGGTGCCGAAAGAGGACAGGGAGCAGAATATGCAGATTTTTTTCATTATTCCGATTTTCCGTGTCTTAATCCTATTTAACCCTATAATCCTAAATCAAGGCTTAATAATGATCTTCGTCCTCTCCCCGCCCGGTTTGACGACCGCGATATACGTTCCCGGCGCGATGTTTCTTTTCGGCGACCACGCCGCTCTCCACTCCGCGTCCGTGTGGCGGCGCGCCTCCACCTTGGCCGTAAGCGAGCCGTTTACGGCGTATACGGAGACGCTTGATCTCGGCTTGAGGCCGTAGAACGTTATCTGCGACGCGCCCTGGGCGCTGCCGCTCGCGGAGTACAGGTTAGGCACGGCGCGCAGCGGCGGTTTAGAGGCGGTTCTGCCCGAGCCGCCCACGTTCGCCATAGATATGCCCTCGTCGGTCGCGATCCAGAGGCGGCCGTTCTTCCTGTCGACGGCTACGGAGACTATGTTGTTCGAGGGCAGGCCCGCCGTTTCGTCTATCCGGCGCGTCTCTTTGTTCGACAGGTCGTAGCGTATGACGCCGCCGCCGCCGGTGCCTATCCACAAGACGCCGTCGTCCGCAGCCATGCACGACGCGTTGTTTATGGTATTGTCCAAGGATTCGACAGTCAAGGCGCCCGGCGGAATTTTCTTTACGCCGTTCACGCCGGCCATGTACAGCGCGCCGTCGGGGCCCGCGTCCATCGCTCTGAGCGTCCCGATCGTCTCGTACAGCGTGTCGACCTTGACGCCGTCGGCGAGCGGGTTGCCGCCGTGGCCGAACACCGCCATGCGGTTCATGCCGTACGCGAATATTCTGCCGCTCCGGTCTACCGCCATCAACTCAATGTTCTGATTTTTCAGCGGCGGTTCCGTGAAGAAGCGCCTGAAGCGGGCTTTCACCGGATTAGTCTCGTACGGTACCGGGTCATAGCGCGAATCGTAGCAAATGAGGCTCCCGAAATTGCTGTCGAAGACGGAAATCCAGACGTACCCCGACGAGTCGACGGCGACCGCGTCGCACTTGCCCCACACGTTTTCGCCGAGGCCGTGGCGCATATACGATACGCCGGCGAAGTCGCCGTAGCCTATTATAAGCTGTCCGATCGTATGTTTGGCCTGATCTATGTGTTTGACGTTTCCGCCCGACGTGCCCACCCAGATCGACCCGTCTTTCCCGAAAGCCGCCCCTAACGCGCTGCCGTCGCCCACATAGCCGAAATCGTCGCCGTGGGAGTATCTGCCGTAAATCCGCCATTCCCGGCCGTCGAACCGGTGGACTCCGTGGTACCAAAAAATGTTCGGATAAGCGGCTCTCGGCAGCGCCCACAGGTCGCCGTTCGGGGCGACGGCCACGCGGGACGCCTGCTTGAGCGAGTAGCCGTCTATTTTATGCTGCCGCAGCGGCGGGTCGCCGTCGCCGAGCGAGTAGTAGTACATAGCCTCCGTGCCGATCCACAAGCGTTTGCCGCCCTCGTTGTAGAGCGCGGTTATGCCGCCGTCGGCTATAATCCGCGCCGCCATAACCGATCCGCCGTCCGTCCACGTCAGCCGTCCGCCCGTGTCGGCCGCGTAGAGCGAGCCGCGAAAGAGGGCCGCCGGTTTTGAATACGCCGCGACGCCGCCGCCGACGTCTACGAACGAGCGGACGGACCCGCTCCCCTTGGTCTTCCAAATGCCGGGGTCGTAGAAGTTGCGCCGCGCGAGCGGGGCGTCGTACAGACTGTCCAAAAAGGCCGCGCCCTCGCCGCATCCAAGAAAAAGCGTGTCGCCGTTCGACTCTATGACGTTGACGTTCGGGGCGGAGAACCCCGCTATGGCCGTAGCGTTGCGCACGGCGACGCCCTTAACGGGATCGAAGAGGCTGACCCCCAGGTCGGCCCCCACGACGACCATGCCGTCGTAGAAATACAGCGACGTTATGCTCCAGCCGGAGAGCTTGTAGGCGGAGAACGCAGTGTAGCGCCCGTGCGGCGAACGCTTGTACAGATACCCCCTGCGCGACCCGATCCAGACATTCCCCGCCTCGTCGCGGCAGAGCGCCGTAAGGTGCAGGTCGGGAAAGATCCGGCCGTTGCCCGTGAACTCCTGCGCGCCGCTTGCTAAATTGCGCATGACGAGCCCGCCGCTCGTGGCCGCCCACAGGGTGTCGCCCCACTGGAGGAAGGCGTTCACGGTCACCGGCGAACTGTAGTTGGAGATGTTTTCGAATGCGGCCGGGGGCGCGGCGGAGACGGAGACGGCGAAGCCGGCCGTAATTATCAACGCCGATATAGTTGCGATTCTTTTCTTCAAGACGGGATCTCCGCGAAAAGTCGAATTTATTATAATTAATTAATATAATTGACGCGCACCGTATAGCGCAAAATCCAAACCGGCCCGTCTACACGCCGCGTCTGTCGCCCCATATCGCTTTGTGCAGCTGGATTCCGAGCCTTACGCCCGCCGGACGGGTCTTCGTCATCCACTCCGCAAGCATATTATAAGGCAACGACGGCGACGCCGGGGAGAAGGTTATCGGGCAGCGTCCGGCCAAGCCGAAGCGGCCGCAGAACTCCGCCGCCCATACCGCGTCGTCTATGGACGCAAGCACGAATTTCAACTCGTCGCCCGGGCCTATATTATTGATATTGTCCGTCAGAAAGCTGCCCCCTTCCCCGCTGCCCGGGCACTTCACGTCCACCACGCGGCGGACGCCCGGCGGAAGGACGGCGATGTCCAGGCTCCCGTTGGTCTCGACCGTCACCTCGTAGCCCGCCTCCAAGAAAACGGCGCAGAGGCCGGCGGTCTCCGGCTGGAGGAGGGGCTCGCCGCCGGTGATCTCGACAAGACGCTCTTCCCGTCCGCCCCCCGCATAGAGCCTTTCCACGGCGGCGGCGACATCCGGGACGGACATCCGCGACGCGGAGCCGCCCTCGCCGCCGTCTTCGCGGGCGTACACGGTGTCGCACCACGCGCAGCGCAGGTTGCACCCGAACAAGCGGACAAAGGAGCAGGGCCGGCCCGACAGGGCCGACTCGCCCTGTATCGACAGGAAGATTTCGGAGACGGTCAGCATAACATGTCACTCATAATAAGCCGCGCTGTTCCCCGGAGTCTCCTGCACCTCCACCCGAACCAGTTCCGCCTCCGTGTCCGCCAGCGACTCGGACAGGCGGCGGTAGATATGGCGCGACAAGCACTCCGAGGAGGGGCTGCCGCCGTCTTCGCCTAAGACGTCGTTCAGGTTCTTGTGGTCGTAGTCTTGCAGAATGGCGCCGAGCTTCCGCTTGAGTATCTTGAAATCTATGCCCAATCCGCTCTTGTCGAGCTTCCCGCACTTGACCGTGACCCGAACCAGCCAATTGTGCCCGTGCAGATTCTCGCACGGCCCGTCGTAGTTGCGCAAACTGTGCGCCGCGCTGAAGTGGGATTCAGTGGTTATCTCGTACATACGCCGTATCCTTTGATATAGTGCCGAATCAATATCTATTAACAATGATTAACCCTATTCGGTATCGATAATATAATATTTTTTCGATACTTTAACCGCATTTATATTTGACATCGATCCCGCCATATATTATTTTATTCTTTGTACGTGTATTGATATTGATACAAGTACTTTCTCTCTCTTAGCGACGCGAGTACCCCGTCGCCGTTCTCGTCGTACCTCTCGTTGTACCATGTTCTCTCGTTGTATCTATAATCATTAATGTAAGGAGTCCGAGATGATTTTCTTTTTGGAACGCACCGACCTCCGCCGAGGCGGCCGCCTCCCGCTCTCCGGCGGCGCGGTCAGCATCGGCCGCAGCCCCGGCAACACTTTCGCGCTCCCCGCCGACGACCGGGGCGTCTCCGCCTACCACGCGGTGATCTACATCG
>Ga0268262_10002654_pt1 | contig 20420 bp, 18 predicted proteins | sample TergutNc150P3_FD_190354 | JGI IMG/M metagenome (GOLD analysis project Ga0268262, IMG submission 190354) | Nasutitermes corniger P3 segment gut microbial community from laboratory colony in Florida, USA - Nc150 P3 (SPAdes) (version 2) | ecosystem: Host-associated > Arthropoda: Insects >... | reverse complement strand
CCGAATCCGCAACCTTTACAAAAGAAGGTTTGGAAATTGTTATCTGAGTTTTTTCATTTACAAAAGTTCCGTTAATTACGGCGCCTTTAAGAGTTTCAACAAAAAGAATCTGCTTGGGGACAAAACGGCCGTTTAGATTGTAGTAATCGGGAATTGCAGAGGTGCGCAGTAATTGCCCCGACAAACTGTAATCTTCCGATTTTCGCAGCAAGTTGTCTTCGCTGATCCACACTTTCATTTTTGGGTATGTTACGTCGGTTGTTACCGCTTCCAGCGTTAAAAGACGGCACTTAAAACGCCCCAGATCAACGTTTTCGCCCGAGACTACCCTGTAATCTAAAGCCAGAGTGGAACGGGTAAAATCCGAATTACGCGCGTTTGTGTTCTGAAAACGATCCGAACTTGATGTTGTGTTAAAGCGGCGGCTTTCCGGGTCGTAAAACCATAAGGTTTTTCCTTCTTTTAAATACCCCTGCCCCTTGCTAATCGCCGGCTGCATGATAACTATTACATACTGTTCTTTTGAATCGCGGCGGAAAACCCCCGCGACAGTTATCGAGCGCGACTGACCAGGCTTATCCTGAACGATTGTGTATTCAGCCTGAAAATCCGTATCATAATAGCTAACGAGAGAGTCAACCTTCGCCAAAAGTTCCTGATCCGACGCCTGCAGAGCGTTAGCAATACAGAACAAAAATAAAAAAACAGATAACAATTTTTTATTTATCATAAGGCCTCTCCCGATAACAGCGCCGGTAAATTTCTTTTTGAAGCTTTTAACGACGGGAAAAAAGCGGCGCAAATAAGCACGACAAACACAAGAGCCACATTAAGTAAAACCGTTTTTGGCAGATACAGAACGGATAATTTTCCGTTTTTCTGAAATATTTCAAAACTTGGAAACCATGAAAAAGATACAAACGAAGACAAACCGCTTAAAAGGAGCGCAAGCAGAAAGCCCGCGCACAGGGAGATTATTCCCAGGGCGATAACCTCTGTCCATAAAACAAGCCTTAAATCGCCTCCGTAAAAACCAATAGCCCTCATAATGCCCATCTCCCTTGCCCGCTCGTGAAGTATCAGCCTGTATGTTACAGCCGCGCTGACAAATATTATTAACAACATCATTCCATATAAGAAATATGTAAGGATGTTCATCGCTCCCAATAAATCGGAAATTTCTGAAAGATAAACAGGCATTGTATAAAGAAAAATTCTGATTCCTTCCGAATCCCATTGACCTGCTTCACGCAATAATTCTTCCCTGTCATACACCAAAGGTCCCATTTGAATTTTGCCGTCCAGGGCATTCTGCAAACGAAGCCTTTTTTCTTCGATATTCGATTTGGAGTTAAAAAAGAACCCAACAGAAGAACAATCGGCATCGTTAAAAAGTAACAAACGGTTAAGAGTTAATCTTGAAATATATACTTTATAATAACCAAAAATGGACGAATCCTTCACAATACCCCTAACGATAAAAACGCCGGTATTTTTTTGCCACCAGCGCGTATCGACTTCCAGAACGACACTGTCCCCCATTACGGCGCCCAATTTACGGGCGACAGGCTCCGACAGAATAATTCCGTCGTCTCCGTAAACCATTTCAGGCTGTACCTTAAATTTCATTTTTGAAAATAAATGCTCCTCTGATTCCCAATCGCTGCCTACAACGTATTTTAACCTTATTGCGTTCCCGTTAAAATATACGATACCGTTATCACCAAAGAGAGTGCGTAAAACAGTATGTTCCGGTTTTAAGTTTATGGCATTTGCGGTATTAACTATTGTTGAAATTTCATTTTCTTCCATGTGTTGTGTGCCGGTATTAGAATCAGAACCGACTGCCGTTATATCACCGGCGTAATGGGACTGCGCCGAATAGTATACATTGTTGTACATCCCGTCTTTTAACGATGTTATTAATGTGACAACCGCGAAACCAAAAACTAAAGCCGCGAGTAAAAATCCATAACGCCGCTTGTAACGGTTCAGGTATTTAACAGCCAGTTTTAAAAGCGCGATTATTTTTTCCATAAATTAAAATTAACCATGCCGAACCGCTTCCATAGGTTCCACCCGGACAGTAACATTTATCGGGTAAATAGAGACAGCTATTCCCAGCGTAACAGCCAAAATAAAAGCCAACACCGCGATAGACGGAATAAATCCAAGACTTAAAACCTCCCCGCCAAGCAGAGAAGCAATCAATTCATTTGGAATTATCATTGAAAGAGAGTTTATCCATTTTATAAATAAAACACCGCCCAATATTCCAACAACGCCGGCAAAGGCTGTAAGCAAAAGATTTTCCTGAAGAATAAGGGACGCGATGTACATATCGGAAGCGCCTATTGCGCGTAATGTGCCGATTTCGCGGGTGCGGCGGAAAACTCCGATTAATAATATATTAATTACGGTTATTACGCCGGCGACGCAAACAAGAAAAACACCAATATTAAATAAAGCCTGAACTAACAATAATAAAATCGCGGAAGTTCCGGCGGCAATACGCCAGTCTACCGCGATAACGCCGTAAGGTTCGAGCTTTTTGTTTAGGGACGATATAAAAGAACGGGCGTTTTTATTTTTTTCCAGTTTAAGAAGGATAAAATTCCAATCGCCGCCGGACAAGTTAACGGTTTCTTCTGTTTTGTTTTCCGATAAATATGCTTGAAGCGTCTCGGCGGAAAATCCTTCTGTTGTTTTCTCATTATCTTGTATCGTAAAAATATCGTTAAAAATATCATCGGGAGCCGCGTTTAACAAGGCAAGAGCATCTTCACCTAACTCGACATTTTGGGAACTTGCCACTTGTATGGAATTAAGCACACGGACGGTCTGCGGGTCTATAATTACAATCTCGTTCATAAATTGTCCCGGATTTGCATAAGAATAAATCCCTACAAGCGGGACTTCGCGTATTTTAAAACCAACAGCGCCGCCTGATGTTAATAACAAAGGCATACCAATTTGCGGATACTGCCCGCTTTGGGCTTCGATTCTTTTGGCCCGTTCAACAGTAATCATGGCGCCATATTCCCCGGAAATCAAAAAGCGTCCTTCTTCGATATTGATTCCGGAGAAAAGCGGAAAATAACTGTCCGCGTCTATGCCGCATAACAGAACAGGTTCGCGGACATCCAACAAATCCAGATACGCCTTGCCGGACACCTGGCTTGCAGAGCCTACAATGCCATCCTGCGCGCGGACAATATCCATAACCGCGTCGTAAGCCGGGAGGGGGGGGATAGTAAAAAATGTGTCGATAATTGGGGTGTTCGCGCCAAAGAGGTTCATGGTGACATCGGCTTTCGCTTCCAGTACCACGTCGCCTGTCAAGCTTTGCACAAAAGCCTGACGCAATCCAAGATCGGATTTTCCTATGACGCTGTTTCCGATAAAAAAAAGAAAAGTAATAACCGCAATAAGCAGGGCAATAATCGCGCTGTTTTTTTTATTTCCGGCAATATTGCGAAGAACCAGAAAAAAGACCATTATTGCTTCTGCTCCGATTTTATAAGACCATCCTGAAGAAAAATTACATGATCCGCCATTTTCCAAATTTCAGGATCGTGCGTGGAAAATATAAACGTTGTTTTTTCATCGCGGTTTATCTGCTTCATAAGGCTTAGAACTTTTTCGCCCGTTCCCGAATCCAGGTTCGCGGTAGGCTCATCCGCGATAACGATTCTTGGACTTGTAACCAATGCCCGCGCAATAGCGACACGCTGCTGCTGCCCGCCGGAAAGCTCTGTAGGAATATGGCGGCTTCTGTCTCCAAGCCCAACTTCTTCCAGTAGATAATTTACCCTTTCCCGCCTCTGCGCTTTTGTACCGCCTTTTCCGGAGATAATCAACGGCAGTTCCACATTTTCAAAAACATTTAACACAGGCAAAAGGTTAAAGGACTGGAAAATAAAGCCTAAAAGATCGCGGCGAAGACGGGCAAGTTCCCTTCGTTTTTGGGAATTAATTTCCAGATTGTTAATAGTTAGGCTTCCGCGGCTGAAACTGTCGATTAGGCCGATAATGTTCATTAAGGTGGTCTTTCCGGAGCCGGAGGGACCGGCTACGGCGACAAAATCGCCTTCGGAAATTTCAAGGTTTATGCCTTTTAGGGCTTGAACTTCAAGGTCGCCCATGGGGTAAATTTTCCAGAGGTCTTTTATGGTTACGATCATTTAATTTGGAATATATATTTCAATGGAATGGGAATATCGCCAATCTAACCATTATTTCCTGTTGGAATTCCCCATTGCATCGCGAACTTTCTTCATTGCTTCTTCATCGTTTTTAATATTACGGATAATATTAAGAATAAACGCAAGAAATAGTGCCATGAAGAATCCAGCGAAAATCAATAATACACCAGTACGTTTATATTTACTCTTAAAAGCAGACAAATAGATTTCAGGTTTTGTAATAACAGGTTCGCCAAGCGCGGTTAAAATAGTTTCGTTTCCATCAAGAAAATTCTTAATATAGGCATAAATAAATAAATTATTTCCCATGGCGTCTTCCCACGATTTTCCTTTTTGATTCCCATTCATGATCTGTTCATAATTATATACAATGGATTCCGCTTGAGATCTGATATAGTCTCCGGCTATTTCATTACCATGGATAATAAGATTTTTGAAAAAAAATCTAATCAGTTCAGGGTCTTTGTCCTTAAAGATAACTTCGATAGAAAAAACATCCTTTACAACTGTATCGATATTCCTTGAAGTACCGGGAATCTTTGTTGTATTGGTAATAACCTTAAATTTTCTATCGTCTTCTTTATTATCTTTTCCGTTGAGGCTTTTATTCATTATTAGTATTTGATTAATTAAATACAAAGCTCTTGTTCGTTCCGCCTCATCTGTCAAGGATACTGTTCTATTTCCGGCATATTCGAATTTATCCATTCCGGCATCCCGTAATGAATCCATAACAACATCCGCGCGGTTAATAAAATATTCCGGATTCTTAGTTATATAATTTGTCATATTTTGTTTTATTGATATAATTATTCTTCCCTGTAACAGACGTGTTTTCATAGCATTTTTATACTGGTGAACAGGGTAAATAAAATATCCTACAACAGTCAGAATAATAAACGCCAAGGTAATACCGACGATAAGTTTACGGTAACGCAGCAATACGGCAAATAAATCTAAAAGACTTATTTCATTTTCATTTTTGTTTTGCGCATTGTCATTCATGTTTTTCTCCTTAATTATTTTAATTTTACCATTATATAGGTAAATAAATTACTTAATATCCCAACCGTAAATTAATACATCTCCGGGAGTAATAGTTTGTTTACTACTTTTTAGGACTGCAAGAACCGCTGTTCCGTCTTTCTTGATAAGTTGTAAACCTGAGCCGCCTTTAACCGTAAAAGTTACATTGGCTCCGCCGGATAAATTACGATTAATTACTACCATGTAAAATCTTTTGCCGTTTTTCAGGAAAGAAACCACTGCGTTAGCATTGTTAGGAATGATAAACTTTTTGATGATAGATGCTTCCGCCGGTCTATTAGTAAAATCAAACCGGGTAGTTCCGGCGGGAATATCAACATTTTCACCTAAAGCGTTTGTTACTATGTGTTCTACCTTAATGACCTGAGCGCCAAGAAATACGTTCGATAAGGCTTTGATTTCTTTGTTCATTTGCTGAACCGTATACCATGTTGCTGTCTTTTGCTGTGAAGCATAATCAATAGGTCCGTCATGATAACCTTCCGGGTAGATTGGTGAAGGTGTTCCATAAGTGAAATATTGTATTCCCTGCGCTCCATAAGCAAGGTTACTGTAAGTCTGAAGCCTGAGATCTGCAAGCGTAGGTATGGGAAATATCGAATGTGCGGTAGTAAGCGAAACTGTCCAAAATGATAGTCCTGCCTTGCGTGCTTCATCCGAAATAATCTCAAGATTTTCATACCATCCATTATCAAGGGAACGTTCTCCTGAACTATTGGCTGTAATCGGATAATTCCAAAACGACAAAAATTGTACAGGAACTTCTTTAATGAATAATTGTATATATTCCCGATAGGTTGTTGTTTCGAGATACTGTAAATAAGGATTTGGAAAAAGATCCACATAATAAAAGTGTTTGTTATCTATAGCCTTTATTCTTTGGATCCATTCGTTCAATCGCGAAAAGTCACTACGTATAGGTTCATCTTGAAGAAAATAACCTAAAAGAGCAGGATGGTCCTTAAAACGGTGAACAACTTTTTCCGGATCATAATCCAGTTCATGGCAATGAATCATCATCCCGACTCCTGCTTCATAAGCCGCATCTAACCCTTTAGCCACTTCTTCGATATTTGCTCTGCAACCAATAAAATTAATATTGAAACCACATTCTTTCAGTTCTAGGTATCTTTCTTTTGTTTGTATTGTCACACCTCCCCACGCCAAGATTGGTATTCCTTCTACAGCGGCCATAGAGATTTGTTTTACATTAGTCTGAACAAATTCCACATTTCCAGTTGAAATCATTATTTTTGATGTTTTACAGGAAGTAAAAACAACACATAAAACAAATATTATCATAAAATTGAAACAATGAATCTTATTTTTTATTTTATAATTTAACATATTTAGACCGCTCTAAAGATAAATGTTTTGTTATGAATTATTACTCTGTAAAAAAGACATGGTCATCTATTTCATCAATAAATTCATACTTTATAGTTCGTTTTAATCCTTCATTAAGAGTTATAGGTGGTATGAAATTAGTTTTTTTAATGTTTGACATTTCAAACATGGTATTTGAACAAAATTTCTTTACTCGAATAGAGCTTATTTGTAATTTCTGACGCAAGATAAGTGCCAATACATCAAAACACAAACCACCAAAATACCCTAACCAATATGGCCAATGAAATAATTTCACAGATTTTCCCAATATTTTATTTACTTCAGTAACTAAAGTATTCATATTAAAATCTGGTTTATCAACATAATTATACAAATATTCACCTTGTTTATTATTCAAATTATATTCAATAAAAGCCGCTACATTCTCAACATAAGCCATTGACTTAACATTTATCCCTTTACCAACCATAGCGAATTTACCACTTACTATTTGATGTAATAGATTATAAACATTACCTCTATTTTGTTCTCCAAAAATAACAGTCGGTCTGATAATAATTAATGTGTTTTCTGAATTAGAATTAAGCCACTGTCTATATTTCTCTTCAGCGAGCCATTTGGTACGTCCATAATCGTTATAATAATTTATTTTACCTGTTTCATCTGTTCCAACAGGTGCAAATCCATAAACCGCTACGGAACTAGTAAATATTATTTTTTTAATACCTAATTTTGTACAAACATTACACACATTTTCCGCGCCTTTTACATTAACATCATCATACAAGGATTTTGGTGTAACATCATCCCGGTGTTCAGCGGCAAGATTTACAACAACATCTGAACCTTTAAGCGCTTTTTCTAAAGTTTCTATCTCACGAACATCAGCATAAATCATAAGATTATGATATTTGTGACTGTCTTTTTTGTCAGTAATTTTTACTTTGTGTCCAGCGTTAATTAAACGTTCTGTCAAACGAGTTCCGACAAATCCAGAACCACCAATAATGTTTATGTTCAAAATTTAGATCTCCAAACTAAATTATTTATTTTATATTGCTATGAAATATTGTGGTGTTTTTCTTAATCTATTAATAAAAATGAAGTCATATCTGTTCTTCTTTTAAATATTATTAATTGCTTTAACATATTGAGTCGTAATATTTTCTATAGAATATTTCGTCTTTGATAATTTATATGATATTTCTCCTTTTATTTTAATTTGCATAGTATCGTTTTTTAACTGTTTTAATAATATTGCCAGCTGTTTTGGATTATTTGGATCAACAACCCATCCAATACCTTCTTCCTGTACCATCATAGCAATTTCAGCATCATTATCCATAACGGCTATTATAGGTTTTCCGGTTGCCATATAAGAATAAGTCTTACTTGGTACACCAACACCCATTATATTGGGTACTAAAGTTGCTATTCCTATATCTCCAGCATTTAAAAAAATAGAAGATTCATTTCTATCCATATTTCCTATATAAATAAAATTAGCGTTTCTTTTTGAATAATCTTTAATAATATCTTCAAATACTCCATTACCAATAAATAAAAATACTATTGAATCATCCTCTTTTAGTATTTCTGCAGTATTTATTAAATAATCTATATTCTGCAATCGACCAATATTTCCAGCAAATAAAATTACTAATTTATTTTCTATTTGTAAATTCTTAATAATTGTATTTTTTTTCTTTTCAATTGGAAATAAAATATCAGTATCTCCAAAATTTGGAATATAAATAACTTTATTTTTATCTTTTACCTTCTTTATTAATGTTTCTTGCATATCTCTTCCGCATACAATTAATTGGTCTCCTTTGTTATATGCAAAATTAAATATTTTCATTGCTATTTTGTATAGAATATTTTTTTTTTTAATAATTTTTGCTATTAGCAAATTTTCAGGAAATAAATCATGTACAATAATAATCAATTTATTTTTTTTAAGCAATTTGACAAAAGCAAGAAATACAAGTATAAATGCAGGATTGGTAACTGTAATAACAACATCTTTTTGCCTTATATTTTGTATAATCAATACTGCTATTCTTATACTTAGGTTTATTAGTTTTATTAATCTTTGAAATATTTTATTTTTATCTAAAAATACATTTTCTTTAATTCTTATTGTATGTATATTTTGATTTCGTTCTTCTGAATTAATATGTCCAACTGTGATAACATTTGCTTTATTTTTTATTGTAAAAGTATCAACTATCCTTGTAATAATGTGCCCAGTGGAATTTTCATTTGGCCAATAAAATTCAGAAACAAACCAATAATTCCTCATTCTTTCTCACCCCACACCGTCCGCTTTACATAATCAATATAAGACAATATAATCCTTACAATTTTATCCGAAACATTTGACATTGAATAATCAGTTACTGTTTTGAATTCCGTATTAGTGTTATTTTCATGTTCCAACTGCCGTAATCCCTGCATTACACGCTCCGGATTAAGCCCAATCATCATAACCGCAGCTTCTTCCATTGCCTCAGGACGCTCGTGAGCCTCGCGTATGTTAAGCGCCGGGAATTTCAGAATCGAAGATTCTTCTGATATGGTTCCGCTGTCAGAAAGTACCACTTTTGCGTTTATTTGCAAAGCAAGATAATCACTTAGCGCAAATGGTTTTTCAAGACGTATATTTTCGTTAAAACGCGCTCCCTTTACTTCGATCATCTTGCGGGTTCGCGGATGTGTTGTTACAATAACCGGCAAGTCGTATTTTTCGCCAATTTGATTTAAAATTACACATAGATTATTAAAGTTTTTTTCAGAAGAAATATTTTCTTCACGATGAGCAGAAACTACAAAATATTTTTTTGGTTCCAGATTTAACTTTTTCAGAATATCAGATTTTTCTATCTTTGGCATGTAATAATGCAATACTTCATACATCGGGCTGCCGGTTTTAATTATCATGTCGGAGGGGATACCTTCGGCAAGCAAATATTCCCTTGCTATATCGCTGTATGTTAAATTTATATCGCTGATATGATCTACTATTTTTCTATTTGTTTCCTCAGGCACACGTTGATCAAAACACCGGTTCCCCGCTTCCATGTGAAACACAGGAATATGCCGTTTTTTCGCTGCAATAGCGCAAAGGCATGAATTTGTATCTCCCAAAACCAGAAACGCGTCCGGAGTTTCTTTTTCCAATACAGGATCAATCTTGACTAATATATTACCTGCTGTTTCAACGGCGTTATTTCCTGCGGCTTCAAGAAAATAATCCGGCTTTTTTAAGCCAAGATCATCAAAGAAAATTTGATTTAATTCATAATCGTAATTTTGTCCGGTATGAACTAGTATATGTTCAATAGACGGACTTGCGTCAAGCTTTCGCAAAACACATGACAAACGGATTATTTCCGGACGTGTTCCAACCGTTGTTAAAATTTTTAATCTTTTCATATTTTAAACCTTTTCTTTAAATGTATCAGGATCAGATTCATTATACCATTCATTAATCCAAAATTGTGTATATAATTCCTCATCGCCAATATTAGTAATGTTATGCGTAAACCATACAGGCATATCAACATAAGACGGATTATAGCCGTCAAGAAAATATTCGTTTACTTGTACGGTTCCAATCTTCCTGAGTTGGATTTTAGCCTTTCCTTTGATAACAGTAAAACGCTCAATTTTCCTGGTATGATAGTGATTGCCTCTTGTTATACCCGGTTTTGTTGTTGAAAATGAGACTTGTCCTCCTGTTCCCAATTTAAGTGTTTCAACAAATATTCCCCTTTCATCTTCTTTTTTAATGAGCATAAAAGGAAAATATTTATCTATATCTATAAATGATCGAAAAGTGTTGAATAAATTAATTTCATTTGTGTCTAAAAAGGAAGGTATAAATCCTTTTTCGAAATATTGATCTTTGAATATTTTTAATAATAATAATATATCCGACACTTTTTTGGTAAAATCAGGTTGTATCTGTTTTTCCTTAATAAACGAATAATTTTTATTCTTTGCTTCTTCTATATCTGATATTATAAATTTACAGAGGTTTGACACATAAATCAAAGCAACTTCGCTATCGGTAATTATTTTCGGCTCTTCGTTATGGGTTAGTTTATAACAAAAAGTAGCGATAAACGAATTGTAATTCGGTAAACCGAAAGGGCCAAATACATTTGGAATTACCATGCCCGTAAAAGAAGCATTATTTTCTTCCGCCCATTTTTCAAAAAGACGCCTTCCTTCCAGTTTTGATTTTCCATAAGGATTGTCTAAACTTTCCTGAGTGGAAGACGAAAATATAATATGCGGCTTAACATTTTCCTGATTTAATGTATTTATCAGCAATTTTACCAATTCAACATTAATTCTGTATAATTCATCTGAATCCGCGTGACGGTTTACCGCGGCAAGATGTACAATAACATCGCATTGTTTAATAAAAGTATGTAACAATTCAGGAGCATTAAAATATTTATCTTCAAATTGAATTCGTTCATACTTTTCAGGTTCAAGTCCCAATTCATTGTATAAATGAGTACCTACAAAACCGGCTTGTCCTGTTATTCCTATCTTTATTTTATTTATCAATTCTTTATCTCTGATTTAACAATATCAAGTTTTAACAATAATGCTTTCATTTCTTCAATATTTAAGCGATAAGTATTATGAGAATTATAATCTTCTATCTTAGAAATTTCTTCTTTTCCTTCCACAAAATACTTATCATAATTAAGATCACGCTCATCACACGGAATTCTGAAATAATTTTCCATATCTATTGATTTTGCTATTTCTTCACGTGTTACCAGAGATTCATATAATTTTTCTCCATGCCGTGTACCGATAACACGAATATCAGTATTAGCCTTAAATAAATCTTTCAAAGCATTTGCAAGAGTTTCAAGGGTTGCGGCAGGAGCTTTTTGAATAAATAAATCTCCGTTATGCCCATTTGTAAACGCATATAACACTAAATCTACAGCGTCATCAAGGGTCATCATAAAACGCGTCATATTTGGATCGGTAATTGTTATTTCTTTATCTGTTTTTATTTGATCTAACCATAAGGGAATAACCGACCCACGGCTTGCCATGACATTGCCGTAACGGGTTGCGCAAATAACCGTTTTCGCGCTATCTCCCAATGCCCGGCCTTTTGCAATCGCGACTTTTTCCATCATGGCTTTCGATATACCCATTGCGTTTATCGGATAACAGGCTTTGTCTGTACTTAATACAATAATTCGTTTTACGCCATGTTCAATTGCGGAATCAAGAACATTTTCCGTTCCGATAATATTTGTTTTAACCGCCTGCATGGGAAAGAACTCACATGAAGGAACTTGTTTAAGCGCTGCTGCGTGAAAGATATAATCGACGCCGCTCATTGCTCCATCTACAGAGTGTTTATCACGTACATCTCCGATATAGAATTTTACTTTTTTGTTTTGCAATTCATGGCGCATATCATCTTGTTTTTTTTCATCACGGCTGAATATGCGAATTTCTTTGACGTCAGAATTTAAAAAACGTTTAAGAACCGCGTTGCCGAAAGAACCAGTTCCTCCGGTAATTAATAAGGTTTTATCTTTGAACATATTCATTTTTCCTTTTTATTCAGATTTATTTTTTCATATCCATTATATCTTTTTTTTAGTATTGAAAAATAAAATATTTGAACAAATTTATATTTTTTAAGAAACTGTTTCAAAAAAGAATAAAATCTAATGATCATGTTTCGTTTTTTAATATTTACAATATCAATTTTTATATTTAAATAATTATTACATATTTTCTTAAAATTTTCAGCAAAAGGCACAAGAAAAATATTTTCCGTACATTTAGTATAATCATAAGTCATAGATTTTATTATTATTTTATTATCTTTAATTTCTGTTTTAAGTCCATGATAATGAAAAAAAACAACTTTGTACTCTTTCCCATTAAAACTGAATCTGTCTTTATCCTTATAATTGTATTGTTTCATATTCCATGGGGCAACACCAACTCCTCTATTCTCCATAATATAAACATTATTAAATTTTGACTGGAAAGCTTCCAAATATTTTTGATCGCCGTATTTACCGTCTTCAAAACGCGCAAAACACCATTCAATACAACTATCTCTCCACCAAGTTAACGCATTAATTCCATTTTCATCATTTTTAAAATACACAAATTGTACACAGAATTTTCCTACTAAATCTTTATCATCAATAAAATGTTCAGTTATAGCAACCGATGCGTTTGCTTTTTCTATTTCGTCAAATGCGATTTTTGGGGAATTAAAAAACATAAGATCGGCGTCAATATATACACAATGGTCTGAATTAAAATGTTTTATTGTATGATATATTGTGGAAGGACCACATGTCCAGCAGTATTCAGTCCGATTACGAGTTGGTTTGATGTCCAATAATTCTTTTGTTTCAAACTCTTTCAAAGAAATGACACTTATTTTTGATAAATTCAATTCTGTCAATTTTTGATAACATTCATCATCAAATGCATAAATATATAAGTGAAAATTATCACATACATTACAAAGAGAATCATAAAGAATTAGTCCTTTAGGTAAATAATACGAATCAAAGAGAGTACAAAAATTATATATCAAATGTTTCATATTTTTATTTTTTCCATTCATTTATCAATTTTACTATTTTTCTTACTTCTTCTAATGGAATAACAGGACTCATTGGCAGGCTTAATTCCTGCTCATGTATTAATTCCGTTATTGGAAGGGATAAATTATTCCAATTTGTGTAACATTTTTGTTTGTGAGGCGGAATAGGATAATGCACTACCGTGTGAACTCCATTATCCTGTAAATAATTTTGTAATTCATCTCTTTTAATTGTTCTAATTGTAAATATATGGAATACATGCGCATCCCAATTTGTAATTTTTGGTACTATTATATCATTATGCTTTATGTTATCAATGTAATATCGCGCAATGTTTTTTCTGTAATTGTTATCTTCTTCTATATATCTCAATTTAATATTTAATATTGTAGCTTGTATTTCGTCCAGACGGCTGTTTATTCCCCGAAAATCAAATATATATTTTTTCCCAGAACCATAGTTAGCTAATATCCGTACCAAATCGGCTATTTCTTTATCATTGGTCGTAACAGCACCTGCATCGCCAAAAGCGCCCATGTTTTTTGTAGGATAAAAACTGTGCGCAGCAGCATCACCAAGAGAACCTGTCATTTTTCCATTATATTTACATCCATGCGCCTGCGCATTATCTTCCATCAATTTTAATTTATATTTCTGACAAATAGAAGCAATCTTGTCTGTATATGCGCATTGCCCGTACAAATGTACTATCATTATTCCCCTTGTAGCGCTTGTAATTTTTTCCTCGATTTTTTCCGGATCAATTTGATAAGTATTTATATCCGGCTCGACCAATACCGGTATTAAATTATTATCAGAAATGGCTAAAATTGTAGCAATATAAGTATTTGCAGGAACAATAATTTCATCGCCATGCTTCATTTCTCCAAGCTCAATATAAGCTCGCATGATCAGCCGTAATGCGTCTAATCCGTTTGCAACACCAACACAATATTTTGTCCCAATAAATTGAGCATATCGTTTTTCAAATTCAGCATTTTCATTTCCTTGTAAATACCAGCCCGATTTAATAACCCGGCAAACCGCTTGTTCGTATTCATCAAGATGTGAGTTTGTAACAGCCAATAAATCTATATTTTTTATCATAAATTTACATATTTTAAGTATTCTTCATAATCTCTGATATAATCTAAATTATCATATTTATGAGAAGCCAATACTAAACAGATTGAACCTGATGAAAATCCTTTTTCCGCAGCCCATATTCCCGGCGGAATATGTAATCCAAAATAAGGACGATTTAACATTAATGTTCTTTTATTCGAACCATCATTAAGCTCAACCTCAAAACTCCCGCTTGCCGCAATCAGCAATTGATGACATTCTTTATGCGCATGCGCTCCCCTATCTTCGCCGCCAGGTATATCATATAGATAAAAAACCCGCTTTATCGCAAAGGGAATATCAATTGAACCGTGTATAGGCGTAATATTTCCACATGAACGTTCAACAATACGAGGAAGTTCTATAATAGAACAATCAAATATATTTATTTTTTTATTCATGATTAATATATTTTAAGAAATTATCATAATTTCTAATATAATCGTCTTCATTATAAGCTGTTGATGCCAATACCAAACAAAGCGAATTAGTTGAAAAATTATCTAATTTACGCCATAATCCTTTCGGAACATATACAGCATTATATGAACGATTCAGGCTGATTATCTTTTTCTGTCTTCCATCATCCAGATTTAGATCAAAACTCCCGGAAATAGCTATAAATACCTCTTCTAGTTCTTTATAAGCATGCCCTCCCCGCGCTTCACCGCCAGGAACATCATATATAAAATATACTCTCTTTATTTCAAATGGAATATGATTGTTTTCTTCCACAAAGGTTAAATTTCCCCTATCGTCTGTTATTTTTGGAAGTTCAATTATTTTAACTCGTGATAATGATGTTTTCATTTTATTTTACAACTTCTAATGTTTTTTTAACGATTATATCATAACTTAAAAATTCTTCAGATGTTTTTATTGCTCCTTTTTTCATCATATTCAATAAATCAGGATCATCAATTAACCTTTTTATATGTTTAGCTATTTCTTGACTATTAACTTTATCTTTATCAAGTACTATAACATTGTTATTTACATTTAAGTAATCGGCATCTTGTTCAAAAATAATTTCATTTACATGTACAACAGTACCAATTATTAATGGAAGTCCCATCCCGATTGATTGTTGCCACAAAACAGATTGGCTTGCGGGGAAAATTGCTATGTCTGAGGCATTCATATAATCATATATTTCTTCACCATCTAACCATCCTGTAAAATGTATTCGTTGGTTTCCTTTAATCAGTCCTTCCAATCTTTCTTTATAAGGAACATTATTTTCTGAAATTGCTCCTACAATAAATAAATGGATTCGAGAATCAGATAAAATATTAATAGCTTCTATAATAATATCTGTTCTTTTTACAAGGTCTAATTTACCTCCTGTAAAAATTACAAAATCATCAGCAGTTATTCCATATTTTTCTCTAATAGCTTTTCCCTTGTTTTGTTGTCTTACTTCATTCGATTTATCTATATCAACTCCAAGCGGCAATAAATCCATTTTACTGTATGGAATACTATATAATTTATTCAAAAACACATAACCGGCAGGTACTATCGTATAAATTTTATCAATATATCTTAATACACTATATAGGATTCTTTTACGAATGATTTTATGTAAAATATTGATTGAGAACCAATTTTTTCCTGAATTACTATAATCACCATGATAATCCATAATTATTTTACATTTAGGATTTTTCTTCTTATATTTTACAGCTTCATAAAGATTCAAATGTATTGAATGAGAAAATATTATATCAGGTTCTTCTTTTTCCAATATTTTATTAACTCCGTTAAACTTACGAAGTTTGTTAAATAAATTAATTGAGTAAGGCAGCTTAATAATTTTAACTCCATCTACAATGCACTCACTTTCTTTAATCGAACGATTATATTTTTCTTCCATATAATCAAATATAGATTCAAATGTTGATGCAATTATAATAACAACATGTCCCTGCTTTTTATAATATTTAGATAGTAAATTCTCCTGGTATTGTTGAGATTTATTATAAAAATCACACAACATAACGATTTTCAATTTTATTTATTTATTTTAGTTGATATTTATAAACAGAGATTGCGGTCATACAACTTAAAAAAATCCAATAATATGTATAACCTAATGAATGACTTGACATCATTCCAATGAAAGGTAAAGTAATAACAGATATGCAAACAGCCATACGAGCTCCCGAAGTGATCTGTTTGTTTTTAAAAGCAAAATAAAAAATTGAAAAAAGCCATAAGTAATAAAACACTAAAATTAATATTCCATATTGTGCAAAGATTTCAACGGTTAAGTTATGAGGATTAATGACATCGCCTTCGAAAGACGGTTGGTATATTACCGCTTTTTCAAAACCACCCGCGCCAATACCAAATCCATAACTATGCATAAACATTTCCCAGCCACAGATTAGCATCGTACCACGTCCTTCATTTACTGCGTTTGATACGCTTGATATGCTAGGCAGACGATATTTCATTGTAATTAATAAGTTATCCATAGGTAGTATCATAATTACAATCACCAATAAAACGCATCCTCCGATAATATATTTTTTCTTCAAACGGCGTAATAACATAAAAGAAAAACAAAACAATTGAAAAATAATAACAAATAACCCTATTCGACTACCATTGATAATAGTAAATAATAATCCTAATAAGAAAGCTCCCATGTAAATTATTTTACTTATAGCATCTTTTCCTTCTAATACACCCCATAGTAAATAAGGAGTAATAAATGAAATAACTGTTTCATAATTATTTAAGTTACCATAAGTAGCAGACGCAAATGGAACTGTTATCCCTACACCGCCTAAAATACGAATTTCTTCAGCCGAATCAAAATGCCTGTTAGTAATAATTTCATAAATACCCAATATAGCAGTCAGCAAAAAACATATTAACCAACCTTTACGAACAGTTATTAATGGATCATCTGCTTTTTGGAATAAAAAAACAAATAAAGGTAAAGCTATGTATCCAACACTCATAGCCATAATTCCGGCTGTTAATCCATTCATTGGATCCGGACTCCATAATAAGGAGATACTTCCATACACTATCCAAAAAAAGAAAAGTAATAACCCTAATAAAACAGGTATATCTTTTCTAAAGTCAATTTTATTTTTTATAATCTGAGAAAAATAAATAATGAAAAAGAGAAATAATAATATTCTCATAGGTTGAAAACTACCGCCAAATATCGTTCCCAGACATACAGAAACAATTATTAATAGTAATACAATTGAATATTGATTTTTTATATGGAATCTAAAAATCATAAATTAATAATTTTGAATTTCTTTATAAATATCGGAAAGCTGTTTTACAACTGCTTCTTCTGAATACTTGGCATAACAATCGACAGCAATTTTTTTTCTGTCATACTTATCAGCATTTTGATACATATATTTAAATGCATTTACAAGTTGTTCTTCATTATCAACTTCAATTAATACACCATTTGTATCATTTATAATATCATCAGCTCCGCCATTTCTTGTTGCAATAACAGGTCTTCCGCAAGCCATTGCTTCGATATAAACGATTCCGAAAGTTTCATAATCGCTGGCTAAAATAAATGCATCACAATTATTAAGTTCATTTTTTATTTGTTTTCTATTTAAGTGACCTAATAATTGTATTTTTTCAGATAAATCATTTTCTTGTATTTGCTTATGTAACATTTCATATAATACCCCACTCCCCGCAATTCGTAATTTTACATTAGATTTATCCTTAAATGCTTTTTCAAAACATTTTATTGTAAAACTATGTCTCTTCCGTTCGTTAAGTAAACCTATCGTAAGAAATAAGAATTCATTTTCTTTTTGTATATTTCTTTTACTGTACACAAAATCTGAAGAAAACATATTTGGTATTACAATTAATTTGTCTCTATTATGAGATAATTCTTCCACAGTTTTCCGTAAACTATCTGATACGCAAATAAATTTACAACTATTTTCTATTGTATAATTTAGTTTATTTAACTGACAATTTGTTAAATCTTTTTGAAGAACACCAGTGCTATGTTCAGTAACAACAAACGGAATACAATATTTTTTAGACAAATAACACACGCAATAACCTGCAGGAAAAAAAGAATGAGCATGAATGACATCAAAATTACTTCCTTTATTAATTATTTTTATATAAACGAAAAACAAAAGAGTCTTAAATATAAAAAAAGCTAAAAATGAAATTCTAGATAATAAATAAAACGATGGTATTTTAAAGGCATATACATGAACACCTTCATCATTTTGATAACTCATGTGAAAGTTCTTTGAATTGAAAAGATCATGTCTTCCATGAAATGAAACATCAATTAATGTAACATTATGCCCCCCCTTTGAAAGAGCAATAGCTTGTTCTCTGAAAAATATTCCATTAAGTGGCGCTCCTCTACTTGGATACCAAGAAGGTACAATTAATAAATTCATGAATTTATATTATTTCTATATAAATGTTTTACAACCGAATAAACAATTGTTAACAAAACAATATTGTTGAGCAATATAGCAATAACAGCGCCTGTAACACCATATCGTGGTATTAGCCAAAAATTAATAAAAAAAGATACTATATAAACACTTCCACCAACCAAAGAACCTAGCGTCATACGATTAAAGTACAAAAAATAATTGCCATATAGAGTATTAACTGATGATATTATCTGCGCAATAAACAGAAAAGGGAGAATTTTCAAAACTTCGCCGTAAGATGTTGGAATAATATTAAACATTAACGCAATTTTTACTCCAATAATCATTATAACAGCAATTCCAATAAATGATCCTATAATAATTTTTACCAATTTTCCTGTTTTGCGAAAATTTTCCTCAACATTCTTCTCTTTTAAAAATATAGGCATCCAAACATTCTGAAAAGACATAATCACGAGATAACAAACCGAAGAAATGGTAATACCTACTGTATAAACTGCCATTATTGACATATCAGTTTTTTGCCTGACAAAATATTTATCGCTAAAACCCAATATTGTTGAAATAAGAGAAAGCAAGAAAGTGGGTATACAAATTGATAAAATTCGTTTAATTTTTTCCCAATCAAAAGTAAACCGAAATTGCTTTACATAGCTAAATAAAAAGCAAATCCATAACATAATCTCGCACAAATAATAAACTATTAATCTTGTTATAACTTTATCGGATTTTGAAACATACAAAATAACAATAACAATTCCATTGCTAATAATCATCTTTAGAAGATTATATATTTGAACTTTTCGTATATTTTCACTGGTTAGCAGATAATTAAATAGTAAATAAGAACCTACAGAAGTTATGAAAGCCAGCAATAACGGCCAACGAAATAATTCATAATTGATAGAATTACCAAACACAAAATCCATTAATTGAAAATCAAAACCAAAAACATATATCGGAAGCAATATAACTGCAAGAAACGCAAATAAAACCAAATTTATAGAGAATAATAATTGTTCGCGCTCAATACCTTTATAATCATGATACAATTTGCTTTGCGCCTGATATAAACCAAAAATCAATAAAACAGATATTGTTTGAATAAATACAAAAATATAATTAAATGTACCTACTTCTTCTTGTGTCATCAAATGAAGATATACAGGTAACAATAAAAAAGTAGAACCTTTTACAAGAACATCAACGCTAAAAACTTTGGCAAAGCGATTAGCAATTTCGTTTCTTAACATTGTTTTATATATATTTTTAACGCTTTCAAACATTTGTTAAGGTTTTAAAATCTCATTGGGATAAGCAATCAATGTTGTTTCGCCATGACAACCTCCTGTAAAAGGAGAGACTGTAAATTTTCTAATATGATAAGTATAATTATCAATAATATTTTCTAAAAACGGTTTTACTTCAAAAAATTCATACGGATTATGATAAATACAGAGGCTTAATACCGGACGATATCGTTTTAGAGTATTTACGGCTCCTTTTACAAGTTCCAAAGAAAAACCTTCTATGTCCGCCTTGATAAATTTAGGAATAATATCATATTTTTTAACAAGCGTATCTAAAGATATTTGTTCTACATTAAACAAATTACCCCCCCCCCCCCCCCCCCCCCCCCC
>Ga0268262_10002653_pt1 | contig 20421 bp, 15 predicted proteins | sample TergutNc150P3_FD_190354 | JGI IMG/M metagenome (GOLD analysis project Ga0268262, IMG submission 190354) | Nasutitermes corniger P3 segment gut microbial community from laboratory colony in Florida, USA - Nc150 P3 (SPAdes) (version 2) | ecosystem: Host-associated > Arthropoda: Insects >... | reverse complement strand
CGTCGGGCATCAGGCATATACGCATAAATTGCTTACCGGGCGAAAAGATAAATTTCATACGCTTCGGCAATACGGCGGAATAAGCGGATTTCCGCATACTACCGAAAGCGAATACGACGCGGTAACCGCCGGACACGCCTCTACTTCGATTTCGGCGGCGCTGGGTTTGGCGAAAGCAAGGGATTTGAGCAAAAAGGACGGAGAGGTCGTCGTCGTAATCGGCGACGGTTCGCTAACCGGCGGTTTGGCGTTTGAAGGGCTTAACAATTTGGGGCATTCCAAAACTAAAATGTGCGTAATCCTCAACGACAACGAAATGGCTATCGCGTCGAACGTCGGAGCGATTTCAAAATATCTGACAAAAATTATCACCGATAAAAAATATAACGCGCTGAAAGCGGACGTTTGGAATAAATTAGAACGGCTTCCCAGTAAAATAGGCAAAAAGATTCAATCGGCTTTACATACCATAGACACGTCGGCGAAACGGGCTATCGTTCCGGGCGGACTTTTTGAAGATTTGGGGCTGCGCTACGTAGGACCGGTCGATGGACACGACATTAACGAGTTGATTTCGGTTTTGAGATACGCTCACGACCAAAACAAAGAACCGCTTTTGATACACGTAATCACGCAGAAGGGGAGAGGTTATCTTCCAGCCGAAGAGAATAAAGAAAAGTTTCACGGGCTTGGAGCGTTCGACAAAGAAACGGGCGACGTTTTTTCTTTGAGCGGCGACGGATGGTGCGACGTTTTCGGCAAGGAACTTATAGATTTGGCAAAAAACGACGATAGCATCGCAGCCGTTACGGCGGCAATGCCGGACGGAACGGGATTGAGCGATTTTGCGCAGAAATTTCCCGAAAGATTTTTCGACGTCGGTATCGCCGAAGGACACGCGGTTACGTTTGCCGCCGGTTTGGCGCTTAACGGAATTAAGCCGGTCGTCGCGGTTTATTCGACTTTTTTGCAAAGGGCTTACGACCACATAATTCACGACGTCGCCATAGATAATCTTCACGTAGTTTTTGCCATTGACCGTGCTGGAGTCGTCGGCGCGGACGGACCTACCCATCACGGCGCGTTCGATTTGTCGTATTTGCGGACTGTTCCTAACGCCACGATTTTTACTCCTGCCGACACAGAAGACCTTAAATTTATGCTGAAATACGCCGTTTTAGATTTGACGGGACCGGTTTTTATCCGTTACCCCAGAGGCGAAGCGCCTGTTTCCGGCAGGAAAATCGAAAAATTTGAAGAGTTCCACCAGATTAAAGACGGGAAAAAGGTCTGTATTTTATCGGTCGGGCATTTTTTGAAAAGCGCGGCTACCTGCGTCGAAATGCTTGAAAGAGAAAAGATTTCGCCCGCTTTAATTTCGATTAAACGTGTAAAACCGCTGTCTGAAGAATTATATTCGGCAATTTTTGAAAAATATGATTATATTATATCGTGTGAAGAAAATTCGCTTGTCGGCGGATACGGTTCGGCGGTTTTGGAAATTGCGCAGGAATTGGCGAGCGGCGGGAAAATAAAAAAAGTGCCGAAGTTTCTGCGAATCGGCTACCCCGATTGTTTTATTGAGCAGGGGAGCGCCGTGGAATTAGCGCAGGACGTAGGGATGACGCCGAAAGCGGTCGCCGAGAAAATTTTGGCTTTTGTGAAAGAGTGATTGCGTGTTGGTTATTACGATAATTATAGGAGTTTTTTTTTCCGCGACTTTAGTGATTCACACGTATATTACGGGAAATGCGGTTGAAAAAAACTGCACGGATTTGAAAGCGGCGCTTGAAAAATATTATAGTAAAGAAGCCAAAGCGCTTGAAGAAGCGGCGAACGAACTTAAAGCGGAAGAACTTAAAAAAGAAAAAGAAACGCTCAAAGTGGTGTAAATGGGGGATATTAAGTGGCGAGAACTGCGTCTGTAGAAAGGAAAACCAAAGAAACCGAAATAAAAATTTCGTTGAATATTGACGGCGAAGGTAGCGGTGTCGTATCAAGCGGAAACGGGTTTTTCGACCACATGCTATTGCTTTTTGCGCTGCACGGGCTTTTTGATTTGGATTTGAAATGCGTCGGCGATGTTGAAGTGGATTTTCATCATTCGGCGGAAGACATAGGAATAACGCTCGGTTCGGCGTTCAAAGACGCACTGGGCGATAAAAAGGGAATTGTGCGTTACGGCAGTATTTTTATCCCGATGGACGAAACCTTGGTGCGTGCGGTTATTGATTTAGGCGGACGGAGCAATTTGATTTACGAAGAAAATTTGCGCGACAGAGTCGTAAATTCGTTTGAAGTGGATTTGGCGTACGATTTTTTTAAAGGGTTTTGTGATTCGCTGGGGGCTACACTTCATATCGACATCATAAGAAGCAGAAACAGCCACCACGCGATTGAGGCAATTTTCAAGGCGTTTGGGCGGAGTTTGAGGGCGGCTGCGACGGTTGACGAGAGGGCGAAAAACGTAATTCCTTCGACAAAAGGCATTTTGTAGAAAAAAAATACGTTTTTTGGTTTGGCAATAAAATATTTTAGGGTATGAAACTTGATTTCTTTGGAGGATAGGACACTATGAAAATTATTCGTTTGTTTTTGGTTGCGGCGCTACTGTTAATGGCGGCTGGTTGCGGCAAAAAGGATTCAAAACCCAAATCCGGCGCTAAGCCGACGGCTAATACGTTGCATAAGGCAGCCGATGCGTTGTTTGAAGAATTTTTTGACGGCAATTCGACTGCCGAAAACGAATCACAGTCGAAGCAAAAGACGGCTACGGCAAACAGCGCAAACAGCAAAAAGTATGACTCTCCTCGGGGAGGGCATGATGTCAGTTTTTCGCCTAACGGCAGGTATGTAGTTCAAATCACAACTGTGGCGAGTCCCGATTTGGCGAGCCAGACGGCGAAAAAATTGGAAAAGCAGGGATATCCCGCTTATGTCGCCAAAGTCGAAAATCCCACGACCGGACTTATCGGTACATATTATCGCGTTCGTATCGGAGGGTTTGACAACGTTAGCGACGCGAAGTATTTCGGCGACGACATCCTTAGACCGCTCGGATACGAGTATTGGGTGGATAACAAGTCCAACGATAATGTCGGAATAAGCGGCAGCGGACTTGGAAATTATCAGCCGCAATCGACAAATTACAACGCTAATCAAAATCAGACCGCTCGGTCTGATTTTGGAGTAGAACCGCAACCGCAGCAATCGTCTGCTACCGGCAAACAAGGTTCCGATAACGGCTGGGATAATTTTCAGTGGTAGTCGGACACCTGAAAAATGTATAAAATACTTGAAGATTTCAAACTGCGCAAACCTGACGGCGCGGTTTTGTTCGGTGAAGATGTCTGTGCCGAAAATTACGATTTAAGCGGGTGGATAGATACAAAAATTCCGATGTCGGTCGTCGCAAGTTTATATGAAGCGAACGAAATCGGCGATGTTTATTTCGGAAAAAAAATGTACGATTTGGACGGATTTAAGAAAGAGGCGAAAGACCATTTTGCTTGGAATCCGATGTCTAATGACTCGCCTTACAGAAATCCTATATGGTATAGATGTGAATTTGAAAACAGCGACGCCGACGAAGAGAGACGGCTTTGGCTAAAATTTAACGGAATAAATTTTCGTGCGGAAATTTGGCTCAACGGAAAACGAATCGCAAGCGAGATTGGAAGCGGCGGACCTTATGAAATTTATGATATAGACGTTACGGAATGGATTTGCCGCCGTGACAAAAATATTCTTGCGGTGAAAGTCACCGCACAACGACACGACGAATTGGGACTTACTTTTGTAGATTGGCTTCCTACCCCACCGGACGACTCTGCCGGAATATGGCAAAAAGTAGAATTTTATTCGACGGGAGCGGTCGCGATAAAAGACACTTTCGTAAATCCCGTTTTGTCGGACGATTTAAGAAGCGCGGACGTTAATTTTTCTTGCAGATTAGTTAACAACGGCGATAAGAAATTTACTGGGAATCTAAAAATATTACTTGACGAAGGGAGTTCTGTCGAGTGTTTAGTCGAAATTGAAAAATTTGACGAGCGGATTATCGACATAAAAAACGAACTTTTTGATGAAAATTTTTCTCTATGGTTTCCGCACGACGCAGGCGAGCAGCCGATTTATACACTATGCGTTCGGCTTGAAAACACAAGCCAAGATTTGATAGACATCGCCGAAATTGAGTATGCCTATCGTAAAATTGAAAGCAGAATAAACGAGTTTGGTTCGCGCGAATTTTTGGTAAATAACGAGAAAATTTTGATTCGCGGAGCGGCTTACGCGCCGGATATTTTACTTCGGCAAAATCACGAAAAAGAAGAAGCGGAGACGGATTATATTAAATTGATGAATTTCAACGTGTTGCGTTTTGAAGGTTTTCTTGGCAATGACAATATTTGGGATTTGTGCGATAAAAAAGGTATTTTGGTTTTTGCCGGATGGCCGTGCTGTACGCATTGGGAGAGATGGGAAAAGTGGAAACCTGAGGATTACCGTATTGCCGAGCAAATGTTAAAGTCGCAGTTATTGCGTCTTAGAAATCACGCAAGTTTTGCCGCTTGGTTTTACGGCAGCGACTTTCCGCCAGTACCGAAAGTGGAGAGAATTTATTTGCGCGTTCTTGAAAATTACGCGCCGAATTTGGTTCGAATATCTTCCGCCGCAAAATTTCCATCCGTCGTAACCGGCGAAAGCGGGATGAAAATGAGCGGACCTTACGGTTTTGTTCCGCCTGCGTATTGGTACAACGAAGAAATGAACGGCGTCGCGCATTCTTTTAACACGGAGACCTGCCCTGAAAGTTCGCTTCCAAGATATGAGTCGGCAATTAAATTTTTGCCCGAAGACGAGCGATTTGTAGATTCGCCTTCGTGGAATTTTCACTGCGGTGTCGCGTCATTTTCTAATATTGAGCCGACGATAAACGGGCTTGAAAAGAGATACGGAATTTCACGTAAAAATTTCAAAGAGTTTTTGAAAATCGGGCAAATTATGGGCTACGAATGCTGGCGTGCGATGTTTGAGGCATACGGGCGCAATTTCCCGAACGGAACCGGCGTTATCGGCTGGATGCTTAACGCGAGTTGGGGAAAAACGTTTTGGCAGTTGTTTGACTATTATCTCGTGCCGACGGGCGGATTTTACGGTTCGCAAAAGGCGTGTGAAGATGTTCACTGCCAATATTCTTACGACGACGATTCGATTTGGCTTTTGAATTACGAAAAAAAACCCGGCGGCTTGCCGAATCTCAGAGGGATTACGCAGCAGTTGATTTTGATGGCGGAGAAAAAATTCGGCGAAATCTCAGTATTGATTTCCGTTTACGACAAGAATTCGCAGATTATTTATCAGGAAAAACTTAAAAAGGTAGTTTTTCGCGGTCAAAAAGTTAAACTTTCAAATGTAAAATTGAACAAAATCAAAGACGATTTTTTTATTTTGAAAATAGATTATTTGGGAACATCCAACGTTTATTGGTTGACCAAATCTAAAGACGAGTTTGAGAAAAAGCACACTCCGAAGCATTGGTTTTATCGTCCGCAAACGCAATACGCCGATTTGTCGCCGATTTTGAGTATGCCCAAAACTTTTTTGGAGACGCAAGTCGATTCAAAAGACAAAGAGTCGGAAATTTTTGTAAAAAATAGCGGGAAATATTTCGCCGCCGCCGTGCAGTTGGATTTTTTGACCGAAAACGGCGAATTATGTTATCCTATTTATTTCAGTCAGAATTTGTTTTGGCTGGCTCCAAACGAGAAAATAAAAATCACGGCTAAGATTCCCGCGCATTCGCGATTTTCATTCGACAAACTAAAACTCAGATGCGAGGCGGCTAACGCTTAATTCGGGACTTATAAAATATGTCGTCAACAACCCACTAATTCCACAAATATTTTAAAATTTAGAATATAATTTTACTTTCGCCGCGATGTCAAGCGCTTTGATAGTTTTGTGAAAATTTTTATTCAAACGAAAATTAAAAAAATTAAGTTTTTCAAGCAAATCGCCAAAGAAATAAATTATATTTACAATCGGTAATGTAGATTTTACAAACAATCGTTAAAAAGAACGGAGGGGTTAAGATGGCAGACGCTCTGCTTCCTATGCCGGACGATTTGATTTCGTTTATCAACGAATGGAAAATCAAACCCGGTAATTTGATTATGGTGCTTCATAAGGTTCAGGAGCATTACGGTTATATTCCGCACGACGTTGCGGTAGAAGTTTCAAGAATCCTTGAATTGCCGCTCGCAAAGATTTACGGAGTCGCTACTTTTTATCATCTGTTTTCACTCAAAAAACCCGGAAAGCACAGAATCGCGGTTTGTATGGGAACGGCGTGTTATCTTAAAGGAGCGCAGGATTTGCTTGACGAGATAGACGCTATTATAGGATGTAAATCCGGCGAAGTGTCCGCCGACGAGAAGTTTAGCGTCGATGCGGTAAGATGTATCGGCTGCTGCGGGCTTGCTCCGGTGTTGACGATTGACGGAAAAGTTTTTGGAAGTGTTACGCCCGACCAGATGGCGGGAATTATCGCTCCGTATCAGAACGCAGGTAATTAAAGGGGAGTTTTGTATGACTCAGATTTCTATGCCTGAGGCTATTGTTCTCAGTGTGTCAATAGTGTGTTTTACGTCCTTCATTACGCTTGTATCACTCAAAGGAATGGATGTAGCAATCAAGGGAATGGATTTTAAGAAAGGAGAAATAAATGGCTAAATTAACACTTGCCGACCTCAAAAAAATGAGAGACGACAAAAACAAAGAAATGAACCGCCGCGACTCCGATAAGGAAATTCAGGTTATCGTCGGAATGGGAACCTGCGGAATAGCCGCAGGCGCGAAAGAAACGTTCGCCGCGTTTATCGACGAATTAGACAAAAGCAACATCGGCGACGTCACGGTAAAACAAACCGGTTGTATGGGGTACTGTTCGGTAGAGCCGACCGTAAAAGTTCTTGCGCCGAATATGCCCGACACGATTTACAACAAAGTATCTGCGGATGTTGCTCGAAAGATAGTGAAAGAGCATATTATTAACAAAAAACTTGTCGACGAACACGTTTTCGACAATCCTTCCCGCGACATTCTCGCGCAGTAATTGAGGTGGAAATTATGGCGTATAAAAATTATTGTTTGGTTTGCGGCGGAACGGGCTGTAATTCCAATACCGGCGAGGAAACTTATCACGAGTTGATAAAAAAATCAAAGGAATTAGGCGTAGAAAACGACGTTCAAATCGTAAAAACCGGATGTTTCGGCTTTTGTGAAAAGGGTCCTATCGTTAAAATTCTTCCCGAAGAAGCGTTTTACGTTCATGTAAAGCCCGAAGACAGCGAAGAATTGATAAAAGAACACATAATTAAAGGGCGTATCGTCGAGCGGCTTCACTATAAAGAGGACGAAAAGAAGGCGGAAGAACGCGGCAAAATCGACGATATGAAGTTTTACCAGAAGCAGTATCGTATAGTTTTGAGAAACTGCGGATTTATTAACCCCGAAAACATAGAAGAATACATCGGACGCGAAGGGTATGCGGCTTTGGCTAAAGCGCTTACGGAAATGACTCCCGAGCAAATAATCGAGGAACTTAAAGTATCGGGTTTGCGCGGACGCGGCGGCGCGGGATTTCCGACGTGGATGAAATGGAACTTCACGAAACAGACGCAGTCCGAAGTAAAATATATCGTCTGCAACGCCGACGAAGGCGACCCGGGCGCGTATATGGATAGAAGTACTATCGAGGGCGACCCGCACAGCGTCATCGAAGCGATGATTATCGGCGCAAGAGCCATCGGCGCGACGCAGGGTTTTGTGTATATCCGCGCCGAATATCCGCTGGCTATTCACCGTTTGGAAGTCGCTATGAAGCAGGCGCGCGAATACGGTTTGCTTGGAAAAGATATTTTGGGAATCGGCTTTGATTTCGATATAGAAATCCGTTTGGGCGCGGGCGCGTTCGTTTGCGGCGAAGAAACCGCTCTTTTGGCTTCCATCGAAGGCGAGCGCGGAATTCCAAGACCACGTCCTCCGTTTCCTGCGGTCAAAGGGCTGTGGGGCAAACCGACCGTTATTAACAACGTCGAGACATACGCCAACATTCCGATGATTATTCTTAAAGGCGGCGCGTGGTTTGCAAGTTTGGGGACCGAAAAATCAAAAGGAACGAAAGTATTCGCTCTCACGGGTAAGATAAAGAATTCGGGGCTTGTCGAAGTGCTTATGGGAACAAAACTGCGCGAGATTATTTTCGACGTGGGCGGGGGAATAAAAAACGGCAAAAAGTTTAAGGCGGTTCAAACGGGCGGTCCCTCGGGTGGCGTTTTAACGGCTGATAAATTAGATACTCCTATCGATTTCGACAATCTTGTCGCTGCCGGCTCTATGATGGGGTCGGGCGGTATGATAGTTATGGACGAAGACGACTGTATCGTGGATATTGTCCGCTTCTATCTTGATTTCTCTGTTGACGAAAGTTGCGGAAAATGCGCGCCCTGCCGTATCGGCGGAAGAAAATTGCTTAATATCCTCGACAAAATCGCCGAAGGTAAAGGCGAAATGGAAGATATTGAAAAGATTAAGGAGATTTCCGAAGCGATGAGAAAGTCGTCGCTGTGCGCTTTGGGACAGACGACACCCAATCCCGCGCTGTCGATTATCAACAATTTTTACGACGAACTGCTTGTCCATATAAAAGACAAGAGATGTCCGGCGGGAAAATGCAAAAATCTTTTGACGTTCAAAATCACCCGCGAGACGTGCATCGGCTGCGGTTTGTGCGCGAAGAAATGTCCGGTGAACGCGATTGCGGCGGAAGAATGCGAGCCGCTGCCGGGTAAGAAGAAACCGCCGTTGAAAATAGATTTGTCAAAATGTATCAAATGCGGCGAATGTTTGACGTCGTGTAAATTCAATTCGGTCGTTAAGGCGTAAGGAGTTAAAATATATGGAAATTACCTGTGTTATCGACGGTATAAACGTTTGCGTTCCCGAAGGAACGTCGATTTTGAATGCCGCTAAAAAAGTCGGAGTAAAAATTCCCGCGTTGTGCTACCATCCTGACCTTACGGCTTGGGCTGCCTGCGGAATTTGCGTAGTAAAAATGAAAGGTTCGCCTAAACTTATAAGAGCGTGCGCCGCTCCTGTGGAAAACGGCAAGGAATACATAACGCGCGACGCTGAATTGATAAAGGCGAGAAAGTCGGTCATCGAACTTATCCTTTCGAATCATCCAAACGACTGCCTGTATTGCGGACGCTCGGGAAATTGCGAACTGCAAACGCTCGCGGCGGAATTCGGCATAAGAGAACAACCGTTTAAGACGGACTTCATTCCGCTTCCAAAGGACGATTCTACGACTTCTATCGTGCTTAATCCCGAAAAATGTATTAAATGCGGACGCTGCGTTTTGGTCTGCCAGCAAATGCAGGGAGTTTATGCTCTTGAATTTATAGGAAGAGGCGAAAATACCCGTCTTGCACCCGCCGCAGACGTGAAATTGGCGGATTCTCCGTGTATAAAATGCGGTCAGTGTTCGGCTCATTGTCCCGTAGGCGCGATTTTTGAAAAAGACGAAACGGCAAAAGTATTTGAAGCGTTGTACGACAAAGAAAAACACTGCGTAGTACAGATAGCGCCGGCAGTAAGAGTCGCCGTAGGTGAAGCGTTCGGCTTGGAATCGGGGCAGTTGATTACTGGAAAAATTTACGCGGCGCTTCGCCGTCTGGGATTCGACAGGGTTTTTGACACAAACTTTGCCGCAGACCTTACGATTATGGAAGAAGGAACGGAATTTATACATCGCTTTACGCAAAAGCCGCAGGAACTTCCGCTGATAACTTCGTGCTGTCCGGCGTGGGTGGATTATATGGAAAAGTACGCTAACGACTTGATTCCAAATTTTTCTACCTGCAAATCGCCGCAGCAAATGGAAGGAGCGATGATTAAGACGTATTACGCGCAAAAAGCGGGTATCGACCCTAAAAATATAGTCGTCGTGAGCATAATGCCGTGTACCGCAAAAAAGTTTGAAATTCAGGCAAACGGCGATATGAGTTCGGCAGTAAAAGGTACGCAGGATGTCGATATAGCGATTACGACCCGTGAATTGGCGCGGATGATTAAGCAGGCGGGAATTGATATTCTTTCACTGCCGGAAGAAGACGTCGATTCGCTTTTGGGAACTTACACGGGCGCAGGAACAATTTTCGGTGCGACGGGCGGAGTTATGGAAGCGGCTTTGAGAACGGTAGTCGCCAAAGTCAGCGGCAAAGAACTTGGGAAAGTCGAGTTTGACGCTCCCAGAGGTATGGACGGCGTGAAATCGGCGGAACTTGACGTCGCCGGGAAAAAGGTTCGTATCGCGGTCGCTCACGGAATGGTAAATATTGAAACGGTGCTTAACGAAGTCCGTGCTGCGAAAAAAGCGGGCAAAGAACTTCCGTATCACTTTATCGAAGTTATGGCTTGCCGCGGCGGATGCATCGGCGGAGGCGGACAGCCGCACGGCGCGACCGATGAAGTGCGTGCAAAAAGAACCGCTGGAATGTATAAAGACGACGAAATTTCAAAAATTCGCTGTTCGCACAACAATCCCGATGTGCAAAGCGCATATAAGGAATTTTTGGGCGAACCTAATTCGCACAAATCGCACGAATTGCTTCACAGAACGTATCAAAAACGACCTGTGTACAATAGATAACGGCGGTTTTTCGCGACTGAACAAAAAAAGGGCGCAAATTTCTTTGCGCCCTTTTCAAAATTCCACTAATGAAATTTTATTTTTTCACTCCCACTTTCGCAGAATAAGCGTAAGTTCCCTTTACACATTTTGCCTCGGCGACAATGAGATACGAGGAAGATTGATACCACTAATACATTATTTGCGTAAAGTTCCTTAACGATGCGCTTACCAACCATTTGGCAAAAAAAAGAAACTCGTTTCATAAAAACCTCCTTATCAAAATAACGAATATAGTGTGAACACAATGTAGTATAAACTATCGTATCGCTAATCGTAAAAAACAAGTATTTTGGGGATTTCTTTGCTATATTTTTCTATTGGTAGTGAAACTTTTTTCAAAGGTCGGCTGTTTATGAAAAAGATTTGTGTTTTATCTATCGCTTTGGCGGTATGTGTGTTTGCGGAAGAAACGATTATCAACGGTAATTTTGAAAACGGACTTGACGATTGGAATCATTACAAGGGCGCGGCGATTGACGGGGGCGGGTTTCGCAATTCAAAGTCGCTGCGTATCGTTTCGCAGACAAACGACGAGTGGATAGGCGTTTATCAGGACGTTTTGATTCCCAAAAACGCAAAGGTAGTCGATGTCGAAGGGCGGATGAAAACGAAAAACGTCGTTCGCGGTGAAAAATCGTGGGAAAACGCGCAGATAAACATAGATTTTCTGGACAATATGGGGAATCATATCGACCCGTATGTCGATAATGTCGCCTCGAAAGAGGGAAGCGTCGACTGGGCGTTTTACCGCCAGCGATATACCGTTCGGCAGGGCGACAATCCCGTAAAATTGCGTATTGAGTGCGCTTTGGGAAACGCCAAAGGCGAGGCGTGGTTTGACGATATTTCGGTCGTGTTCAAAGATGAAAATTATCAGCCGCTTCCTGTGGTATTTGCGACCGGTCCCAGCGATTTCGGGCAGTGGTATCCTTTGAATACCAAAAACATAAACCAAGCGAGTACTTATATCGACTGGTCTAATTTACTCGACAAACCCAGCGGAAAACACGGATTTGTGAAAGTGAAAGGCGATAAATTTGTTTTTGAGGACGGAACTCCCGCGAAATTTTACGGTGGAGTGGTGGTCGCCGACAACGCTTTTACAAGTCAGGAAGAGGTTGATTCCTTGACGGCGAAGTTTGCGAAATTAGGCGCAAATCTGCTCAGGTTGCATTTGATTGACGCGGACTGGGCGCAGGAAAACATATTCGACCGCGAATACGGAACGTCAAAGATTTCCGAAAAGTCGATAGAAAAAATCGACTATTTAATTTCCAAGTGCAAAGAAAAAGGGATTTACGTTTTTATAGATTTTTGCGCAAACCGCACGTTTTCCGAAAAGGACGGCGTTGAGCAAGCCCCCGAAGAAGACGGCGCAAAACAAGTGGGCTTGCTTAATAGAAAACTTATTGATTTGCAAAAGCAGTTTATCGCGCAGTTTATGACCCATAAGAATAAATATACAGGACTTGTTTACAAAGACGACCCGACTATCGCGCTTGCGGAATTTATCAACGAAACCTGCGCATATACGCAGTTTAGTAAGAATCATTTTGTCGGGATTTACAAAGACGATTTGCAAAAACGCTGGAAAAACGCGGGGTTTTCGGGAGAAGCCGCGATTTTTACTCTAAACTACGACGATACGCCGAATGGGAAATTGGTTTTTGAGAACAGGACGGAGGCGAGTTTTGCGGACGTTTTGAGATTTTATCAAAAAATAGAGGACGATTATTTTGCCGAAATGCACAAGTTTGCGGATTCGCTCGGATTGAAACTTCCGATTACCGGCTCAAATATGCCGCTGCAAATTTTGCCGCTCGTTCAAAGTACGAAAATTCATCCTTATGCGGCGAACGACGCGTATTTCGACCATCCCAAGACATGGGAAATCGCCGAAAAAACCGGTGAAGACCCTTGGGAAAGGCGGTATGAGGCGGGAGTAGATAATATTTCGCAAATTGCGAACCCGCAGCACAGCACGGTCGCGTCGTTAGCATATTACGTAAACAAGAACCAGCCGTTTATGGCTTGGGGCGACCAAAGTTTTCCTAACGAATACCGGCTTGAAGGGCAGGTGGTAATAACGCTTTATTCCCTTTTGCACGGCTGGAGCGGGCTTTTACATCACGAAATAGACCATACCGCGCTTGGGAATGAAAAATTTGACTTGTTTATGTGGAATCGTCTGCCCGAAGCGGTTGCGATGTGGTCGGTTATGGCGCCGATTTTTCACAAAGGTTTGATTAAAGAAGCGCCGAACGTCTGCATTGAAGAAATAGACGACGAAAAAATTGTCTCAAACGCGGGCTTTTCCACGTTTTTGCAGGATAATTGGCAAATCCCGTTTATAACGAAAGTCAGTAAGGATTTTATCGGTAAAAAAGATGCGAATCCCTATCCCGAAACGCCGTTTAGCGAGTATATCGACAGCAAAAACAAGAGAATTAAAAGCGAAACCGGCGAGTTGATTTTGAATTACGGCAAAGGATTTTTGGAAATAAACGCTCCGTTAGTCGAAGGTGTTGTAGGAAATTTGTCTAACGATACGATTTCGCTGAAAAACATAAAAATTACTGCAAAAAATCCCTGGGCGGCGGTGATTGCGTTTACCGTTGACGCAAAAGATTTATCGTCGGCGAAAAAATTCTATCTTGCGGTCATCACTCCGTCCAAACTGACGGGGCAGGAGTACAACAGATTTCGCGAAAAACTTACGACTGTCGGCGAATTGCCTGTTTTATCGCAGGCGTTTGACGGGAAAGTGTCTTTTGTGAAAACCAAGAAAATTACCGCTACCGAAATTCTTCCAAGCGGCGAAAAGGGAAATGTTTTCAGCGGGAAAAACGCTTTGGATTTGAGTAAGGGCAAAACTTACATTTACGAAATCGAAAGGAAATAGGACAAAAGCATATCAATCGCTTTGTATGTCGTTTGACGCCTTATTTCTTCTCTGTTTCCCGAAAACAGATTGTGCGAAATTTGCGCGGTCTCGCCTTTGCGTAAAACTCCGGTAAATACCGTTCCGACAGGTTTTCCGCAGGTTGCGCCGCCGGGTCCGGCGATTCCCGAAACCGCGACCGCCCATTCGGTTTTGAATAAATTTAGCGCTCCTTCAAGCATTTTTTCGATAGTTTGCGGACTGACCGCGCCGAAATTTTGCAGAATTTCTTGCGAAACGCCCAAAACGTTTTGCTTTATCGAATTATCATAAGCGACGACCGCGCCCCAAAACCAAGCCGACGAACCGGAAATATGTGTAAAAGCGGAGGAAATCAGTCCGCCCGTACAGGATTCGGCGGTGGCGATATGCTCGTTTCGCGATGTGAGAAACGAAGCGATTTTTGTGATTTTCTCAATATATTCTTGCGTTAAGTTCATTTTTTATTTTTCCGTAGATAAAAACACCCATACCGACAAATATTTGATTCAATTTATCCCGTTAATGAATTATACGTCAAACAGCGTTTTTTCTTGTTTCTTCAACCGCCAGGAGTCCTCACCGACTTTTTCTCCTACATCTTCCAAAACGGATAATATCGTTTGATGCTCGGGAGTATCGCCGTTTTTCAGTAACGGCATTATGTTAAACACAATTTCCTCAAAAGAAACCAATTTGTTTTCTCTCTCCATTCGCCGCAAAAACGAAAGCAAATAGAAATTTATTCTTAATCTTACGTCAATATGCGTCTGAAATCTGCCGTCTTTTTTTATCGTATATTTCTCAGTTTTTGCGTCATAATCAAATTTGTCAGAAAGTACAGGAGTCAAATCGCTGTATTCCTTTTTCAATAAATCCAAAAATCCCAATTCAAGCCCTTTTATTATCAATTCGTCGTTTATCTGTTCAAGCGTCGCTCCATCATGTTTTGCTATCAATCCTTCAATTACCTGAATCACTATTTCGCTTATATCCATTCCCAGATTCGCTTTTAATATCGTCCTTGCGTTTTTGACTTTACGAAAATTTATTATCAGTTCTCCCGACAAAACCGTAAAAGGATTTTGTCGCTTTTTGAAAGACGTCTGCCCGTTCTTTTGCGGAACCGCTCCCATATATTCAAATCCGCACTTCTCGCAAGTGTCGATAATCAAATGCCAAAATTCAGGGTCTTTGTGTGCAAACACAAAAGAAAGCCACCTGTCAAATTTTAGAACGCGATACATTTCCTGAATACTTTTAGACATCAGATAATTATAACGTTCCTTGGTTTTGTCGTGTTCTCCGCCCTCTATCGCTTCCAACAGGTAATCGTCTTCGTTAACGTCTAAATCAAGCCACGCATTCCACATAATTGATAAATCCAAATAAGGTATTTTCTTGCCGTAAGGCGGGTCGGTATAAATATAATCTACGCTTTCTTTATCCAAAAACGACAAATCAGTCGCCGTGCCTTTCAGAATATTAGCGTCCTCAAACATTTTCTCAACCGTCTTTTGAAGCAAAAAGCACATTCCCTCTATTTCTTTTTTAGCGGCAAATACTTTTTGATAGCGAATGTTAAAACATTGCATAACATCAACTCTGTCCGGTTTTTTGGCTATTCTGTAACGATAATACTGAAAAGCGGCTGCGTTACCGCCAAACCCTGTTCCCGCTTTAACCGCCGTACTTATATGATATGTTAAATTTACTCTTGTAATTGTTCCCGAAAACATTAACATCAGCGTTTCTTTTATGTTTTTATTTTTCTCTTTTTTTACTATAGATTTTAATAACGCTAATTGCGCTAACTGTTTTTTACTAAATAATTTATGAACGCTATCGACATCGGAACTTTTAGGAAGTTTCAAATTTTTGGGTAAAGGATATTTTTGTAAAATTTCTTTAATATCGTCGTTGTTTTTCGGCTCTTTCTTTTCGTATTCCTTACAAACTCTGTCAAACGCCGTTTCCAATTCATTAAAATTTACAGGAACTAAAAGCGACCGCATAATAAAAACCGCCATAGGATTTATATCAAAACTTATCGCCTTTCTTCCGCACATCAGCGCCTCGACAGGTGTAACGCCGCTGCCGCCAAAAGGGTCGAAAACCACATCGCCCTTTTGAGAAAAATTATTTATATACGCCGCGACCACGTTCCACGCCTGCCGAGTAAAATATCCGTGAACGCCAAAATGCCTTTTTGTGGTGCGTTTTCTTACCGGAATTTCTTTAAGTAACGGTCTGTTAAGATAATCAAAATTTTCCCCCTGTGGCACAGGTTTTTCATACTCAAATTTCTTTCCGCTCTGGAAACAATTCGGCGACAAAAAATTTTGCAGCGCCTGCCAATGCTCGTCTATCTCGCAAATATGAAAATGCAAAACAGCATTGTCCGGTTCGGATGTCCTAAAACAAACAAATTCCAGTCCATTACATATCGCAAAATAATTACACCTTATTTTCATATGAGTGGCATAACTATACGCTTGTTGCACAAAATCTACTACGTTTTTATCGGGTGATTTTGCCTCCAAGACCCAAGCAAAACTGTCTTCAACTTTCATAAGATAATCGGGGATTAAAGTAACTTTATCCTTTTTGCTGCCGACTTGCGTTTCAAAATGTTTTTCTCGCTCAACGGACTCTCCGGTAAAACCCAATTCTTTCAATATCGGGTCGATAATAACCGCCCGAACTTCGGCTTCATTAAAGCATTTGGATTCTATTTCGCCGAAATCCAAATCCCCGAATAATTTTGTTTTTATTTCCATTTATTTTCCTTTTTCGTATTTCATAATGGCGAGGAAAATATCATTTGCCATATCAAACCTAATATGGCAAATATTATTGACGGACAATTATCATTGTTTTACCGGAATTTTAATAGTTTCCCCTACGACTAATTGGCGGTCGGACGAAAAATTATTGATTAAGCAAATTTCTTGAACCGAAACGTTGTAGTCCCTCGCTAATTTGTAGATATAGTCGCCGGTTTTCACCTTGTAAGTAATAAATCCGGAATTATCCGTTTTTGGAACTATCGAAGAAGAAGGCGTATTATCCAAAACCTTTATCGTTTGTCCGGCTTTTAATTCGCTCGCTTTCATATTATTCAGCATTTCCAATTCCGCTACCGTCATAGAAAACGCTCTGGCTATGCTATAAAAAGTATCGCCTGCTTTTACGCTATAATCGATGGCTTTAGAATTTCCCGAAACCGCGGATTTTACGTCTTTTGCGCTGTTATTTGCCGCAACAGTAGTATAATAAACAAGCGTTTCCCCCGGACGAATAACAGGATTATTGCTGCTTTTTCCATTCCATGAAATTAAATCGGAAAGCGAAACTTGCAATTTAACCGAAATTTGATACAAATTATCTCCGTTTTTCACTACGTATTCGCGTTTGCTGCCGCTGCCTGTGTGTTTAGGTTGAACCGGTTGTGGAGTTGACGGCTGGGCAGGCGCGCCGCCGGTCGTATAAATTACGACTATGTCGCCTTCGCGAAGATAGCGCGGGTTCAAATTAGGATTCCAAGCGACTATGTCGTTAACCAAAACGCCGTATAGTTTCGCGATGGAATAAAACGTTTCGCCGGAAGAAATTTTGTAATTTACCTTTCCGTCGGCTCCGGCAGGTTTTGGAACGGGACGGCTGGCGGCGACTTTACGCGCTTCTTCTTCCGCTTTCATAATTTTGTTCGCCAGATTTGCATCGTCCGGCAACGGAATCAAAATGCTTCTTCCCACAGAAAGCGAATTGTTTTTCATTTTGTTCATCTCGCGTATAACTTGCGTAGTCGTTCCGAATTTTTTCGCGATTATGCCCAAATTGTCGCCCGAAACAACTCTATAAAGATGCCATTTAACTTTATCTTCGGGTTTCAGAGCCGCATAAAACTCGTTATACGCGTCTTTTTTACCTGCCGGAATATACAGAGTTACGTCTTTTGCGTCGGGCGGCGTACAAAACTGCTTTATGTGGGGATTTATCTCGCGCAGTTCGCTTGCGTTCATATCAAGCCCCTTGGCGATTTTGCCCATATCTACGCAATCCGAAATTTTTACGGTGTCATAAGGAAACGGCGTAACGGAGGAATCCGCAATAAATCCGAAACATTTCGGGTTTTTAGCGATAATCTGATAGCCGATATAAAGCGGAACATAACTCATCGTTTCTCTCGGCAAAACTAAATCCCAATAGTTCGCTTTCGGATTTTTTTCTCTCGCCGCGTTAAGTAATCTGCCGACTTTTCCCTCGCCGCAGTTATACGATGCCAAAGCCAAATACCAATCCTCAAAAAGAGCGTAAAGCCGTTTGAAATAAGCGATAGCCGCCGCCGTGGATTTAATCGGGTCGCGTCTTTCGTCCAACCAATAACTGTCGCGGAGTCCGAAAATCTTGCCCGTAGAAGGAATAAACTGCCACAAACCCGAAGCGTGCGCCCGCGAATAAGCCCGCGGATTAAACGCGCTTTCCAAAAGCGGCAGATAAGTAATATCGGTCGGCAAACCTTCTTCTTCAAACATTTTTTCCATAAACGGGCGATAAAATATGCTCCTGTTCAAAAGGCGTATCATTCTTTCGCTTTTCTCGGCGGCGAGCAGCGCCAAAAGCGCTTGTTGCACCCTTTTGTTGTACACTATCGGGACGTTGTAAATTATGTCTCTCGTGCAGTTTACGGGGATTTGTGAAATATCTATGTTAGCCGTGTCAATTTCCATCATTATCATTTGGAATTGGAAACGCGTAACGAAAGCCACAATCGACAGCGGAATGGAATCCAAATATATTGGCGGCATTCTATCTGTGTAAAGTTTGGCGACTCTGTTCAAAATCTGGTCGAAATCCGCGCTGCTGCTCTCGTCGGATAACGGAATTATTTCAAATAATATTTTCGCGATTCTCTGCGCGTTGCCGAAATCGCCGTTTATCGAAAAATTCTCTGCTACGGACAACATAGAATCAGCCAAAATCGCCAATTCGTAATTGTCATGTATTATGTGCGAAAACAGAGAAATTTCGCCCACCCCCGTCGCCGACGCGGAATCCGTATCTTCAATACTCACCTGCGGAGACGTACTTCCATTTTTATTTCCGCAGGAAAAAAGAAACGCCGCGGACAAAAAAACAATCAAGTATTTACGCATTACTACACCTAAATTATCTAAATTTTAGAAAACCAACGGTAAAATAATATTTGCCAAAACAAAAAAGGGCGCAAATTTCTCTGCGTCCTTTTTCAAAATCCCACTAACAAAATTTTATTTTCCCCCCCCCCCCGACTTTCGCAGAATAAGCATAATCTTCGTTTATTCCTTTCGCTTTGACAATTATCAAACTATCATAGCAAACTAACAAAAAAGGCAGAGAAAAAAGAACGCGCTAAAAACGGATTAAGAAAAAAAATTGATGAATATCGAAATATGGATTTATTCGGAAACGACTAACCGCTTTTTTTATTTCACGACATCGACAACTATACCGTTTTCGTATATATCCGTGCGAAGATATTCGCCATACCTACCAAACACACACACAACAAAATAAAGACAAACCTTTTCATATTATTTCCCTTTTATCTGTCTTGTTTTCCGACTATTTTGTCAACGAAACAAGCGATGATAAGCAACGGAATGCTTATGCAATAATTGCAATTAGCAAATTCATACACCGCCCTTTTTCAATTCGCCGTATAAAGTTGCTTATACGGATTTTTAGCGTTCGGTTTCAAAACGTAAAACCTGTCTTTCAAAAGCGCTTCCGTATCCATACAGAAATTATCGGCGAACTCGGCTATATACGGCTTAATATCCTTCAAATCCTCCTGTGTGGCGACTTGAACGATAACCTGCGCGGGCAGACCGGAAAGTTCTTTATCGGTTCTTATGAAAATTTTTCCGCCATGCATTCCCGTTCCCGTAAAGTTTCCAACAGGAATAACATCCGCTCCTATGCCAAGCACTACGATAAGCCCTCCGGCAAGATATTCGCCTAAGAAACTGCCGACTTTTCCGCCTATAACTATCGCGGGGCTTTTAGTTTTGTATTCTTTCATGTGGATACCCGTTCTGTAACCCGAATCGCCTTTGACAAAAATCGCGCCGCCGCGCATGGAATAACCCAAAGCGTCGCCCGCGTTGCCGTGAATAATAATTCTTCCTTCGTTCATAGTGTCGCCAACCGCGTCCTGTGCGTTGCCGTGAACTTTGATAACTCCGCCGTCAAGATATGCGCCCAAAGCGTTGCCCGGAGTTCCGTTTATAGTTATGGTTTTTTTTCCGGCAAGCGCGCTGCCGATAAAACGCTGCCCGTAGCAATCGTCTATGCAAACGTCGTCCGCGATAGCCCTTATTTGTTCGTTCAGTTCCTTAAAATCAATGTTTTTTGCCGATATTTTCATTTTGCGCCGCCTCCCAACTTGATATTTCTTTCTTCTCTGGTAAATGCCATAAGCCCAGGTTTTTCGCATACAAGCGCAAAATCAATGCTGTCAAGGGCTGTTTTTTCGCGAATCAAAGCGGTATAAATTCCCGCCTTTTCTATGTTGCCGATAAGAATATAGCCGTTCAGTTTGTTGTCGGCATAAAACAGTCGTTTGTAATTTCCGCCTTCGTTTACGCAATACGTTTCGCCGGTATAATTTCCCGCCGTGATGACATGCAAACCGAAAAATCCTATCGCGTTCATAGGAATCGCCTTATCGAACGCTTTTGAACCGCCCGCCATATTT
>Ga0268262_10002652_pt1 | contig 20424 bp, 17 predicted proteins | sample TergutNc150P3_FD_190354 | JGI IMG/M metagenome (GOLD analysis project Ga0268262, IMG submission 190354) | Nasutitermes corniger P3 segment gut microbial community from laboratory colony in Florida, USA - Nc150 P3 (SPAdes) (version 2) | ecosystem: Host-associated > Arthropoda: Insects >... | reverse complement strand
AATGCAGGTAGATACCTTGGAACAAAACATATTAGTTCTTGAAAACGAGGGCGCCAATAAAGACGCCGTGGATGAAATTTTCCGTGCGGCTCATACTTTGAAGGGCGGATCCGCAACTGTGGAAATGATGGAACTTTCTCATTTCACGCATCTCGTTGAAGATGTGTTAGACGCAATTCGATCAGACAAACTTTCAGTGAATGGGGATGTTGTTGATATTCTGCTTCAGGCGATAGACGTTATTAAAGCAATGCTTGACGAGAGGATGAACGGTTCCGTTTATAAGGAAGACACATCCGCAATCGAAGGCAAACTCAAGTCATTACTGCCGCCATCGACAAAAGGCGCAAAAGCGCCTGCCAAAGCGCCGCCTGCCGCGGCTCCCGTCGCCGCGCCTGTTGCCGCGCCCGCGCCCGCCGCTCCGGTTGCCGCCTCAAGCAGTCTTACCGAGAGGGAGATAGAAGAACTAAAAGAATCCGTTGACGGCGGAATGCCCATATATAAAGTTTCCGTTAAGTTCGATGAGAACAGTTTGATGAATACCGTCGGCGGCATTCAGGTGTATGCCGTTCTTAAAGGTCTGGGAACTGTTTTAAGGACCAACCCCGATTTTGAACAACTCTATGCGGATAACTTTTTCCCTGTTGTTGATTATTATTTTGCTTCCAAGCATGACACGCAGAAAATAAAATCATCAGTCATATTGCCTGATGTTAGTTTGGACGCGGACGTTTCAGGTGTCGCCAATGTTGCGGCGGCTCCCGCGGCTCCGGCGGCCCCTGCGGCTCCCGCCGCTCCGAAAGCGGTTGCGGCTCCCGCGGCTCCGGCGGCTGCCCCAGCTCCCGCTGCGGCTCCTGCTCCGGCGGCGGCTCCTGCACCTGCCGCGAAAGCGGCTCCCGCCGCGGACGCGAAAAAAAGCGCCGCCGCTTCAGAAGACGCAAAGAAGGCGGGCAAAGAAGCGGGATCGGTTCTTCGCGTAGACTCAAAACGTATCGACGATCTTTTAAATCTTGTTTCAGAAACGGTTATTACAAAAGCTACTTTCAACCAGATCAATATGCAGTTTGGCGAGCTTACCACCCATCTTCGCGAATTGGAAAATCAATACCGCGACAAAATTAAGAATCTGTTTGACAGTCTGCCCGATTATCTTGAAGGCATTCAGGACGGCAAATCGATTAAAGATATCCGCAAGGAAATTAACGATAATTTCGGCGATATTTTTACAATATTTGATCCTTTTGAAACGGCATTCAAGGGCATTATAGCGAAATTCCGCGCCAATTCGCAAAACCTCGGACGCATATCAGGCGAGCTTCAGGAAGGCGTTATGCGCATCCGCATGGTTCCCATCAGCCAGATATTCAGCCGTTTCCCGCGCCTTGTACGCGATCTTTCAAAATCGCTCAACAAAAAAATCAACCTGGTTATCGAAGGTGAAGATACCGAACTTGACAAGTCCGTTATCGAAGACCTCCTTGATCCCATCATGCACTCGGTGCGAAACTCTATCGACCACGGAATTGAATCCGCGGAAGTAAGGCGCGCCGCCGGCAAGCCGGAAGAAGGCATGGTGCTGTTAAAAGCGACCAACGAAGGCAATATGATTGTCATAGAAATTGCCGACGACGGCGGCGGTATCGATGTTGAAGCGGTAAAAGAAAAAGCCATAGAACGCGGACTTATCAGTCCCAACAAAATTCTTACTGATGTTGAAGCTTTTAATCTTATTTTTGAACCGGGTTTCTCGACCGCAAAACAGATAACCGCAATTTCAGGCCGCGGCGTCGGTCTTGACGTTGTACGCCGTCAGATTGACAGCCTTAACGGTACTGTTACGGTCACTTCTGAGCACGGCAAGGGAACCAAGTTTATAATTAAACTGCCTCTTACACTCGCCATTATTCAGGGTCTTTTGGTCAGAGTCGGACCGGAAATCTATTCTATTCCGATTACGTCGGTTATCGAAAGCCTTAGAATCAAGCCGGAAGAAATTAAGAAGATTGACAACTACGAAGTTTTCAATATTCGCAGTGACGTTATTTCGTTACTCAGGCTTAACCGCTTGTTTGGCATTAAAGGCGAAGAAAAGTCAGATTATCATTTTATTGTAATTGTCGGAACGGCGGAAAAGAAAATGGGCTTTATGGTGGACAGCCTTATCGGTGAAGAAGACGTCGTCATTAAACCTTTAAGGGATCAGTATACAAATTCTCCGGGAATCGCCGGGGCTTCAATATTGGGAGACGGATCGGTTTCTCTCATTATTGATGTTGGCCAGCTTCTTGAATTAGGGCTTAAAAAGGAAATGGAGCAGCGCCGAATCCGCGAAGCTTCAACAAGGTAAAAGGTATGGCTGCGGTAATAAAGGATTTAGAACAAGTAAACGCCGATTTACAGGAACAAAAAGAGCGGGTAGACAACGTAGACTTTAAAATGGTCACTTTCTCCCTTGCCGGAAAAGACTACGGCGTTGATATTATGAGCGTAAAGGAAATTGCAAAAGCCGATAAATTTACTTTCGTGCCTAACGCCGCGTCGTTTGTCCGGGGCGTATATAACCTGCGCGGCGACATTATTCCAATAATTGATTTAAGGCAGTTCTTCCATTTGCCGGTAGAAAGGAAGGAAGAGAACTTAGAAAATATGCTCATCCTCCATATTAATGATCAGGTATATGGAACAATTGTAGATAAGATTGATAAAGTTGTCGGAATCACAAAAGATACGATACAGCCGCCGCATCCTATTTTTGGCGACATTAACATTAAGTACATAAGCGGCGTTGTGGAAAAACAAGGTGATCTTTACATCATTCTGGATGTTGTACGCATCTTTTCAATGGAAGAAGATAAGGGCAAGACCCGCGCCGCGGTATCAGAGGGCGGCGAATTCTTTGTTCCGCCTCCTCCGGCAGCGGATTCAGCCGCCGCGCAAAGGGCTGCCGCGGATTCGGCCGTCGGCTTTATCCAGGAAAGCCTCCTTGCGTTGAGGCACTTTGCCGTAACAAGCGTAAATGAAAAATGGCTTCACAAACGTTTTGCCGAATGGAGTTCAAGACACACGGGAGACGCTTTACAGTTAAGGAGCCTTGCCGACGCCAATGAATTCCTTGAAGATTTCCCGTCTCCCTGTACAAACCAGTTCTGGAACGAGACCTACGCCAATGCGGTTAAAAAGATACTTCCCAATGTCAACTTTACAAATATCGGCGTCTGGAACATCGGCTGCGGAAAGGGTTGTGAAACTTATTCATTTGCGTGTATACTTAAATCAAGGTATCCTACCGCCCATATTAAAATATGGGCAAACGATAACGATATCATGGCTGTTTCACAGGCGCCTAATATGACCTATAATATTGAAGACATACCGGAATATTGCAGGCCTTATTTGGTACAGGGAAAGACCGGTTATTCTTTTAATCAGACCATAAAGGACTCGATTGTTTTTGAATACCATGATATAATAAACGAGAATACCATTCCTGAAGTGGATATGATTCTTGTAAGGGATGTTATTTCATTCTTGGATGCGGAGACACAGACAAGAATAGTTGCGGATTTCTCGGAGAAACTGAGAAACCATGGAATTGTTATTTTGGGCAGGAACGAAGAGCTTACGGGAGTTATTTGGGAAGCAATTGCCGATGATCCTGTTTCTGCCTTTTCGCACAACGCATAAAAAAATTATAAGGAGAGTATTATGAGAGTTGAGTATATCAACCCCTTCGTGGAATCAGCTTACGCCGTGTTAAAGGAAGTGTTAAGCATTGAAGTAAAACGGGGAGAAATATATCTTAAGCCTACTTCAATGTCCATCATGGGCGTTGCGGCTCTTGTCGGGCTTGCGGGCGATGTGGAAGGGCGCGTTCTTTTTGATATGACAAAAGAGACGGCGTTATTTGTAGCCGGTAAAATGAACGGTGAAAATTTCACAGTTTTTGACGAACTGGGCAAGGCGACCATTCAGGAGTTGGCTAATATGATTACAGCTCAGGCTGTAACCAAGCTTCACGATCTTGGCTTTAAGTTTGACCTTACTCCGCCGGCGCTCTTTACCGGTGATAATATGGAAGTTTCTACAAACCTGGGTGAAGTGGAAGCCCTTATTGTACCTATGGAACTCGACGCTCCCTATAAAATTGAGGTAAACGTCGCCATCCGCGAAAGAGTGAAGTAGCAGACAGCAAAGAATATTTAAATTTAGCTTCTCTATTTTCACCGCAAGCAGTATTGTATTTTAAGGGCGGTTAGCTCAGTTGGTTAGAGCACCAGCTCGACACGCTGGGGGTCACAAGTTCAAGTCTTGTATCGCCCATTATTTGGGGAGTAAACGGGTTATAGCCTTAGTTTACTCCCTTTTTTTATTTTTTTCAATTTTTTTTCATTTTTGGTCAAGCAAAACGGCAAGTCCACGCCATATATAGGTGCCTGATCACTTGTAAGTGGTCAGGCGGAAAAAACTATCTTATGGAGGACTGATAAATGACAACAAGACGATTAAATCCGCTTAATGATTTCCTTTTTCTTAAAACAATGGGGGAAAAGGGAGATGAGGAACAGCTTTTAGGTTTTCTAAATGCCGTTTTAGGAAGGGTTGGAGATAATAAGCTTCAATCCGTAGAAATTCTTGAAAACAGGATAATTACGCCTGAAATCCTGGGAAATAAGTCAATCATTTTGGATGTTCTGGCGCAGACAGAGGGTGGTACAATGATCAATATTGAAGTTCAGTTGCAAAATTTAGGGGATATGGACCGCCGCAGTCTATTTTATTGGAGCAGGGAATATTCAAAACAACTTAAAGCAGGCGAAAATTACATTGAGTTGCCTAATGTTATATCCATTAACATCGTCAATTTTGAGTATATCAATTCAAGGAATTTTCACGCCTGTTTTCATATTTGGGAGGATACCGAGAAAGACATTATGCTTACTGACGCTCTGGAAATCCACTTTATTGATATGGTAAAATTCAGGCGTTTAGGTTATAATACTACAGAGGGTGATAAGGGTTTCCTTGATAACCCTTTGAACCGCTGGTTGACCTTTTTTGAAAAGAATAGCCCAAATGAGCTTATTGAGGAGATATTAAAAATGGATGTGGCAATAAGAAAAGCTAATAACATGATAGACATAGTAACAATGGATGAGGCCGCTTACAGGGAATATGAAGCTCGGGAAAAAGCTCTGCATGACTGGAACAGCTCTTTAGGTCATGCTACCCGGGAAGCAAAGAAAGAAGTAGCGCGAAAAATGAAAGCTGATAATTTGCCAATAAGTCAAATAATTGAGTACACCGGTTTAACTGAAAAACAGGTTTTGGATTTATAATATCTCCATACCGTTAATAAGTAAGTATACCGGGTTGTCTGAGGAAATTATTGCCCGGATTTAATCCCCCAAAACCCCACGCAAGCGAAACCGCCGACGTTGTTGACACTTTTACGTTCGTTGTCAAAAACTTTTGATTCACTTATAGCGTGCGGTCTTCGTGATAAATATTTTTAAATATGTTGAAAAAAAATAATTCTTAAGATATATTGTAATTAATCAAATCAAATATTAAGGCGGTCAAAGACCGCCGCCGCCATACGGCGGAAAATTAGGAGGAAAAAATGAAAAGAAGAAATTTGTGGTTGGGAATAATGATAATTATTCTGGTATTCTCAGTATTAATTATGGGCTGTCCGGATGGAGATGGAGATGATGACGATAATGTAAACAACCAGGTAGAAACGCCCACGGTAACTCAGGGGGGAACGGGAGTCTACAATACTTATCAACTTGTGACAATTACTTGTGCAACAGAAGGTGCGGAAATTTATTACTATTTAAACGGCTCTACTAGCAGTATAAAATATCCTGGACAATTTTCTCCGAATCAGTCAGATTCAGACGGGAAAGTTACGCTTCAAATCTATGCCACCAAAGATGGCATGGAAGACAGCGATCCACTAACTGTCATTCATTATATTTTGGGATCTACTTTGCAGCCTTCGGTAACTTCGCCGGCAGTAGGCTCAACAATTGATTCTGGGGCAACTGTAACCCTTTCATCCCCAAGAACATGGGCAAATATTTATTATACTACAGACGGCTCTACCCCAACGAAAAACAGTACTAAGTACGAAGCTCCCATTCCCTTAACAAACTCGGGAAATGCAAACGCAAATATTACGATAAAAGCCATTCTCGGCAAAATTGAGGGCCTTACAGAAGTTTTCAACACAACAGCTCTTTCCGCACAGTACACCGTAAAACCAGCAACAACACCATCACCGGGAACTACAAAAACGGTTACCAGTAATGCCGATACCAATACAGCAGGAACATTGCGCTATTTGATAACCAATGCTGCTAATGGGGATATAATCGAAATTAGTTCAACGGTACAAACCATTGAATTGACAACTCAATTACCTATTATTGACAAGAATATAACTATTAATGGGAACGGCGTGACTATTACACCGAAATCCGGAACCTTTCCGACTACAGGTAAATCATTAATACTAGTTAATAATGGTAAAGAAGTGAATATTAACCGTGTTCATTTTAAAAGTGGTATAGATAATGATTCGGCCGGTAGTGGCGCCGCTATTTATAATAGAGGATCTCTCACTGTAAATTCCTGTATCTTTAGCTTCAATAGTACAGCAAAAGGCGGCGCTATTAATTGCCAAGAAGGATCCACGACAGTGAGAGGATGCACGTTCTACAATAACTCAGCCGCAATCAGTGGAGGAGCGATTTATAATTTAAGTGGAACTCTTGCCCTAGTGGGAAACATATTCGTCGGGAATACCGCTCCTGGAACGAGTAAAACATCTGGACCGATAGTATTCAAACAAGGCGGGACAGTAAGATCCGACGGCTTCAATGTGGTTGACATTGCTTTAGGACCCGGAGCAAGTCAATGCGGTTTTGATGCAGCAACAACACCAAAGGCTGATGTTTTAAATACGGCTCCGATTAATACAACTACTTTTGTACCTGTAACAGCAATAAGCAATATAATAACAACATTACCTACTCAATTCCCAACCACATATTTTGACGGTACAGCTAGAGGAGCGAATTCAGCGCCGGGCGCAATGAAACCATAAGGAACAAACAGAAACCTTAAATAAAGAAAGCCGTCCGAAAGGGCGGTTTTCTTTTTATGGGCTGCCAATAAATAATTTATAGGGAAAAATTTTTCAAAGAGACCTCACGCATCGAACCTTTGCTTCGCAGGCGCACAGGCGCGAAGTTGTTGTTTAAAGACCATGCGCGTGCTTCACGAAAAGATAACGGACAAAAAGTTCGTGAGCGTACCGAAGGTATGCAGTTCGTGTGGTTCGTGGTAAAAAATTCTTCCCTCTTGGTTCGTGGTGATTCGTGTTGGTTCGTGGTAGAAATCCTTTGTGATCTTTGTACCTTTGCGCTCTGCGCACTGACGGCAGCCTAAAGGTCGCCTTACTTTTATTACAGTCAGCGGCGTTTATTGGTGCTATGTTATGCGGCATTATTCATCCACACGGCTATGCCGTGCGTTTATTTAACGAGTGTGAACTCTTGGCGAATAAAAAATACTTGACAAGCTGTATCAAAATTGGTACACTTATAATATGCCTTACAACATTGATGGAAAAACTTTAACAGTATATTTCTACAAAACTCCCGCAGGTAATGAGCCTGTAAGGGATTGGTTAAAACAACGGACATCGGAAGAAAAGAAGGCAATAGGAGAAGACATAAAAGCGGTAGAATTTTCATGGCCTGTTGGTTATCCGCAAGTTACCAAACTGGACAAGGATTTATGGGAAGTCAGGACTAATTTATCAAATGGTATTAGTCGAGTTTTCTTTACAATTTGGAAGAAATATATGGTTTTATTGCATGGTATTATAAAAAAGACTCAAAAAACGCCAAAACAAGATTTAGACCATGCAAAGAAACTGAGGGACAAAGTAATGGCAGGAGGAATAAAAAATGAATAAAACTATTGGCAGTTCTTTTGATGATTTTCTTGTTGAAGAAGGTATAGCCGAAGAAGTGGAGGCTGGAGCTATAAAAAAAATTATTGCCTATCAATTACAGGAGGCTATCGAAAAAGAGCATCTTTCAAGAACCGCTTTGGCGACCCGCCTTGAAACTTCCCGTGCCGCAGTCAACAGACTACTTGATCCGGAAAATGAGTCAATCACTTTATTAACCCTTAAAAAAGCTGCGAATGTATTAGGAAAAAAATTAAGGCTTGAATTGGTTTAAGCGTAGTGCGAGAAATTATTTTAAGTTATCTGAGTTTAAAATTTCGCGATAAGAATAACGGATAAAAATTCCTAATCGCTCTTTGTGATCTTTGTACCTTTGCGCTCTTAGTGTGAACTCTTCGGATTATTTATTAAATGTGAATATTCATTTTTTAACAATAATTTATATCTGTATTCTATTTCATTGTATATTTTATTTCTTAATATTTTATATTTAAAATCATCGTAAATTTTATTTGTTAATGGATTTTTTTTAAATGAATAATGAAGGGCAAAAATATCTTTTTCACTTTTTGTATCCAATGCTTTATTGTATAACAATATTGTTTCATTAATAATATTCAAATCATTTTTATAATTACCGTCCTTTTTTCTTTTTTTCATATCAATATTTTCTTCATTAAGTTCACCGCCATAAGCGCCAATAATATTTAATAAAATTAATTTTGATTTAAGAATATTTTTTGTATTTATATCAGGATTAATTTTATAATTTTCAAGAGCTTCCGCGTCAGAAAGATCTTTTAATCTGCTTGTTGATTTTTTATTTATTATCAAATCTTCTTTTGAAATTATATTTATTTTAACATCATCTATTTCAATAATATTTTTTCTTTTGTAACAATCCTTTATATTTATACCGTCCGCGTTACTGATCACTTCTATACGCAAAGGCGGGCTTCCTATAAATAAATATCCTTTTTCTTCTTTTAATATTTCAATATTAATAGGTGGAGATTTAAAATCATGAAAAACTTTTTCTAATTTTTTGAGGTTTGAATTATCAATAAAAACAAGAAAATCAATATCTTTTGTAGCTCTGGGATTACTGTAATATCCTACCGCCCACCCGCCTAAAAGAAGATATTTTACGCCATTTAAATTAAGAAGATTTATGAATTCTTTGAATTCTTCCGGTAGTTGCATTTTTCCCATAAAAACACTCCCGTAAATATGTTATTGTTTCAAATTTTTCTTTTCCAAGGACAAAAAGACAATATTCGCCGTCAATTATTTCAGCATCCTGCAATGTACCGCAAAAGACTTCCTTTTTTTTAAGAATTTTTATTATTCTTAAATTATCTTTTTTATTTAATTTCTTTTCTGCTGATTTTTTACCTTCCGTCAATTTTTAGCTCCTTTTCCGTCAAGCGCGTACCAACCTCACGTTATTTTAACATAACTTCCGGCATAGGAAAAGGGATCATACATGTTCTTTGCGCTCTTTGTACCTTTACGCTCTTTGTGTGAACTCCCGGCGAAAAAAAATCCATTGAATTTGCGCGATTTTTATGGTATATTATACCAGACAAGGAGACTGTTGTATGGTAACAATGACTGAGGAAAAGAAACGTGTTCTCAATTATCTGGAAGTAAAAGCCGAATATGACGGGCGTTGGGTTTTATTCGACCACAGGGACTTTCCACCGGAGGATGACATGGGGTATGTAGTTGCCTATGGCGACGGAAGCGACGAAGATCGGGAAACCCTAAGGGAAATTCAATGCGGCAAGTATCACGGCGAAGTAGTACTAATAAAAGGATGGATACCCAAAGATGACGACGTATTCGACAGTGGCATTATCGAAATGGTTTAAGCACCGCTACAAATTCTATGCGAAAGTTTATAACTTACGGACAAAAGAGTTTGTTGAAAACATTGTGTTTTTAGATACAGGCTGTTTCAACACAATGATTCCCAGAGACCTCGCGGAACAATCGGGACATTCATTGGGGTTTAAGGCGAAATACAGCCTCGGAGCCAGTGCTGTAGAAACAGAGGCGTTTTCCATAGATAAAATAATGATCGGGGATTTAATCATGGAGAGGGTCGTTGCGTTTGCGGGAGCTTACAAAGGCAGCCATGTAGATGACATCATTCTTGGAACAAACGTAATTAACAACTGGGAAATGCACATCAGCAAGAAAAAGCATACATTTCAATTCCGTGAGGATCCGCCTGACAGTCTTCCAAACAAAACAAATATCTATCAGAATTACTTTAATAAAGAAGGCAATTATATCTATATACAAGACATTTAATTTGTAGTCTTTAGAAAAAGCCCTCTTGAATTGACAATAAGCTCGGCATTATAATTAATATAATGAAAAAAGCGTTTTTTTTACTGTTTTTATTTCTCCCCGCCGTTGTTTTTGCGGACAGCGGGATGAAAATAAAAGTGGAAGACAACAGTTCCGGCCTTACAATTACCGGCGCTACGGGCAGGGCGGATTCCCTTTCAATTCCTGAGGACATTGGCGGCAAAAAAATTACCATGATAAGCGAAGGCGCTTTTATTGGGAAGGGGCTAAAAGACGTCAGCATTCCCGATTCCGTTACGGTTATCGGGGACGGCGCGTTTTCTTTTAACAATCTGGAAACCGTTACAATCGGGAATAATGTTACGACAATCGGCAGGGGGGCTTTTACCGGCAACAAACTGTCCAGTGTGACGCTGGGCTCAAAAATCAGCGTGATAGGGAAGGGGGCTTTTTCCAACAATCTGCTGGAAGCCGTTACTTTACCCGCCTCTGTTACGGTAATTGACGATTACGCGTTTTTTAACAATAAAATTAAAACAATTGAAATTCCCGGGAACGTAACGACAATAGGGGAGGGCGCTTTTTCCGGCAATAAATTTACATCAATAGTGATTGGCAGCGGAGTAACAATCATAAGGGACGGCGCGTTTTACAATAATTTTATAACAAGCGTTACAATTCCCGCATCCCTAAAAACATTGGGCAGCCGCGTATTTGACGCGCGTTCATCGGACGGGCGGATAAGGAGCAACATAGTTTATACCGACGTTAGCGGAAACGTCCTATACACGACCGCAAAAACTTTTGACGCCTTCTATAATTCAAACGGCAAAAAATCCGGCAAATATTCCCTAAGCGACGGCAACTGGAAAATGGAGTGACACTCCGCCAAAATAATTCTTCGATAATTTTTCTCCGCTTGCCAATTTTTAGGCAATTATTGTATCCTATATTAACATGAATTATTTTCAGGTTTCTGCTGATTCCATTCAAAAAGCCGCGCAAATTCTGCGTGATGGCGGTCTTGCCGCGTTCCCTACTGAGACGGTTTACGGTCTTGGCGCGGACGCTTTTAACGCGCGGGCAGTCGCGAAAATTTTTGAAGTAAAAAACCGCCCCCACTTTGATCCTTTAATTATTCACATTGCCGCGCTTGACACACTTGAAAAGGTCGCGGACTTTTCTAAATTGAACAAAGAAACCCGCCAAAAACTTTTTTTACTGGCGGAGAACCTTTGGCCGGGGCCGCTTTCCATTGTTTTACCCAAAAATGAAAAAATCCCGGGAATTGCCACCGCGGGATTGGAAACCGCGGCAATCCGCTTTCCGGATCACGAGGCGGCGCGGGAACTTATTCTGCTTTCAACAGGCGCTGTTGCCGCTCCTAGCGCCAACCCGTTCGGCTCATTAAGTCCCACAAGAGCGGAACATGTGCGCGATAAACTTGGCAATAAGGTCGATATTATTCTCGACGGAGGTCCCACCCGTATCGGGCTTGAATCTACCGTGATCGACATAACAAACAGTACCGATAAATCCCGTTGCGGCGAAGGGGGTGCCCATTTGTCAGGCGTAAAAATACTCAGACCCGGCGGTACGCCGAAAGAGGCGATTGAAAAATTGATAGGACCGGTTGAGGACGGCTCTCCTGTTACGGATGCCTCTAAAGGCCTTGCTTCTCCCGGGCAGTTAAAAAGTCATTATGCCCCCCATGCGCCGCTTGTCGCTTTTAATATGGAAGATATTGAAAAAATTGCGTATGAAAAAGACGGCGCGTTCCTTTTTTTTGACGGTTCAACCAAAACCGCCTGGATTTCCGCCCAAAAGCCGCCAAAATCCGCTATTATCAAGGTTCTTTCCGAGACGGGGAGCACTTTGGAAGCGGCTTCCCACTTTTTTGATACTCTTCATGAACTTGATAATGGTAAAATATTAAGAATATTTGTGCAATTAGCACCCAAAGAGGGGCTTGGAAGCGCTATAAACGATAGGATTTTTCGCGCTTCCGCGTAAAAATTAAAATTTTTCTCTAACCTATTGCCACACCGCTCTATATGGTGTATACTAAAAAAAAACAACGCTATCTGTGTGGTCATACCGCGCTCGATATAAAAAGGGATTTGGGGATGAAAGTTCAACGTTTTTTCACTGACTGCGAAAGCGGTCCGTACTTTGATATTGTTTGGGAACGGCGCAAAAGCGAAATCAGGAACCCTAACGGCAAACCAATTTTTTCCGAGGACACTGTAATTGTACCGGCTTTCTGGAGTCAAATTGCCGCGGATATTATCGCGCAAAAATATTTCCGCAAAGCCGGAGTGCCGAAAAATAAAATCTATGAATGGAAAAAATGGGCAAAAACGGGAATCAATTCGGAGGATCCGGGAAATATACTGCCCGAAGACGGCGCGGAACACGACGCGCGTCAGGTTTTTCACCGTCTTGCCTACACATGGCTTGAGTGGGGCAGGCAGAACAAATACTTTGAAAGTCAGGAAGACGAAAAAGCTTTTTACGATGAAACCTGTTATATGCTCGCCCATCAATATGCCGCGCCAAACAGCCCCCAATGGTTTAATACCGGTTTGTATTCCGTATATGGGATCGACGGCCCCGCGCAGGGACATTACTATTTTGATCCCGCGCAGGAAAAAGTCGTTAAGTCTGAAAGCGCCTATAAACGTCCACAGCCCCATGCCTGCTTTATACTTTCCATCGACGATAACCTTGTAAACGAGGGCGGCATTATGGATCTTATGACCCGTGAAGCCAGGTTGTTTAAGTACGGCTCGGGGACTGGCTCCAATTTTTCCCGCATCAGGGGAGTGAATGAGATTCTTTCAGGCGGCGGGGTTTCATCGGGGCTTTTGTCGTTTTTAAAAATAGGCGACAGGTCGGCGTCTGCGATTAAGTCGGGAGGCACGACCCGCCGCGCCGCCAAGATGGTGACGCTGGATATCGACCACCCGGACGTGGAAAAGTACATAAGCTGGAAAGCGGCGGAGGAGCATAAAGTCGCCTCAATGGTAACCGGTTCTTTGATACTGAAAAAACATATTGACGCGATTAAGAGGGCTTTGTCCGGTTTCAGGGGGCCTGAGGACGATAAATTTAACACCGAGAAAAATCATGAGCTTGCAATGGTTCTGCGGGCGGCTTTAGGCGATAAGATCCCGCCGTCCTACCTGTACCAGCAGCTTCGCCGCCTTGAACAGGGCGATGAAGAGGTTGACGTTTCCCAGTACTCCACCGCCTGGGACGATGAGGCTTACAGTACCGTTTCAGGTCAGAGTTCCAATAACAGCCTGCGCCTTAGCGATGATTTTATGAAGGCGGTGTTGAATGACGGGGAATGGGAATTAAGAAGCCGCACGGTGGGAGAGACTGTTAAAACCGTAAAGGCGCGCAAACTCTGGTCGGATATAGCGAAGACAAGCTGGCAGTGCGCCGACCCCGGGCTTCAGTACCACACGACAATTAACGACTGGCACACATGCCCCGCGGGCGGCGAGATACGCGCCTCCAATCCGTGTTCTGAATACATGTTCCTTGACGATACCGCCTGCAACCTCGCGTCGATAAATCTCGCCGTGTTATATGATAAAAGGAAAAAGGAATTTAATGTTGAAGGATACCTTCACGCGATTGACATCTGGACGACAATTCTTGAAATCTCCGTAGTGATGGCGCAATTTCCGTCACAGCGCATCGCGGAGCTTTCTTATCAATACCGCACTCTGGGACTTGGTTATGCCAATCTTGGAACGCTCCTTATGATTATGGGGCTTGCCTATGATTCGGATCAGGGACGCTCTGTGGCGGCTGCTCTTTCCGCGCTTCTTTCAGGTGAGGCGTATGCGCAATCCGCCCGTATGGCGGAGGAACACGGTTCTTTCGCGCGTTACGGCGAAAATGCGGAGAATATGTTGCGCGTTATCCGCAATCACAGGCGGGCGGTTAACAATGCGGTTGACGGTGAGTATGAGGGGCTTCACACAATTCCCAGGGGAATAGACCCCGCCCATTGCCCGGCTTATCTTTTGAATGCGGCAAAATCCGCATGGGACAGCGCCCTTGATTTGGGCAAGGCTCACGGGTACCGCAACGCGCAGGTTACGGCAATCGCGCCTACGGGAACTATCGGCCTATTAATGGACTGCGACACCACGGGCATTGAACCTGACTTCGCGCTTGTTAAATTTAAAAAACTCGCCGGCGGCGGCTATTTTAAAATTATCAATCAGTCCGTGCCTCCCGCCCTTGAAAGTTTAGGCTACTCTCCTCAGGCTATCGAAGAAATTGTCGCCTATGCCACCGGCAGAAAAACCTTAAAAGGCGCCCCCGCGATCAGCCATGAGACCCTTAAAGCAAAAGGTTTTACAAACGAAGCCCTTGCCGCAGTTGAAGACGCGGTAAAAACGGCTCTTAATCTTGAGGGGGTTTTTAATCCCTATGTGCTTGGCAAATCGTTTGTTGAAGAAACCCTTAACATTCCCGAATCCACATGGTCGCTTCAGGGATTCAGTCTTCTTAAACATCTCGGTTTCTGCTCGCAAGACATTGAAGACGCTGAATTATTTGCCTGCGGTACAATGGGTCTTGAGGGCGCACCCGGACTTAAAAAAGATCATTACGCCGTATTTGACACGGCGGCTCCTTCCGGCAAGAAAGGAAAACGCTCCATATCATGGACAGCCCATATCGGCATGATGGCGGCTGTGCAGCCTTTCATTTCCGGAGCGATTTCCAAAACTATTAACATGCCTAATTCCGCCAATTACGACGACGTAAAAGGCGCGTATATGCTCTCGTGGAAAAACGCCCTTAAAGCCGTCGCGCTTTACAGGGATGGTTCCAAACTTTCACAGCCTCTTAACACCTTCGCTCCCGGAACCGATCCATTGGCTGATACGATCCTTAAAGTTGAAAAAGGCCTGGAGCTTCCTTCCTCTGCGCCGGATAAGAGAAAATCGGCGAGCCTGCGCGGGCTTCGCAAATCCTTGCCTAACCGCAGAATGGGGTACACACAGAAAGCTAAAATCGGCGGACATTCAATTTTTATCAGAACCGGCGAATATGAAGACGGTAGTCTTGGAGAGATTTTCCTTGATATGCACAAGGAAGGCGCCGCTTTCAGAAGCCTTTTGAACAGTTTTGCCATTACCGTTTCCCTTGGACTGCAGTACGGCGTACCCCTGGAAGAATATGTTGACGCGTTCACGTTCAGCAGATTTGAACCAAACGGCATGGTGCAGGGACACGATTATGTAAAGATGGCGACAAGCGTAATTGACTATGTTTTCCGCGATCTTGCGATTAGTTACCTTAAACGCAGTGATTTGGGGCAGGTAAAACCCGAAGACCTTGTCGCTACCGCGATGAAGAGCGAAACGGAAGCGCCGGATACTAAAGGCCGCGGCGAGAAAAACAGCGCGGGTTTCAGGCCTGGCAGCGTATCTGTTCCGGCGGTTAAGCCTGCAAAACAACAGCCGTCCGGCAATTTGGGAAACGCCCCCAAGGGGTTATCCGCATTTTCGACCGCCGCCGCCGCGCCGCAGACGCAGGTTGCGGTAATGGAAAGCTCTTATCCGCAGGAAAATGAGGTAATAAGAATTGTACAGGCGCGCATTAAAGGTTATGAGGGAGACCCATGCTCTTCATGCGGGTCATTTACTTTGGTTAGAAATGGGACATGTATGAAGTGCGATACTTGCGGCAGCACCACAGGCTGTTCCTGAAAATATACAAGGAGAAAATTATGAATTTGATTTTTTTGGGTCCTCCGGGCGCGGGAAAAGGAACTTTGGCCGTAAGAGCGGTGGAAATACTTGGCGTGCCCCAGATAAGCACCGGTTCAATTTTTCGCGCGGCAATAGCGGACGGGACTCCGCTTGGCCTTAAAGTTAAAGCCATCATTGACGCGGGAAAACTTGTAGACGATGAAACTACAATCGCGCTTGTAAAAGAGCGGCTTACCAAAGATGACGTTAAAAAAGGTTATATATTGGACGGTTTCCCACGGACAATTCCGCAGGCGGAAGCGTTAGCCGGTTTTTCCAAAGTGGACAATGTTATCAATTTTGACATTCCCGATTCCGGAGTGCTTGAACGTCTTGGAGGGCGCAGAGTCTGTCGCAAATGCGGATACAATTTTCACGCGGTTTTTAACAAGCCGAAAAAAGAAGGAGTCTGCGATTACTGCGGCGGGGAAGTGTACATCCGCGACGATGACAAAAGCGAAGCGGTTCAAAAGCGTCTTGAAGTTTACCGCGCCCAGACCGCTCCGTTAATTGATTATTACCGTAAAAAAGGACTTCTTCTGGATATAGACGCAAAACCAATGGTAGACGAAATTGTCGTCAACTTTAAAAAGGCGCTGGGGATATAAAAAGCGTCCGCTCACTTGCGTAATGCGATGAAAAAAAATAAGATGTCAATATGGAAACACATACACCAGGCGAGCGTATCGCGGAAATACGCAAAACTTATTCAGTCAGCAGGGATGACCTTGCTGAACGCAGCGGCGTATCAGTTGAACTGATCTCTAAAATTGAAGACGACGGGCATATTCCCGATCTTGCACCGTTAATTAAAATTTCCAGGGGGCTGGGCGTACGCCTGGGCACACTTCTTGACGACCATGAAAAGCTTGGCCCGGTTATTAGCAGGGCGGGGGAAGCCGCCGCCTCAAGCCGTTTTAAAACCGGTTTGCCTGACGGCTCGTCGTCCGGCGAACATCACGGGCTTAACTTTAACGCGCTTGCGGCTGATAAAAGCGGACGCCACATGGAGCCGTTTATCGTAACAATCGAGCCTGACGCGCATCAGGAAAAATCGTCTCACGAAGGAGAAGAGTTTATATATGTCATGGATGGGAAACTGGCGTTTGAATACGGCACGAGAAGAGATATCTTAAACGCGGGGGATTCCGTTTATTACGATTCTATTGTGCCTCATCGGGTATATTCCGCGGATAATAAAGCGGTAAAAATACTGGCTGTAATTTATACGCCGGTTTAAGAGGAACATCATGGAATTTATAGAAAAGACCCTCACTCAAGTTTTAAAAGATAAAACCGCCGCGCACCCTGATCACGATTTTCTTGTCTACTCTGACCGCAACCTTCGCTTTACTTACGCGGAATTTGATAAAAGGGTGGACGATTTCGCGAAGGGACTGCTCTCCATCGGCGTAAAGAAAGGCGATAACGTGGGCATTTGGGCGACAAATGTGCCTGACTGGAACACCGTGCTTTTCGCCTGCGCGAGAATCGGCGCCGTTCTTGTTACCGTAAACACCGGCTACAAAACCCATGAATTGGAATATGTACTGCAGCAATCCGACATGGTATGCCTGTGCCTTACGAACGGCTGGCGCGATTCAGATTATATCGGAATGGTAAACGATCTTGTACCGGAACTTAAAACGGCGCAAAGGGGGCAAATTAATTCCGCCAGATTCCCGTTCTTAAAATATGTCGTGCATATAGGCCAACAAAAACACCGGGGCATGTATACCTCCAGCGAAGTGCTGCTGCTAGGCCAGCATACCGATTCGGCGCAGTTACACGAAATCGAAGCCACTCTTGATACCAACGACGTCGTGAATATGCAGTATACGTCGGGCACTACGGGTTTCCCCAAGGGCGTAATGCTTACGCACAGAAACATTCTTAACAACGGGCTTGGCATTGGCGACAACCAGCGCCTTACTGAAAAAGACATTGTATGCCTGCCCGTGCCGCTGTTCCACTGTTTCGGCCTTGTGCTTGGAATGATGGCAATCCTTACCCACGGCTCCACCGCCGCTATGATAGAGTGGTTCGATCCCCTGCTTGTGCTTGCCACAATTCAAAAGGAAAGATGCACCGCAGTTTACGGTGTGCCGACAATGTTCATCGCGGAGCTGAACCATCCCATGTTTAAGATGTTCGATCTTTCCAGCCTTCGCACCGGCATTATGGCGGGTTCTCCCTGCCCGATTGAGGCGATGCGCCAGGTAATTGATCTTATGTACATGAAGGAAGTTACTATCTGTTACGGACTGACGGAATCATCGCCCGTTATGACCCAGACGCGCTTCGATGACGACATTATCGTGAAAGTGGAAACCGTAGGCCGCGCCCTGCCCGGCGTGGAAGTTACAATCCGCGACCCTGAAACTGGCGAGGAATGTCCCGACGGCGTACATGGTGAATTCTGTTGCCGGGGCTACAATTCAATGAAAGGCTACTACAAACTTCCGGAAGCTACCGCCCAATGTATTGATAAAAACGGCTGGCTTCATTCGGGAGACAGGGGGGTTAAAGACGAAAACGGCAATTTTAAAGTGACAGGCCGCTTAAAAGACATGATCATCCGCGGCGGAGAGAACATTTCCCCCAAGGAAGTGGAAGACTTTTTGTACACAATGCCGGGCGTCAAGGACGTGCAGGTCGTAGGAATTGCCAGTGAAAAATACGGCGAGGAAGTCGGCGCTTTTGTCATCCTTCACCCCAACGTGAAAATGAACGTGGAAGACGTGCGCGACTATTGCCGCGATAAAATCGGCAGGTATAAAATACCCAAATATGTGTTTTTTGTGGACAGTTACCCCCTTACATCAAGCGGAAAGATACAAAAGTACCTATTACGGGAGATGGGGACTAAACTGGCCCAGGAGCAGGCAAAGGGGTAATATTACCACTCGACATTTTTTTGAAAATAGGGCATAATTTAACAATGGACGCGGTTAATCCTGCATTGATACAAAAAGTTGAATTATTTTCCAGTCTCAAACAGAATGAGATTGATTTTGTAATCTCACATTCAACCATTCTCAATCTTTCCAAAAACGCCCTTTTATTCTCTTCCGGGGAAAAGGCCACTCAGTTTTATATTTTAACAAGCGGGGAAATCCGCGTATTCAATAAAAGGGACGACGGCAGTGAAGAAGAAATGGCGCGTTTTACCTCAGGCGATACAATCGGCGACTTTGACTTCGCGCGTGGGGCCGAATATGACGCATACGCCGAAGCCGCGACGGATTCCGCCCTTGTAGTCTTTCCGCGCACAGGTTCAACATTGGAATCTCTCGCGCGGGAAGATACCCAATCCGTTTGCAGTATTCTTTTAAACGCGATTATTATGATGACGGGGCGCATTAAATCAACGCATAAACTGATTTTAAATAATATGTCGTGGGTACAGGAACTTCACAGGCGGGCTTACGAAGACGCCGGAACGGGGCTTTGGAAACAGATACTGATTAAAGATGAAATTGTCAACGCGTTGAAAGATTCCGCGGCGTTGATTATGCTTAAACCTGACAGGTTTAAAATATTGGTTGATTCAAGGGGACACAGCGCGGGAGATGAGGCTATGATCAGAATAGCGATTATACTTAAAAACATCACAAGGCAAATCGGGCATGGTTGGGCGCTTCGTTTTAAAAGCAATGAAGTTGGGCTTATTATTAATAATTGCGACGCGGTCCAAGCGGAAAAAGTCGCCAATGAATTATATAAACTTATTGGCGACATGGAAGCCGTTCCCCCTCAAGACGATATTCCAGAATTTAATTTTTCCGCGACATTATCATGGGCCGTATGGCCGCAAGACGGCGCCGATTGGGAAACGTTTTTTAGCGGAAATTACAGCTCTCTTTTGGACAACTGGAAAGAGGGCGGCAATAGGGTAGTTCATTATACTAAAGAGGCGGCAAAACATGAGTGACAACGCATTATCATTTCTGCCCGTCCCCCTTGACGTTTCATTAACCGGTATACCGCTTTTTTCAGGATTTGATGGAAGTGAATATAATACTGTCGCTAAATTGTTAAAACTCGCGCATGCAAAAAAAGACGTTGTTATTTTCAATGAAGGCGACAAAGGGGAAAATATGTTTATCCTTTTGTCAGGTTCTTTAAGCGCGTTTGGTACCCAATCCGACGGGAATCAAAAATGGTTATTTGACATAAAACCCTGTGATTTTTTTGGCGAGATGTCAATAATCGCGCATGAACCGCGTTCCGCGACAATATCCGCAAAGACTGATTCCGTCATAATGATGTTGAACAATGTTGATTTCTTCAAAATAATTAACGATTACCCGATAATTGGTTATAAAATACTCAGAACTA
>Ga0268262_10002651_pt1 | contig 20425 bp, 18 predicted proteins | sample TergutNc150P3_FD_190354 | JGI IMG/M metagenome (GOLD analysis project Ga0268262, IMG submission 190354) | Nasutitermes corniger P3 segment gut microbial community from laboratory colony in Florida, USA - Nc150 P3 (SPAdes) (version 2) | ecosystem: Host-associated > Arthropoda: Insects >... | reverse complement strand
CTCTCACGGCTATATGCCTAACGCCGGATATCCGCAAGTTAGAGAGGCGTTGGCTAAAAAAGTGTGTAAAGAGCAGAATGTAAACATTGACGGCTCTCATATAGTCATGGCGGTTGGAGCCGCCGGGGGGCTTAACGCAGTCTTCAAGACAATCTGCGATCCGGGCGATGAAGTTATCGTGACGCGCCCCTACTTTATGGAGTACCGCGCCTACACCGCCAACCACGGAGCGAAACTTGTCGAAGTAGACGCATTAGACGATTTCAATTTAAACATTGCCGCTATCGGCGCGGCGTTAAACGAAAAAACCGCCGCAGTCCTTATCAACTCACCCAATAATCCGACGGGGAAAGTTTATTCCGCTTCTGTCCTTGCCGAACTTTCTTCCCTGCTTACTGAACACGGCAAAAAGACCGGACGTTTTCCATACCTTGTTTCAGACGAACCCTACCGCGAAATAGCCTATGACATTGACGTTCCGCCGTTTTTATCATGTTATAACGAGTCTATCGTAGTAACTTCCTACTCCAAAAGCCTCTCTCTCCCCGGCGAGCGTATCGGTTTTATCGCGGTAAATCCTGCGGCAAGCGGCAAGGACGATCTTCTTAACGGATTAATTTACGCGACAAGGGTACTTGGCTTTGTAAACGCTCCGGCACTTATGCAAAAAATAGTCGCGTCCCTCACAGACGCGCGAGTTGACGTTTCAATTTACGCGCGAAGACGGGACGCTTTTATGAAAGTGTTGAATAACGCCGGTATCGAATATTCCACACCGCAGGGGGCGTTCTATCTTTTCTGCAAAGTCCCGAAAAGCAAGACTGGCAGGGAAGCCGATGACAAAGCGTTTGTAGAACATCTAAAAAAACATCTGGTTTTGGGAGTCCCCGGAAGCAGTTTCGGCAAGAGCGGCTGGATGCGTTTTGCCTACTGTGTTGACGAAAAGATAATTAACGCTTCTCAAAACGCTTTTAAATCGGCAGTGGAAAGCTGGTAAAAAAATATGGAAACAAATCTTAATCACCGCAAAGCAAATGTTAATCTGCGTCTGATTACGCAAGACGGACAGCCTGCGGCGAATCAGGAAATTAAAATAGAGCAGAGGAGCCATCAGTTTTTATTCGGCGTCGGTGGTTTTGACGCTGTGGAGCTTGCCGGAGGAACTTTCGACGGCTCTGCGACAGATGAAAAACGCGCGGCGTATTTACAGGAAAAACTTGACAAACTTTTTGCTGTTAACAATTACGCGACATTGCCTTTCTACCTTGGACGCTATGAGCCGCAGGAGGGGAAACCCGACGAAAAGCGGTTAAAAGCCGGAGCGCGGTGGTTTGCGCAGAGGAACATAACTACAAAAGGTCATCCCCTGTGTTGGCATACGGTCTGCGCCCCGTGGCTTATGAATTATTCCAACGCTGAAATACTGAAAAAAGTTATCGCGCGGATTGAGCGCGACGTGTCCGCTTTTGCCGGATTAATTGATATGTGGGATGTAATTAACGAAGTTGTCATTATGCCGATTTTTGACAAATACGACAACGCCGTTACGCGAATATGCAAGGAATACGGACAGGCGCGGATTGTAAAAGAAGTTTTTGAGGCGGCAAAACGCGCAAATCCAAACGCGGTATTGCTGTTAAATGATTTTGACACGTCAAAGGATTATGAGATACTTATAGATAAATGTTTACAGGCGGGTATTCCGATTGACGTAATCGGCATACAATCGCACCAGCATCAGGGGTATTGGGGCGCGGAAAAAGTACGCGACGTGCTTGAGCGTTTTTCCCGCTTCGGGCTGCCTTTGCATTTTACTGAAAATACGATAATTTCAGGCGAATTAATGCCGCCGCACATAGTTGACTTGAACGACTGGCAGGTGGAAAAATGGGACTCTACGCCGGAAGGCGAAGAACGCCAAAAACGCGAACTAATCGAAATGTACGAAATTCTTTTCGCCCATCCTCAGGTGCAGGCAATTACAACATGGTCGGGCGCGGACAACGCATGGCTCCACGCGCCTGCCGGCTTTCTTCGCGTCGATAACAGCGAAAAACCGGCGTACAAGGCATTACGCGCCAAAATAGAAAATGAATGGCGCACGGAAAAAACAGCCCGTACGGACGCAAACGGCGGCGTTAACATAGAAGGTTTTAAAGGTGCGTATGAAATCTCGTGTATGGATAAAAACGCTCTTTTTGAACTTGACGGAAAAAACGGCTCTTTGGAATTGCGGTTGGTATAGTAAAATTAATATTTTTTTTATTGAAATATATATAAAAACGTGTTACAATTAGATAAAATTTTTTATAAGAAGGAGAATAATTATGAAGAAATCGCTTATTTTTTTATTCATAATTTTAATTATCGGTTTCACTATTACCTCTTGCGTTAAGGAAGTGGTTACTTACTGTATTTATTGCGGTCAGTCAGGCTTAAAAGAAGTATCGGAATTCAATAAAGAAACAGGTAAGACGGAAATATACTATAAATGTACTTATGAAAAGTGCGGAAAAACATTCGGCGCGGGTCAGCTTTAGGGCGTTTTACAGGAGATATTAAATGAAAAAGAGTTTTATTTTATTATTATTATTAATTTTTATCGCGGGTATTTTTATAACCGGATGTCCAATGGAGAGTATTTCTTATTGTCCTTATTGCGGTTCAAGGAACATTAAAGAAACTGAGTCCGGCGTTTACAAATGTAATAACGAAAAGTGCGGAAAAACATTCGGCGCTAAACCGATAAAAGAAGAATAAGATTAAATATCCTCAAACCTTATCCCTTCGCCTGAGGGGATAAAGTTTTTCGCCGTTCGTCCTTCAATATTTTTTTCCCAGATTGGTTCAAGTCCCGGGCGCAGAATTTTTTCCGTCCTTAAACAAGCGTAGTCGCCCTTTTTAATTATCTCGCCCTTTTGAATATCCCTAAGCGCGTGAATGGAACGGTTTGTAAGGCGGTAATTTGCTTTCTCAGAAGGGGCAAGCTCTTTTACGCCGCCGCCCAAAATTTGCCACACAAGGTCTTCTCCCCGTTCGCGGCTATAACAGGCGATTGTTTCGGTATCTGCGACTTGCGCGGCGCGGCGAATTGCGCGCGTCATTTTGGAAAAATCTTCGGGCGGCAGAGCGATTGGGTCGTCAAGACCGGGGTCGGTCTTGGAGAGGCAGAAGTGCTTTTCTATGACCGACGCTCCCATAGCAATGGAGAGGGCGGGGACAAGTTCCGGGTCTGCGCTGTGATCGCTGACTCCCACAGGAACGCCGAAAATCGCCGCAAGGTTGGGGAGAACGTTCAAATTGTAGTCGGTTTCGGGGGCGGGGTAGGAAGTAACGCAATGCAAGAGACATAGTGAAGGATTTTTTTTGTTTTTAAAGATTTCGACGGCGGTTTCAATGTCAGACAGACGGGAAACCCCCGAAGAAAGCAGGACGGGCAGTCCCCAATCGGCAATTTCTTCGAGTAAACCTGTAAAATTTAACTCAGGCGAGGCGATTTTTACCATTTTGAGCTGGAGCCGTCTTAAAATACTTGCGCTTTTCAGTCCGAAAGGCGTGCAAAGGAATAAAAGCCCTTTGGATTCCGTATATTCTTTGATTTCTTCGTAAAATTCCCTCTCTAACTCAAGAGCTTTAAACTTGTCGTACAGCCTGATTTTACCGCCGGGAAGGGGGACTTCCCCGGTATTTGGGGAGAGAATTTCATCGGCAAAGACCATTTGGAATTTTATACAGCCCGCTCCGGCTTGGGCTGCGGCATTAATCAGCTCTTTTGCCTTGTCGATACTGCCATTATGCGAGGTTCCAAGTTCTGCGATAATAAGGGGGTTTTGAGGGGAAAAAACCGATTTATCAATCTTTATTGACTTTTTTTTATTTTCGTTCATAAGTACTCGACACATTTTAAAAGTTTTTATATAATATAACAAGATAATAAACTTGGATATAAGGGCACATTTTACATTAAATTAAGGAGTTATCATGTCAGGACACAGTAAATGGGCAACGATTAAGCATGCTAAGGGAGCCGCGGACGCAAAGCGCGGTCAAATGTTTACAAAATTAATAAAAGAGATTTCCATTGCCGCAAGGATGGGCGGCGGCAGTCTGGACGGCAATCCGCGTCTTAGAACGGCGATTTTAAAAGCCAGAGCCGCAAATATGCCCAAGGACAATATTGACAGGGCGATTAAAAAAGGCACCGGAGAGCTTGAGGGCGTAAACTATGAAGAACTTGTTTACGAAGCCTACGCTCCCGGCGGAGTCGCGATTTTTATCGAAGTTTTAACGGACAACAAAAACCGCGCCGCCGCGGATATTCGTAATATTCTTACGCGCGCCGGCGGACAGCTTGCCACTTCCGGCTCTGTTTCCAGGCTTTTCAAACGCCTGGGCGTTATTACTTTGGACGGCGAAAAATACACGGAAGATCAGGTAATGGAAGCCGCAATAGACGGCGGAGCCGAAGACGTTTCTCTCTCCGAGGGAATAATCGAAGTAACAAGCGCGCCTGAAGATTTTGAACAAGTATTGAACGCGCTTCAAGCTAAGTCGTTTGAAACCATGAGCGCGGAAGTAAGCATGGTCGCCGAAGCGGAAGTTACGCTGGATAATGACGGAACAGCCAAAGCGCTTAAATTAGTTGACAAGCTTGAAGAAAACGACGACGTGCAGAATGTCTATTCAAACATAGCAATCCCGGAAGGGTTTGACGCTGGCTAAGCAAAAACAAACAGAAATTGAATCTCGCAGAATCATAGGAATTGACCCCGGTCTTGCAAGCACAGGCTGGGGCGTTCTTGACTCCGTTAACGGCAAAATAAAATATATTGATCACGGCGTTATTTTAACCAAGGCGGACACTCCAAGAGCGGATCGCCTTTTTTTTATTTTACAATGTATACGCGATTTATTAAAAAAATATAAACCGCATGAAGCGGCGATAGAAACTCTGTACTTCGGCAAAAACGTTTCCAGCGCAATACCTGTAGCCGAGGCGAGGGGAGTGATTTCCGCGGCAATAGCGGAGAAGGGCGTTTTTCTGCATGAGTTTACACCTAACGCGATAAAGCAGGGAGTGACGGGGGTAAGCGCGGCGGACAAGAAACAGGTGCAGGAAATGGTTAAGCTCATTTTAGGACTGGAAAAAGTCCCGAAACCCGACCACGCCGCGGACGCGCTTGCGGCGGCTATTTGCGCGATTAATAAGAATTTTTAACCGTGAATGCCTCTGATATTTGCGATTAACAAATTATTTTTACTTGACAAATTTATTTAAAAATTGAATAATATTTTAGCAGGGATAAATAACGCCATATTAAGCGAAATATCGGCGTGTTCTTGAAAATGAGGGGATTTATTCGTGATTAGTAATTTTTCTAAACAGTGTGTAATACTTTATTCATGTTGAAATAAATCCCCATTTCCTATAATATTAAGACAGGAGTAAACCATGCTGCTTGCCGAATTGGGCGCGCCCATTGCCGATTTAAATAAAAAAATAAACGAAACATGGAGGCGTCTTTGAAGACGCCGATTTTCCCCGCCGTATAGCCGAAGCCGAGGCAAAAACCGCCGAACCGGGTTTTTGGAACGATCAGGAAACAGTCGAAAAAACAATGGCTTCCCTTAAGGTCCTTAAAAATCGGTATGAACCGTGGAAAACTCTGCGCGATGAAGTTTCCGATTTGCAAACCCTGTTTGAACTGGCAACTGAGGCAAACGATGAAGGCGAAGGCTCCGGTATCGAAAAAACAATCAAAGACTTAACCGCCCGTTATGAAAAACAGAATATGTTTGAACTCATGACCGGCGAAATGGACAAAAACCCCTGCTTCCTTACCGTTCATTCGGGCGCCGGCGGAACGGAAGCCTGCGATTGGACGCAAATGCTCTACCGTATGTACCTTCGCTGGGCGGAGCAAAAGGGCTTTACCGTTGAAGAAGTTGATCAACAGGAAGCCGAAGGCGGATTAAAGTCCGCCACCTGCCGTATTGAAGGCGATTATGCCTACGGTTTTTTAAAAGGCGAGTCCGGGATTCACAGGCTTGTGCGGATTAGCCCGTTTGACGCAAATGCGCGCAGGCATACGTCCTTCGCCTCCGTTTACCTTTTTCCCGTTATTGATGATACAATCGAAGTAGATATAAAACCCGAAGATTTAAGGGTGGACACCTACCGCTCAGGAGGCGCGGGAGGGCAGCATGTAAACAAGACGGACAGCGCGGTTCGTTTTACGCATCTGCCTACGGGAATAGTCGTCGCCTGCCAGAACGAGCGCAGCCAGATTAAAAACCGCGCGATTGCCATGAGTATGCTTAAAGCGCGGCTTTACGAGTATTACAGAGAGGAGAAGGAAAAAGAAAACGAAAAATATTCGCAGGAGAAAAAAGATATTTCCTGGGGACATCAGATAAGATCGTATGTGTTCCAGCCGTATACAATGGTAAAAGATTACCGTACAAAAGTTGAAAAGGGAAATATTCAAGCTGTAATGGACGGCGATATTGACCCGTTTATAGAGGAGTATTTAAAATTTTCATGGCGTAATGGAGAGATGAATTGAAAAAATTGCGGTATATTTTATTTCTGATTTTTCTCATTTCTTCTTTGCCGTTATTTGCAAAAGGTAAGATCGATGAAACCGAGGCAAAAACGCAAAATGACGAATGGTTTTTATGCATAACAAAATTGGATTCCAGTTCTCTGCCCGCGGATAAAACAAATATTTCCGACGTAATATCAAGGGAATTGGTAGATCGATTAAGTTCTATAAGTTATCGCACCCGCATATCGCCTGAATACGCTTATTATGAAGAGTATGCCTGGGCGCGCTCGCGCGCAGCCGCGGCAAAAAATATTTCCTCAAAGATGGAAGAAAGATCAAGACTTATTTATCAGGGAGAAGCCAACTGGAAATATCGTCAGAACATAAAAAAAATTGATGTTGATATAAAAAAAATGAGAGAAAATCTTGATGAAATTGATAAAAACGCCCCGCTTATAAATAAAGAACCCGCTTTTAAATTAATTTCCGGTAATAGCGCTCTTTCATTTCCGGAACCTCCGGCAAACGGCGGGGAAAGAAGATTTTGCGTCGCCCAAAAAGCGGACGCATTTTTATCGGGACAAATTACGGATTTTCACGGCAGATATTCTTTAACGCTGAAACTTTATATTCTCTATACACGCTCATTTATTTGGGAAGAAAATTATATTTTTTCGTATAACGATATTAACGTTACAATCGATGAAATTACGCGAAAGTTAATGATAATTCTTTCAGGAAACGCTCCTTCAGTGATAGTGGTAAAGACTGAACCGGAAACAACGTTGGTATTGATAAATCAGTCATTTGCCGGCAGAGGTGAGATTTCGTCAATGGAATATCCCCCCGGAAAAATAACGATAAACGCGTCCGCTCCGGATCATGACAGCATTGTTTTGGAGACGGAGCTTATTTCCGGCGAGCTTACGCAGATCGATATTAAACTTAACCCCATAAAGTATGTGAATACCGATATTTCAAGTAAAACGCATGGGCATGTATATCACGGCTCATTGTATGTCGGGGAATCGCCGCTGACTCTCAGGCTTCCCGCAAGTAGTTTTGAATATGTTGAAATAACGGAGAACAGCGGAAAAAAAGGATCGGCGGTATTTAAAACAAAAGATAATCTTGATTACAACCAAACAATATCATTTAAATTGTCTCAGCCGAACAGACGAGGCGCGGTGGACAGACAGCGCAGAGATTATTATTGGGCATGGGGCGGTCAGTGGATTACAGGCATCGCCGCGTGGCTTGGTTATTACTCATGTATGGGAGTAAATGAAGCCGTAAAAGTGAACGACGGAAAAGCGAATCAGGAGTTTAATAATTACGGAAATAATTTGTTAAATTTCTATTATGGAGCCGCAATTGCTTTTGGAGTTACATCATTATACGGAATTATACGCATGATTACTTATATTTATATTTCCGGCAAGGATTCGACGCCTATTGTAAATACAGGCAGGTCCAAATGAAATTCAGCGAAAGGTTAAAAAATTTTTTCAGCGGAAAACAAGCGGTTAATGAGGAGTTATTTGACGAGCTTTGCGATTTGTTAATAGAAGGAGATTTCGGCGCGAGTCAGGCGTATAAAACGGTTGAATTATTAAAAGAGCAGTATAAAAAAGACAGCTCCGCCGCGTTATCCGATAAATTAGCTCAATTACTTGAAGATGAATTAAAAAAAGCGCCGGCTGTTAATCCTTCCGATGATTCAGATAAATTAACGGCTATTTTGCTTCTCGGCGTAAACGGGGTTGGCAAAACGACTACCGCCGCAAAACTTTCCCACCTTTACAATACAAAGTTAAATAAAAAAACCATACTCGCCGCAGCGGACACGTTCAGAGCCGCGGCAATTGATCAATTAAAAATACACGGAGAAAAACTTAATACGCGGGTAGTGGCTCATAAGCAAGGCGGAGACCCCGCGGCTGTGGTTTATGACGCGCTGGAAGCCGCGCAGTCGGGGGGAGCGGACGTCGTTATCGCTGACACCGCCGGAAGAATGCACACAAAATCCGCGTTAGTCGAAGAATTGCGCAAGATTGACAGAGTAGTGGAATCAAGAGCCGGCGGCGCGAATTATCTTAAATACCTTGTGCTGGATGCGACTACGGGAAGAAACGCTTTCGCTCAGGCGGAAATATTTCACGGCGCGGTTGTTTTGAACGGAGTAATATTGACAAAATATGATTCTACGGCAAAGGGAGGAGTGGTTTTTTCTTTGGCGGGCGAATTAAAACTGCCTGTGGCGTATATATGTACAGGCGAAAAATACGGGGATATCGAATCATTTGATCCTCATAAATTTGCGAGGGAATTTGCGGGTATTTAATAAAAAAATAATACTTATTGTTTTTCTCGCTTTTCTGTTTTTTGCGGGTATAATAGCGCTGACTCAGGAAAATGACGACCCCTTTTTTCCCAAGATGGAGCCGAAAGCGGCGGAATCCTTGGTTGATTTCTCTATTAAAGATTTTAAACGGAATAAAGAAGAATGGTCAAAACCCGCGCGGTGGTTTCGTTCAAATTCAGCCGGTATGGCGTTAGAGGAAATGGAATCGCGTTTTAAAGCTTTGCGTAACGAATATGCGTTAGCCATAAACTATGTGTCGGAAGAAGAAATACCCGAATATCTTGCGCCATATTTTAATTTAGGCTATTATACAGAAGTTCGTAATTTGTATAAAAACGGCGAACAAACAAGAACACAGTGGATATTTAGGGATGAAACCGGCAATACAAGGTTAAACGCCGTTTTTCTGGAACCTGAACCGGAGCCTGAACCCGAAAAAGAAAACTACGATGATGAACAAACGGCGCAAATAATTACGGAAGAAGAAACAGAAACGGCGCAGGCTGAAGCGGAAGAAGATACTAAGACGGCGCAGACGGAAACGGAAGAAAATACGGAAACAGCGCAGGCGGAGACTGAAAAAGAAGAGGAAACCGTTGAAGAAAAAGTAGCTATAGTAAAAGATATTAAAAGCAGAAGGGGATTTATAGAAATATTCGATAAAAAATATTTTTTAAGGTCTGAATATAGATATTATGAGGATGGAAAGGTAGAAAGAATAGAATACATGTTAAGAAATGATCTTTTAATAAGCGCTGAATATTTTGTATCAATTAAAAATGATAGTAATTTTAAAGCGATTTATATAGATAATTACCGTTACAACCGTTCTCTTTCTTTAAGAAATATAGAGCGTATTTTTAAAGATGAAATGACAGACGCTCCCGCTATGGTGTCTTTCCCGAGGCGTATTATGGATTCCGTGAAAGCGGGGCTTCTTATCAAGGAAAGAATCAATTTGTATCCTGATTTCTTCGGAAATGTATTTGTCAGCGAGGGTTATAAAATGAATTTTAATATTGATGACAAAGGCAGAATTTTAGGACAAACTCTTTATGATGAAGAAGGTAACTTAATATGGGTTATACACAACTCATGGCAAGATAACCGTATTGTATCTACGGTAAAGACGGAAGGAGAGACAATCCTGTCGGCGGAATATACTTATAATAGGGACGGAGAAAGGATTAGCGAAAGAAACATTAAAAACGGCGTTTTGGAAAGGATTGTTTTAATAGACGGGGATAAGGAAATTGAAGAACTTTATATGAATAACGTCGTAGTCCTTCGCGCCGTTTGGGAAGACGGTAGAAAAATATCGGAAACCAGGGTAAGAAATTGAAAAAGTCGTGGGTATTATTTGTAGCGTCGCGTTATATTTTTAAAGGACGAAGCAGTTCTCCTGTTTTAGCCGTTTTGGGAATAGCGATAGGAGTGCTTGCCCTGATAGTGATTATCGCCGTAATGAACGGATTTCAATTGGGTTTTATAGAAAGTATTTTGGAAGTTTCGTCGTTTCATTTGCGCATAGAGTCTTTTGATCAGAAAAATATTCAGGAAATACAGGATATTATGCTTGGAATTCCCGGCGTAAGAGCGGCGGTTCCTTTCAAGGAATATCAGGCTATCGCAAGGGGTAAACGCTTAAACCAGCAAGCAGTGTTAATAAGAGGGTTAGGTGAAAACGCTCTGGAAATAGATAAGGCAATGAACAGTAAACTGGATTTTGAAAGCGGTTATTTTGATTTATCAAAAAACAAAAATATATTGCTGGGTTCAGAGCTGGCTTACAGGCTTGGTCTTTCCACAGGAGACGATGTAACTCTTTTTTCGCTGACAGGAATTTTGTCGCAGGAAGCCGGAAGCAGTTTTGACGGACAGGTTACCGGAATATTCAGAACCGGATACTATGAATATGATTGCAGTTGGGCTTTTATCAACATCGAAAACAATTCGTTTTTACAAAATGAAAGCGACTTAATTCTTGGGATAAAACTCGCGAACCGTTTTATGGACAAGGCGACTTTGGAACAGGCAAAAAAAAGATTATCCGCCTATAAAGACATAAAAATAACCAGCTGGCGCGATTATAACCGTTCTTTCTTCGGTGCTCTAAGGACTGAAAAACTGTTTATGTTTATACTTGTCGGGCTTATTTTTATCGTAGTCGGTTTAAATATTTTTCAGGCGCAAAGAAGATCGGTTCTGCAAAGGCGCGAAGAAATCGGTCTGTTACGCGCCGTAGGCGGTTCGCGCAGGGCGGTGCGTTTTGTATTCGTTCTTGACGGAGCGATAATAGGGCTTACAGGCGCGTCTATCGGCATGTTTTTTGGATTGGCTATCGCCTTGCATATATCAGGCTTTTTTACATTAGTGGAAAAAATAATAAATTGGATTATAGATATAATAAATATATTGGCGGGTTTGCTTGGAGCGGGAATGGCCGGAAATTTTGCCGTGTTTTCGCCGGCGGTATTTTACATAAAGGAAATACCGTCGCGCCTCCTTCCCTTTGAAGTAGCGTTAATATTTATGTTTGGATTTATATCCGCTCTTGCAGCGGCTTGGTTTGCGTCAAGAAAAGTATCTAATATACAACCGGCGGAGGTATTGCGTTATGAGTGATACGCAGGGAAAAGTTTTACTTAAAGTTTCAAACATTGTAAAAAATTATGTTTCAGGAGCCGAGACGCTTCATATCCTTAAGGGTATTAACTTTGAGATTGAAGAAGGAAAATCCGTCGCGATAAGCGGGCAGAGCGGAAGCGGCAAAAGCACGCTTTTAAACATCATAGGCGGGCTTGATCATGCCGACGAGGGAAGCGTATTTTTAAACGGCGTCGATATTACGTCGCTTTCGGAAAAAGAGATTTCTTTGTATCGAGCTACGCAGACAGGCTTTGTTTTTCAGTTTCATTATCTTTTAAAAGATTTTACGGCGCTGGAAAATATTATGCTTCCCGCTTACATCGCCGGAGTAAAGAAAAAAGAAGCGATTGACAGGGCAAGGCAGTTGTTAGCCGACGTAAGATTGGAAGACAGAAGCGGGCATTTTCCGTCGCAGCTTTCAGGCGGAGAGCGCCAAAGGGTAGCGGTAGCGCGTTCCATGGTAAATGATCCCGCGCTGATTCTTGCGGACGAGCCTACCGGAAATTTAGATCCGCAAAACAGCGAGATTGCGGCGGAATTGTTATACGAAAGCGCGCAAAAAAGAAAAAAGACGTTGATTGTAGTCACGCATGATAAAAAAGTAGCGCAAAGGGCATCCGTTGGTTTTACATTGATAAACGGTCAATTATCAGAGGAAGAGATTTGAAAAAGCAAACGTCATTTTATATAGCCATAAGATATGTGTGGGGCAGGGCAAAAGAAGGAGTGCGTTACCTGCGCGGCGCGGCGGCGGGAATTGCCGTCAGTCTTGTCCCTATCATTGTAACATTAATTGTCGCGGACGGAATGATTAGGGGTATTACGGACAGGTATCTGGAACTTGGAACGGGTCATCTTCAGGTTCTTGATTATAATAATTACGAAGGTTTTGATAAAACATATAAAGAAATAGCCGAAATTGACGGTGTAAGGGGAATATGGGCGGAACAGCGCGGAATGGGCGTTTTAGCCGGGAAAAAAGGGAAAACAGGCGTTTCCGTACGGGCGATTGAAACTTCGTTTTGGGACGACGCGTCCGCCGCCGCCTTAATAAAAATAATTGACGGCGGCAGCAAACCGCAGTCGGACAGGGATATTGTGTTAGGTGAAACGCTTGCGAATAAGATAAACGTAAAAAAAGGGGATACCGTGCGCCTTATGACAATTACGCCTGCGGAAAGCGGCAGAGCCTCTCCGAAAACGGCTTCGTTTACGGTCGCGGGGATAATATCCTGCGGGTATAACGAGCTTGACGCGTTATGGTGCATAATCAGTTTAGAGGGCGCAAAGCGCGTTTTTTCGCAGGAACCGTCCACAAATTATGTTATCAAAATTGACGATCCGTATAAAAAAGCCGATATTGTCGCGTGGGAATTGGATTCAAAATTGATAAGTAATTACAGCATTTATACATGGCAGGATTTATTGCGCTCGCAGTACAGTTCTTACCAGACGACCAGACAGCTGTTATTGTTTATTATGGCGTTGATAGTTATTGTCGCTGCGGTAAATGTTTCTTCCGCAACGAGTATGCTTGTTATAGAACGGCAAAAAGATATTGCCATTTTAAAAATTTCAGGTTCCAGCATAAAAGGCATTACGGAAATATTTTTATGGGGCAGTTTTCTTACAGGGTTTATAGGCGGCGTCATCGGCATTACATTCGGACTGTTGATAGGCAGTAATATCAATATATTAATCCGTTCTTTGGAAAAATTCTTAACTTTTATTTCCGGTGTTTTTCACGGAGGAGAGGTGAAAATATTGGATCCCGGTTTTTACCTTGAAACGATTCCCATAGTAATTGACTGGGGAGCGGTGTTTGTTATCTGGCTTTTCACGATTCTCTGTTCCGTGCTTGCGTCCTGGGTTCCGGCGCATAAGGCTGGGAAGCTTAAGCCGATGGAATTGCTGCGGAAGACTTGAGGTTTCCGCCCAAGTATGCACCGTATTAAGCGGTGTAATGTAGCTAATATAAAAAAATCCCCTATAAAACGGCATTTTTTTATCTTGTCTACTGTCTGTGCAGGCAAAACAGCTTGCTTCACCCCCTAAAATTATTATTTATTGATTAAATTATACGAGCGGGTGCGGAAAGCCGCAGCGGCGACATTGGCGTGCTTTTCCACAATGCCACGTCTAAGCGTCCATCAAAACATGCAACTAATGCCAAAAAAAACGTGCGTCCATTCAACCCTCGCCACACCCGGAGCCGCTGGGGGTTTACGCACCCGCTCACGGAATAAAATCAATAAAAAGCCAATATTAGCAATGTATGCAAAAAATAAGGTCTACTGCCTGCACAGAGAGAGCGCAATAAAGCTTACATTTTCCATATAAATATTTTTTATCTAATCTATGCTATAATTTCCCCATGCAGAAACTCTACGAAACAAAAGAAAAAACCCAAAGAGCCTTCCTAGTAAGCATACTAAACGGAAACTCCGGCGACGAAGCCATGTGCCGAGAGCTAGAAGGGCTTGCGACAACTCTTGAGCTTGAAATCGCCGCTCATGAAAAAATAAAAGTGCGGGAAAAAAGCGCCAAGTTCGGCATGGGTAGCGGAAAAGCGGAGGAATTGTCAAAAAAAGCGGGGGAAATCGGGGCGGATTTGCTGGTTTTTGATTGGAATCCAAGCCCGTCCCAGCAAAGAAATTGGGAGGAACTTTCGAGTCTTCCAGTGCTGGACAGGCAGGAACTTATAATCCGTATTTTTTCTCAAAGAGCAATTACAAGAGAGGCGGAATTGCAGGTAAAACTTGCGGAACTTACATATTTTTTACCAAGGTTGACGCACAAGTATATCGATCTTTCACGCCAGCGTGGAGGTCGTTACGGGACAAAGGGAGCGGGGGAGACCAAACTTGAGACTGACCGCAGAAAAATAGAAAAACAAATTAACCAGCTTGAAAAAGAAATTGAACAGGTAGGCAAACAGCGCAGGACCCAAAGAAGCATGAGGGAGCGCAACAATCTGCCCGTATGCGCGATAGTAGGGTATACAAACGCCGGCAAGTCAAGTCTGTTGAACGTACTGACGGGCGCGGACGTGCTTGCGGAAGATAAACTTTTCTGCACATTGGACGCCGTTACGCGCCGTTTCCAGCCGACGCCCGGCGTAACAGTTCTGCTTACCGATACAGTCGGTTTTATCCGCGCCCTTCCTCATTCGCTCATTAAAGCGTTCCGCTCAACTTTGGAAGAAGCGGCGTTAGCTGATGTTCTTATACATATCTTAGACGCCTCTGAACCCGACATTGAAAATAACTATGAAACGACAATGAATGTTTTAACGGAATTATCGCAAAAAAAAGACAAGAACGCAAAAGGGCGTAATAAGAAAAACACAGAGCCTCAGGAAGAAAAACCTTCGCTTGATATTCCCGTTATCACAGTCCTAAATAAAATCGACCGCTTGTCAGTCGAAGCCGTAGAGGAATTGAAAAATCGTTTCGCGGGAAGCATCGCGGTCTCAGTAAAAGAGAAAAAAGGATTAGATACGTTAAAAGAAAAAATCGCAGAAACAGTAAATCAACTAAAACAAGAATAACCCAAAAATCTAACCACGAACCAACGCGAACAACGACAAGATTTCGTATAATGAGTGTTCGTGGTTAAAAAAATTCTTCAAAGCAAAAAAAAGCCCCGTGAACGGGGCTTTTTATAACTATTTTCTAAAGTTCCAAACCGGACCGTTCTTTACATAAACGCCCGCTTGTTTATTATTGCTGACATAAAAAGTTCTAAGACTTTCTTCAAATGTAACCAAGTTGTCCTCGTGCATACCTTGCGGGAAAGTAACAAGAATAAGAGTGCTGGGGAAAGTAAGAGGAGGTTTTGCTGTGTATTTAGAGTTATATCCGCCGATACGCGGGCATTGCATATTGTTGATAGTTGTTAATCCAGCCAATGACGCGGGTATAACGACAGATTCAATAGGATTATTTGTAAAGGCATCGTCATAAACTTCTGCAATGCCGTTTGGAAGTAATAAATTCTTTATCTGGTTCTGATTGAACGCAAAACGGCGTATAGTTTTGATAGACGGCTGTAACGCTACGTCGGGCAGTTGATTGTTTCTAAAGGCGCTCTCGCCGATAATTTGAACCGCTTTGCCGAATATTACTTTTTTAAGTCCGCAGTCCTTAAAAGCCTTTGCTCCGATTTCTACTAACGCATCGGGAATTATAATTTCCGCAAGATCTTTGTTGCCTTCAAACGCGCCGAGTTCGCTTACTTCCAGATTTCCCTGTGAGACTCCGCCTTTGATAATTTTTAAGCCCTTGCTTAATGTAACTTTGTCAAGATTGTTGTTGGCAAACGCTCCATAGCCGATTTCGGTGATTGTATCGGGAATAACTACTGATAACAGCCCGCATTCTTTAAACGCTTCATTGTCGATAATTACCGGATTAAGACCGAAGATTTTTGCCGGAATAACTACGTTAAGAATACCAAAATATACTATGTGGTCGGTTCCGCCGACGGTTATTTTTTTGGTTACAGACGCTTTATATTTTTTAATTGTAATAGTACTTCCGGCTTGAATTACGTCAAAATCGCTATCCTGTAAAGGTCTGTTGTATTTTGTCATTTCTTCTTGTAAAGCTTTTGCTTCATTAATAAGGCGCTGGGCTTCAGTTGTTTCCGGTTTACCTAAGCCTCCCGCGGCAATAGCTTCTTCGTAGTAGGCTACCGCATCGGTGTATTTTCCGCCGATAAGAAGTTCATTTGCTTTTTTATTCGCCTGCTGAGAGCGTTCCGCGCGTTCTTTGGCAGTCTGCGACTGGGCTTGCTGCTGTTCTTGTTGTTCAGCAAGGGCAAGAGCCTTTTGAGCTTCCTCTTTGAGATTCTGTAAATTCTTTGTATTAGTTCCCGGGGGAGCGTACTGAATTGCAGAATTGTAAAGCGTTACCGCTTCTTGTAATCTGCCTTCATCTCGCATTTTTTTCGCTTGAGAAGATGCTTCGTCCATTCTTTTTTGCTGCGCTTCTTTTAACAAAGTTGCAGCTTGTTTATTCTTTGGCTCAAGTTTTAAAGCCGCTTCAAATGCCGCAACCGCTTCCGCATAATTTCCCTCTTTAAATTGTTCCTGCCCTTGACCTATATAATCTTTGGCTTTTTGCGCAAATGCAGTGCCTAAGACAAGGCAAGAAATAAGAGCCGCTAAAAGTAATCGTTTTGTCATATTAAAACTCCTTATAAGTATTTTAAAACAATTATGATTACTATTTTCATATATTTTTACCATATATGTCAAGGGAATTTGAGTAAAAAAAGATAATTTTTTTTATGTGAAAAATACATATCTGTATAGGGGTTTTTAGCCAAACTATTGCTAAAATTATAAAAATACTATAATATTTGTAATTAGGGGGAAATATGGCTGAAGACCTTATGGACAAAGTTTTTTCATTTTTTTCAGGCGAGGGGCTGACAGATGAAAAACAAAATATGCTTAAAGGCATTGCTAAAGAGCTAAGTCAGAGTAAATACGCTAAATTCTTCAGAATCAGGACGGAAGAAGTCGATCCTTCATTTTTATCGTTTTTATTTTCAGTATATAAGACCATTTATCCAATCAAATTATTCATGAAAGATGAGGGCAAAATGGCGCAATTACGTCATTTTACCGTAGAATCATGTATCGATCCAAACATAAAAGAAACTATAGGCAGGCTGGATCCGGCATATTTGGAAGGTAAGTTAAAAGTCGCCACCGGCGAAGATGTAGTTGCCGCAATTCAAGCCGACATGAATTTACTGATAAACCAATTTGATCAAAACCACAGAACGACCGTAAACCACAGATATGAACTGGCTTCAACCCTAAGCAGGCTTGTAAATTATAATTTCCCCGGTTTTTTCAAAAAATTCGACCCTCATTTTGCCGACGGGAGCTTCCTTGTAGAGCCTAAATTCCCCGCGGTAAAGGCAATCCTGATAATCGACCAAATGGCTGATTTTTTGACCGCTACCCATGCCCTTAGACCGGAAGAAGACTGGAACGGGCTTTTAAACATACTAAAAAAGTGCGACGGGCATGACCTTGTCGTTCCTGACCAATTTAACAATATGTTAAAAACCCTAAGAGAAATCCATACGTCCAAAATTATTGAATTATTGATTCAATATACCCTTAGAAACCCCGTTTGGCAGTTTAAACAAACGGTTATAAACGAGACAATCGGCGATGTATGGCTTGAAGCCAAAAAAAGCGAAGCTACCGCATTTATAACAAAGATAAACAATGCCAAAAAAGCGAATCAAATACATGCGCTTACCAAACAGGTTTTTGAGTCAAGTGAGTTTGTCAGGCTGGAAAATTACAATGTGCCTATAAGCGAGACCTACAGAAAAAAACATGTTGATTATTTTGTCTATGCCGAAGGGCTTAATTACCTGAAAGCCTTTATGGATGACTATATAGGTAAAGAAATCAAGGAATTGTGTGATATTCTTCTTATCCGCGGTCAGTGGACAAATAATGTTATGGCGCGGGAAATGAGCGACGCTTTCCATACGGTAGAGGATGCGGCAAGTTCTATAACCGATCTTGATACGGTTATGTCCGAAGACGGCGCGGACGGATCCCGCTTGCGGGCGGCAATGCTCAGGATAGACAGGGATCCGACGCAGGCGCGGTATATAAACAGCATAGTTGCAAAAGTTAATGAAGAAGCCATAGAAACCATAAATGAAGCGGTTCAGGCGCTTATTATAGTAGGAAAGCATTTAAAGAACCTTATAGAAGATATACAGAAAAAGCATCCGGAACTGCTTATAAATTGGAGGGAGATAAATTTGGCTTCAAAAGAGCCTATAAATCAAAGGATGATAGACAGTTTTAAGAAAATTAACTACTTTGTACAATTAATGCATTTATGTACACAATAACAATTTATGTATTTTTGTCAAAATAATGTTTTTAAATGATTGACTTTTAATAATATTTGTAATATTATACTTGTCATTATCATAAGGAAGAGGAATTTATGGAAATTCAGGTTCAGGAACTTATCGATAGGATAAAAAAAGACGGAGTTAAAGCCGCAACTGACGAGGCTAACAAAATCAAGGCGGAGGCGAGCGCCGAAGCCCAAAGGATTGTTGAGACTGCTAAAAAAGAAGCAGCCAATCTGCTTGAACGCGCAAAACAGGACGCCGAACGTTCGGAAAAAGCCGGTATTGCAGCGCTTGAACAGGCTTCCCGCAACCTTATTTTGGCTTTCAAAGACGAAATTCAGGCTTTACTAAACAAGATAATCAACGACAATGTCGGCGGAAATTACAACGATGAAGTGTTAAAGTCGGCTCTGCCTGAGTTGATTAAAAAGTGGGCTGATAAAGAAGGCGGCGATATTTCGGTTGTTTTACCGGAAGGAGAGCTTTCCAGACTACAGGGCTTTTTTAAGGAAAAATTGAAAAATGAGCTTTCAAAGGGTGTGGAGTTAAAATCCAACCGTAAGTTAGCTACAGGTTTCAGAATCTCAAATAAAGAAGGTTCTGTTTACTACGATTTTTCATCGGAAGCGGTCGCAAAACAACTATCGGCTTATTTGAACCCAAAATTGGCGGAACTCTTAAAAAAATAAGTAAAAGGAAAAATAAAGGTGAGATCATACTATTACTTTATTGCCCAGCTTCCTTATCTGTTTTACGAACAAAAACCGCCTATGTCTTCCGCTCACTTTAAAGAGTTAGCCTCTGATTTGCTGGAAGACGGCGATTTTAAAGTAATGGATTATCTTACCTTTAACGATGTTTTTTCTGAAAATAAAGACAACTGCGCTTTTGTAAAAAACTGGAAAAACTGGGAACGCGCTTTAAAATTAAATCTTGCAAAAGAGCGGGCGATAAAGTTAAAGAAAGATGTTCAGCTAACGGACATTCCGTTTTTTCCGCAGGAAGCCGCTATTACCGCCGTTAAAGCCGTTGACGAAAAGTCGCCGCTGGACGGCGAGTTTATGCTGGATAAAGCGCGCTGGACAGCTATAGATTCAATCGCCGGCAGCGATTATTACAGCGTGAATAATATTTACGCTTATTATTTAAAATTATTACTGCTTGAAAGAAGACAGTCTTTTAATACAGAAAAAGGATTTGCAGAATATAAAACTTTGTACGCTGAGATTTTAGAAAGCGCGCAAAATAATTCCCCGGGGGAAACTAAATGATTGGAACAAAAGGAATAGTGACAGGCGTTAACGGCAACATGGTTAGCGTCCGTTTTGACGGAGATGTCTCCATGAACGAGGTCGGCTATGTAAAAGTCGCCGATAAACGGCTGAAAAGCGAAGTAATCAGAATTCGCGGCGAAATCAGCCAACTTCAGGTTTTTGAAATTACCAAAGGTATTTCTATCGGCGATGAAGTTGAATTTACGGGGGATATGTTATCCGTCGAATTAGGTCCGGGGCTTCTCGGGCAGGTTTACGACGGTCTTCAAAACCCGTTGCCCCAGTTGGCGCAAGCCGCAGGATACTTCCTGGAAAGGGGCGTTTACCTTGACGCTCTGCCTGTATCAAATACATGGCAATTTACGCCCAAGGTAAAACCGGGCGATAAAGTGGAAAGAGCAGACACTCTGGGAACAGTTCCGGAAGGCTCTTTTACGCACAGAATCATGGTTCCCTTTAATCTTTACGGAAGCTATACAGTTTCCTGGGTAAAAGAAGCGGGAACATACAATATCCGTGAAACAATCGCGGAGCTTAAAGACGAAAAAGGAAACGCCATTCCCGTAAAACTCAGTTTCCGCTGGCCTGTAAAAAGAGCGGTTGACTGCTACGAGGAACGCCTTAAACCCACAGAGCCGATGGTTACCCGCGTCCGCCTTATCGACACATTCTTCCCCGTAGCC
>Ga0268262_10002650_pt1 | contig 20437 bp, 14 predicted proteins | sample TergutNc150P3_FD_190354 | JGI IMG/M metagenome (GOLD analysis project Ga0268262, IMG submission 190354) | Nasutitermes corniger P3 segment gut microbial community from laboratory colony in Florida, USA - Nc150 P3 (SPAdes) (version 2) | ecosystem: Host-associated > Arthropoda: Insects >... | reverse complement strand
CGTCTTCGCCCTGGGCGTTGACGAGGTACTCGCCGAAGAACTTCTTCTCGCCGTTGGCCGGGTTGCGCGTGAAGGCCACGCCGGTGGCGGAGGTGTCGCCCATGTTGCCGAAGACCATCGCCTGGACGTTGGTGGCGGTGCCCCACTCGTGGGGGATGCCCTCGATGTTGCGGTAGGCTATGGCGCGTCTGCCGTTCCAGCTCTTGAACACGGCGCCTATGCCGCCCTTGAGCTGATCCATGGGATCGTCGGGGAAGGAGGATTTGAGGACCTCCTTGATGCGTACCTTGAACTTTTCGCAGATCTCCTTGAGGTCGGCGACGTTCATGTCGGTGTCGCTCTTGTAGCCCTTTTTGTGCTTGAGTTCGTCCATGATGCCCTCAAGCTGCTTGCGTATGCCGTTGTCGTCCTTGGGTTCGATGCCCTCGGCCTTCTCCATCACCACGTCGGAGTACATCATAATGAGGCGGCGGTAGGAGTCCCAGACGAAACGCTCGTTTTTGGTCTTTTCGACGAGGCCGGGGATGGTTTTGGAGCAGAGGCCGACGTTTAGGACGGTCTCCATCATGCCCGGCATGGACATACGGGCGCCGGAGCGGCATGAGACGAGGAGGGGGTTCTTGGGATCCCCGAACTTCATCTCCATGGTCTTTTCGACCGCCTTGAGCGCCTTGTCGACCTGACCCATAAGCTCCGCCGGGAACTTCATCTTGTTGGCGAAGTAGTCGGTGCAGCACTCCGTCGTGATTGTGAAACCCGCCGGGACAGGCAGCTTCAGATTACACATCTCGGCAAGGTTCGCGCCCTTGCCACCCAACAGATTCTTCATCTCAGCGGTTCCGTCGGCTTTGCCGGGACCGAAGGAGTACACGTACTTTTTGGCCATCGAAATCCTCCGATAACTTGTGTTTAAAGGTTTATGTTATGTAAAAGTCAAAATCAGCGCTTGTATTTTCGCGATACTTTACTATATAAGGATAACATTTTTCCCGCTATATTTTCAACTTTTTTCTAATAATTTCAATTTTAAAGAATCAACCAATATAGAAAAATAAATAACCGTATAATGGATGTCAAGGGATATTTTGATGTTATTGTTGATTTTGGTGTTGATGTTGAATTAATTTCTATAATATGATGAGAAGAGACCGGATTATAATATTGTTGCAGCCCTACAAGAATCGTTTGATGCCCCGTAGGGAGCTTGTCGGCGCCGTCAACCGGTTCGCGGGGGCGTTGCTCGCCGTGTGCGCGGCTTATCCGCGGCTGCGGTTCAACGTGGCGCTGCCGGGGTATATGCTTGAATGCGTTGAGAAGAGCCTTCTCGGCCCGCTTGCGGAGGCGTCCAAGCGCGGCGCCGTCGAGTGGCTCTGCATGGGGTACACGGAGCCTTTCCTCAGTTTTTCGCCGCTTTGGCTTACGAGCGAGAACATCGCGCTCGGGGTGCGGGTCTTTTCGGAGCTGACCACCGAGGCGCCGAGCGGCTTTGTACCGCCCTTTTCTAACTGGGAGCCCTCATACATCGATATGCTCTACGGGGCGGGGCTGAAGTACGCGGTGGTCTCAAACGAGCTTTTGGCGGAGGACGGGGGGCGGCAATACGGCGCTGGGTACTGGATCACAGAGTCTACCGGCAACTCCATGGCGGTCTTTCCGGTGCGCTCCTACCACAGCGGCAACGCGCCCCAAGACCTGGTTGAGTGGGTGAGGGGGGAGCTGTCGGATGGAGCGCCCGATGGAGGAGCCCCCGACGGCGCGCCGCGTATGTTAATATTGAAATATATGTATTCATTGGAATCTTCGGAGCCGGAGATAGGCGAGGGCGCGCCGGATGCCGGCGGCGGCAAGGGCGGCCGCCGCCTCAAGGGCCGGCGCGACGGCGGCGACCGGCAGCGCGCTTGGCTGGAACGCGCCGCCGCGGAGATCGACAAGCGCATCCTCGAGCTGCAGCCCATGCGCTTCCGCGACGTCGTGGGCGACGCGGCGCCGCTCGGGCTGCACTACTTCCCGTCCGGCCTTGTGCCCCCCGGCGACGCTCCGGTTACGCCGTATTTCATGAACTACCTGCACTGCTACGACCAGATAAGCGTCATGCAGCGCAAACTGATGGACGTGGGCGACAGCGTGGCCGCGCACAAAGACACGAGGCTTGCCGCGCGGCTCAAAAAGAGGCTGTTCTTCGCCCAGGACATCAACCGCTTCTTGCCGCATGCCGGGGAATCGGGCTTCGTTTTCATGCCGGACAGGCTATGGACTTACGGCAGGCTGATAGACATAGAGGACGATCTCTACAAGCGCCGCAGGGTAAACGGCGGCGTGATCCGACTGTCGGAGTTTCTGCGCAACGGCTACAAGAGCGTGATCATGGCGAACCGCGCCCTCAAACTCTACATAGACCACAAGAACGGCGGGCAAGTCTACGAGCTCGACTATTTGGAGAGATCGCTCAACGTCTGCGCCGCCTACAACCCCGCCATACGCCAAAGCCCGGAGGTCGTTGACCCCAAAGAGAGCCGGCTGGCTTTCAGCGACAAGATATTCATGGGCCAGCCGACATACGGCGATTATGAAAAGTGCGCCGTAGCGGACTGCGGCAACTTCGCGCGCCTGCCAATGGAGTACTCGTTCAAAGGTTCCCCCGGCGGAGTGCGGATCCTGCTTTCCGCCGCCGGCGGCTTCACCCAAGACGGCCGCCTCAACCCGCTGACCGTAGACAAGGTATTCAGCCTTGAAAAAGACGGCGCCGTCCTCTCCTACAGCTACAAGTTAGGCAACCCGACCACGATCCCCTACGCGTTCACTTTCGCCATAGAGTTCCCGCTGTCCCTGCCCGGAGTCCCCGCGCGGCAAGCCGAACTGAAAGCCGACAGACTGAAATTCGACATAAGCGCGGACGCCCCGCTGGCGGTTAACGATGTGACGGAATGGGAAATCAACGACGAGGAGGCCGGCGTGAGATTGGAGTTCGTCACGCAAAAGAAAGTAAACATTTGGCTGTTCACCCAAGACACGGTTGAGGAAAAAGCGTTGGCAAAAAAGACTGCGTCGGCGAAATCATCCGTGTCGATAGTGTCAAAAGGCGCGTACGGCACAACGTTAATGATAACGAGCCAAACGGAGATAGAGCCGAACTCAACGCAGTCGTTCACAGGGCGTATAAATTTTAAGAAGATAAGGATTAGGGGGGGGATTGAAGATGCCATATAAAAACATTAAAGTCAAAAGCTTTAAAATATAAATCTTTTTAAGACGAAGCCTTCGGCTTCATAGATAAATGCGGGGCTATGCCCCGCATTTTCAATCAAAATCAAAGTCAAAATAAAGGAAAACAAACATATGATCCGCTCCGAATCTCTCGACATTCAATTGGAGAACCGCAACGGCGTAGTTTGGATGACTCTCTCCGGCGAGTTCCACGATGAGGAGGCTCCGGCGTTGCGCGACAAGTTTTCGCCGTTAGTCAACGACGGTTGCCGCGCGTTCATTGTGGATATGGAGGGAATAACGGCTATAGGCGACACCGTGGCGCCGATGTTCTTGTCGGTGCAGAGCATGCTCAAGGGCAAGGACGGCGACATAAAGTTTATCTTCAAGAACGACACGGTATGCCGCGCGTTCCTGCCGTATTTCAACTTAGTCGCCGTATTCCCCGACGCAGAGTCGCTCTCCAAGGGCAGCGTGATCATTGATATGCTGAAACGGGGCGGCAAGGCCATGACGCGCAAGACCGGCTTTAGAATTTCGCGTTCGGTGGCGCTGTTCGGCCTGATCGTCTTGACCGGCTGGTTCCTGACGCTGCTGTACATAATAAATATGCAGAACGGGCGTATACAGCAGCAGCACACGGAGATTTTGGAAATGGGCCAGTGGAAGGCGGAGGCGGAGATAGATTTGGAGAAAATGCGCGACAGGCTGAAACCGCTGGAGCAGTTGGGGATAATAAAGGAATTTCCCGATAAGAAGTGAGGATCGACCGAACATGGAAGAACACGAACAACAACCCGAACAACCCGTAAAACGCCCCCGGCAGAGGAATATCGTCTTTGCCGGCAAGGTCATCTGGGTATCGGAGCTTGCGAGCATGGCGCTCCTCTGCGCCATTGTGGCCCCGTTGCTTTTCGCCTCTTCGGTGATACTTAGGAACGAATTCAAAATCCACGAGCAAAACCAAGACATCGCCGCGATGAAGGCGGAGCGTGTCAACACGTTGAACGATTTGGCGGTCATGCGGGAGAAGGAGCGGCTGGTGCGGGTCTTGGACACGGTCTCGGGTAAAAGAATAACGAAGGAGGCGAAGTACCGCCTCGCGGATCTTATATACCAAAACAGCACCCAGTACGGCTACAGCCCAGAGCTTTTGCTGGCGGTGATGGCCGTGGAGAGCGGATTCAACCCGCAAGCCCTGGGCCGCTACCGGGGCGGAACGCTCAGCGGCGCCATAGGGATCATGCAACTGAAGTACGAAACCGCCTTGTACGTTGCCAACACGCTCGGCATGGGGAAAATAGAACGGGAAGACCTGCTCGACCCGGAGATCAACATGGTGCTTGGAACGGCGTTTTTGGTAACCCTCATCACGCAGTTCAAGAGCTTCAAACACGGGATACTTGCGTACAACCTGGGGCCGGGAAGAGTCAGATCCGCGCTTGCCAACAACGAGCCGTTGCAGGCGCGGTACTATGAGAAGGTGCTGAAACAATATTATAGGATTAAGGAGATTGAGAATAATTAATTTTTTTTATTTTTTTATTGACATCCGAAATCCCATATACTATTTTAAAGGTAGAAAATGGCGCCCCGTTGTAGGGGGCGACGGTTTGTGGTTTGGATAGGATAGGGGACAGGATAAGATGGTTGCAATGTTATTGATTTTGGCTTTTGCCTTGGCTTTGGCTCTGCCCGCGGTATTGATGTCGCCTCTATTCACGGCGCACGTCCGTGGCGATGGGCGCGCGGTACCTGACCTGCCAACGGTTGGCATGATTTTTGCCCCCCCCCCCCCCCCCAGCAAGTCGTTGATTTTAAACGAGTTACGACAAACTATATCCTACTATTTAGTAGTATATCGTCTCTGCATGTCTCTATTGTTTTTAATCTTTTAACTAACTTATTAACTAACACTTTTCTAACTATCTAATGGATAGAGGGAGGTATTTCATGAATCGTTTTACTTTTGTGAAGTTGGGACGGACGCTGTGTTTGGTGGCGGTTGTGGCTGTGGGGGTAGCGTGTTGGTTGGGTTGCGGCGGAGGAGGCGATGATTCGTCGGGTGACGACAGCGGCGTGAATAACAACAGCAGTAATAACAACAGCGATAACAGCAACGGTGGCGGTGACGGTTCGTACGACTTTGTTGAGATCGGTGGGTTGAAGTGGATGAAGAAGAACCTGGACATAGCGACAGATAGTTCAATTGATTTTGGTGGTGATGTGTTTTACGATTGGTCGGATGCGAATACAGTTTGCCCTGCCGGATGGAAGTTGCCTGATACGGCTGATTGGAGAAAGTTGATAGCGGCGGCTGGTGGTCGTGATAAGGCTGGTACTAAGTTGAAAGCGAAGACCGGTTGGCCGGATGGTTTTAACGGAGTAGATACTTATGGATTTTCGGCGCTACCATCTTTTGAAAGTGAGTATACGTTATATGACGTTAGTGACCCTATGAATCCAACATTCAAGACAATTAAATCTGTCAACGCTGCTTGGTGGTCATCTACAAAGAGCAGTGATTCATCAGTATACGCCTATTTATTGCATTGGGACGATTCCCCTGGCTCCTTCGACTACGACTACAACAGCGTGTACGAGGTAGATGAAAACATATACATATTCGGTACATTCGCTCAAAAATTATCAGTGCGTTGCGTTAAGAAATAGGCAGAATCATTAACCCCCGTCTCTCCCAGCAGAGGCGGGTTAACTTTTTATCGAATCCCACCCAATCCCCGTCGGGGCGGGAGGTCAACCCGCCCCCTCATCTTCATTTTTCCCACCGTTCTCAAAATAACAAAATCCCCCTTAAAGGTTCTACAAAAAAAATATGAAAAACCTATTGACTTTCGTCCCCGAACCGCATTATATTATTACTGCGGCATCTCTCTCCGGGGTCGTTCGTTTCGGCCCGTTCTCTCTCAGCCGCTTTTCGTCGTACCTTACGTTTTACAATTCAAAGCGCGTACGGGTTGGTTGTGCGTACGAAAGGCGGGGTTGCGCGGGTCTGGTTATCGGGTCGGCGCGTTTGGGTTAAAACACTAAAAAAGGGAGGATTGGGGATTATGGAAGACGAAAAACTGAATTGGGCAAACGTTATGCGCGGGTTTGAGGAGTCCAAGAAGCGTAACGAGGAACTTGGGGTCTATATAAGAGAGACCTTTTCTGATATGAAGGCAATGCTTGCGGAGAGCAATGCGGCTTACGAGAAGCGCGCCGTCGAGCAGGCTGCACAGACGGAAGCTATGAAAGCCGAGGTGGCCGGCATTGGCACGAGCAACGGAATGTTTGCGGAAGACGTCTATTTCAGATTGCTGTGGAAACAAAAAGAGTTTGCCGGAATCCACTTTGACGATGTAAGCAACACGTTCGGCGGTATCAAAAAACTGCCTAACGGGACGCGTCTGCAAGATCAGTTCGACATCGTCATGCTAAACGAAGTCGCAGCCGCAATCATAGAAGCCAAATATAGGGCACGGGTGGACGACGTGAAAAAGCTCGTTGAAAAAAAGGTGAAAAACTTCAAAATTATGTTTCCAGATTACAAAGACTTCAAAATCTACCTTGGCCTCGGCGCTTTCGTGTTTGAGAATGAAGCTGTCGAAAAGGCGCGTGAATACGGGATCGGGTTGCTCAGACGGGTGGAGGATACGATCGAATACGCCGCCGATTGGGAGGTGAAGGCGTATTGACGGATAGCGTTTAGCAAATGCGGGGCGGGTTGCCGGCTGACTTACGTCAAACCGTCTCGCAATACCTGATGTCGTAAGAGTACCCCTGCTCCGTCAAAAACAGCTGTCTGTTCATCGCGAAATCCAGCTCCTTGGATTCTCTCGTTACTATAGAGTAAAAGACAGCTTGTTCCCCGCGCTTCTTAGGGCGTAAAATCCGTCCCAACCGTTGCGCCTCTTCCTGCCTTGATCCGAATGACCCGGAGATTTGTATCGCCACGTTCGCGTCGGGCAGGTCTATTGCGAAATTTCCCACTTTGGAAAGCACGAGCACTTTGATCTCGCCGTCTCTGAATTGCCTGTACAGCTCGTCGCGCCGTTTGTTTGCCGTCGCGCCGGTGATTATCGGCGCGGAGAGCTCCTCGGCGAAGGTCTCCAGCTGCGTGATGTACTGGCCTATGATCAGTATGTTGTCGCCCTTGTGATTGCTTACTATCTCCTTGGCGGCGGCGATCTTGCTCGGGTTCTCGTATGCAAGCCTTATCTGCTGTCTCGGCGTGAGCGAGAGGTAGCGCATCTTCTCCGACGGCGGGAGGTCGACGCGCACCTCGACGCACTTGGCGGTGGCTATCCACCCCTGCCGTTCCAAGTCTTTCCACGGTACGTCGAACTTTTTGGGGCCTATGAGCGTGAACACGTCGTTCTCAAGCCCGTCTTCCCTGATGAGCGTCGCGGTCAGGCCTAAGCGCCGCCGCGCCTGTATGTCGGCGGTGAACTTGAAGACGGGGGCGGGGAGCAGGTGCACCTCGTCGTAGACTATCAGCCCCCAGTTCTGCGAGTTGAAGATGTCGTAGTGCAGGAACTCGCCGTCTTTTGATTTGCGGTAGGTGAGTATCTGGTAGGTGGCGAGCGTTACGGGCCTCACCTCTTTTACGTCCCCGCTGTACTCGCCCACCTCGTCTTCGCGGAGGGTCGTTTTGTCGAGTATCTCCCGTTTCCATTGGTGGGCGGCGGTGACGTTTGTGACCAGTATGAGCGTCCGGCGTTTCAACATGGCCATGGCGTGTATCCCCACGACGGTTTTGCCGGCGCCGCACGGCAGCACGACCACCCCGCTGCCGCCGGGCGACCGGACGCTGCCTACGAAGCTCTCCGCCGCCTGCTTCTGGTACTCGCGGACGGCGAAGGGCGCGCCGGAGAGCGCGGTCGTCCGCAGCGAGACCTCGTAGGGGTCGCCGTCGACGTAGCCGGCGAGGTCGTGCGCCGGGTAGCCCAGGCTTATCAGCGCCTGCTTGATCAGCCCGCGGTTGTGCGGCGATACCGGCACGCTGCCCTCGGCGTTGAACTTGCCGACAAGGGGAGCCACCATCGGGTGCCGGCACAGCTGCCCGAGCATCTCCGCGTCTACGGAGCGCAGGACAAGCCCGCCCCCGCCGCCCTCCAGCGTGAGTTTGCCGAAGCGCCCCATAAGCTCCTTGACTCCGTCCACGACGTTGCGCGGCAGCGGGTACTTGGAGTAGCGCGCCAAGCGCTCCTCCACGTCGGCGGCGGTCAGGCCCAGCGCGGCGGCGTTCCACAGCGAGAGCGGCGTTATGGAGTAGGTGTGGATGTATTCCGGGCTCTTGTCTAAGTGCGCGAACTGGCTCACGGCGTTGCGCGCCTCGGTGAAGAGCGGGTTGTTCACCTCTAGCAGCAGGGCGCTGTCGCTCTGCACTATTAGGGGGTTTTCCGGATTATGGGTCGTCGATATAGGCATAGGTACGGAAAATAGTTTTTGCGCGAGGAAAAGTCAACGTCAAAATCTTGAAAAAAAGTTTATTCGTCGCTCATCATTATATTATATTACTTGTTGACATCATGTTAGGATGTGTATTTTTTCACTACAAAAAACGGTAATGCTATGCGAATACATTGTTGGGGGAGCCGCGGGTCGTTTCCGGTCAGCGGGGCGGATTTTGTCCGCTACGGGGGGGATACGGCTTGCCTTGAGGTGGAGTCCGACAAGGGCGACGTGGTGATTCTTGACGCGGGGACGGGGATCCGCGCGTTCGGCAACCGCTTTGCCGAGAGGGCGCCCAAGAAGGCGGCGCACTTGGTCTGCACACACGCCCACCTCGACCACATAATGGGGTTCCCGTACTTTTCGCCGATATTCGACGAGCATACCACCCTAAACGTCTACGGGTGCCCCTGCGCCGCCGATTCGCTCGAAACGGCCATACGCAAGCTGATGCGCCCGCCGTACTTTCCGGTCGACTTCAGCGCCCTGCCCTCCGAGATCATCTTCCACGAGGTCACGGCCGCGCCGTTCAAAATAGGCACCCTCACGTTAACCCCCATTCGCCTGAACCACCCGAACGGCGGCTGCGGCTACCGCGTGGAGGAACGGGGAAAAGTCTTTGTTTTTATGACCGACAACGAATTGGAGTACGGCAAACCGGGCTTTGACGCCGAATATTACGAATCCCTCTGCGCCGACGCCGACCTCCTCATCCACGACGCGGAGTACACCGACGAAGACTACAAACGCCATGAATCGTGGGGGCACTCCAAATACACCGACGCCATAAAATTAGCCGAGGCGGCCAAAGCCAAGCGCTTAGGCCTATTCCATATAAACACAAAGCGTACGGACGGCCAAATGGACGCCATAGTGGAAGACGCGAAGCGCATAATAGCCCAAAACGGTGCGGACATCGAGTGTTTTGGAATCGGAACCGGCTTTGAGATTACCATTTAAAGAGTCACAGCCGGCGACATGAACGACGAGATAACGGCATACATTCGGGAGCAACCGCAAGGCGTCCCATCGGAAGAGATCGCGCAAAGGTTTTTGAAGTTCCAAAATCCCAACAAAGTACTCGCCGCCGCCGCAGTTAAAGCGATCCTCGGGAAGGACGCCCGCGTCCGTTGCGAGGGCGACGGGCTGTGGAGACCTGCTGCGGCGGCGGAGGTAGGCGGCGGGGCGGACGTCGCCGAGGCTCCGTGGGTCTGCGTGCACATAGTGGCCGACTCCGCGCGGCGGTCAATAGCCCACGTCGCGCTGTGGACGCCCCTGCCAGAACCGAACTGCCTCTGCGGCGCGTGGCTGATTGATCCGGCGTCCCTCTCCGAGGACGACCGTGAACAGCTCTGCGACCCGCGCGACCCGCCGTACGGCGGGGAGGAGGCCTCGGCGGCCGTCGAACAGATCGCCCGCGCCCTTGAGGGCAAGATGCCGGTCTTCCTCTCGCAGCACCAGTGCTCCACCCTCTCGCTCGCCGCCATGAACGCCGGCGTAGGCATAGACGACTACTACCTGACGAACCAGCTGCTGCGCGTGATAAAGGAGCCGCCGATCGCCCCGCTCACGCTCGAAAAGGCCGCGGAGACGCTGATCGGCGGCTTTCGGACGGCGGAGAGCGCCTACAAGCGCGGCGAACTCTTCTGCCGCGCCGTAGCGGAGATCATCGGCAGGATGAAGGCGGCGGGGATAGAGAACCGCGGGCAATTGGACGCGGCGCTCCGGGAGGGGGCCGAATTCGACTTCGCCGGCAAGGAGATCACCGCGAAGATGATCGCGGAACTGCCGCTCAGGGCCGGGGTCTACGGCTTCACCGACAAGAGCGGCGCCTACATCTACATCGGAAAGGCGGTGAACCTGCGCCGCCGCGTGGAGAACTACTTCCGCTTCAACAGCGAGTCCCCGGAAAAACTAAGCAAACTGCGGGCGGCGGCGCACGGGCTGACGATTCATGTTTGCGGCTCGGAGCTGGAGGCGCTTATCTACGAGCACCGCCTGATAAAAAAACATAAACCGCCGCTGAACAGCCAAATCCGCGTCTCCGAGCGGAAAGGCAGTTACAAGCCGCTGCCGGACAGCGTGATACTGCTGCCGCACGCCCAGGAGGGGTTTTGCGTGTCGGTGTGGGTGAGGAAGGATCAGAAGATAAAACTGCGCTCCTTCGAGATGGATTTTCGCGAGGAGGAGGCGTTGAGGAGAGAGTTGCAGGAGTATTTCTATTCCGGGACGCTGCCGGCGGCGCCGGAGGATTTTCCGGAATTAGAGATAGTGACGCGCTGGGTAAAGAGGAACAGGGATGGGGACTCGGCGGCTCCTATAGTGAATGTCGGGCATTTGGGCGGGGCGGGGGAGATCGTTAAATCTTTAAAATCTTTAAAACATATTTAGACGAAAGGCGCTACGCGCCTTTCATAGATAAATCGGGGGGCTAAACCCCCCGATTTTCAGTCAAAATCAACGGCAACGTCAAAAGATTTTGACTTTGACTGAAAATGCGGGGCATAGCCCCGCATTTATCTATGGAAGGCGAAGCCTTCCGTCTTAAAAAGATTTAAAAGATTTTGACTTTAATGTTTTGCGGGCGGCTTTTAAACATTAAAAAATAAAATTATTTGCGCGTACAACGGAAATTATGTATATAATATGTATAGCGTGTGTAAAATTAAGGAGATGTTTTACTGTTCTGTTCGGGGGAGATCAATATTATGTGTGAATTTCAGACCAAAAAAATGTCGATTTCGGTTAAGGCGGCCTTGCTCATTGGCGCGGCTCTTGCGGCGAACGCCTTTTCTCAGGCGGGGATGGATACGGCGAGGGTGCCTGTCAAGGTGAATGTCGCCGCTGCCGTCGAGATATCGCCTCCTTCCGCGGCGGATGGGACGGGGGTTAAGCGTGACTTTGCGGCCGCGAAGCTGACGGATACGCTTGTTATATTCCTCGCGAAAACCCTTCCGGTTGCGTACAATCCGCAGGCGGCGCGGTCGAACATTCCGGCGGTAGCCAAGAGTTCCGTCGGGACGGTAACGCTCAACCTATCCGCGCTGTCGTACGGCGAGGCGGAGATCTCGCTGTACTCGGTGGGCGGAAAACGGGTTCTGTACGGCAAAGCGTCCGCTTCAAGCGCCGCGAATACCCTCTCGCGCCCGAATTTGGCTCCCGGAACATACCTGATCTCGGTCAAGGGGGCGGACGACAACGCTTTCACGGCCCGCCATACCCACGTCGGCGGCAAACTAAGCGTCAACGTTGTGTTCGGCAAAGTCGACGTGATCCCATTCGGCTGCGCGCTGGCGAGAAAGCTCGGCAACGGGGAACATTCGCCGGGTACGTGCTCCGGTTGCTCGTCGCTGGGTAAAGAGGCGATCGCTTCGGCGCTGAACAATTGGACGATATCCGCCAAGGCTTCGGGATATGTCGCCGAGTCGCGCACGTTCGCCCCTGCGAAGGGGATGAACCCGTTGCAGACCTTAACGCTGTCAAAGGAGCAGGCGGATAACGACGGGTTTGTGCCGGAAGCGCTCGGAATAGGGGTGGGCGCCACCGCCTCCGAACAGCGGTTTGTTTGGATTTCGGATTCGACCCCGGCCAACAATAAGTCCTTTGTCCGCATTTTCAAAGGCAACGACATCGTCTCGACGGATTCGGGCGAGGCACGCGGGGCGGCTACAGGCAAGCGTTACCACAAGGCCGCCTCAAGCAATTTAAGCCCGAATACGGAGTACAAGTATTCGGTGTCCAACAACAAAACCGACTGGAGCCGCAAATACGGCTTCAAAACCCCCGGCACCGGCGCTTTCTCGTTCGCGATGGCAGGCGATATGCACCAAGGGTATATCCCGGAGAGCAACCTCCCGTACGCGGGCAACCGTCAAAGGGCCATCTTCGGGTGGGACACCACCATGCGCAGGATAGCCGCGCGCGATGTGAACTTCATCTTGGACGTAGGCGACCACGTTGACACCGCCGACCACGACGATTTATACAAGCCTTTCTTCGCCCCCGCGCCGATGCAGAACATTCCCATGGCCGTGGCGATGGGCAACCACGATATCAACAATCTTTTTATCTACCATTTTAACCTGCCGAACACCGCGAGGGCGGATAATGTGATGATAAATTACAACCCGCTGACTTGGTACGGAAGTTACTGGTTTCTTTACAACAATACCCTGTTTGTCTCAGTGAACACGGGCGCTTATCTTTACGCGGTATACCAAAACGATACCGACGCGAAAAAAATGACGGAGGCGCAAAACCATATTAAATATTTTGACGGCATTATCGAAAAAGCTAAGGCCGCGCACGCCGGGAAATACGATTGGCTCGTCGTCTACCACCATAAATCAACTGAAAGCATCGGACCACACGCCACGGAAGAGGAGATCGAAATCTATAAGAAAGCGGGTTTTGAGCCGTTAATGGACAAACACGGAGTTGACCTTGTGATTGCCGGGCACGACCACCTCTACCTGAGAACCAAGCCGATGAAAGCCGGCAAGGTTGTAACCAGCGGAGGCACGGTATATCTGACATTGCCTACCGCCTCCTATACGAAGTTTTACCCTGAGACGCCGTCGCTTGTAAAAGGAGAACAAATAGCAAAGTACAAGGCAAACAATTCTTCCGGTTGGCCGGGATACGGCGTAGTGAACGTTAACGGGAAGAAACTTTCCGCTATTATTTATAATTATGACAGCAGGGGCGGGGCGGATGTCGGTTTAGACTCGCTGTCCCTTAGCAAATGACGGCGGCGTTAAAGTCAAAATCTTTAAATCAAAATCTTTAAATCCAAATCTTTTTAAGACGAAGCCTTCGGCTTCATAAATAAATGCGGGGCTATGCCCCGCATTTTCAGTCAAAGTCAAAGTCACAAAAAAGCTTTTTTCTTTTGATTTTGACTGAAAATCGGGGGGTTTAGCCCCCCGATTTATCTATGGAAGGCGAAGCCTTCTGTCTAAAAATGATTTTAAAGATTTGGATGTTTTGGGTTTAGCCCCCGAACTATCTATTATTATATAAATCCCCTTTTTTTTGGTATTTTGCGCCCCCATAATATATATTACTATACCGTGATATTAGTAAATAACCACAAAATAGGGGTATACGATGGCAGGCGGAGGATCGGCTCTCAACGCGGCGAGGGGCGGCGGCGATGAATAGAACACGGATTTACCCGTTCATCCTGGGCGACCCGGATAAAAACCATTTTTTTACCGCGGTTCTCACGATATTCCTTTCGATAGGCGCCTTATACTTGTTCAAGGCGGTTCTTCCGTCCGAGAAGCTGTTCGCGGAGGCGGCGCAAAACTATCAGGACGACAATATCGCGGTGGACAGCGCTATGATTTTGGCTATGGCGGAGCAACCCGCCGCCGACATCGTCGAGGTCGCCCTCGTTACCGATGCCGCCGACGGGTATGCCGCGCCTCCGAAACCGACCGTTGTTTGGAGGGAGGCTGTTGAGGTCGCCGTTGAAAAGGGGGATGAAAGCGAGGATGAAAACGAGGAGGCCGCCGGCGGGATGCTCCGCTTTTTCCAAAAGCTTTTCGAGTTGGAAAATACAAAAAAAGGCTCGGTGCGCATAGCGTATTTCGGGGATTCTATGATAGAGGGCGACCTGATAGTCAACGATCTGCGGAAGAGTTACCAAAGGAAATTCGGCGGGCAGGGGATAGGTTTTGTGCCGCTCAGCAGCGTGTCGTCGCACCTCGGTATGTCGATACATTTTGAGTATTCGCCGGAGTGGGTGACGTATTCGGCGTTGAAAAAATCGCCGGCGTCGTTTGGGGTAAACGGCTTTGTCTCCGTCGTGGGCGCCACGGCCTCGGCGTGGACGCGCTACCGCAGCGGTTCTTTGCCGCTCGTGAACCCCACGCTCTACTACGGTTGGTCGGACAACGTCGACGCGGAAATGACCGTAACCGTTGACGGCGCCGCTTCGGATCCGGTACAGTTGAAACCGGCCGGGGCGCTGAATAAGCGGTCGCTCGCGTCGTTTCCGCGCGAGTTGAAGGTTCAATTCAGCGGCGCGCAATCCATTCCGTTTTACGGCGTTAATTTCTCCGGCGGGAGCGGAGTGAACATAGACGATTTCGCGCTCCGAGGCAGTTCGGGCTTGCCGCTCGGCAACCTCAGCACCGGCTTGATGAACGCTTTTCAGCGGGAGTTCGGGTACGATCTTCTTGTGTTGCAATTCGGGGCGAATGTGCTTAGATCGAATATTACGAAATACAACTGGTACGTGGATGGAATGACCAAGGTCGTCAAACATCTGAAAAAGTGCTTTCCCGACGCGGACATTTTGGTAATCTCGCAGGCGGATAAAGCCACGAAATACGGAACGGAGATGAAAACCGACACTACGCTGGCGTTTTTGCTGCGGGCGCAGGAGAAATACGCGCGCAATACCGGCGCGGCGTTTATTAATTTGTATCAGTTGATGGGCGGGGAGGGCAAGATGATAGAGTGGGTGCACTCGAAACCGTCGCTCGCCGCCCCCGATTACACGCATTTCAACGCCGCGGGCGCAAAGAGGATAGCCGGCCTTATCTATGCGAGGCTGGATCGGGAGTACGAGGAATTTAAGAAGCAAAACAATTTAGCCGTCGGCGCGGCGGAAGGGGGAGAGAGTGAGAATGAGAGTGGAAATGAGAGCGAATAACAAGCGCGTACGGCGCGGCGTCATTATTGCGGCGCTGTTATGCGCGACGGCTTCCGCCCAAACGCCGCCGTCAATAAAGAGCGCGGCGTACCTGCGTCCTTTTTTTGAGAAACTTGCCAAGTTGGAGGATAGCAAGGCGGGGAAAGTCAACATCGTCCATATAGGCGATTCGCACATCCAAGCCGATTACTTTACCGACGCGGTGCGCGCGCCGCTGCAGCAGCGGTTCGGGGACGGCGGGCGCGGGTTTATATTTCCGTACAGCAGGAACACGGCTACCGTACGGCCTTACCGCTTCGCCACAAACGCGGATTGGCGGATATGCAGAAACAACCAGCCTGCGAGATGCGAACCGGGCACCGACTTCGGGTTGTCCGGCTACGGGTTCGGCACCAAATCGGAGCCGTTCGCCCTTTCGGTGGAGGCGACCGAAGAGCGGTATAATTTCAACACGATAAAAGTAGTGTCCGCTACGGTGTCGTCATATAAGCTGGCGATGGTTGATGAGGATAGGGAACCGATCAAGTACAACGAGAAGCATAGCATTGTGTTGCATAGGGTTAAAAAAGATGAAACGTTGGACTCCATCGCGAGGTATTACAATACTTTTGTTACGGACATAATGAAAGAGAACAAACTGAAGTCGGACAATGTGCAAGCGGGGCGTAATTTGCGCATACCTGTCACGACGACAGAATCCGGCGTGGAAATTTCCATGTTCCGCCCTGTGAAATACAAGTTGCAGGAGCCCTTTATTTTGTCGTATCATCAGGACGACCCGATATCGGCGATATACATACTCAACACCAGAAAACAGAACCTTTTTTGCATCAACGGGCTTATTGTCGAAAATGACGCGCCCGGGGTTATCTATCACAATATCGGGACGGTGGGGGCTATGGCGGCTCATTTCAACGTGACCCCGCTGTTTTTCCAGCAGCTTCCGGTGTTGCGCCCCGACCTTGTGGTGGTGTCGTTCGGCACCAACGAATCGTACGGCGAATTTTCGGATGACGTGTTTATGGGATCGCTGGAGCAGCTTATCGATAATATCAAAATGTACTGCCGAGATGTTCCGATTCTTGTAACCACGCCGCCGTTTTCGCTTCTGCGCAACAAAAGGTGGAATACGTATATAGTGGATTACGCGGAGGCTCTGTCGCGCAAGGTGGGTATAGCCGTGTGGGATTTATACGCTTTCACGGACGGGCTTATAGGCGTGAACGACAACTTCTCGGCGTTAAGAATCAACAGAGATAACATACACTATACCCCGGAAGGGTATGTCCTCCAAGGAACAGCCTTTGCCAACGCCTTGCTTGACGCGTACAACAATTACAAAAGGGGCGGCAGATGACGGCATTCGATATAGGCTCGCTTTTTAACCCGTCGTGGTTTGTGTATGACCCCAAATCCCCGTTGTTGTTCAGCAGCGCCCTGTTTATGGGGTTGTTCCTCGCGTTTTACCTTGTGTACGCCTTTATCCACAAGTACAACCGCTTACGCACGGTGTACATTCTGCTCTTTTCGCTCTTCTTTTACTACAAGGCCGGGGGCATGTATGTAATCCTGCTTGCCGTGACCGCAGTCTTCAACTATTTCCTCTCCGTAGCCATGCACAAAGCGGAGGAACCGGGAAAGAGAAAAGTTTTTATCGTACTGTCGATAGTGTCGAACTTAGGTATTCTGGCGTACTATAAATATACGAACTTTATCATAGACAATATCAACGCGATCTCCGGTAGCGATATTTCGTTTCGGGATATCATGCTGCCCATCGGCATCTCGTTTTTCTTATTTCAGACTATCAGTTACGCCGTGGATATTTACAGAAAAGAGATAGAGCCCGCCAAAAACCTGCTGGATTTTTGCTTTTACCTGTGTTTCTTCCCGCAGCTTGTGGCCGGGCCTATAGTACGCGCGAAGGAGTTTCTGCCGCAGATTTATGAGAAATTAAAGCTGACCAAGGAGGAGCTGGGCGCCGCTTTTTTCCTTATCATGGCCGGTCTTATAAAAAAAGCGGTGATTTCGGATTATATCTCGCTGAACTTCGTGGATAGGGTGTTCGACTCGCCAAGCAGTTACACCGCCATAGAGAACCTGCTTGCGGCGTACGGCTACGCCATTCAGATATATTGCGATTTTTCGGGCTATTCCGATATGGCTATAGGTTTGGCTTTGCTTCTTGGGTTCAAGCTCCCCGTCAACTTCCTCTCCCCGTACAAGTCGAAGTCGGTAACGGAGTTTTGGCGGCGGTGGCATATCTCCCTCTCATCGTGGCTGCGCGACTACCTATACATTTCTTTCGGCGGCAACCGTCGGGGCAAAGTGCGCACGTATGTGAATTTATTCCTGACCATGTTAATAGGCGGTTTGTGGCACGGCGCGGCGTGGCGGTTTGTGGCGTGGGGCGGTTTGCACGGAGCGGCGCTTGCCGTCGAGCGCCTTCTTAAACCGTACGTTAAAATCCCGCAAAACATATTCACGCGTATCGCCTGTATGTTTTTGACATTCCACTTCGTGGCGTTCGCGTGGATATTTTTCCGCGCGCGGGATTTCGGCACGGCTACGGAATTGATCGGGAAGATAGGCAAATTGAGCTTTCAGGCCGAACATTGGACGTCGGTGGTCACGGTATATCAAAATGTTTTGATCATGCTGGCGGCCGGATTCGTCACGCATTTCTTCCCGGACAAATATACGCAGCAGATACGTAAACTCTTCATCGCCATGCCCGTCGCCGTCAAGGCGCTGGTATTCGGGTTGGCGCTGTGGCTTGTGCAAGCCACGGCGTCGAGCGAGGTGCAGCCGTTTATTTACTTTCAGTTTTGAGGGGGAGCGGAGCGGCGTTAGACTGCCGTTTAAGTCAAAGTCTTTAAAGTCTTTAAAATATTAAAATCTTTAAAATATTAAAATCTTTAAAATATTAAAATCTTTAAAATCTTTAAAATCTTAAAATCTTAAAAATCATTTTTAGACGGAAGGCTTCGCCTTCCATAGATAAATCGGGGGGCTAAACCCCCCGATTTTCAGTCAACGGCAAAGTCAAAAGATTTTGACTTTGACTTTGACTGAAAATGCGGGGCATAGCCCCGCATTTATCTATGAAGCCGAAGGCTTCGTCTTAAAAAGAATTAAAAAAAAGAAGGACGCACCCCTAACGTGGTGCAAAAACACATAAAATCGGCAGAAAAAGTTATTCTTTGGGGATTTGTTCGCACCCCGCTAGGGGTGCATACTTGGGTTCTTCCCGCCGAAAAGAACGGTTCCGGCGGGGACGGAGGGGGTCAAAAACCGTCAAAAAAAGCGTTTTTGATGTGTTTTTGAGGGGTTTGGTATGAAATCTTAAAAAAATTTGCGGTTTTCAGAAAAAATTATTATTTTATAGAAAGGTAGCCTATTGTATTAATAGAATATGTAGGCGAAACGCAGTCTTTCTTGAAGGGGTAAGGCAGAGGTAGAGGTTATGAGGTCAAAAACTTCGGCTTTAGGGACAGCAACGTTAGGCGGGGATATGGGCTTCTGTAGCGGCTTATTCACCCCGTTTTGTCTCAATTTTTTTGATGTAATAATGATTACCCCCCCCCCCCCCCAATTCCACGCTACATTTATAATAATCTTATTTTTGACGCTTCTAAAACAACGTACTGTAAACGTGCTAAAAACACGCTTTACGGTGTATTGTCTTTTTCTAGAAAAATAACTAATTACTTAAATACACTAACTTAATGGAGGGTTTTATGGGCTTCTTGAATCAGCAGGTACGGACGTTTTTGTTAGCAACAGTTGTGATTATTGCGGTGGTTTGTTTGTTGGGATGCGGTAATGGCGGCTACAGTAGTAGCGGTTCTGGTTCGTTCACCGACAGCAGAGATGGTCAAAAGTACAAGACGGTAAAAATTGGCAATAAGACTTGGACAGCAGAGAATATTCGTTACAAAATCGGTGGTAGTTGGTGCTATAGTAATGATGATAACAAATGTCAGCAATATGGCAGATTATACGATTGGAATATGGCGAAGATAGCCTGTCCGAATGGCTGGCACCTGCCGTCAAGTGATGATTGGACAGAATTGGTTATCGTGGCAAGTTCTGAGATAAGTGGTAAAAAACTTAAATCAACAAGCGGTTGGGCCAATGATGGTAAAAATAGCGGTAACGGTACAAATGATTATGGATTTTCGGCCTTGCCAGGCGGCTACCGCAGTACTGTTGGTCGTTTTGACGGTGTCGGCAGGGCCAGTGGTTGGTGGACGGCTTCAGAGACCAATAGCGGTGGTGCTTACTCACCTGGTATGTACAGTGATGCAGACTACGTGAGCGAGCACGGTGCTGACAAGCGTAGCGGTTTTTATGTTCGTTGTGTCCAAGATAATTGAGTGGGACGTGACATAGTCGGTTGTAGGAAAAAAATAAAAACAAAACCATTCACTATTATAGGAGGTCGTAATTACGATGAAAGAGAACATCACTGAACTGCGGGTAAACCGTGGAACTTGTTACATAAAGCGGGAAGGTAACTTTCTTCACGTCTATAATGACAAGGTCAGCGTTTCGCTTGACCGCCACGACAGTAGAATAAAGATACCTTTGTTCTATCAGATTGCTTTATACACAAAGGAACGTAGGTCGTACAAGAGTGTCCTGCGAAAGTTCTTTGATGAATTAAAAGCCGAGGGTATTCTTAGCATTAAGTCAAGGGAAACACTGGAACGAGCGGGACGGGCTTGCGGAAGCTGCGGCGGAGGTGGCACGGCGTGGTTGCTTGGAGTATTTTGTCGGTATTATCGCAAAATTCCGCGCAATATCAATGTAGTAAAAGCCGTTTGTGAAAAATGTAAATCTTCAACGTGTGGGAACAAAATTGCTTGTGGCAATTATTACGGTTGTGGTGATGGGGTCCTCTCTCCGTTGGAGAGAGGATTCAAAGTTAAAGATATTCCTATATTGAGAGAAGAAATAAAAGTCGAAGATTTTCCGAAACCGTAAAAACGGGGCGGTTCAATCCCGCCCCTATCTCCCCTAAAAGCCCCTAAACAGCCCCGTATTAGCCTTCTATGGCCCTGATCCTACCCTGACACCACCCACACCGCCTAACGGCTATACGGGCGG
>Ga0268262_10002649_pt1 | contig 20440 bp, 23 predicted proteins | sample TergutNc150P3_FD_190354 | JGI IMG/M metagenome (GOLD analysis project Ga0268262, IMG submission 190354) | Nasutitermes corniger P3 segment gut microbial community from laboratory colony in Florida, USA - Nc150 P3 (SPAdes) (version 2) | ecosystem: Host-associated > Arthropoda: Insects >... | reverse complement strand
GGCGAAGGTTCCCCTCTTGACACTTTTTGCGATTTATGGCATATTTCACAATATGCGGGAATAGCTCAGTGGTAGAGCGCGACCTTGCCAAGGTCGATGTCGCGGGTCCGACTCCCGTTTCCCGCTTGAACGCCCCTTTGCAAGGGGCATTTTTATTCCCTATAATATTATGAAATCTAATAATAAAAGTTTAAAACCAGACAATACAGCCGCATTTGAAGAAGTTATCTCAATAATAGAGCGTGCCCGTGAAAATGCTTTCCGTGCGGTAAACCATGAGCTAATCTCTATGTATTGGGAAATCGGACGCTTCATTAGTAAAAAAGTTACCGCTGACAACTGGGGAAAATCTATCGTACAGGAGTTTTCGCAGTTTATCCAATCTCATTTTGCGGGTATAAAAGGCTTTTCGCCTCAAAACATCTGGCGAATGAAGCAATTTTATGAAACTTATGCCGGAAATGAAAAACTCTCACCACTGGTGAGAGAAATTAGCTGGACGAATAATGTCCTTATCATGATGGCGGCTAAATCCGATGAGGAGAGGGAATTTTATTTGTTGCTTTCGGCGAAGAATAACTACTCCAAACGTGAGTTGGAACGGCAAATTGACAGCAGTCTTTATGAGCGGACAATGATTTCAAATGAAAAAAACCAACTGTTCTTATCACGGAACACCGGACTGACCGCATTGCGGGATAGTTATGTACTTGAGTTTCTTGATGTCCCTGAACGCCATAAAGAAAAAGAACTACGCAAGTCTATCATCGCCAATTTGCGTGACTTTATACTTGAATTCGGTAGAGATTTCTCATTTGTCGGTGAGGAATACCGTGTGCAAGTCGGCAACACGGATTTCAACATCGATCTTTTGCTTTATAACCGGGAACTTTCCTGTTTGGTTGCCATTGAACTGAAAATCGGACGCTTCAAACCGGAACATTTGGGACAGCTTGAATTCTATCTTGAAGCTCTTGATCGGGATGTGAAAAAGAAGAATGAAAATCCCAGTGTTGGTTTAATCCTCTGCTCCAAGAAAGATGATGCTGTTGTAGAATACGCGCTGAGCCGTAGTATGTCGCCTGCATTGATTGCCGAATACCAAACACATTTACCCAAGAAGGCTTTGCTCACAAATAAACTGCGTGAACTGCGTGAATTGGCTGAAGCGGAAGGTTTAGCGGATGATGAGGAAGACGGGGATGATTAATATGTATTGTCAAAATAGATGGGTCCGACTCCCGTTTCCCGCTTGGAACCCAAGCAGCGAGTAATGTCGTTGTTTGGGCATTTTTTTATACACTACCTGCTCTTTGACAAATACCCATATTTGAGATATAATTATGTATATAATATGACTATTATAAGGAGATAAATATGACCGCTATTATTAAATCGTCAAGCGATCTTCGCAAGAATTATAACTCCGTTGCGGAAATATGCCGGACACAAAAAGTACCTGTTTTTTTAACAAGGAACGGCGAAGGTGATATGGTCATTATGGATATTGAATCATACAACCGCAGGGAAGAAGACCTAGCTTTGGCTCAACGTTTAGTTGCGGTTGAAATGGCGCGGGTAACAGGAGCAAAAGATTTAACCCTTAATGAATTTGAACAGAATATGCGCAAGGCTATTGCAACAGGGAAAAAATGAAGAAATATAAAATTCGTGTAACGCCTGCGGTAAATGATAAAATGACCGGACATTTTGAGTTTCTTGCAAGAGGCAGCGAGAATGCCGCACATAAATTACTGGACGAACTTATCAAAGATATTAAATTACTTGAAACTAACCCTCAAATAAATCCATATTTGGACAGGCCTTATATAGAACCAGGAAAGTATCGATACAAACTATCTTATGGCCGTTATAGAATTGTTTATCAAATTGCCAATGATACTGTTTTTATAGATGACATCCAGGATTGCCGTCAGGACGATGATAAGAGTTTATTGAAGTAAATCGGAGGAAGAACATGGCGTATAAACCAATAGAAATAGACCGTCAAAATCTTACGATAATGGGCGTCAGATTTTCTGACATTGACACATTGAACAGCGCCGCAAATGCCATTGGTTCAAATATGTTTGAAGGTTTTGAGCCAACAACCAGAAGTATTGAAATCATCCGTGACTATCTGTCCCAAAAAATTACGCTGGAGCAGTTGATAAAATTATCAAAAGATAAAGCTTATGCGTAACAATTATGAATATGTCGATCCTGATTATTATTATCCCGATCCAAAGACAAGAGTATTAAGAAATTTGGCAGGTATTACCGATCCGAATGATCTGTTGTTTTTTGAAAGCGCCACCGTAACAGAACGGTTAAAGGAACTTGAATTACAGCCTATTGTTATTCGTAATGCTCAAACACTTTTGGATATACATCGTTATTTGTTTCAGGATGTATATGAATGGGCGGGAAAAAAGAGAACTGTTGAAATCAGCAAAGGCGGCAGACAATTTTTTCCCATAAGCCATTTCGATACTGCTTTATCGTACATTGACAAGCTTCTGCCCGAATATCGAAATATTGATAAAAATGACAAGAAAAAAACCGCTCAAAAACTTGCTGAAATTTTGGATAATGTGAATTATCTGCATCCGTTCCGCGAAGGCAATGGCAGAACACAGCGGGAGTTTCTGCGAACCCTCGCGATTGAAAAAGGATATATCCTTAACCTGAATCCGCCTGATAATGCCGATGTCTACGAACGTTATATGAATGGAACGATAGAGGGTGATGTGGATAAACTGGCGGTATTGATTGGAGAGCTGCTTGAGTAGGAGCGGCGAATGAATATGAGTTACTTACCTAGGATATGACATCTTGGTGAGAAAGGTTTGTCATTTAGACTGTATCTTCCAGTGAGGTTTGAGATGGGATTTAGCTTGTATGCCGATTTTAGAAAGGGTATTTTCCAGGTGTTCGTCCAGCAACTGTCTCATGTCATCTTTAATTTGCTGACGAAACTTTTCTAATTCCGTATTACGGGAATGAGGATCAACAAATAATTCATGTACTTCTACATTTAGGGCATCGGAAATCCGTTCAACAAGTTCCAAAGTGGGGTAATTACGTGAAAGCTCTATCATGCCAATATGATGAGTTGATACTTTTACTTTTTCAGCTAATTCAGCCTGTGTAAAACCGCATTTGTGGCGGTATTTCTTCAAATTTTGGACAAAAATATTCTGAAGGCGTGCCATCTAACTACCTGTAAAGTAATAATAAAACTATTCTGTTGCTTGACATACTATGTATATGATATGATATTATTACCTTAAACATAGTATTTGACTTATTTTACAGAAGACGAGATATGGTTAAAATTTTAATTGTTGAAGATCAAACGCTTCTTCGGGAATCACTGGAACATATTATAGCTGAACAGGCTGATATGGAAGTTGTCGAAAAAACAAACAGCGCGTCGAAGGCGTTTGAACTGTGCCGGAAGCTTAAGCCGGATCTGGTATTGATGGATATTTTAACCGGAAAAAATGAGAATGGTATTACCTGGACAGCAAAGATACGGCAGGAATTTCCGGATATTAAAATAGTGATAATGACCTCTTTGCCGGAAATAACTTTTATCGACAGGGCCAGAAAAGCCGGGGCACACAGTTATATCTACAAAAACTCAGGATACCAGCATTTGTTCTATGTAATACGCAGTACTATGGAAGGCGGCGGTATCTACCCTGGACCGATTGACAATACGCACTTTGCCGCTAAATTCACGGAAGAAGAAATCGCCGTGATTTATCTGATATGCCAGGGGTTATCAAGGGATGTTATAGCGGATGAACTTAAAATATCAGAGAAAAAACTTAAATCGACCATAACTTCAATTTTGGACAAGACCGGCTTTGACAGCATTATGAAATTCGCCATTTATGCCCTGGGACGTCAATTAATAGTACCGGACGTGTAAATACCCAGATTGGGACCTGACGGTTCCTGATTAGGGACTGCATGGGGTTAAAATATATGGGCAAATTCCCCTGTTTTTTTTAATTTTTTTGTATTTTTTATTTAATTATTTTTTGCAAATAGCGTGATTTGCCATTGGCAACGCATAAGGAGAAGAAAATGAAAACAATAAAGAGCTTTTTGTTGGTTTGTGTGATGTGTGTTTTTTCCACACTGGTTGTTTATGCCGATCCGGCTGGAGATATGTTAGTACAAGCAGCCAGAGATCAGGATGAAACTGCGCTAAGACAGGCTCTTTGGAGCAGGGCTAATGTTAATTATACCTTTAATGACCAAACAGCCTTGATGGTAGCTTGTGAAAAACAATGGAACATAGGGGTTAGAATCCTTGTAGAAGAATACAAAGCGAATGTTTCATATAAAAATATGGATGGACAAACAGCTTTAATGTTTGCTGTAAAGACAAATAGAAATACATCCATAGCCAAGTTTTTAATTGAGAGAGGAGCTAATGTCAATGATAGAGATAATCAGAATAAAACTGTTTTGATGTACGCAGCTGAACAAAATCAAGCACCAGAAATGATTGATTTTATACTTCAAGCTGGTGCAAGTATAGGTGCAGTTAATTCTTATCAACAGGATGCTTTAATTATTGCGGTAAAAAATAGTAATTGGATAGCTGTAGACAAACTACTTCGAGTAGCAGGGATAAATTTATCACAGGCTGATGTTGATAGAAAAACAGCGTTTATATATGCATGTGAAAATGAAGATATCAATATGATGGCCGCATTTGTACAGAGAGGTTTTGATGTATTAAAACAAGATGCTAGTGGCATGCCTCCACTTTTATGGCTTATAGCTAACAATAAGTCGTTTACACCTATTGAGTATCTTGTAAAGAATACAACTGCTTTAAATTCTAAAGACAGATTAGGGAATGACGTATCATGGTATGTTAACAGGTCCAGTGATACTAGATTACGGAGATTGATCGAAAGCGTTAGGTACTAAATATGCGTCTATTTCTATTATTGGTATTTGCAATATTTCTATCAATCTCTAGTTGCAAGTCAACAAATGTAATACCTCCATCTGAACAACCATCAGGTAATGGTGATAAAAATAATCCTCCATCTGGCGGAACAGCAAATACACCTGTAATACCTCCATCTGAACAACCATCAGGTAATGGCGATAATAATAATCCTCCCACTTCTGGGAGAGCAAATACGCCGCTTCCGACACCAAGTTTTGAGCCTTTTATTCCAGACCCGACCCCTATTGTGTTTTATACGATTATATTTGGTTCAATTGACTCTGAATTCCTCGAAGCGGTAAAAGATCAGGATTTGATTAAGGTAACAACAATGTTAAAGAACAGACAAAATCCGAATATTGAAGATTCACAAGGTAATAATGCAATTTTTTACGCTATTCGTTCGGAAAATATATCTATGGTCAGTACACTCATGGAATATAATATTAATGTTGCAAAACCAAATAAACATAGCCAATTGCCTTTACTGTATGCAGTGAGTAAAAATAATCTTCATTTAGTAGATATGCTGATTAGAGGCGGAGCTTCAATTAGCGCATCAGATAATAAAATAACACCTATAATGCTTGCGGTTAAGCAAGGTAACGATGCATTAGTCAGATATTTACTTAACGCTGGTTCAAGAGTCACAGATCGTGATATTAATGGTAATACTTTATTACATATAAGTATAGAGAACAATAATATCGTTATAGTAAGATTGTTACTTGATAAAAATGCAGATGTTAATATAAGAAACGATCAGGGTAAAACAGCGTTGGATTTATTGAGAAGTTCAACTCGAAAAGACTTTAATGATATAGCTGGAAGATATGAATAAGCAAATACTGTTTATCTTTTCATTAATTTTTATTTTTACAGAGTTTTGTTCATTTGCATTGTCTAGGGATGATGAATTAATAAGGGCTGCAGAAGATGGGAATGTTACAAAAGTAAGGCAGCTTCTTAGTGAGGGTGCATACATTGAAGCGCGGGATGGTCGTGATCGTCAGACAGCTTTGGTTTTTGCCGCACATGAAGGACATCTTGAAATAGTACGGTTACTAATTGAGAATAAAGCAAATATTAACGCACAGGATGACAGAGGGTGGACAGCTCTTTCTGAAGCAAGTTATAGGGGAAGGGTAGCGGTAGTAGAATATTTATTATCAAAAAACGCGTCAACCTTATTTAGTACAAATTGGCATAATTCAAATGAATCAGGAAACGCTCTTTTTTGGTGCGTGTATAGTTGGCATAATACTTTACCGCAAAAAATACAGATAGTTAAATTGCTTTTAATGTATAATGCAGAACCTGAAGGAAGAGATAAGCAGGGGCGTGATACTATCAAAATAGCGGAAGATAATAATTATACTGAAATCCTTGCAATGCTTAAAGAGTATAAAGAAAAGAAAGAAAAGGAAAAAATAGAATATCAGCTTCTATCTGCAATACGGGAACAGGATGAGCGAAATGTAAGAAGGTTACTTGGCCTGAAAGCGAACCCGAATTTACAGCTTGATAATGGTGAAAGTTTATTAAATTATGCCGTTTCTACACAGAATATAAATATTGTAAGATTATTACTTGAATCCGGCGCAAATGCAAGCTATAAAAACAGGCTTGGAATATCTCCGTTAATGAAAGCGGCTAGATTTGAAAATATAGCAATTGTTAATTTATTAATAGATCGGGGTGCGAATATTAATGATACAGATAATAATGGGAGAACAGCTCTCTTTTATGCTGTGGAAAATAATAACCATACGATATTGACAAGATTAATAAGCGCGGGTATTTCAATCAATGCTAATGATAGTAATGGCAGTAATGTATTAATACATGCTTGTACCCAGTTAAATATTACTGCGGTACAGTATTTGCTTAATAACGGCGCAAGAGTTACTTCCAGAGATATTGATGGTAATACGCCATTGTTAATAGCGGCGCAAAAGGATAATTTTGATATGGTTAGATTTATTATGACTAAAAACGCTGATCCATTTACAACCAATAGAAGCGGAAATAACGCGCTTGATTATGCAAAAAGGAATGGAAATCAACAGATGATCGAATATTTTGAGCGTATATTTAATGCGTATTAAATTTTTCATTTATTTTTTATTAACCTTTCTCTTGTTTTCTTGTCAAAGTATTCCTCAATATAATCCGCTTGATTGGAATAGAATAAAATTTAAACCAAAAGACGGAAAGCTTTTTGTCGCTATAAAATATGGTACAAACAATGATGTAATTTCTGCTTTAAAAGGTTCACCCGATATAAATGTTGCAGATTATCTTGAACAAACGGCATTCATGTGGGCTTGCAGAAATGGTAATTTGGATATTATTAATGAGCTCCTAAATTATAACAAAGAAAATATTGAAAAGAAAACAAGGAAATATAAGAAATTAGATACAAAAGCAAAAAGTAATCTTAAAAATCCTGAACTTCAATATAACGCTTTATTTTGTTTTATAATGTCAAATAGTATTAATCCAGAGGAAGAAAAAGCAAGAAATACTTTAACTGAAATTATTAATTTAGATAGCTCAATACTTGATATGACAGATTGGTATGGAGAAACTATTATTCATAAAATGGTCCGTTCAAATAAAAATTATTTTGATATTATTACCAAAGAAATGGATGAAAAGAAGAAAAAAGAAATCTTAAATAGGAAATCTGTGAAATATCAGCAAAGTCCGTTGATGTTAGCAATTGAATTCGGAAATGCAAAAATGATAGATGCTTTAGTTAAAGATGGAATTAGTGACGATATTACAGATATTAATTTACCTATTAAAGTGCTTAATCAGGATAATGGCAATATTGGAGCATTTTTAAGTATTTTTAAAGGTAAGTTAATATATGATAATAAATATTCAAAACCTAGATTAAAAAATGAACAATTAGAAAAAGAAATTTCTGAATTATTAGTAAGATCTTCAAATCCATCTTTTAGAGAAAGAATATCTCATTTTTTAAAAATAAGTAATTCCTATCTTGATGAAATGATAATAAATCCTGATGATTTAGAACCAGAAGAATATAGAAACAAAAAGAAAATATTATTTAATATGTTACAAAGAAAAATGACACTTACAGAAAAAAATAATTTCTATGATATATTAGTAGACATTCCATCATTAATTAATGAAATAGATAATGAAGATTCAATGTGGCGTACTTCACTTCAGTTAATCATAGAAAAGCAAGATTTTGACGTATTTGAATGGATTATGAAGAATATTTCGTTGGAAAAAATAATTCCTACTAATAATGGAACAGGAGATTATTTAACTATAGCATTGCTAAAGAGAAATAAAAGAATTATGCATTTTCTTTTAAACGAATATCAAAATACAAGATATAATATAAGGAACTTAATTTATCCGAATACAACAATTTCTAATAAATTTGCCTTTGATTCATTTGGTAAAAATGAAATGGATCCGTTGGTTTTATTTTCCACCGATGAAGAATTATCTGATGATAGAGATCTTCTTATAAAAATTGCAAAATTTTATATAGCAAAATATAGCCAACCAGAATATTGTTTTAAATTATTAGAAGAATTGGAAAAAAATGATTTGTTTTTAATTTATGAATTTTTTCTTGATAATTATGGGCAATATTTTTATGAAGTAGATAAATTGCATGGCAAACCAGTAATAGATGTTTTGTTAACTAAAAGACAAAAGACATTAGTTCAGAGATACATTATGAAAATGAAAGATAAACTTGATGATGCTAATGAAAAGGCGTTGTTTGCCAGAAAAAATGAGTATTTGGATTTATGGGAATTATATGAGAAAATGAAAATTCCTCCAGAAATTCCAGCCAATATTCAACCAGTATCCAATCAACAACCAAAAAAATAAATAATAAGGATTAAAAACTATGACAACAAATAAAAATATAAAATATTTTACAGCAATAATTATATTTTTTCTAACTATAATAAATAACTACGCTCAGGAAGGTGAATATTTTATTAATCCTGATAGAATAATTAATGGTATAACTATTAAAAGAGGAGCAGATTTTTCCAAATACGAATATGAATATACAATTTTAGATCAACTGGATAATCCAAGAATTCATAAACGCGGGATAATTAATACATCCGCAGTTAGAGAGCGATTTATAACTTCACTTGCTGAACTTGCTCTTTTTGATAGAGATACAATAATAATCCCATTTACAGGTATGGAAGCTGATAGAAGTAAAAATTTACCGGATGGTTTATATAAAATTTGGTTATATGAAACAAATAAAAATAATAAAAACGAGATAAATAGTTATCTCTATTTAGTTAATGTTGATACTCGACCGCCGATATTTAATATACAACTCATTTCTAATACTATATATGTAAAAAATAGACAGAGCTTAATATGCCGAACTATACCTGTTTCAGAAAAAGCTAGTGAATGGAATGTTAAAATTCAAAAAGAGGGAAATAATATAAAGGAACAATCTTTTAAATATGATGATAATGAAATTGATTTTCCTGGTTTTTCATGGATAGATTATGAAGATTTTGATTATGAAGATCAATATTTTACTATTATTGTTGAAGGAATAGACCGTACCGGGAATAAAACGACTAGAACAAAAGATTTTGTTTTAACAAATAGGGAAATTACTAATACACCTATTATAATCACGCAAATAATTGAAAACCATGAAACAGTGAATAATGAAAATGATAATTTAAGTTTACCAAAAATTGAGACTCATGAAACAACAAATACTATATATGTTCCTAAAGGTAATTTTATATTGAGACCTGAAGACTATGAAATTTATAATGTAAAAGATGGCGATTATTTGGCAAAAATTGCGCGTGAATATTATGGTTCAGCAACATTATGGGGATTAATTTATGAAATAAATAAAAAAAGATTACCTAATGAATGGAATCCCAATCTAATACTGCCAGGTTTAGAATTAATATTACCATCAAAACAATTAATCAGCGATCTCATAGAAGCGACTAAAGAAAGTCAAAAACAGATCGAATAATTTTACTCTAACTCTGAGTATATGTAAAACGCTAAGAAAAACCATAAATTTAACTCTTTGAATTACCCAAATTTGCCAGACACTGTCTGGCAAATCGACATGATCTCACGGTTTCCCCTATTAACTTTTTTCTTATTAGGGTATACTTAATTTATCCTGTAAACTGGAGGGTTTTATGCAAACTACAATAGATAAATCAGGTAACAGCCACGGAATAAGGATATCAAAAGCGTTTCAAAAAAATATTCAAATCAATAAAAAAGAACATAAAGCTACTAGAGAACGGCTTACGGAATTTTATGGGGCGAATTTTGACAAGAAACGTAAACCTCAAAAGGAAATTGACTGGGGCAGTTCCACAGGAAAAGAAGTATGGTAAAATATAGTAACCACCCATGCACCTAAAAGAAGTAAAAACTATACTCAGCGCGCAAAACGGCATGAACCTTTCCCGGGGATGTACGCATGGCTGTATTTATTGTGACTCGCGGAGCAAATGTTACCATATTGAACACGATTTTGAGGATGTGGAAATAAAGTCAAACGCCCCCGCGCTGTTGAACGCGGCGCTTGCGAAAAAACGAAAAAAGTGCATGGTCGGCACCGGCGCGATGAGTGATCCGTACATCCCCATTCCGGAAAGTCTCGCGAATACCAGAGCGTGCCTTGAGATCATCGACAAACATGGGTTCGGGCTTGCAATTCAAACCAAATCCGACCTCATCTTACGCGATTTGGATTTGCTTGTCAGCATTAATCAAAAAGCCAAATGTGTTGTTCAAACTACTATGACAACTTATGATGAAAACATTTGCAAAATTATCGAACCGAATGTGTGCGGTACGCTCCGGCGTTTTGAAACTTTGCGCGTTTTACGCGGCAAGGGCATACGAACAGTGGTATGGCTCTGCCCCTTCCTTCCGTATATCAACGATACCGAAGAAAACCTGCGGGGCTTGCTTGATTACTGTGTCGAGGCGGGCGTTTACGGTATTCTATGTTTTGGCATCGGCCTTACTCTGCGCGAGGGAAACCGCGAGTATTTCTATTCAAATCTGGATCGTCATTTTCCGGGATTGAAAAACGAATATCAAAAAAAGTACGGATTAAATTACGTTATAGCCAGCGATAATAACGAGGCGTTAATGAAAATTCTATACGCAACCTGCGAAAAGCGCGGTATCGTCTGCGATAACGACGCGGTATTTACCTATATGCGCGATTTTAAAGATGCTAATGGCGCGCAGATGGAACTATTTATCAGTCAATAATATAAAAAATTATAAATAATTTCTTCGTTTTTATTATTTGTTAATGTCACCACTAAACCACTGCCGGATTTAATTTCCAATTTTTTTATAATTAGCCCGGTGTTTCTGCTTTTTAAAGGGTGTTCGCTATTAAATAATATATTTGCAATTTCTGTTAATCCTTCACTGGTTGCAACAGCGTCATCAAAAGCATCGGGGTCTATATCGAAGAAATCTCCAAAAAATTCATATATTATTAAAAGTTGGTAATGATAATCTACGCCATCTTCTATGTTTCCTAATGTAGACCTGAAAGCCGCTATATCCCCGTTCTCTATGGCTTCAATGCGCTTAAATATCATATTGACAATATCTTCACAAATTCCTGCCTCCACCAATGTGCCGTTGGGCAGGGTAATGTATTCAATGCCGTTAATTGTAATTATAGAATTACCTGTGTTATTTTCGGCTTTCTTTTGAGTTACAGCGCATGAGTTACATGCGATCAACATCGAAAAAAGAACCATGAATAAAATATTTTTCCGCATTTCAATATACCCGCCCAGTGCCGCTAAATCCCAAACCCAAAGGGATATAAAACCTCTCCATTTGTAATATTGTGGTGCGAACCCTGCCATGATATTGTCCATCCACCGCATTGCATTCCTATATCGTTTGCTCCCTGTCCCGCGACAAGAATTTTTTTACTCTCGGAAAGTTTTTTTAGCGTGTTATTTTCGTTACGCAAAAGCACAAGCGAATCGGAAACAAGAGAGCGTGCCGCCGCCCTGTTTACGTCTGTGCCGATCTCGCCCGCCTGTACTGTCAGCGGTTTTTCAAATAAGCTTATGCTTTGCTTGAAACGCAGAATGCGAATAACAGCGTCGTCAATGCGCGACATCGGGACGGTTCCTTCTTCAACCAGATTAATAAGATTATTAATATATGATATCCAGGCGTCGCGGCTGTCAGACGCCATGTACATATCCGCGCCTTTAACATTGTTGTGTCCGTGTACCGCGTCAATTCCGTATACGACAGGAATCCCAAGCCGCGTCTTCAGGGATTCTTCCACAAAGCCGTTAACCATATTTAACCAGCCCAGCGGTGTATTATTCCACGGATTTGATCCGCCTCCGCTTAAGACAGAACCAATAAAGTATTTTTCAATATCGCCTTTTTGCAGATGCGCGCGCTCCGCCTGGGTCATCTGTCCCACTTTTTCCGCCAGCGTCATCTGCGAAAGCAATTCTTCAGGAGTATTCCATTCAACAGATTTTTGTTTGCTTTTACCCGCGACCCCCGTACACGTTATCTGCGTAACCAGAAGCAGGAGAATGATTAATGAAGATAAATACTTTTTCATGTACAAAAGTATACGATATTAGAATGAGGTATGCTAGTCCGATGTATGCCGGTTATTACCCGGCAGTCTTATTCTGCGCGTTCTTAATCATCTCAATTTTTTCCTGAGGTAAATCGACAAATGTTTGCCGGGGAATATCCAGAAAATATCCCTGCCCAAGATCAATATTTAGTTTTATCAATGTTTTTAACTCTTCCTCGGTTTCGATGCCTTCCGCGACCAGGAGAATACCGGCGTGTCTGCCAAAGTCAACCAGTGATTTGCATAAAAACTGCTTTATCTCGTCCTTGTCAATGTCTCTGATAAGATGCTTGTCCAGTTTCATTATATTCGGCCTGATATTCGCTATTGTGTTAAGTCCCGAAAAACCAGACCCTACGTCGTCTATGGCTATTCCGTAGTTTTGGTCTTTGTAATGCTTGATTGAGCCTATAAAAGCCTCGTTATCGTTTATGCTGACACGCTCGGTTATTTCAAAGATAATATTATTAAAATCCAGTCCATATTCATTCAAGCGGGTTTTGGTAAATCCATCCTTGAATTTTTCATCATGCATAATATTGGGATTTACATTCAGAAAGATTTTCTTTCCGTTTTGAATATGCACGGAATTTTTAAGAGCCTTTGTTCTGCACAATGATTCAAGTTCCCACGCCCTGTTTGTTTTGTCGGCTGTTTTGAACAGCTGCTCAATATCTATTTCGAGTTCTTTTTCGGATATTCTGCTGAGGGCCTCGTAACCGAATGTCTGCCCGTCGGTCAATGATACAATGGGCTGATAGACAGGCGTAATATATTCGCCTTCCAAAATCTTGTTCAGTATATCGGAGTCAGTTTGCATAATAACCTCTTAAATAATTTTGCGGTCAAATTTTGTTAATCTGTTATTAAAAAACGATTAAACCGCATGATATATGATACTTCGTGTGACTGCTGGATTTATTTTTGGAATGATGGTCGTTTATTATACAAGCCTGAAGAAAATGCGGGATAAAAAAAGTAATAAGTCGTATTGATTACACCCATCTTATTATTATATTATAAACTATGGTAATCGCTTCAATCGACATACAGAACGGCAAAGTCGTCCAGCTCAGGCAGGGCGCGGAATTGGTGCTGCAGAGGGAGAATTCTCTTGAACTCGCGGCGGAATTCGACCTCTATGGCGAAGTTGCGGTTATAGACCTTGACGCCGCGATGGGGAAAGGCGGCAACCTTGAAATGATAAAGCCGCTTCTGCGAAAGGCGGAGTGCAGGGTGGGCGGCGGCATAAAAACACCCCAACAGGCGCGGGAATTGGTCAGTCTTGGGGCGCGCAAGATAATCGTTGGCTCCGGCGCTTTTCGTGATTCCGCGAAAAAAGGGGCGGGGATTGCCGGCGGAGAGTTTGCGGTAAATATCCCCTTTCTTGAAGCCATGTCGAAGAAAATCGGCAGGGAGCGGCTGATTGTCGCGGTTGACGCGCGCGCCGGGGAAATCGTCGTGGACGGCTGGAAAACCCCCACCGGCCTTGATCTAATTGAAGCTGCAAAAGCCGTCGAACCTTATGCCGGTGAATTGCTCTTTACCTGCGTGGAACGCGAAGGCACAATGACCGGCATCGACCTTGCCCCCGCGAAAAAACTGCGCGAAGCTGTCAGCTGTCAAATAACCGCCGCCGGCGGCGTCTCGACCTTAGCTGAAATTGAAGAAATAGCCGCCATCGGCTGTGACGTACAGCTGGGCATGGCCCTATACACCGGAAAAATAAGCCTCGCCGACGCCTTTGTAACATCGCTAAACTGGAAAAAAGGAGAGTTCCCGACCCCCGACCCCCGACCCCCGACCCCTGAGCCCCACTCCCTACTCCCTACTCCCTACTCCCTACTCCCTATTATTGTTCAATCGCCTGACGGCCAGATATTAATGACAGGCTTTACCGATAAAGAAGCGTTAGCCGAAACTTTTAAGCGCGGGAATGTCTGCTTCCACAGCCGTACCCGGAACAAACTCTGGATGAAGGGTGAGACATCGGGTAACACCTTAAAATTACTGCGTTTACGCGCCGACTGCGACAGGGACGCGCTGCTCGCGATAGCGGAACCCGCCGGCTCTGTCTGCCACACGGGAGCGTGGTCGTGTTTTGCAACTAACAGGGATTATACATTGCAATTCTTGCAGGATATTATACGGGAGCGTTTCCGCAATCCCGCGCCGGGTTCGTATACCGCCACCCTTGACGATGATCTTGTCCGTGAAAAAATAATGGAAGAGGCTAAGGAACTCTGCGAGGCAAAGGCCCATGACGAAATTGTCTGGGAAGCCGCTGACTTGCTCTACTTTGCGACAGTGTTAATGACAAGGGCGGGAGTCACTATTGAGGAAATTCTTGACGAGCTTGACAGGAGGCATAAAAAATGAGCGCGTACTGGAATAGCCGCATAAAAGATCTTTCTCCGTATGTACCCGGCGAACAGCCGAAGGACCGGCAGTTTATCAAGCTGAATACCAACGAGAATCCCTATCCCCCTTCGCCAAAGGTCATTGAGGCGCTTAAAAAGGCCGTTAATGACAGCCTGCGGCTGTACCCGGATCCCGAATGTACCGCGTTTCGGGAAGCGATCGCCTCCCACTGCAGGGTGCGGACGGAACAGGTTTTTGCCGGTAATGGTTCTGATGAAATACTGGCTTTTGCTTTTGGCGCGTTTTTTGAAAGTTCTGCCGCCAGCGGCGCCGCCGGCGGCGCCGCTGCGAAACCGATTCTTTTCCCCGATATTACCTACAGTTTTTATCCCGTTTATGCCCGTTTTTGGGACATTCCCTATCGTACCATTCCTTTAAACGATAATTTTTTCATTAATACCGCGGAGTATAAGATTCCCTCAGGAGGCGCTGTATTTCCAAATCCCAATGCTCCCACCGGAATCACCCTGCCGTTAGGCGATGTTTTATCATTGGCCGAATATCTTGAAAAAACAAAAAATGTTTTTATTCTTGACGAGGCGTATACAGGGTTTGGCGCGGACTCGGCTGTTCCCCATCTTAAGGATCATCCAAACCTGCTCTGTGTTTATACGCTTTCAAAATCAGGCTCCCTTGCCGGATTGCGCGCGGGCTTTGCCGTTGGAAGCGAGGAATTAATAGACGGGCTTCGCCGTGTGCGGGACTCCTTTAACTCTTACACGCTTGACCGGCTTGCCCTTGCCGGCGCGACTGCCGCGCTTTCGGACGCCGCTTATTACAATAAAATTAACAGCCATGTTGTCAGGACGCGTAAAAGGGTAACTGAAAACCTGCGAAGCATGGGTTTTACAGTCCTTCCCTCGGCGGCAAATTTTATTTTCATGAAGTGCAATTTATCCGATATAACAGGAGCCGGTCTTTTTTCCGCGCTCCGTGAAAAAGGGATACTGGTAAGGCATTTTAACAAGGATCGGATTTCGGATTTTCTAAGGGTCAGCATGGGAACGGATGACGATATGGATGCATTCCTTGGCGCGTGCGGGGAAATAATAAGTAATCTCAGGTGAAGAGCTTCACCCTTTGGGTTGTATTTTCGCCAGGTAATTCTGCACCGCTTCGGCAATGGTTTTGAAAATCAATTTTCGCTTTTCATCGTTGTATTCAAGCAAAGTAAAACGAAAACCAGGCAGATCGCTGGCAAAGCCAGAAAGCGGAACCACGCATATACCGGTGGAAGCCAGGAGCCAGTAGGCAAACTGCTTGTCCGGTTTAAGGCCGGAAATTTCCGCGTTGATGTAATTCCGCAAACTCACATCAATGACCGGCAGGGAACGGCCGCCGGGATTCTTTTTTAAGACATCGTCAAAAACCGCGGAAACATAAAAAGCGCCGTTGGGTTTTTTTATCCGGATTCCGGATACGCCCGCAAAAGCCTTTTCCATTTCGTCCGCTCTTTTCTCGAACATAGCGGCCCTTGTCTCAAGGTGCTTAGGGTAGCGGGAATCCCCCATGATGGCGGGGATGCAAAGCTGGGGAAGGCTGGTGGAACACACTTCCAGTCGTTTTGAATCCAGAAGACTCTTGACATACGCGTCAAAACGGTGGTCGGCCTTGCGGTTGTAGATTTCAGCCCATCCGCAGCGCGCGCCTGGCCAGGGAACCTCCTTGGAAATTGAGCGCAAAGCAATAGCCGGCACATCGCCGATGACTTGTGATAACGCCGCTGTTCTCGCGCCGCCGTAAACTATGTTTGCGTATGTTTCATCACAGACGATGAAGAGCCCGTAGTTACGGGCAATCCGTACAAATTCCAGAAGAACTTCCACGGGGTAAACCGCGCCGGTGGGGTTGTCAGGATTGATAAGGAGTATACCAGCGATGGAATCATTGTACTTTACCTTGAGTTCCACGTCGGTCATGTCGGGCATCCAGTCCCGCTGGGGATCAAGCCGGTAGGTTAAATGTTCATAACCGGAATGCGCGGCTTCCGCGGAGGACAAGGTTGAGTACGCGGGGGAAGGCCCCAGAACCCGGGCTTCCCTGCGGAGGAAACCGAAAACTTTCGCCACCGCGTCGCCGAGTCCATTGAAGAAAAGAATGTCCTCCGCTTTGATTGGCGAACGAGTCGAGGTCGAGATCGAACTGGGCAGTTCAATAACAGGCCGCCGATTCGCAAGTTCGGAAAGGAATTCCCTGGTGGGACGAACCCCCTCGGTCTCTGAATAGGCATAGGAAAGATTCTCACCGACTTTTTCCCGGACAATGTCCTTTATCCAGTCCGCGACCGGTTCGCCTTTCTGAATCGGATCCCCGATGTTTTCCCAAATAATGGGGATATTCCATTTTCCCAGACTCTTGGCAAAAGCTACAATTTCCCGGATTTCGTACCTGAGTTCTCCCGCTCCGGGGTGTAGAATGTCCCTTCTCATGGCGATGCTCCTTTAACCTGTGTACATTTTATACAATTTATGGAATTATAACATCTGTTATATACAATAATAGGGAAAAATAATGAATATTATCAAGAGTGAAGAATTCGATTTTTATTGGAAAAGCCGCGCGTATCAGAAAGATGATGAAGCTGTTGAAACCGTTGTAAAAGAGATTATTGCCGCTGTAAGCAGGGATGGGGACGAGGCTGTGCGCCTTTTTGCGTCAAAGTTTGACAAAAGTTCTCCTCAACAGCTTGAAATTCCCATGCAAACGGTCAAGCAGGCCGCCATTGAATTGAGGAGGGACGATCCCCAACTGACCGCCGCCATGGAGCTTGCCGCGGATCATATAAAACGATTTTCCCTGCGGCAGCGCGCGCAGTTTTCTGACTTTGAGTATGAGATGGAGGAGGGGCTTTTTACAGGGCAGAGGGTAATACCCGTGGACAGGGCGGCGGTATATGTTCCCGGAGGCCGTTTTCCCCTGTTTTCGTCCGTGCTTATGGGGCTGATCCCGGCTTTCTGCGCGGGCGTGGAGGAAGTTATACTTGCTTCGCCGCCTTTGGAAGACGGCCTTCCTGACAGGAAGATCCTTGCCGCCGCCGCAATAGCGGCCGACAGCTTAGCCGGGGATTCATCGCCTGTAAAAGAGGGCAAGATTAGGGTTTTTGCCGTCGGCGGAGCGCAGGCAATAGCGGCGCTTGCCCTGGGAACTCAATCCTTTCCCCGCGTTGACCTGATTGTCGGCCCGGGTAACAAGTATGTGGCTGCCGCCAAACGTATCCTCTTTGGCAGGGTGGGCATTGATTTTATCGCGGGCCCCACCGATGTGCTGATCATTGCCGACAGCTCCGCCAGCGCCGACCTTATCGCGGCGGACATGATCGCCCAGGCGGAGCATGATCCAGACGCCCGCGCCCGCGCCCTTGTTCCCAGCGCTGAGCTTGCCGAACAGATCAGCGGGGCATTGGAGAGGCGGCTTGCCTCTTTGCCCACTGCCGCGACCGCCCGCGCTTCTCTGGACGCGGGCGGGCTTGTTATCATTTATAAGACAGATGAAGATGCGGTCCGTATCGCCAACACAATCGCGCCGGAACATCTTGAGCTTCAGGTTGGCGGCGCGGACACCTGGATTCCACGCCTGAAGAATTACGGCTCGCTTTTTATAGGAAGCCTTTCCGTGGAGGCCCTTGGTGATTATTCCGCGGGGATTAACCACACCCTGCCCACATCGACAAGCGCCCGTTTTTCTGGCGGCCTGTCGGTCAGGCATTTTCTCAAGACTGTCACCACATTGCGCTGCGCCCCAGGCGCGGGCTTTGAAAAAGCGCGTAACGCGGCTGAAACGCTGGCCCGCGCCGAGGGTCTGGAAGGCCACGCGCTAAGCGTAGCAGCGCGGCGGCGCGCAAGGATATAAAGGGTGTGTAATACAATCTGTAATACAACGTATTTATCCCTTGTTGTCCCCTGTTTTAATGAAGAAGCGGCGATCCCGTTATTTTATGACGAAGCGGTCAAAGTTTGCGCGCCGATTAATGAACAGTTTGAGATAATTTTTGTGGACGACGGTTCACGGGATAATACCCTAAGCATTTTCCGCCGCCTCGCGAATCAGGACAAGCGCGTACACTACATTTCGTTTTCGCGTAATTTCGGCAAGGAAGCGGCCATGCTTGCGGGCTTGCAGGCGGCGCAAGGCGAATACATTGTAACCCTTGACGCTGACGGGCAAGACCCTCTGTCGCTCATTCCTCAAATGCTGGAAAGCGTTGTTTCGGGGGAATACGATTGCAGCGCGACCAGAAGGGTAAGCCGTACCGGAGAGCCGCCGGTACGTTCCTTTTTTGCGCGTTGTTTCTACGCGCTTATGAAAAAAATAACCGATGTAGAAATTATTTCCGGCGTACGGGATTTTCGTCTGATGAACAGAAAGTATCTGGAAGCGATCCTGGCGATACCTGAACGGAACAGGTTTTCAAAGGGTATTTTTCCATGGATCGGTTTCAGGACAAAGTGGTTTGAGTATGAGAATATTGAACGGGCCGCGGGTAAAACAAAATGGTCCTTCTGGAAACTGTTTGTATATTCACTTGACGGTATAATCGCTTTTTCGTCAAAACCGCTTGCCATAGCCTCCGTATTGGGGATTCTGTTCTTCATCATCGCGATTTCGTTTATTATTTTTATTATCATTCGCAGAATCGTATGGGGCGATCCCGTAGGCGGATGGGCGTCAACAATATGTATCATTCTTTTTTGTTCGGGGATTCAGCTTTTCACGACAGGTATTTTGGGACAGTACATGGCAAAAATATATACTGAAGTTAAGCATCGTCCACAGTACATTGTCCGGGAGGCGCGGTGAAAGAAACCGTAATTTTTGACCGGAAATTTTTCAAGTTTATTCTTGTAGGGATAATCAATACCATTATTGGTTCGGCGATAATGTTTTTATTGTATAATGCCGCGCATTTGAGTTACTGGTTTTCTTCGGCCTGCAACTATATTTTTACCAGTATTTTAAGTTTCTTCCTGAACAAGTATTTTACATTCAGTGTCCGGCATTGGTCGGCGTTTATGGTTATCGCGTTTATCATGACGATTGCGATTTCATATTTTATAGCTTACGGCGTTTCGAAGCCTATAATGAATTATCTGTTAAGGGACAGCCCGCAAAAGCTCCGCGAAAATGCGGCGCTTTTTACCGGGATGTGTTTGTTCACGGGATTGAATTACCTGGGACAAAGGCTGGTTGTGTTTAGGAAATGATTACCCCTCCCATCGCCCCCATACAAAACCACCGTAGGCGCGAAAAGGGCGTTCTGGTGTACCCCGTGTATTCGCGGCGTTCAGGCGGCCTTTCTGTGGGGATCAACCTTTTCCCCGATCAAAAAAGCTGTCCCTTTGACTGTCCCTACTGCGAGGTTTTTCCTT
>Ga0268262_10002648_pt1 | contig 20444 bp, 22 predicted proteins | sample TergutNc150P3_FD_190354 | JGI IMG/M metagenome (GOLD analysis project Ga0268262, IMG submission 190354) | Nasutitermes corniger P3 segment gut microbial community from laboratory colony in Florida, USA - Nc150 P3 (SPAdes) (version 2) | ecosystem: Host-associated > Arthropoda: Insects >... | reverse complement strand
TCAACCATATACTCGGTTTGCGAAACCACCTTTGTGCGCCGGGTGAATCTCCCCAGATGATGACGGGTGTTACTGTTGTCCCGCTCAATACTGACGGTATGCTTTTTCCCAATAATGTGTCGTTCAGGTGGTAAGACCTCGGCAAAAGCATTCCATTTATCTGTGGAGCTTCTTCCAAAACTCTGTGGTACGTCTGCTCCCGACCTTCCGCCGTCTCTGGCTGGATTTGACAACTTGTTTACTGACAATATTTCACGCCAGAGCCTACTCCAGTCGGGCGCAGCTTGCCAACTCTGTTGGACTTGCAAAACTGACGTTTTGCAAGTGGCTCTGTGTAAAAAACACAATTTTTCAGGTGCTTGACTTTGTCATAAAGCTTTCTGAATGTTGCAGAATCACGATTGCCAAGCACCCAGGCCACGGTTTTCCGTGTGCTACGGTCAAGGGCCTTGATGACCCAAAGCTTGTTTTTTTTGACCCTATGAAATGCCACATTTCGTCAAACTCCATTCGCTTGATTTCACCTGATACTTCCTGTTCTGGCAGACTCTCCCCAAATGAGCGTATCCAGCGGTAAACAAGAGTGTGATCTATTCCAAAAATGCGTCCTAACATACGGTATGAACCTTTGCCCAAGGCATAAAACATGATCAGAAACGCCTTTTTTACTGCTATAGAATGGCTTGTCCTGTTATCTCCTTCTCTAAAGTTGCACCCGCAATTTTTACAGCAATATCGCTGTTTCCCAGCAACTATGCCACTCTTGACTGCCCGGTCTGAACCACACTTTTTGCACGACAACATGATAATTCCTCCAAAAGGTCAAATTTGAAATTATCATGCAATGTATAAAATAGTCAACACTCTCGAAGAAACTTTGACGTTCTTAAGGACACAGATGAGTGTCCTGCCGGATGTATCCGTTAATGGTATTGACAGCCTGAACAGGTTGTTTGCGGATATGCTTGCTCGCTCGCAAGTTGGTAAAATAGATGGTGTTACAATATGCCCATGCTGTTCAGATACCTTGTCTCCATTCTGATATTTTTATCCCCTCTCTTTGCTCAGCGGCAGGCACAGCAGTATTACTATACGTATTTAGACAGCAACGGAAAGATAGTAATTAATAATTTGCCGCCTGATCATGTGAGGGGAAAAGGCTTTCGCTTGATGGACGTGAAAGCTGGGCCAATCAAACTGGCGATTACAAAGTCTCAAATGTCTCAGGCGCTCCGCAGCCCGGAGCTGATTTCTTTAATTGATCAAATTGCTGATGAACACAGCGTTGATACATGGTTGGTTCGAGCGGTAATTCAAGTTGAAAGCGCGTTTTATGAAAAAGCGCACAGCCGGAAAGGGGCTATGGGTTTGATGCAGTTGATTCCGGCTACGGCAAAGCGATTTGATGTAGTTGATCCTTTTGATCCGCTTCAAAATATCACTGGTGGGGTTAAATATTTGCGCTGGTTGATAGATTTTTTCGACCACGATTACAAAAAAGCGATTGCCGCATACAATGCTGGGGAAAACGCTGTCAAAAAACACAATGGCATCCCTCCGTTTGCTGAAACCATAGCCTATGTTCCCAAAGTAATGCGCCTGTGGGAGAGCAAGTCCGTAGTTGCGGACCCGAATGCCAAAGGTGCTATTGATTATCTAAAAAAGGGACGCGGTGGTTTTTTGGTAAGCTCAAACATGGGTTCTCAGAATACCAACAGCAAAACGGCGCTCCATGAATCTTCAAAAACGACTGAACAAACAACGGTAGCGCCTAAGCCCCTGTACTATTGGGAAGACGCCAACGGCAGAGTGACGATTTCGGATAGACTGCCGCCAAAAGACGCGAAAAATGTAAAAGAATATTAGCCGCCTTCTATATATTTCCGCAGAGCCTCGCAAGCCTCGTCAAAAGCGTTTTGCAGGCGGTCGAACAGTTCGCCGGGCGTTGCATCGGCTTGGCCACATTTGCTATAGACTTCAATCATCGCGGAAATGGCTCTGGTTCGCACAGCGCCAATGGCACCGCAGGAACCTTTCGCCGCGTGGGATAGCTCCCTGACTTTTGTCATATCGTTTGATTCAATGGCGGTTTTAAGCGCGGATAGTCTAATGGGCATATCGTTTTCAAACATTCCAAACAACTCTTTTAATAATTTATGCTCATTATCGTCAATGCTTTTTATTTGATTGAGCATAGGCCGATCTAATACAGGTATGTTGGAAAGCTCGGCAATGGAGACAATGTTTGAAGAAACAGATGTCATAGCTGTATCAGTCTAACAGTTCTGGATCAAAATCGTTCTACCGTTTTATTTTTTTCAGGACAGCATTAAATAGCGATTTTGCTTCTGGAATACGGAAAAACAGCGCTAGTCCAAAATACAAAGTGCCGCATGCGGCGATAAGGGGGAACAAGCGCCATACAGTGGCTATTGTTCCTTGAAAGGCGAATGGATCGTGAATAGTGAGCAATGTGCTTCCGTACCAAGCAACGGTACCCATCACCGCTGCGGCGCATCCCATCTTTAGCCATCCGCTTGCGACATTTTTAATCGGCAGATGTCCCAGGGTGTATCTCAATCGCCATGCCTGAAAGATCAAGCCCGCTAGTGCCGCAAGACTGTTGGCAAGCGCCATTCCATTTGTTCCCATAGGTCTCATCAGCAAGAGGCTAAACGCCACATTACAGACAAAGCCGATAATGGCTGCCAGGGCTGGTCCGCTGTAGTCTTTCATGGCATTCAGCGCTTGTGTGCTCACCCGCGCCGATGCAATGAAGATAAGTCCCAGGGCTTGATATGGCAACGTAGCCGAAGTCCAGGCAACCGCCTCAGCCCCAAAAGCGCCTTTGTGGTAAATAAAAGCTATGATCGGGGTTGCCAGAACAGCCATTCCTATAGCCCCTGGTATTACCATAAATGCTGTTCCCCTTAGTGCTTCACCAAGACTTGAACTGACGCCCGGTACATCTCCTTCGCTGGCTTGACGGCTCATGGTAGGCAGGCTGACAGTCGCCACGCTGACAGCAAATAATCCCAAGACCAATTCCCCCAAAAGGTTTGAATTTGCCATGACCGTTTGAGCGCCCGGCGGCAATTGACTTGCTAGGCTTTGGCTGACAAAGACATTAATCGGATGGATGCCGCCAGCTATTATCCCGGGTACCATTCGTTTCAGCGCAAGTCTGACATCCGGGTTTTTGAATCGGGCTAACCACCCAAAATGAAAGCCCATTCGTCTAAATATTGGCGCTAACACTAATATTTGGACTAATCCATGAAGCAGCATCGCAAAGGCGAATACAAGCGCCGCTCTGGCACCGAATGGTCTGGTCATTAAGTGGAAAGCTATCCAACTGACGCTGATAAAAACTATGTTTCCGCACATGTTGGTGGATGCGGCCAGGGCAAAGCGATGACGCATATTGAGCACCGCGGCCATTGCGGACGTAATGCTCACCAACAGCAGATATGGGAACATAATACGCCCCAGTGCAACACCCAAGGCGACAGTGTCCGGGAATCCTGTTTTCCCTAGAATCACATCCCACAAAACCCCAATCTGTGTGATAAAACTTGCCCCTGGGGCCAGCTTGCCCAACATCAGGAGACCGGTTATCGGGGTCATTAAAATTACGCCGATAACGCAGATTACGAGCAAAATCACCCCGAGTGTGCCAAGGAAATCCGCTGTAAAGGATTTGGCTTCCTCTTCGCCTCGTTTTGCGTCAACATCCACAAGCGTTGGCAGAAAGGCAGCGGTCATAGTCCCTTCCGCTGTAAAACGGCGCAACATGTTGGGCAAGCGATAAGCCACTTGGTACGCGTCTGAAATATCATTCAAACCGAGACGCGAGCCAATCATGCGTTGAACCACTAAACCAGTAATGCGCGACAAGAGCGTCATCAAGCCTACAATCCCCGCCGAATGCAGAAGCGAACGAACACTGGTTTTCTTGACAGGGGTCATATTAGTCTTATCAGCAGACTGCCAGGAGATACAGAACTGACATTCTGACAGGTACACCATTTGTGACTTGCTTTAGTATCAGGCTGTTGGGGCCGTCGGCTACTTCGCTGGTGATTTCCACACCTCTGTTGATAGGCCCTGGATGCAGGACAACGGCTTCGTTTTTGGCTCTTTTCATTCTTGCCGTGTTGAGCTGGTAATATTTGGCGTATTCGCTTTGGCCCGGAATATACATGCCCGTACCGCGTTCAAACTGGCACCTAAGCATCATGATTACATCCATATTTGGTATTACTTCATCAAAGTCATAGCTCAGTTCCACGTCCGGCCAAGTTTCTTTAATCTCTGTTGGGAGCAGTGTAGGTGGCCCGACAAGAGTCACCTTGGCGCGCATTTTTGTAAGCAACCAAAGGTTAGAGCGCACAACACGGCTATTGCGTATATCTCCTACGATGGCTACTTTGAGTCCCTCCAGTTTGCCAAAGTGTTCCCTCATGGTGTACGCGTCTAAAAGGGCTTGCGTGGGGTGTTCGTGCGCGCCATCTCCCGCGTTGACAATGCTTGCGTCTATATGGCGGGCCAACAGCGTGTGCGCGCCCGGGGCGCTGTGACGCATTACAATTGCATCTGGACACATGGCCTGGAGGTTTGTGGCTGTATCAATGAGTGTCTCGCCTTTGGTGAGGGAGCTGGAGCCAGCATCGAAATTTACGATCTCGGCGGACAGGCGCTTTTCCGCAATTTCAAAACTGTTCCGCGTCCGTGTACTGTTTTCGAAAAAGAGATTCACTACTATTTTTTTGTGCAGTGCCGGAACCATTTTGATTTCAGGATTCTCGCACACTTCTTCAAAAAGCTTGGCTTGATCCAGAATTGATGTAATGTCCAAAGGGCTCAAAGACTCTATGCCGAGCAGATGCTTGAATGGAAAGGTGTATTGGGGAGATGTCATACAAAAATCAGCCTTTCAGCAACTCATCATCCTATAAAATCACCAATTTTGATATGGAAGTTTTTGGGACAGCCTCCAATTACTGTAAATCTCCTTTGATTTAGCCAATAAACCTTGAAAACTACTTGCCATGATGCCAGACTTAAATTTCATGTAAAGTGACATATTTTACATGAAATTACTATACTTTCAGGGAGATGTTTTGCTTGAATCGCTTTTACAGGCCGCGCCGCTGTGGGCATGGATTGGGTTTATCGTAATGATTAGCTTCATGCTGGTGCTTGATTTGGGCGTTTTCAACAGAAAAATCCATGCGCCTTCTTTTACGGAGTCGGTTATATGGAGTTGTGTGTGGGTTACTCTGGCATTGATTTTTAATGTCGCCGTATGGAAATTTATGGGTACGTACAAGGGGGTTGAGTGGTTTACCGCATACGTGCTTGAAAAGAGCCTCAGCGTTGATAATCTTTTTGTGTTTGTCTTGGTATTTCAATCTTTCGCGGTAGATGTCAAGCACCAGCACCGCATTTTATACTGGGGAGTCTTAGGAGCCATAATATTCAGGGCCATAATGATTGCTGGGGGAATTGCCCTGTTAAACCATTTTGAGTGGATGATTTACCTCTTTGGAGCCTTTCTGATCTGGACTGGCATAAAGATGTTCATCGACAAAAAGGAAAATGAAGAAGAAGCCAAGCCGTCAAATGGTGTAATCGTGCGTATTTTTAAAAGAATAATTCCATTTGACCCCGAAGGCGGACATCAACATTTTTTTACCAATAAAAATGATAAATGGCTTGCAACTCCAATGTTATTAGTGCTTTTGGTAGTTGAACTTACAGATATACTTTTCGCCGTAGATTCAATTCCTGCCGTACTGGCTATAACCAGAGACTTGTTTGTAGTTTTTACCAGTAATATTTTTGCGATTTTGGGACTACGCAGTCTTTATTTTCTACTAGCTAATATGATGAATAGATTCCATTATTTGAAAGCTGGACTTGCAATAATTCTAACCTTCGTCGGATTAAAAATGTGTCTGGCACATCAGATTAAGGTTAGGCTGGGGGTTAGTGATGGTGTTTTCATCGTAATTAATTTAATTTTTATTTCACTCGTGCTTTCAGGTTCTATTGTTTTCAGTCTGCTCTCAACAAAACATATTGGGAAAAAAATATAATGCTGTTGCGGCAAACCGCTTTCAACGCAATTAATGACGAGAAGCCACTTGATGGCCCCACCGTGATCACGCTTGGTAATTTTGATGGCGTTCATTTGGGACACAGACAATTAATAGGCGACGCGGTTAACGCTGCAAAAAAGCGCGATTTGCCTGTGATTGTAGTGACATTTGATCCGCATCCGTCAAAAATTCTTTCACCGGAAAAACAACCGGGCTTCTTGATGACCCTGTCCCAGAAATTGTGTATTTTTGAGAGTTTGGAAGTTGATGCTGTTTGGGTTATTCCGTTCAGTCGTGAGTTTTCTGAGCTGGAACCGGACAGTTTTTTGGATGGGTTACGAAAAAATCTATGCCCTGTCGAGCTGCACGTTGGGCAGGCCTTTCGCTTTGGGCTAAATCGCCTGGGAGATTTATCCACTCTTCAAACTTGGGGTAACATTTTGGGGTGCGAAATTTGCACCCATGCTTACAAAGCGCCTGACGGAGGCTTCCTGAGCAGCAGCAGAATCAGACAGTTATTGGTGGACGGCGATGTCGCTTTGGCCACTGTGCTTTTGGGAGAGCCATTTACGCTGACCGGCCTTGTTGTGGAAGGTGACCGTAGAGGCAGGTGTATTGGCTTTCCAACGGCAAATCTCGCCTGGGAACAAGAGATACTGCCAGCGGCGGGTGTTTATGTAACGGCTGTGCGCTGTTCAACTCATTTGATAGGGACGCTAATGGGTTTAACTAATGTAGGCATAAAACCTACTTTCAATGGTATGAATTTGACTGTAGAGACACATTTGCCTGGAATCAGTGAAAATCTTTACGGCTCCAAGCTGGAACTGAGATTTTTGAATCGGATACGGGGCGAAGAGAAATTTGAAACCACTGAATTACTGCAAGCCAGGATTAAAGAGGACATAAGTATTGCTGCCAAATGGTGGAAATGCAACAATGACGCAACTAGCCCATAATACCTATTTGAGTTTGATGGCGATAATTGTAAAACACTGATTCCAGACCCATAGCCAAGTAGTGAAAAAAAGAACGGACAATAGGTATAAAGATTATTTTAAAACAGCCGATACAATATGCGTATGGATATTATTTTGGGAGACACTTCTGCCCCTAGTGCTGACAGTCACGCACGCGGTAGAGTTTCTGCTCAAGATTCATACAATCTAAGCGCTGATAAGTCAGGCTTTAGTCAAAGGGCAGGACAAATTGGGTCTAATGCAAAAGACAAATCCAAATCCTCGCAGTCCATTGGCGATAGTGAAGACACTTTGGAATTGAGTCCGGAAGCCAAGCGGATGCTTGAATCGCTTAAAGCCCGTGACAAAGAGGTAAGAGCGCATGAAGCGGCACATTTGGCGGCGGCAGGTGGAATAGCCAAAGGAGGCGCTCAATTTTCAATGCAGCGCGGTCCCGATGGAAACAACTATGCTGTTGGCGGAGAAGTCAGTGTTGATACAAGCTCTGTTCCCAACAACCCGCAAGCAACCATTGCGAAAGCCCGCCAAATTGCCTCTGCCGCCTTGGCTCCAGCAGACCCCAGCCCGCAAGACCGATCCGTAGCCGCAAGAGCAAGGCAAATGGAAACAAACGCAGCGGCGGAATTGGCGAGCAAATCAAACGAATCAAGCGAGAAGAAAAACCAAAACGCGCTTACCGCGATAGGGCAACAGGCAACCAACGCCTATAGAGCCAACAGCACAGGCTCCACGGGTTCGTTGAAAGAGACGACCGATCCAATTGCCAATGCTTATCAGACAGTGGCTTAGAGATTTCCCTATTTGGCGCTATTGCTGTGGATAATTTGGTACTTGAGCGGAAATTTTTCCGCATCAAGCGCTAATTGGCGGCCTTTCAGCGTAGTTTTATTAATAATCAGCGGACCTGCTAAATTGGCTGTCATCTGACGTGGATCTTCAGGTATCACCACCAAGGCCAGCACAAGCGCGTCTTCCGGTTTCTCTATCGCCAGGAAATCAGCGTCCTCAGGTGACAACGGCGCATCGTAATCAGGCTTGACAGCCCCCATGTCCATACATACAAAGGAATATTCCTCAGAATCGACAGCCTGCAAGAACTTCAATGGATAGCCCCCTGCGGGTTCATATAGGCGAAAGCGCTTCAGCTCCGGCATACCAATCAATCCGGCAGGGAAATTCACAGTCAGGTCAAAGACAGGGTGTTGGAGCGGATATTTTTCTGTATCCAGAACTAATTGGACAGCCTTTTTGTTGTTTTTATTGATGACAATTGGACCAGCCAGATTGGCGACCATCTCATCGGTGCTTTCGTTTTCAGGAATAACTACAAAAGCTATCACCATAGCGTCCCCAGGATCAGTCAGCTCAAGTATTTCAGCCTCCGCAGGCGGCAGCGTAGCGTGGAAATCCAGTTTGATTGCAACGATATCCATAGCAACAAAGCTCAGTTCCGGCTGATCCACAGCTTGCAAAAATTTGAGAGGATAAGCATCGCTTGGCTCAAGAAGCCGATAATCCTTGACTTCCGGGAAGCCGATAAGCCCGGCTGGAAAGTGGATAATAAAATCGCTATCTGACATGACCGACTCCTTAGTGAGAGGCTGCAAAATGTAAATGCAAAACCATGCTGTATGTATGTGTCCTCAGGTTTGCCGTCCGCTCTAAATCGCGTCCGGTTTCACTGTGGCGCATTTCAGATGCAGTTGCAAAATAGAGTTTTTTACAACTGGTTCTATTAGTAAGCATATACCACATTACTCATCTGTAAAGACTTTCCAAAGAGAATCAATGCGTCTTTTGCAAAATCTTTTGTTTCTAATTGTTTTTTCCAGCATATCACGCGATTTCGGAGGATATTGCACGCGAGAAATAATCCACCTATTACCAAGTTCCATAACAGCAGCTATATCGCCTTCGTTTCCCCATAAGTGACGCAGATCCAACAGCCTTTTAGCGCGAGACTCGGCATTTATCGCAAGTCCCAGCGTTCTTATCCTTTCAATTATGTGCGGAGCGTTATTGTAAGGAACATATTTGCAAATGCGCTCAAGCATTTGTTTAATCTCAAATGGCAAATTTTTAAGACGATTGTCTGTCTCAGTATCAACCGCTCGCCGCTGCTCGGCCTCAGCGGCCAATTCGCGCAGTAGTGGCAGCAACAGTGCCGCATCCCTTGCCGCATATTTACGCTGGCTCTCTCTCAAAGGCCTCAGCATCCAATTACTGTCTTGCTCTTCCTTTGGAATATCTATACCAAGTTTCAGCTTGGCCATTGTCTTTAAACCGGGCTGAGGATACCCAAGCGCCCTGGCCAACATCATCGTATCCAAAACAGAAGTCGGAACTACATCATATATCCGCTTAAAAACAATGCCATCGCCCGAATAGTCGTGAACGATCCAAGGTATCTCAGCCAGCGCCAGCAGCAACGGACGGATCAAATTAGGAATCGCCAGCGGATCAACCAGCCAAACCTGATCATGCGTAGCTACCTGGAGAAGGGCCAGTACACAGTGGTGCATCCCGGTAAGACTGAACTCAGAGTCAATTGAGATCAAGCCTACATCGAACACGGTAGGCAACACATGCGCCAGCGAATCTGGCGAATCAACAATGGTTATCGGAAGATCAAAAGATTCCAGCAACATCTATATAGTATTGTGCAATATTTTTTGTGTTTTTAAATCAAAATTGTGTTCCACAACTTGGATACAAGAAAAATTCATTATTTTCCGTTTTCCGCTTTCTTAAAAGCGTCACGGATTTTTTCAAATGCCTGTTGGCTGATTACATGTTCAATGCGGCATGCGTCATTAAGCGCGGTTTCTTTGTCCACGCCTAAAGAAATCAGAAAACCGGAAATTACCGTGTGGCGTCCATACATATTTTCAGCAATTTCCAGACCGGACTTAGTGAAAGTAATGTAACCATCAGTATCCATCTGTATATGCCCGCTGTCTCTGAGCTTTTTCATAGCCACGCTGACGCTCGCCCTTGAAAAACCAAGTTTGCTGACTACATCAGCAGATCGGACACGTCCCAATTTGTCTTTCAGGATGAGGATGGTCTCCAAATAGTTTTCGGCTGATTCATGTGTATTCACATAGACCCCGCAAATATGGAATCGCTAAGTATAACAAAATAACTTTGAAAAACAGACCGCACTCTGCATATTTGCAGAATATTGCCTTGGCAGTTCAAATGCGAAAAGTTGAAATGCTAACCATTACCCGAAAAATAGAAACAAAAATTTTTCTGTTGACATTTTTTTGAAGGCTTGTTAGTCTTGACTAATACTGTTAGTTGTTACTAATGGCATTGGTCAAACCTAAGAACCACAGAGGCACTCATGCACTTTTCCCATGCTCACAAAATGCCGCCGCATTCAGCGCACACGGGTGCCGCGGCTAAACCGCATGGTGCTGGGGGTCTGAACATCGTACCGCAAGAAATGAATGGCGGGCAAACGGCGTACTTTGCCGCAGTAACAGATGATCCACTGACAAATGCTTTCCAGCGCAAAGGAGCGGTTCACGTCGGCATGGGGGGCAAACCTGTGGCAAAGGACACCATCCCTGCACATGTTGAGCGGTTGCGTACTACCCGGCGCAGTAGCCGGACGGCGGCTTATGTGAGCATTCCTTACTGTGAAAGCAAGTGTCTCTACTGTGGATTTTTCTGCGATAAAGACACAGAAGAATCCAGCCAAGCCTATCTGGAAGCATTGATCTGTGAAATTGAATCAGAAGCAGACTACGCAAGCGTAACCTCGTCACCCATCAACGCACTTTATTTGGGAGGAGGCACGCCGACAGCGCTTCAGCCACGCGACATTACCCGCTTGCTGCAAACGCTTCGCTCCTGTCTGCCATTGGCGAATGACTGTGAAATTACCGTGGAAGGGCGCATCCACAATATGGGCGGCGCTATGATTGAAGCCTGCCTGAAAGGCGGCGCGAATCGTTTTTCCATTGGAGTGCAGAGTTTTGATACAGACGTCCGCCGCCGTGTCGGGCGTTTTTCCAGTAAAGAAGAAGTATGCCGCAGTTTGGAGTCTCTGGCCGCGTACAATCAGGCCGCCGTCATCATTGACCTGATTTACGGACTTCCGGGCCAGACTATGCAGCACTGGGAACGGGATATCGCAACTTTTCTGGATTTACCGCTGGACGGGGTGGATCTCTATCAGTTGAACATTTTTCCGGGAAGCCCGTTGGCCAAAGGCATTGAAGAGGGGAGACTGCCTGCGGCGGCGACTCTTGCCGAACAGGGGAGCTTTTTTGCGCGGGGCGTGAACCTCATGCAGAATGCTCGTTGCAGACGGCTTTCAATGAGTCATTGGGGACGGACATCCCGGGAGAGGAATCTTTACAATCCTATGCCCAAAAGCCGAGCGGATTGCCTGCATTACGGCGCGAGGGCCGGAGGTTCGCTGCAAGGCTGGTTCATTTTGAATGACTCCAATCCGGAGCGTTACATTCAACGGGCACTGGAAAAAGAAAAACCAGCGGCCATGATGTCGCCTCCGCCCGAAAACCTGGCGCTCACACGCATCGTCCTCAGTCAACTGGAAGAGTGCCGCCTGAACCTGGACGATATTGATATGGCCTTGGCTCATGACAGCGTAGCAGGAAACACCACAGACGCGCGCTCTCTGTACACCCCTCTTCTGGTAAATTGGGAGGAAGCGGGACTTATAACCCGGGACGGATCTTGGGTAGATCTCACTCTGGCCGGACAATTTTGGCAAGTAAACCTAGCGCAGGCCCTTATTAACTGGCCGAGCAAAAACAATAAGGAAAATGACGTATGAGTCACAAACAGACATACATCCTAAAAACTCTCACTTCCGCAAGTACGTTCTTACTGATTCTCACGGCTGCGGGGAATCCCATAATGGCGCAATCCACCGACAAGCCCAAGACCGATGATCCGCCGCCCCAGGAGGTAACGAGCCGCGAAGTGGTGGTCACGGCCACGCGCACCGAGCGCGAACTGCTTGATGTTCCCACATCTATTTCAATAGTGGATTTAAAGCAACTTGAGCGCAAACCAAAAGGCACCATAGCTCAGATGTTGCAGGACATACCGGGTATTCAGGTGACGGACGGCGGCATAGGCGGAGGTTCAAAGCGTGTGACCATACGCGGTGAAGGCCCCGCGCGCGTTCTCGTACTCATTGACGGCATGAAAATTTCCGAACAGAAGTCCATGGACGGCAGCATGATCATGATTGACCAGAACAATGTGGAGCGCATTGAGGTTATCAAAGGCCCCGCGTCAGTGCTGTACGGCTCCGAAGCCATAGGCGGCGTTGTCAACATCATCACCAAAAAAGGCGGCGTCAGTACAATTCAGGGTACACAGGCATTTACCTGGGACGGTTCCAATAATTCCCTGGTACCATACACATCGCTGTACGGCGGCAATGGTAAGTTCAGCTATCGTTTTTCAGGCGATTACACAGACGCGGGCGACAAGATTGGCGCCAGCGGCAGGATAGCCAATTCGGGCTATATGCAGAGGAACTGGTCGGCATACATGGACTACGCTCTGAGAAAAGGTAAAATGGGCGTCGGCTACGATCACTATTGGAGCAGTAGCAGGATACCAGTCGTGACAGAAGAGGAAGATGAAACTGTTCCTGTACCTGGCATGGGGGGTTCCCCTATGGAGGTCCCCGGTAAGTCCACAACCAGCGTGATTCTGAACTTGCCCGACTGGAGGCGCGACCGCTACTACGCCTTTTTTGAATCGGAAAAACTGTCCGACACCCTGCGGAAAGTAAGGGCATCCACTTACGTCCAGAACACGAAGAAGGACTTCGCTAACAACGTGGCATATAGCTTCAAGGGCAAGCATACGAGCGGTGTAACGGTCTTAAACGATGTCAATCAGAACATCAGGACCTTCAACGACCAAATTACTGCTGGCACCAATTTGCAGACAGACTGGACTTTCGGTCCCAATCACTACGTCATAGGCGGGTTTGACTCCCTTCTTGATGACCTGGACGCCACGTCCAAAAATCTAGACGGCCGCGTACACTTCTGGGTGGACGCCCTTCCTGGAACGCCGGGATTCCCTCCTGGCGGACTGGTAGTGGACATAGACACAAGCTACAACTATTTTTACAAAGGCAAACAGAAAACCATTGCCGCCTACGTCCAGGACGAATGGAGCCTCCACTCTGACCTGACGGCCACCATTGGTCTGCGCTGGACTTCTTTCAATTCCAAACTCGTTGACACCAACGACAATAACACCAGTCACAAAGTAGAAACCAGAACCGACTCAGACAGCAATCTGGTGGGTAGCGTCGGAATTGTGTACTTGGGCATCCAGGACTTTAGACTGAGGGCGCTGGCCTCATCGGGATATAGGTACCCCCTCCTCAACCAACTGTACGTCGGCACGGGTATGGGCAGTTCCGGCTACTGCTACCCTAACCCCGATCTCAAGCCCGAGACATCAAACAACTTTGAGGCAGGCGCGCGCTACGACGCGGGTGGCTTCCAATACGACATTGGCGCGTTCTACACCACCGCCAAAAACTACATCACCATTTGGCGCGTCCCTGACCGCCCGGCCGGTAGCCCGGAATACACGTTCGACAACGTAGAATCAAGCAAAACCTACGGTGCGGAGCTGACACTCAGCTATATCAACAAGCCGCTGAACCTTACGCCTTACCTATCGGGAGTATGGATCAACAGGACTTTTAACCGCGGAGGCGACCTGGGCGAGACAGACCACACTGGTCTGCCTAAATGGAACGGCACTGTCGGCATTAGGTACGAGAAAAGCCTGAACGCAAAGCACGATTTGTTCGCGGACGCCTACTGCCGCGTTAGCGCAAATAGCCTAGAAGATCAGATTGACGGCTCTACCAGGAATAGCCTGCTGAGTTACGGCGGCTGGAGTACCTTCAACCTTGCTCTGGGGACTTCGGGCAAGTTCTCTGCCAACAAATTAAGGGGGTATAGTGTGTCGCTCAACCTGAACAACATTTTTGACAAAGCGTACATCCCGCCCATGAGTACGCTGGAAGATCCCGGTTTCAATGTCGTTCTCCGCGCTGGTGTGAACTTTTAATCGGTTATCACGATTTCTTTGAGAAATATATGCCGACTTCTGAAAATCTATCGCCCAATCCCGCCGCACTTAACGCCAAGACCACCCGGATAGCTCATTGGACTGCACGGGAACTTGTGGTCATCGGCGTGGTAGCTACCGTAACAAAGGCATCAACCGTTATGGTGACGTACATAGGCGGCGGGATGAACCCTTTAGCGCTGCTCGTCAAGAATTGCTTGTATGTCACCTTGATGATGGTTCTGTTGCACAAAGTGCCTAAGACCTGGACCATGGCTCTTGCCGTTGGCGTGACCACTCTGGTTTCCCTGCTACTTATGGGTCAGGGTATCTTGCTTGCCCCGGCCGCGCTTGTCGCCTGTCTGATAGGCGAAGGTATGATTTTCGTGCTTGGTGGTTACGGCAGAACACGCAACATCATAGCAGGCATCCTGACGGCGGAGTTGTTTTCCAAAGTACTGGGACTGAGCATGGCTTGGCTGACAATGCGCGAACAGCCTGCCATGCTTATATCCGTTAGTGCATTTATTTCCATAGGCATCATCGGCACCTTCCTGGGCGCTTTCACGGGGGTGCGCTTCATGAAAGAGCTACGTCATGCAGGCATCATTTCTCACTAACGCTTCTGATGGATTCATCGCCGGACTGGATGTGCGGGTAAAGCTGTTGCTTTGTCTCATGGGTTCCATAGTATCCATAGCCCTCTCATCTCCGCTGAGCCTTGGGCTGCTGGCACTTCTCACAACGCCTCTGGCACTGGGGGCCGCGCGTCCCACCATCGTTTTCAAACTCTACATCATCAACATCTTCATGTTTATATTCGCGATAGTTTTTTCCGCACTCATCGGCTTGGCTGTGCCGAACCTAGTACGCTGGAACATTTTCAGCATGGCTGTTCCCTTTTTGCGTATGATCATTTCAATAAATCTCCTGATTGCTTTGGCTCTGTCAACTCCTGTGCAGCTTCTCTTTGACAGACTGCAAAACCTGCGCCTGCCAAGTTGGCTGTTCATTCCGCTGTCGGTCGCAATCCGCTTTATTCCCACCTTTATTGATGACTGCGCTCAGATACGCGACGCGGCCAGACTGCGTTCCGGCAAGGGATTGAGCGGACTATACAGGTTGTTCGGACTTTGGCGAGGCTTGCTAGTACCTCTGGCCTTTCGTATGCTGCATTCAGCAGACGATCTGGCTGCTGCGGCGGAACTCAAGGGCATCGGCGTGGCTAGCCGATATGGCGGGCGTGTGCAACCTAAATTATCTATACGCGATTGGCTGGTGCTGGCGCTTGCCGCTTGGGCAATACTCATCGCTGTAGTACTGCAAAAATTCGGGCCGCAGTTTCAATCAATGCCAATGTGAACAAAGCGATGCTGCGTTTCTCTTCTGTTACTTACACATATCCCCACGCAACCGCTCCGGCTGTGCGGGACATTGATTTCAACCTAGCCACCGGTGAAGTCTTGCTCTGCACAGGCCGCAGCGGCTGTGGCAAATCCACTCTCATACGCCTGGCCAATGCTCTCATTCCTCATTATCTGTATGGAGAACTGCACGGCGAAGTGACAGCCGCGGGACAAGCAACTGGGGACAGCACGCCAACCGAATTGGCACGTCATGTTGGTACGCTCTTTCAAGACCCTGAACGCCAGTTTTTTGCTATCACAGTCAGGGATGAGTTGACCATTGGCTTGAAATGGCGTGGCTGGGATTCGGACAGGATAGAAACCGCTGTGGCTGAAAGCGTCAGCCTGTTCGGTATTGAAGATTTAATGGGACAGACATTACTCGGTCTTTCGGAAGGCCAAAAACAAAAGGTCGCCCTGGCTTCACTAATGGCGGCTCAGCCAAAGCTGCTGTTGCTTGACGAGCCTTCCGCTAATCTGGACCCGGAATCCACAGTGGAACTTGCCAAAATTCTGCTCATGCTAAAAAAGAGGGGCGTCGCCCTGTTTGTGGTTGATCACCGTCTCGCCTATATGCGGGATGTGGCCGACCGCGTTCTGGTGATGGATGCTGGCCGGATCGCGGCGGAGGGAGATTTCGGCCTGCTGGAAGACGCGGCGTTGCGTGAGCGTCATGGTTTGCGCTCTGTAAATGTATCTGACAGACGCTCTCTTCTGCCCGATGCACAGCTTTTGGAAAACCAAGACTTTTTCGCCTGCCGCGATCTGACTTTTGCCTATCCCAAGTCTCAAACTGTTTTAGAGAATATAAGCTTGGCATTTTCTCCGGGTCGTATCATCGCCCTGCTGGGCGAAAACGGCGCAGGAAAGACCACATTGGCGCGCTTGCTCACAGGTCTCAAAAAACCTTTGGGAGGATGTGTTCTGGCTGGAGGACGCGAGATCAAACCTCGACGCCTTGCCGCTCACGCTCAAGTAGTACTGCAGAACGCAGGACATCAGTTACGAATGCAAAGTGTGGCCGCTGAATTGGAGGATGCCCTCCCATGTGATCGTCCACTTGAAGAAAAAAACGGTGCCATCCAGTATTTTATGGATCGCTATGCTATATCGTATCTTGCCGGACGCCATCCGCAGTCTCTTTCCGGCGGAGAACAGCAACGTCTCTCGGTGGCATGCGCCGCAATCCGCAGCCCACGCGTACTTATTCTGGACGAGCCTACAAGCGGTTTGGACGGCGAAAACATGCGCAATATGGCAGCGAGCATGGAGCGGGCCGCAAAGGACGGGGCCTGCCTTCTGCTCATCACACACGACCTTGAATTAATGAATCTTGTATGCACGGAAAAAATCGTGCTGCGCAAACAACAGCATGAGGTAAATTCCCATGAGAATAATTGATCTGCAACACATGGATGAAGAACTGATACCAATTTGCATTCATTGGTATCAGGCGAATGAATGTGGATATGAAAGCAGCCTGAGAGCAGAAAAATGCTAACATTTTCAGCATCGCTCAACAGTACAGTCTCGGTATCCGATGTTACATCGGATACCGAGAGATTTTTGAAAAAGCCGGGTTTCCCAGTTTTTCAAAAACTTTGGCGTAAAGCGTTCGATGTCAATCGAACGCAATTTGGTATGAGTGCTGTGTTGTGCGAAAAAAAGAGGTGGTTGTGAAAGCTCTGATTGTCTATTCCAGCCGTACAGGCAACACGCGCATGATCGCCGAGGCTATTCATTCAATTATGCCCACAGGAGCGGAACTGGCTCCAGTGGAAAAAGCTCCTGACCCTGCGAACTATGATCTTCTTGCTTTGGGCTTCTGGGTTGATAAAGGCGAGCCGGATGCCGCTATGTCCGCCTATATGGGTCGGGTCAAAGACCTGAATGTGGGGCTTTTTTGCACATTGGGAGCATGGCCTGATTCCGAGCACGCGCGCGAATCCATGCGAAAAGCTGTAAATCGCCTTGGCGGCGGCAAGGTGCTTGGCACCTTTATCTGCCAAGGCAAGGTTGACCCAGAGCTGATTGACGCTATGGCTAAAATGCCGGACAATCCACACCCCATGACTGAGGAACGCAGGGCGCGCCTTGAGGAAGCGGCAAAACATCCCAACGAATCTGATTGCGATGCTGCCCGAGCGGTTTTTACCGGCATTTTGCGGCAATTGGCATAGCCAAGATGGTCTTGATAATATGAATACATTCCAATAATTTAAGGAACACACATGCCAACAGGACTTCTTTCGTCTATATACAGCAAAATTGGCGCAGCCGGCGTAGCTTTGGCATTTCTGTCCCTGGCGAGTACTTATCTTGCTCTGAAAAACCTGGTTCTTGTTTATCTGATCAACACGGATTTTCGCAAGCATTTTGTATCCATAGAGTCTGACAGCAAGCTCTATTCTGAAAAACTGTTCGGCTCAAAAAACCCCATCATTGATGTCATTGCCGAGGTTGTAAAAACACACGCCACACATTCCGAGGATATCCGCGCTGAAGTAGCCTATCTCTTTCACCGCAACTTCGCGCACATCAACCGCGACATCACCTGGCTCAAACTGATTTCCGTTATATCGCCTCTTCTGGGTCTTCTGGGCACCATGTTCGGGATGACCACCATTTTCAGGAACCTGGCTGCTGGAGTGGGAGCCGCTAATACATCTCTGCTTGCGGACGGTATTTGGGTAGCTTTGCTGACGACTATTATGGGAATGGTCATAGCTATTCCGACTCTGGTGGTTTTCTATTGGTTGAGCTTGAAAATGAAAGGCTTTCACATAGAGGCCGTAGAGTACAGTTACAGGGCTGTGGAGCACTTCCGCCACTCCAGCGCTAACATCACTGACAAACGCCCTCCTGATAAGTAAACATCGGCGGCGTCTCACTAAAATTCCGAAAACTGATACGAACCGGATTCGCCCCATGTGCCTCGATATTTTCAAGGGTTACAGTTATGCCTCATCAATCATTTGAAGACGACTTGGACGCTTCGCTGGACTTGACGCCGCTTATTGATACGGTTTTCATTCTCCTTATTTTTTTCATTCTGACCACCACATTTTCCAAGCCAATGCTTGAGGTCATACTGCCAAAGGCAGACAGCGCTGGCATCAAAGAATTGAACCAGGAAAAACTCAGTGTAACCATTACAGCGGACAATCGCATTTTTTTTGAGGACGATGCTGTGGCTCCTGAAGAAATCGCCGCCAGACTGGAGAAGCTGTCAAAAGACGCCACCATAATTTTTAATGTTGACAAAGGGGCGCACTTTGGCCTCTTTGTGCAAATATTGGATACAGCCAAGAGTCAGGGGCAAACAAACTTTTTTATAAACACAGGCCTGGCGGAGAGGAAAGGCCATGAGCAATCCGCTTCAAATAAGTAAGGCATTTGGGGCTGCCGGAACAGTGGCGCTGCACATATTGATTTTCTTCCATGCTTTTGTTTTTAAATATTCGCGATACATAACAAAGCCATTGCCGCCTCCAGAACCCTTGCGCATTGAACTGACCGAAGCAAGCGCCGCATCTTTTCAGCCACCACAACTTGTACCACAAATACCTGAAACCAAAGCGCCGCTTCAGGAGACAACGATACCTGATATAGTGTCGCCAGTGCAAAAAACACCGATGTTGTCTGAAAGCAGCGCAAGCAATTTGCCGGAGGTGCAATCAAAACCGGCCCAATTTGTTGAGCCTTTCCCCGAAAGGGCATCGGCTCCGGCGACTGCTCATCGCCCTGAGCAGGGAAGAGAGAGCGGAACGCAAAAGATTGAAGAAGCCAAACAGGCTGTTCTTTCATCGCTCATAGCCGGTCTGGAGCGTGAAAAACGCTATCCAACGGCTGCACGCCGCCTGGGAATCGAGGGGCAGGTCACCGCATCGGTGCATTTAGACAGCCAGGGCAGGATTATAAGCGCGAGCGTCAAAAGAAACGAATCAGAACCCATGTTGGAACGAGCCACAGTGGAAGCCCTAGAGCGGGTACAGAAAAAATGGAACCCGATGCCTCTGCCCGAACCAATGATTCTGAATATCCCCATTAGATATAATTTGAATAAATAGTCAACAACCCTGAAAACAGAACACAAGCTCTTTTCAGCTTTGTTGAAAAAAATATTGACATTTTGTTTTCAGACTTGTAAAATCATTGAGGTTGAATGAGACATTTCAGGTTGGGAAGCAAAGTGCGGAGACAAAACACACACAGCTTGACACAAGAGGCGCTCAGTCTCTCGGCTATCTCTCCGTATAATAAATCCTCTATGTTACATAATTCGGGGGGGGGGGCGAACCCTTTATTATTAGCTATTTATGGTCAGTTGAATGTAAACATCAATTCGCGAAAAATAGCTCAGACATCCGTTCATAACAGCCTCGTTGGGATTGGCTCATCGCGGTTGTTTTTTTGTACAACTGCGCAATGATTTAAGCGCATTTATTTAGGAGTGTTTAATGAACACAAAAACTTTTCTGGCTAGACTAGCCTGCACCGGCCTTTTCGCGACTCTGGTCGCCGCTGCCCCACTCAAAGCGGACGAGTATATGAAGTTTGGCGGCGGTCTCCATATTGTGAACCCCGGTGGAGACCTCACGAACGAAAAGGAAGTTCCTATCAAAATCAAGATGGGTTTCGGCCTTTCCCTCTTCGGCGAGATGGGCCTAAACGACAAAATGGCTCTTCGCGGAAGGGTGGACTACAACGTCTTCGGCGAGGGGAAGAAAGAGGGAAGTATATATTTAATTCCACAACTCCAAAAGCGAAATAAGATAACCTAATAAGAAATCAGCATTTAGGCATTTTCGTGACTTAATTTGTTGTCATTACCAGCTAATCGCTTTTTCCCCATCATG
>Ga0268262_10002647_pt1 | contig 20449 bp, 17 predicted proteins | sample TergutNc150P3_FD_190354 | JGI IMG/M metagenome (GOLD analysis project Ga0268262, IMG submission 190354) | Nasutitermes corniger P3 segment gut microbial community from laboratory colony in Florida, USA - Nc150 P3 (SPAdes) (version 2) | ecosystem: Host-associated > Arthropoda: Insects >... | reverse complement strand
CGCCGGTCAGCGTACCCGCCGGGAATGACGCTTCAAAAATTTTCATGGTGTTGGCGTTTTCGTGAATATGGCCGCTGACAATCGACACGATGTGAAACACGTTGGAATACTCCTGAATACCGAGCAGATTTTTTACTTTAACGCTGCCGGGCTTTGCGTGAGCGCCGATGTCGTTTCTCGCCAGATCAACCAGCATAATATGTTCCGCCCGTTCTTTGGGGCTGTTTATCAGTTCATCCAGAATTTTTTTGCGCTCGGCTTCGTCCTTTCCCTTTCCTTTGGACGTTCCCGCTATGGGTCGGATTTCCACGTATTGATTCTCAACCTTTATCTGCAGTTCAGGGGAATTCCCTATCAGCGCGGCGCCGCCCCTTTCCCAGAAAAACATATAAGGCGAAGGATTTACCGTGCGGATTCTGGTATAAATATCGATAGCCCGCGCGTTAGTTGTCATCTTTTTACGGTTTCCCAACTGAACCTGAAAAATATCGCCGTCCACAATGTATTTTTTGGCGATTTCAACATTTTTCAGGAATTCATCTTTTTCAACCGAATTTTCAATGCCGCTGATTTTGGTTTCATATTGTTCCGGCGGGGTAACGGTGGTTTTTTGGGCGATAAAGTCAATAATCTTCTTCTTGTCGGCTCCGGTATCGCCGGTAACAAAATTCGACACCAGTTTTACCGAATTGTCTTTGGTGGTGTGAATCAAAAGGTTTGAATAAAAGGTTAAATGAACGTCGGACATTCCCAGATCGGAAATATTTTTGCGTTCTATATTTTCCAGATAATGCAAAAATTCATAACTAAAATATCCGATTAATCCGTTGCCGTAATCCATTTTTACATCGTGCTTTTTTTCAACTCTGAACATTTTTTGCAGGCGCGGGAATATATCCGAGAAAACCAGATCGCCCAGCATAAACCCGCCCATTCTTTCATCATAAATCTCGGAAAATTCCGTTAAAAACCGGTTCTTCAATTCATCAGAGGCGCTTTCAAAACGCATAAAGCCCCGGTCAATCATTATGTCGAATTTCGGAAACAGTCCGATGACGCTGCTGTTCCGATCAAGGTCGGGCCCCTTTGCCGAATCCAGAATGCACACATTTTCGCCGCCGAAGTTCAGGTAAAACTCGCGGAACAGATCGAAAAATTCCAGCTTTGGTTTAACGGTTTCAACTTCCTGCCACTTTTGTTCTATGCGGTTGAAAAACGCCCTGAGCATGCGGTGACCGTCTTCGGTCATAATGGATTCAGGATGAAATTGCACGCCTTCTATCAAAAATTCCTTGTGCCGCACTCCCATAATTTCACCGTCGTCGGTTTCGCAGGTTACCTCCAGACAGTCAGGCAATGTGGCGCGTTCTATCGCCAGCGAATGATAGCGGGTTGCCTTAAAATCACCGAACTCTTCAAACATTCCCTTTTTCAGCGAATGTATAGTCGCTATTTTCCCGTGCATCAATTCTTTGGCGTGGACAATTTTTCCGCCAAAAGCCTCGCCGATTGCCTGATGCCCCAGACAGATTCCCAGAATGGGCAGTTTCCCCGCAAAGGTACGCAGAATATCCAGACAAACTCCCGCGTCACGGGGGGCCTTGGGGCCGGGCGATAAAACAATCGCGTCAATATCCATTTTTTCAATTTTGCCGGTGGTAATTTTATCGTTGCGGAAAACCACCACGTCAAAACCCAGTTCAAGCAGATACTGCTTGACGTTAAACACAAACGAGTCGTAATTGTCTATCAATAAAATTTTCATAACTTCTCCTGCCTATTTACCCAATATTTTGGCGAACGATTTCAGTTTATTGCTTTTGATTCTGGTGCCGGGCACTTCAAGGATTTTACGGGCAACCTTGTTTCCCAGCGCGGCGCATTCCCGTATCGGCTTGCCCCGAATCCAGGCGGCAAGAAAGGCGGCGCAAAAAGCGTCCCCCGCGCCGACGGTATTCCGCGGAATGATGGTAAAGGTTTCCTCGCGGTAAACGGTGCCGCCGGCCAAAACTACCGCCCCCCGGCCCCCCAGCTTAATAACGATAATGGGAAAAATTTCCCCCTCGGTTATATATTTCAGCACCGGACAGATGTCCTGCAGAATCAGCGTTTCTTTTTCCTGTTCATCGGTAACTTCAGTTTTTTTGCTGCCTTTCCTGATGGTATCATAAAAGACGATGCTTTCATCGGCGTTCATAAAAACAATCAGAGGGTAGTTGCGGCTGTAGTGCAAAATTTCCTCGGTCTTTTCCCGGATCTGAAATACCGAAGCGGCATCCAGCGCAATGGGAATCCCCCGGTGACTGGCAAGCTGCAGTATCCGCTGTACCAAAGGCCGGCGATCAAGTATATAACCGTCCAGCACGATTGCTTCCGCTTCGGCGATCAGGTCTTCCCGCACATCGGCTTCGGTGAATTCCAGAGCGGCGCCGGGCGACGCGGCGATGCAAATCTCGCCGCCGCGGTTAAAGGCGTAGCATAAGCCGGTTTTTTCCTTACCGGTACTCAGAAAAGGAACAACACCCGCGGTCCGCAGCTCTTTTTCAAAAATGGCGGCCAAATCGTCACCGCCGGTACAGCCGACAAAAGCCGCGCTGACGTTGAGCATGGCGGCGATTTTTGCGACATTTGCCGCAACACCGCCGGAGCTGAGCGTTATGGCCGCCCTTGCGCCGCCCAATTCATCCCATATCTGTTGGGCTTTTTCACGCGAAATATGCTGCACCGGCGCCATTATTCCCTGTTTTTCAAGCCAGTCGGGATTGGCGGAGGTAAATACATCAACAATTGCGTTGCCAAAACAAAGCAGTTCAGTCACAAGGTACCCATTCCCTCATTACCTGGGTTTGGCAATAATTTCCGCCAGTTCGGGGGTTTTTGCCAGTTCATGTTCCAGGCCTTCAGCCCGGCCTTTATTTACATAGTCCTTGCTCTGGAAAGAATAGGTAAATTTGGTGTGGATGTCATAAGCGCCCTGCATCAGGGCAAAGGCATCTTCGGTCATTACCAGTTCTTCATCAGTAGGAATAATAAAAATCGGTATCTTTGATTCGGGCTTGCTGATGATCGTTTCGGTATTGCGGGTGTGGGACATTTCATTTTTGCGGGGATCATACACAATGCCTATGCCCTCAAGTCCGTTGAGTATCTTGTCCCGCATAAACCAGGCAAATTCCCCTACGCCGGCGGTAAATACCAGCGCGTCAACCCTGCCCAATGTCGCCTGATACGCGCCGATATATTTTTTTACCCGCTGCGCTTCAATATACTGGGCAAGCAAGGCTTCTTTATCCCCTTTTACCGCGGCGGCCTGAATATCGCGGCGGTCGGTATACAGTCCCGTCAGCCCCAAAAGGCCGGATTTCTTGTTCAGGGCGGTTTCCATTTCGGCGGCGCTCATGCCGGTTTTGCGCATAATGTAGAATGGAAGCGCCGCGTCAACATCGCCGGAGCGGGTTCCCATCACCAGGCCCTCCAGCGGGGTAATTCCCATGCTCGTGTCAAAGGAACAGCCGTTTTTCACGGCATTCACCGAAGCGCCGTTCCCCAAATGGCAGATAATCACATTTGTTTTGAAGGGGTCTTGTCCCAGCAGCACCGCGGCCCGTTTCGCCGTATACAGAAAACTCGTGCCGTGAAAACCGTAACGCCGCGCCTGATATTTTTCAAACCATTCTTTGGGAATCGCGTACAGGTACGATTCAGGCGGCATGGTCTGATGCCACGCGGTATCCATAATGGCGCAGTGCGGCACATGGGGCAGTACTTTCTTTGCCGCCTCAATGCCCATAATATTTGCCGGATTGTGCAGGGGCCCCAGGTCTTTTACCTCGTTAAAAGCGGCCATTGCCGCGTCGTCCACTATGACGCTTTTGGTAAATTTCATGCCGCCGTGCAGTACGCGATGACCCACCGCCTTGATCACCGACATATCGCTGATAACCCCCTGATCCTTACTGGTCAGGATTTTAATAATCAGTTCCACCGCGTTGGTATGGGTGGGACAGTCCTGCTGCAGGGTATATTCTTCCCTGCCTTTTACATGGTGGTTAATAAAAGAACCGGGAAAAGTCACTTTTTCCACAATGCCGACTGCCAGAATATCCTTCGTTTCCCAGTTATACACCTGGTATTTTGCCGATGAGGATCCGCAATTCAAGGTTAAAATTACCATAATTCACCGCCTTTTGGTCTGCTTCTGGTATTATACCCATTTACGAGTGAAGGGTAAATAGCCGTTTTTTCGTTATTGATCTCTTGACAAAAAGGCGTAAACAACGTACTATATGACCATGGCAGACGCCGAATTTTTTAGTGACGCTGATTTTGAGAAATATCGCGCTTTTATCTACAATGAAAGTGGTATTACATTCACGTCGGCAAACAGGTCTATTTTGGAAAGCAGGCTAAAAGAGCGGCTTCGGGAGAAAAGTGTTGATTCAGTAAAAACCTACTTTTCTACCATTTCCACCAATAAAGAGGAATTAAAGGGGTTTCTTGATGCGATAACCACGAATTTGACCCGGTTTTTCAGGAATCAGGCCCAATTTGACGCGTTTGAGAAACATGTAATCCCCGAACTGATAAATATCAAAAAAGGCAGCGCCAGCACCACCATAAAAATATGGAGCGCGGGCTGTTCCACCGGAGAGGAACCGTACAGCTTAGCAATGCTGTTGAACGAAATACTCCCGCCACCCTGGAAATTTGAAATATTGGCCAGCGATATCAGCCTGAAATGTCTGATGACCGCCCGGGAGGGTTTTTACGCGGACAACCGGATAGATGGCATTCCTCCCAACTACCTTATCAAGTATTTTGACAAAGTAGACGGCGGCTACCATATCCATTCGGATGTTCAATCAAAAATTAAATTTGACTACCACAACCTGAAAAATGATTCCGGCCAGCGCGGTCTGGATGTGGTATTCTGCCGAAATGTTATTATTTATTTTGATGAAGCTGCCCAAACCGCGGTCATGAGCCGGTTCTGGGACGCTATGGCGTCAAAATCATTCCTGTTCATTGGTCATTCAGAATCTCTTTTCGGTATGGATACCAAATTTGAATTTGTAAAAACCGAATGGGCGACCCTGTACCGCAAATACATGTAACGGGAGGTTATCGTGGCTGACGAAATATCTGTATTAATTGTTGATGACTCTGCGTTGATGCGCAATCTTATCGGTCACATGGTTGATGATACGCCCGGCTTGATAGTAGCCGATAAAGCGATGAACGGCAAATTTGCGCTGGACAAGATTCCCCGGGTTAATCCCGATATTGTTATTTTAGACCTGGAAATGCCGGAAATGAACGGCATTGAATTTTTGAAAGAACGAAAAAAACGCGGCATTACTATTCCGGTAGTAATCCTCTCATCCATTGCCCGCAGGGGCGCGGAAATTACCATGGAGGCCCTGTCTCTGGGGGCCAGTGATTTTATACAGAAACCCTCCGGTGCGGTATCAGAGGATATTCATCTGGTCAAAGATACCCTGGTGGGAATGCTGTTTGGTTATGGCGGCGCGTACCGCAAATCCCAGGGCAAGAAAGTTCTTGCCCCATCGGAATACAAAGATAAACCGGCAAAAGCTCCCAGCAGCCCGGACCTTCTGGCTCATTTTAATTTAGGCCCGGTAATAACCGCGCCCGCAAAACCGCCAACCCCGGTTCGCAAACCCGCCACTACCGAAATTATCGCCATTGGCATAAGTACCGGCGGCCCCGACGCGTTGAGGGTGGTTTTTTCCCAACTGGACGCCGACCTCAAAGTTCCCATTGTGGTAGTTCAGCATATGCCCCCCGGCTTCACCAATGAATTTGCCCGAAGCCTGGACCGTATCTGTCCGCTGGATGTCAAAGAAGCCGAAGACGGCGACGCCATACAACCCGGCAGAATTTTAATAGCGCAGGGGAACAAGCATCTGGAAGTGGAAAAAAAATCCTTACATCCCCCGGTAGCGCGGCTTTCCGATACCCCTCTGGTTTCCGGCCACCGTCCTTCCGCCGATGTCCTGTTCGCCTCGGTAGCCATGGCCTATCAGAATCACGCCTTGGGCGTTATTATGACCGGCATGGGACGCGACGGCGCTCAGCATTTGGGTACTATCTACAAGGAAGGCGGCATGACTTTGGGCCAGGACGAGGCAAGCGCCGTTGTTTATGGGATGCCCCGCGTTGCTTATGAACTGGGTCATGTCATGGAGCAGGTTTCCCTGCAAAATATGGCCCGCCGCATCTGCGACGTAGCCAAAACTGCCCGCTAGCTTAAACCAGAAGAGTTCACACAAAGATCACAAAGAAAGAGAAGAACACCAAGAGGAATCAGGTGGTTTTTGTCTGTTATCTTATCGTGAAGGTATCAAGTTCAGATTGCATACAACAACCCCCTTTTCCCTTCTTTCCTTTGTGTTCTTTGTACCTTGGTGATCTTTGTGTGAATCCTTTAACTTTTTACCCGCCAGCGATTTTCAACATTCTCAAAATTACCGGCGGAAATGGTGACTACACGGCTGTCGTTATTGGTCATTTTGACCTGACCGGTAACCATGTTTGATTCGGTTACCGTCCATATTTCATTGCTGTAACTGACGCGGGCGCCCGCCTGGGGAACATGGCGTATCTGTTCACAGTAAAAACCATACTCATAGGAAAGGCAGCAGAGCAGTCGTCCGCAGGGGCCGGAAATTTTCATCGAGTTAAAAGAGAGGTTTTGATCTTTTGCCATTTTTATGGATACCGGCTTTATCTTGTCGGAAACCGCGTGGCAGCAATAACCGCGCCCGCAGATGCCCAAACCGCTGACCACTCTGGCCTCGTCACGGACTCCGATCTGACGCAGTTCTATGCGGGTCTTAAAGACGCTTACCAAATCTTTTACCAGTTCCCGAAAATCTACGCGGTTATCGGCGGTAAAGAAAAACAGTATCTTGGGTTCCTCAAGCAAATAATGAACCTTGACGAGCTTCATTTCCAGTTGGTGCTTTTCAATTTTTTCCTTGCAAATCTTAAAGGCCCCTTCTTCCAGAACGTGATTATTCTGCGCTTTTTCAATGTCTTCTTTGGACGCGGAACGTTCAATCCAGGCAATATCGGAAACATCGTGCCGGCACCGTACCGGCCCCATCACCTGGGCAAGGTCTTTGCCGTAGCGGGTGGGGACTATCACCATGGAACCGGGGGCGAGAGTATCCTCGCGGTATATGGCAAGAAAAGTCTCGTGGGAGTAGGAAAGCCGCAGGCGGTAAATAGGCGTATCAGGGGCCAGGGATTCAATCTCCTGGCTGATAACCGACGTAGTTTCCCTTTCTTCCGGTCTGTCCTCAAGAAGGGAAATATCTTCTTCTTCAAAATCGCTCATATGTATCCTTATTGAAATAAGTCTATCAAAAGTCCCTTGATCTCCTCAAGACGGGAGGCAAGCTCCAACTGCGGCATCTGGCTGGAAAGCAGCATCGCCGCCAGGTCTTCCAGTTTTTTATCGATGACCTTGATCTTGGTGTAGGTGATCTGTTTCATCGCTTCGGGAGTACCGCGTGATCCTTTATAACCCGGTTTAAGAAATTTGGGAATACCCGTTTCATGATCCAGGCTATAGCTGTTCTCCACTACATAATGCATAAAATTGCGTACTGCCTGTTTGTAGCGGACAATCTCATCGGGAAAGGGCCGGCTGCGCAAAATATCGCCGGTACTACGCACTTCGTCCATTAAATAATCAAGGGTTTCTTCGGATACCGGCAAATTCGGGAAGGGGCCGAGTTCTCCGGCTGTCTTGCCCTGCAGTCTCTCGAAAATGCGGGAGAATTCGGTCTTGCCGCTGTGTTTGATGCCCTTGGATTTTTTTGTCTCTTCTTTTACATGGGTGTATGCCGCGGGATTCATGTAGAAAGACGGCACATCGCCGTCAACTTTGGCCATAACTCAAGCCTTGCCAGCGGGCTCAACTTTGAAGTGTCCACCCCCCCGCGGATGCTCAGCGCGGGGCGGTGTGTTTGAAAACACGGGCAGTACTGATTTTATTCCCTGATCATCGCGGTACTCGCTGACGGCATGGGACCAGCTTTCTTCGTTCGGGCATACCAGCACCCTGCCGTGAATAAGGCAGCCGTCATCCGCCTGAATGCGGCGGGTAATGATGTCGCCCAATACCAGCCCTGTGGAAAGTATCACAAGGGCTTCCTCGGCAATTACATTGCCGTATACCACCCCGCCAATGGTAATCGCGGTACCGGAAAGATTGCCTTTGAGCCGCGCGCGTTCGCCGATTACCACTCTGCCACGGGCGTTTACATGTCCCGTGATACTGCCGTCAATCCGGGTAAAGCCGCCGGTTTCGATATTCCCTTTCAGGCTGGTGTTGGGACCTATAATAGTATTGATGGAGAAATCTTCGTATCTGGGCATAAACGACTTTGGGCTATCGCGCCTGTTTGGCGATACTGGAACGGATATTAATGTATCGGTAAGGATCAACAACATCCGATCCGATCCGAATCTCATAATGCAGGTGAGGGCCGGTAGAAAGACCGGTATTGCCAATATAGCCTATAACCTCACCCTGCTGCACCCTTTGTCCCAGTCTGACCCGGGCGGAAAGTAAATGCGCGTAGCGGGTATAATAACCGTGTTTGTGTTTGATAAGTATATAATTGCCAAAGTCTTCGGTGTAGTCAATGGTAACTACCTGTCCATCGGCAGTGGTAACAACCGGATCGCCGGAGCGGTAGGTGGAAATATCGATTCCCTTGTGAATATATTGCTGTCCGTTAAAGGGATTCTCGTTCTGGCCGAAGTACATGGAAACATGCCCCTGACCGCCTTTAATGGGCCATATACTGGGAATTTCGGTCAAAAGAGCGCTTTGAGAATTGAGCATAGCGCCGATTTCTTTAACCGGTCCCGCCGCCGAAGAAAGATACGCGGAAAGCCGCCGGACATCATCAACTTCCTGCAGCATGCCTTCCGGGGTTTCGCGGATATTAAAGAAAGAACCCAAGTCGCCGCTGGGCGATTTTTGGGTCTTAAAATCAGGACTTAACGCGGATAAAGCGCCGGAAAAGGCTGTTTCAAAGCCCCGCGCCTCCCGTAACAGCAACGCCGTCTCATCACGCAGTTGATCCAAGCTTGCCTGAACTTCTTTTAGGCGGCTATCTTTGCCGATAAGGATATTTTGGGTTGAATTATAGGAAATTCTATACCACACGGAGGCGCCCGCGATACTCCCCGCCACCAGCATAAACAAAAGTAAAGAAAGGACGGTTATTTGAAAATTATAGACCTTTTTTTCCGAATGAGGGACAAAAACAACAGTATAACGACGGGCAAGAAAACGCCCTATCGCCCGTAAAATCCCGGCTATTCCACGCCCGGCAACAATAACGGCGTTTTTTGTCTTTTGTACGATACTATTTTCAAGTCGTTTATACTCGTGAACCGAGCCCATTCTCCGCTCCTTGTCCTGGATTTACTATAATTTTATTCTAAAAAGGTGTGTATTGTCAAGTGGTTTTCACAAAAAAAACCAACAAATTTCAGTAAAAAAACCCTGTTTTTTCATGTTTTTTGCGATTTTTAATATATGAGAAAAAAAATCAACAAATTTTGACAAAAACACCGTTTTTTGCCCATTTTTCCGCTCATTTTTTTGCCTGTATTTTCAACGATTGGCGACACGTATGACCGGTTCCTGCGGCGCCATGCGTGAATACGCGCAGGCTTTTCGGGCGGCGTCTGCCGGAAGGGTTGCAAAAGAGCAGTAATCCTTTACCTCAATTTCATCTACCAAACGCCCCGGAATACTGCCTGCCCGTCCTAAAAGAGCGGCTATATCCCGGGCCCCCAAGCCGTGCTGCCGCCCCTGACCTATATATAATCGGGTAAATTCCCCCGTAACTGAACGATTTTGCCGTCCGCCGCCCGTTGAACGGCGGTTTTCCCCAAAAGCGCGGCTTTCCTTGAAGGCCGAATGGTGTTTTTTGCCCTCCGGAAACGCTCTTCCGCGCCTTCTGTCATCCCGGCCCCTGCCCATACCCTTACCAAGGTCCTTAAAATCCTCTTCGGAGAACTCGGTTATGGGGCCATAACGGGCAGGATCCAAAAATTCACCAAAATTTAGTGAAACCAGCGCCTCAACCGCCTTTTCCGCGCCCAGCCGTTCAATTAAAGTGTGGCAAACCTTGTCAAGGAAAGGCGAAACAGGGGGAGAAGTTTCCGAATTGGTGCTTTCACCGGCCAGGGGCGCTGTCCCGGGCGCCGTCGGCGGAACGGGGGACAATAGCGCCGATTCTTCCGCCGGCGCTCCATCCATGGGGATCAGTTCCTGTTCAGGCAGGGCGGCAATTACCGCGGAGGTAATACGGCGGCGCAGGGCTTTCATAACCGCCTTTACCGAGGGAACTTTCAGCCAGAGAATGCCGCCCTGGGCGCCGATTCCCAGGTTTTTCTCCATCATGCGGGAAAATTGGTGTATTCTGCCCCGTTCGGCAAGTGTTGCCAAACTTATGGCGACGCCGCGCCGTCCCGCCCTGCCTGTTCTGCCTATGCGGTGCAGGTAGGTTTCACGGTCATTGGGAGGATCCCAGTTGATGACATGGCTTAAATTTTCGATGTCCAACCCCCGCGCCGCGACATCGGTGGCGACCAAAATCGCCGGCTCCCCGCCCACTCCGGTTGAATTGACAGCGGCGGCGCGGTGCAGGCGAAACCGCCGCAGGGTGCGTTCCCGAATCTCCTGGGAAAGGTCGCCGTGCAGGGCTTCGGCATGGTAACCCGCCTCAATCAGGCGGCGGGCAAGCTCATCGGTTTCCACCTTGGTGGCGCAAAAAACAAGCCCGTAAAATTCGGCGGCGCTGTCGATGATCCTCCTGAGGGCTTCAAGTTTGTCCTCGCGTTTTATGATCACGCAAAACTGATCCACCAGCGGTTTTTCATCCTCCGGCGCGCCATCCACAATAATTTCAACATCACCGATATGCTTACGGACTACTTTTAAGATCGGGTCGGGCATGGTGGCGGAAAACAGGGCGACATGGAGCGAGCGCTCGCGTTCATGGGCTTTGACCGCCTCAAGTATCTTTTCCACGTCCTCAAAAAAACCCATGTCCAGCATTTCATCGGCTTCGTCCAGAATGAACCAATCCACCGCGGCTAAGTCCAGGGCCTTTCGTTCCATTAAGTCCATAACGCGGCCCGGGGTTCCCACGACAATTTCCGTTCCCCGCCGCAGGTCGAGTATCTGGTTTCGTATTGAAGCGCCGCCATAAACGGCGGTTACCCGCGGGTAATGGCCTGAAACCAGCGAGGCGATTTCCCGGGACACCTGGAGGGCAAGCTCGCGGGTGGGGGTCAGAATCAAGGCGCGGGGGGTATGGCCGGCCTGGGTCAGCCGTTCAATCAGCGGTATACCAAAAGCGGCGGTCTTTCCCGTCCCCGTGCGGGCTTTGACAATACAATGTCCCTCATCGGCCAGCAAACGGGGCAGGGCTATACTTTGAATGGAACTGGGGGCTGTCCAGCCTTTACGGGCAATAGCCTGAAGTATCGTATCGGACAGTCCAAATGAGGAAAAAGGATGATTTTCGTCGATTATCATATAAATTAACAGGTAACAAATAACAAGGAAGGATGATGCCTTCTTTGCTACCTGTTACCTGTTATGTCTCTCAATTACTGGGTCCCGGCAGGATTGCCAGTTCTGTTTCCCTGTCAAAGTAACGGGCCTTATCCATGCGGGGACAGAATCGGGCAGTATCGCCGACCGTGAAATTATGGTGAGGTTCTGTCCGGGCAACCATCGGCTGGGTACCGGTAGTAAGCCACAGGTGAATATCCGCGCCCAGCGGCTCAACTACGGTTACTTTTGCGGCAAAACTGTTGTGTTCTTCATTTTCAACATAATTCATATCTTCCGGACGAATACCGAAGAAAACTTCCTTGCCGATGTAATTTTTGATGTAGTCGGCATGGGACGGATCCGGTTTAATTTTGAAGGAACCTTCGTCCAAAAGTATCAAACCGCCGTCTTCTATTACTTTGACGGTGAGGAAGTTCATGGGCGGAGAACCGATAAAGCCGGCGACAAATTTGTTCTGCGGATGATTGTACAGATAGAGGGGCGACCCGATTTGCTGAACCAAACCGTCTTTCATGACGACGATTTTGTTGGCCATGGTCATGGCTTCCACCTGATCGTGGGTAACGTAGATCATGGTGGCGTTCAGGCGCAGGTGCAGGCCGGAAAGTTCCGCCCTCATCTGTACGCGCAGTTTGGCGTCCAGGTTGGAGAGGGGCTCGTCAAAGAGGAAGACTTTGGGGTTACGGACAATGGCGCGCCCTACCGCGACACGCTGCCGCTGACCGCCGGAAAGGGCCTTCGGCTTGCGATCCAGCAATTTCTCGATATCAAGGATTTTTGCCGCATCTTTGACCCGCCGGTCAATTTCGTCCTTGGGGACTTTTTTAATCCGCAGACCAAACGCCATGTTTTCATAAACGCTCATATGGGGATACAGGGCGTAGTTCTGGAATACCATAGCGATATTCCGGTCTTTGGGGGGAACATCGTTCATCAGTTCGCCGTCAATGTACAGTTCGCCTTCGGTGATTTCCTCAAGTCCGGCTACCATACGCAGGGTGGTGGACTTACCGCAGCCCGACGGCCCTACCAAAACGACAAATTCCTTGTCCTCAACCACAATGTTGGCGTTTTCCACGGCCCGAACATTGCCATCATACACCTTCGATACACCTTTAATCTCTACTTTTGCCATACGCTGGCCTCCCTATAGGGTTATTTTATTGGTCTTTTCGCAGGAAAAGACGAGTGTTAGTGTAGCATGGAAGGGGGGTGGGTGTCAATAGACTGATTTTCCCATAGGCGGCAACTACCGAGGAATCCTCGGTAACTGGAATTTCGTTCGGTTTCCTTATTTCTTGACAATACGTAAATTACGTATTATTATGATATGGGAATAAATCAGGTGAAACGTAAGGACTTGATAAAAAAACTGGAAACAGCCGGTTACCGGCTGGATAGAACCGGTGATCATTCAATCTACGAGAAGCCGGGAAGCCGTCCGGTTCAAGTCCCGAATCACCGTGAGATTAACGAATATACCGCCAAGGCTATTCTAAAAACGGCTGGTATCGTATAGGAGAATATCATGGAATATGTTTATCCCGCAATTTTTCACCGGAATAAAGATGAAAGCTACACCATTACCTATCCCGATTTACCCGGATGTATTAGTGAGGGAAAAACCCTTGGGAATGCTATGTATATGGCGCAGTCCGCTTTAACCCAGTGGATCAGTTATCTGGCGGATAAAAAGCAAAAAATACCCAGTGCCACACCAGCCCAAAAAATAAAAACGTCTAGTGGCGACTTTGTGAATCTTATTTGCGCCGAGGTAAGGGACGCCAAAGCGGTCAAACGTACGGTTAGTATCCCTAAATGGATGGATGATAGGGTAATTCAGTCCGGTTTGAGTTTGTCCAGGGTATTGCAGGATGCGTTGGGGGAAAGGTTGGCGTAAGAAACTATGAACTTCCCACATCCTTCTTATATAAAAAAGTTTTTACTTTTGAATGAGAGTACATTTGTTATCACTTTTTCGTTCTTTTTCCTGTTTTCAAGCCATCGTTTTTTCCAATGATAAATAAGCTCTTCTTCTGTGTAATCATAATATATAGGTTCTACCGGTTTATCGTTTAAAAAATCTTTATAATTGGAAGCAAGTGGAAGAAATAAAATACCTCTTTTGAATGAGTGCCTCAATAAAAAGTCACTATCAAACCCAACCAGTTCTCCAGCGGTGGCTATTACTCTCATTACCCAGCTTGGACCATCTCCAAATCTATGGTTAATATAAATATTTTTACTTTTTAGAAAACGCACCATTTCTTGTATGGTTTCTTTCGATAAATGTAATGTACCATATCCTTTTGTTTGACCTATTGGTTGATATAATAAATTGTTTCGATATACTAAACGGTTATACTGTGAACTTTGTCCATATAAACTAGTGGTAAAAATACCGACCAAAGAATTTGCACTGCGTTTATTTATAATTGTTATTTTATCTTTATATTTTTCTTCATATATTTTTCTAATTTCTTTTGAAGCCATCAAAAGAGAGATTAATTTCCCACCAAGTAAATAATTATACGGAGGTAAAGCACCTATCACATAAGCATCCATTGTATAAATAAGATTTTTTGTACGTGTCTGCCTGTCCCATCCTATAAATTTGTCTCTGTCAGGAATATGAATTATGGGGCTCCCCAACGCCGCAATTCCTATAATTGGCTTATTGGGTAAAGCTGTATCGCGAAATAAAAATTTAATTCTCCTGCCAACATAATCACTATATGGCGAACTCCAATAATAACGAAATATTCTAAATAGGTCTTTTTGTTTGTTTGTTTCACAGACCTCAATACTTGGATATATTTCTGATTGCATCACTTGAGAACCATCAGCTAAATTGGCTCTTGCCGTATCTATATGTTTATCAATCCATACTTTTGAATTTCTAATTATTTCCTGGCGCTTAATAGACATTGCTTGCTGAATAATATATTTATCATACTTTTCAGGCGGAATAACTTCTATTTTTTTACTGCCAAATTTTACATTCCAACCTAAATTATTAAGATCACGAAGAATTAATAGTTTTATTCGTTGCTCGGGTGTTTTACCCTCAAGAGAAAATTGAATAATATCTTGTCGCTGAATAGCTTCATTTTCGATAAAATTAGCTGCTAGGTTCATTTGTCTTGTAATATCTTATCCCAATTGTCTTTATGTGTGCAGTAGTAATTCACCAAACCATATTTTTCATGTTCACCTTTTTTAATGAATACATCATCGGTATTAAGCATTATTTTCAGTACTGGTAATTTCAGTTCATCTTCTTTTCTATGTTCACTCTTAAACATATCTGTTTCCAATATTTCCTTAAAGAGGTAATACAATTGTCCGTCATATATGCCGGATATATCATTATCCAAAGGCTTTATTATTGGTTTTTTTCCTTTAATCTTTGCAAGTAAAGCTTCCGCCAAAGATTTATCTCGCGCTTCTGAGTTTTCTTTGATTACTTTTGCCGCTGATTTCGGGAAAGGTTCTTTGTTTTTATCCTTATCTATATTTTGAGTATAAAATTCTTCAAAACTTCTTATTCTTACCGGTAATACAAATGGTTGTTTCGGTGCACTCCACATATAGCAGTTTCCCTGTATTGGTTCACCAATCAAATGCGCAAGAATATCATGTGAATAATGTGAATTATATTTACCCAGTGTACCTGCATCACCTTCTGACAATAAATGGAAGCAAAACCAATTATCGGCTTGACTTAAGAGTTCAGGTGACATTGAGCCTGGTTGTTGCGTTACCAAAACAGCTCCTAAATCATATTTTCTACCTTCCTTAACCCATTCAACAAAAGGACTGGATTCTTCCAGGTTTTTTCCCAATACGCTTTGCGCTTCTTCAATTATTGAAATAACAGGCATTTGAGATTCTCCGGTAAAATACTCCTGATTGTAATTAAATATTCGCCTTAATAATAAACCTGCAATATTATACCCTGCTGATGAACTTAACATACTAATATCAACAATAACACAACATCCTTCTTTCAACGCGTCAATAGTACCATTTAGAAGATGACTATCGGGATCATGTAAATGGGTTACAACATTGTACATATTACTTTTTGCCGCTGATATTTCCGCAAAATTATTTTTTACATCTTTATCATTATCATAACCTAATAATTTGCCAATCGTACTATCATCAGCACTTAAGCCTTCTTTTGCAATTAAATCAATTAAACTGCTCCACTTTTCTGAATGAAGAGATTTTAATTTTATAACATTTTGCTGATTTTGCCTGTCCGCTGAAATAGCAATACCTATAACATCTCTTGCCGGTAAGCTTCGAATGTCAATTTTTACATCACCTGATTTCCAGCTATCATAATATTTACTTAGTGCAGGTCTGGATGTAAATACGACCAAATGTTCCCGTAATTGTTCAACATCACAAAGTCCAGGTCTATTTTTATTATCCGGCCAAAAGTATTCACCATCAGCATCAAATATTAATACGCCGACATTTCTTCCCCTGCTTGTTTTAGGAACACCATTTCTATATAATTCCCCCATTAAAAATTTGATAAGATTTGATTTTCCATATCCCGCTCTTGCAAATACTACGGTACGCTTTGAAACAAGGTTATTAATGTCAAAAGTAACTTTTAATTGCGGACTGATATGCCTGAACATGGATTCAGGCTCAGATTTTTCACCGGAATAAACAAACTCTCCTAAAACATAATCACCTAAATCTGTTTTGCCACCACTTAATTGACAGAGTTCGTTTAACACAGTGTCACTTGGCAGAGCCACTTTTGCTCCCAAATGCGGCAATCGTCTTTGAGATGGAACATAAATAATCTTTTCTTTTACTATTTTTACTGCACCTAATAATTTAATTTGTACTTTATATTTTAATTTTGCACTTTTTAAATCTTCAGGGACTTCTTGATCTCGCTCTTGCAGTGTGTTTATATAATCTTCACCTTCAGCGGTGGCAAGCATTCCTGATGGAAAAAATTTGGTGATCCTGCCTAACGAGGCTTCTTCTGGTGTCCCAAGTTGAATCAAAAGAAATTGTCCAAGTTGGGGACGATCTTGCATACTGCTATTATATGGACAAATAATATCTGCGGCGAATTCAAAACCTTTCTCACTAAAACCTTTAAAAGTTCCCCATAATTGCGATTTAGCGAATAATCTAAGCATTTCGATACCTCAAATTTGTTAAATTTTTCCCCAGATATTTCATTCTTAAAACCTTTTCTTCCTCACTCTGAGATAAACCTTGAGTTATGCCTTCCAAAAGAATATCTTGTAAAACATCAACTTCTATTCCATTTATTTTAGCATAATCATGTGCTTTTTGAATACACATAGGAAAATCCGGTATTGGAAATCCGTATTGGGCATCGTGCATCAACTGTCCAAGTATTTTGTCAGCCTCAGATACTTGCCATTCTGCAATATCAACCGGCCAAACAGGGTCAAAAGGTCTATTCCCAAATTTTACCAAAAATAATTTACCCATTGATTGATAAAGATACTTGCCATCTTCATCTGGCTCACTGTTATCAAGTGTATCAAGCCATGTTCTATCAAAATTATAACATTCTCCTTCAATATCTTCATGTACTTTTACATAACATGGATATGGTTTATGTAATGTTTCTTCCAATTCCAAAGCCACAGATAAACGACTGAGTACTGCGCTCTGTTTTGCTACTCCTACCATTGAAACCGATATTTTTTCTCGTTTATGAGTATTGTAAGCTTCTCTTATTAGTTTATCAATTTTTGGAAAAACTTCACGTTTAAATGACTTGGTTCGTAACATTCCCTCTCTGATAATAATTGTATCAGAACCCCATTCTCTGTATTTCATTAAATCATATAATACTGCCCATTCTACAATATCTCTATAAATTCTAATTGCACCTGTACTTTTTCCCTGTTGCCCAAGTCCACTAAGTAAATAAGACAACCCTACAACATCAGTATTTAAATCGTTACATAACCGTTTTAAGGGCTTAACTAAAAGCGGACTGTTATTTCCCGCTTGAATGCGAACATTCAATTCATCCGCTTGAGAATTTGAAGCAATCGCATCTAACGCACATTGATTTCCGCGCGAATCGACGACACGAACCAATTCTATTATCGCCGGATTAAAATAAAGCCTATTATCTCCTCCGTCTGAAGAAACAAAAGAGACTGCATTTACAGAATATTCTTTAATTGATTTAACATCATTCTTTAGTCTTTTTGCATATTCTCGATATTTTTTTAGTATAGGCTCTTCGCTTTTATAAGCATTAAAAACACGATTTTTTATTTCTTCAAAATTATTTTCTGCTAATGCCATATTTTGCTTGCTCCTATATTATTATATAGCATAAAGTAATCTACCCCTTCCTCCCCTTACCATTCTTCTCCTCAACAAACAGCTTCCCATTCAACTTTTGGTATAGTTCGAACAGATAGGCCACACGCTGGCTATCATCGTCAAGAAACGCCACCCCGCTTCTTCAAGGAGTTTGTTGATTTTTATCCGCGCTTGCGCCTTTTTTGGCATAGTTTAAGCTTATCATGTTTTTGATTGTATGCGAAAGGTACATACCCCGTCTGCTCTGCGGCGGGGTTGATTGATTATTTGCCTATTTCATAAACCTTTCCATACCCCTTCCCCCTCAAAAATCCCCCTAAACCCCGCCCAAGGTATCTGGATATTTTACCTGGTAAATAATATAATGCTGTTATGAACAATATTGATACGACTTACGACATCACCAAAACACTGCTGCTGATAATTGACGCGCAGAATGATTTTTGTCCGGGCGGCGCGTTGGCCGTTCAGGACGGCGACGGGGTTATTGACCCGCTTAACCGGCTGGCGGCCGCTTTTGCCTCGGCGGGGGGGCGCGTTGCCGCTACGCAGGACTGGCATCCGGCGGGGCACGTTTCTTTCGCTTCCTCGCATAGCGGTAAAAATCCGGGGGATATTATTGACCTTGACAATGTTCAGGGGCAGGTTCTCTGGCCGGACCACTGCGTACAGGGGACGAAGGGCGCGGCCTTTCACGAAAAACTTGATCTTGATCCGGTTTGTTTGATTATCCGCAAAGGGTTTCGCAAGGGGCTGGATTCTTATTCGGCTTTTTTTGAGAATGACCGCTGTACAGCCACCGGACTTGAAGGCGGCATTAAACAGATGAATATTCAAACGGTCATCATGGGCGGACTGGCAACCGATTACTGCGTGTTTTACAGCGCGATGGATTGCAGAAGGCTGGGGTTCAAAACCATTGTTGTCAGCGACGCGGTGCGGGGGGTGGATTACCCCGCCGGGTCGGTGGAAAAGGCGGTCGCGCACATGCGGGATGAGGGCATCATTTTTGCCAATTCTGAAAAATTGTTGGGAGAAATGCGCTGATGGCTGACGTTTACAGTTTATCCCATTCCGCCCTGCTCACCGATTTTTATTCCCTCACCATGGCGCAGGGTTACTGGAAACAAAACCGCGGCCGTAAAGCGGTTGACCGCAGAGCGGTATTCGAGATGTTTTTCCGGTGGCAGCCGTTCAACGGCGGTTATGCGATATTTGCCGGACTGGAAACCCTGCTGGATAACCTTGCGTCGCTTTCATTTTCTGATGAAGATATCGGCTACCTGAAAAGCCTGAATTTTTTTGAAGACGCCTTTATCGAATATCTTAAGGATTTCCGGTTTTCAGGATCGCTGTGGGCGATGGACGAGGGAACGGTGATCTTTCCCCAGGAACCGTTGGTCAGAATCGAGGGCAGTCTTATCGAATGTCAGATAATCGAAGGGATGCTGCTTAATATCATTAACTTTCAGAGCCTTATCGCCACCAAGGCCCGCCGTATCTGGATTGCGTCGGGGAAAGGTTCATTTATGGAATTCGGGCTGCGCCGCGCCCAGGGGCCGGATGGGGCAATGTCCGCGTCAAGGGCGGCGTATATAGGCGGCGCGATGGGAACGTCCAATACCCTTGCGGGAAAAAAATTTGACATACCGGTGCTGGGAACTATGGCTCATTCATGGGTTATGTCCTTTCCTTCCGAGGAGGACGCTTTTAGCGCGTACGCCGAAATGTACCCGGATAAATCGGTATTTCTTATCGACACCTACGATACCTTAAAAAGCGGTATTGTCAACGCGATAAACGTGGGAAAAAAACTTAAGGAACGCGGGAAAAGTTTTGGGATACGTCTGGATTCGGGAGATATTCAGTATCTTTCCACCGAGGTAAGAAAGATGTTGGACAACGCGGGGCTTAACAACGCTACGATTACCGCGTCCAATGATCTGGATGAATCAATTATCGAAACGCTGGTGAATTCCGGCGTTCCGGTTGATGTGTGGGGCGTAGGAACGCGGCTGGCTACCGGGGGCGATGACGCCGCCTTTACCGGCGTGTACAAGATGACCGCCTGCGAAGACGCGAATGGGCACATGGTACCGGTGATGAAATTTTCCGACAATCCGGAAAAGACCACCAACCCCGGCCCCAAACAGGTATGGCGGATAAAAGACAGCCAGGGCGCGGCTCTTGCCGATGTGCTGGCTCTGGACAGCGCCGCCGACACCGAAGTAATTGAATTGGGATACCGATATCGTTTCTGGCACCCTTCGGCGGACTACCGTCATTTTTACCATATCACCGAGTGGGCGCCGCAGCCGCTTCTGAAAAAATACATCGCGGACGGCGAAGCCTGCGGCCCGCGGCCCTCGCTGAATGAAATTCGCGCCCATTCCGCCGCTGACCTTGAAACGTTTGATTCTTCCTACAAGCGCCGACTCAACCCCCATGTGTACAAAG